>JAESFH010000214.1_pt1 | contig 26590 bp, 37 predicted proteins | sample 9269381 | NCBI WGS metagenome assembly JAESFH01 (sample SAMN14504062, study PRJNA617094) | algae metagenome | isolation source: Aphanothece sp. CMT-3BRIN-NPC111 and co-occurring heterotrophs from well... | place: USA: Clark Mountains Wilderness, California | collected 2010-04-18
CGATGCGATGAAGGCGTGGCGGCGCGTCTGGACCGCGATGCCGTTGCGGGCATCCACCAGCAGAACCGCGACATCGGCCGTCGACGCGCCGGTCGCCATGTTGCGGGTATACTGCTCGTGACCCGGCGTATCGGCGACGATGAACTTGCGCTTTTCGGTCGTGAAGAAGCGGTAGGCCACGTCGATCGTGATGCCCTGCTCGCGCTCGGCCTCCAGGCCGTCGACGAGGAGGGCGAGGTCGATCTCGTCACCCGTGGTGCCGTGCTTGCGGCTGTCGCGCTCGAGGGCGAGAAGCTGATCCTCGAAGATCAGCTTCGTGTCGTAGAGAAGACGGCCGATGAGCGTGGACTTGCCGTCGTCGACGCTGCCGCAGGTCAGGAAGCGCAGGAGGCCTTTGCGCTCCTGCTGAGCCAGATAGTCGATGAAGCTGTCGGGCTGGTACGCGATTGCGGGCTCGGCCATCAGAAATACCCCTCTCTTTTCTTCTTCTCCATCGACGCGGATTCGTCATGGTCGATGAGGCGGCCGGAGCGCTCGGACGTGCGGGCGATGAGCATCTCGCGCACGATCTCCGGCAGGGTCGTGGCGTCGGATTCGATGGCACCGGTCAGGGGATAGCAGCCGAGCGTGCGGAACCGGACGAGGCGGTCGCTGATCACCTCGCCGGGCTTCAGCGTCAGCCGGTCGTCGTCCTTCATGATCAGCATGCCGTCGCGCTCCACGACTGGGCGCTTGGCGGCGTAGTAGAGCGGAACGATCGGGATGTCCTCGGCTAGGATGTACTGCCAGATGTCGAGTTCGGTCCAGTTCGACAGCGGGAAGACACGGATCGACTCGCCCTTGGCGATGCGGGCGTTGTAGAGGTGCCAGAGTTCCGGCCGCTGGTTCTTGGGATCCCAGCCGTGGTTCGCGGTCCGGAAGGAGAAGACGCGCTCCTTGGCGCGGGACTTCTCCTCGTCGCGGCGGGCGCCGCCGAACGCCGCGTCGAAGCCGTACTTGGTCAGCGCCTGCTTGAGCGCCTCGGTCTTCATCACGTGGGTGTAGTACGAGGAGCCATGGTCGAACGGATTGATGTCCTGCGCCTTGCCTTCGGCATTGGTGTAGGTGATGAGCTCCAGCCCGAGCTTGCGGCAGATCTCGTCCCTGAACGCGATCATCTCGCGGAACTTCCACGTGGTGTCGACATGGAGGAGCGGGAACGGCGGCTTCGAGGGATAGAAGGCCTTCATCGCGAGATGGAGCATCACGGACGAGTCTTTGCCGATCGAGTAGAGCATGACCGGATTGCGGAACTCGGCCGCAACCTCACGCATGATGTGAATGCTCTCGTCCTCGAGCCGCTTCAGATGGGACTGGCGGTCAATCGACACGTGGGAAACCTCTCGATCGAATCTTCAGGTCGGCTCATGCGCGGGCAGGCGCCGTGAAGGGTGTTGGGGCGGAGATGCCAGGCGGTGAAAGCGTTGAGCCAGCGATTTTGGCGAATTGGTGTCCTCGCCTATCGAAACCATCGCCTCCCGACCGCCCGGCTGAACGATGCGATGCCATTGCGTCCTTCTGCCCTGCGGATCCGGCCGCGGGCGTCCAGATCACAGGCACAGCGATCGGCAACCGGCAGGATCCCGGCAAGAGCTTCAGCCCTGGCTCGCGCCGGACGCTAAAGGGTAGGGCTCGCCGCGGGGTCCACTGACCGCCAGCTTCTTCTGGCTGGCAGAGCGCCCCCAGGAGACGCGGTTCCATACCCGCTCGTGGGCATAAAACAAGCCGATTTTCGTGACCACTTCCGTGGAGGCGATCGATCCGGCGACCTTGAGGTTTCCCGTGAAGAGGAAGCTCAGCACAAAGGTGTCCAGGGTTCCCGTCGCCCGCCAAGTTGCGGCCTTGATGAGGGACCGCAGATGACCCTCGCTGGTCGGCTTGGACGATTCAATGGCGGAAGCATCCGTTTTCATGTCACCTCTCAGACTGTGTGACGTTTTCCTGCTCAACGGAATGGAGACGCAAACTCAAGCCTCGAGTGCCGAGTCAGAACTCCGATAATCTACCGTTAAACTATTCCCCTTCCGTAGCGCTTGACGTCTTTGTCTTATCTCCGAATCTCCGGAGTCCCCGCTATGTTCTTACGGGAGCGCTCTACAATCTGTTGAATAGTGTGGTTTGCGAAAACGGTCAACCATACCTCCGGCGGCGCAGCCGCGCCGGGGTGACGGTCGCTCCGGACACGTGCCCGAGGAGAGCCGTCCGGGACCCGAGGACCGTTCCGGCGAAGCGGCCCGTCGCTCCCGGACCGCGCCGGACCGGATCGCCGCTTCGACCGCGTTCCGCGGGCCCCCACCGCCGATTGTCGCAGGGCATCCCGTCGCCGGGTGACGAGTCAGACGCGGCTGCGTGGCGCCGGGCCGTTGCAGAGACCTCGTGGCGTTTCAGTCCATCCCGCCGGACTATTCCCCCGGCGGAGGCTCGCGCGAGGGGGTCAGTTGCGCGCTCACGCCACAGGTCGCCGGGAGGCGGCCCAGGACGTGCTGCGAACGGCTCCGACGACAGCATGGGCCTGCCCTGTCGACGGTTCGACACGGTACCGGTGGCGGTTGAAGAGCGCCACGCTGGGACTCTGTGCCGGGTCGGCATTTCCGCCGTCATTCCGTTCCCCACGTGACCACGGCGAGGTGGAGGTTCCCCCATGTCAGGCCGGGCCGATCGGCGTCGGCGTGCTGCGATTCCGGGGCGGCACGAGCGTCACATGTTGACGTAGTTCGGGCCGCCGCCTCCCTCGGGTGTGGTCCAGACGATGTTCTGATTGGGATCCTTGATATCGCAGGTCTTGCAGTGGACGCAGTTCTGCGCGTTGATCTGGAAGCGCGGACCGGTCGGCTCTTCGATCCACTCGTAGACCCCGGCCGGGCAGTAGCGCTGGGACGGTCCCGCATAGACGTCGTGCTCGGAGCGCTGCTGCAACTCCATGTCCTTGACCTTGAGGTGCGCGGGCTGGTCCTCCTCGTGGTTGGTGTTCGACAGGAACACCGAGGAGAGCCGGTCGAAGGTCAGGACCCCATCAGGCTTGTCGTAGGCGATCGGCTTCACGGCCGAGAGCGGCTTGAGGCATTCGTGATCCGGCTTGCCATGGCTCATGGTGCCGAAGGGCGACCAGCCGAGGAGCTCCGTGGTCCACATGTCGAGGCCGCCGAGCGCCACGCCGGCCATGGTTCCGTATTTCGACCAAAGCGGCTTCACGTTGCGAACGCGCTTGAGGTCGTAGCCGATCTCGGAGGAGCGCCACGCCTCGTCGTAGGACACGATCTCGTCGTGCCCTCGCCCCTCGCTCAAGGCCGGGAAGAGGTGCTCGGCGCACAAGATGCCGGAGAGCACCGCATTGTGCGAGCCCTTGATGCGCGGCACGTTCACGAAGCCCGCCGTATCGCCCACGAGGCAGCCGCCCGGGAAGACGAGCCGCGGCACGGATTGCCAGCCGCCCTCCACGATCGCCCGCGCGCCATAGCCGATGCGCTTGCCTCCCTCGAACACGTCGCGGATCATGGAATGGGTCTTGAAGCGCTGGAACTCGTCGAAAGGCGACAGGGTCGGGTTCTGGTAGTTGAGGTGCACCACGAAGCCGACGGAGACGAGGTTCTCCTCGAAATGGTAGAGCCAGGAGCCGCCGCCGGCATGGTTCGGCAGCGGCCAGCCCATGGAATGCTGCACGAGCCCCGGGCGGTGCTTCTCGGGCTGGACCTGCCAGAGCTCCTTGATCCCGATGCCGTATTTCTGGTGGTCGCGGCCGCGATTGAGCTCAAAGCGGGCGATGATCTGCTTCGCGAGGTTGCCGCGCGCGCCTTCCGCGAAGATCGTGTAGCGGGCGCGCAGCTCCATGCCCCGCGTATAGTTGGCGTTGGGCTCGCCGTTTCTCCCGATCCCCATGTCGCCCGTGGCGATGCCGACCACGCGGCCTGCATCGTCGAACAGCACCTCCGCGGCCGCAAAACCCGGATAGATCTCGACCCCCAAGCCCTCCGCCTTTCGTCCGAGATAGCGCGCCACGTTGCCGAGCGACCCCACGAAGTTGCCGTGGTTGCTCATGAGCTTCGGCATGAAGAGGTTGGGCAGCTTCACCCCGCCCGAAGGGCCCAGATACATGAACTCGTCCCGGTTCACCTGGGTGGTGAGCGGCCGGTCCGGCTCGGTGCGCCATTCGGGCAGGAGCCGGTCGAGACCGATCGGATCGACCACGGCGCCGGAGAGAATGTGGGCCCCGACCTCGGAACCCTTCTCGACCACCACGACCGAGAGGTCGGCGCCGGCCTCGGCGGCGAGCTGCTTCAGGCGGATCGCGGTGGACAGACCTGCCGGGCCGGCTCCGACGATCACCACGTCGAAGTCCATCGATTCACGTTCGGGCAGATCCATGGGGTCCTCCTGGCGACGGTCGCGAGATAAGGGTGGGGCAGGCTCCGTCGTTCCCATATGGACGACTTGCTCCCCGGCCTCAAGCGCGGCGCTGCAAGCCCCGGCGCTCCACCTGAAAGCGGATACGAGACAAGGGCTTTGGCCCGATCCTGCGATCCGGCCGCAGACCCTGGGACGTTGTTGGACGGCGGCGGAATGCTTATCTAAAGGCATGTCCGACCGCTCCTCCGATCAAGCTGCCCTGCAAGCGCTCCTCGACTTTCACGTCGAGGCCGGCGTCGACTGCGCGCTCGACGAGGCGCCGCACGACCGCTTCGCGGAGGCGGAAGCCCCGCGCCCGCCGGCGCGCCCTGCCGAGGCGCCGCCTGCACCTGTCGCACCTGCACCGGTCGCGCCTGCCTCTAAAGCTCCGCCCGCCCCGCGCGCCCTGCCGAAGGCCGCTGCCGGTGCGCCCGAGGACGCGGCGGTCGCGGCGCGCGAGCTCGTCCGCCAGGCCGGATCGCTCGCGGAACTTGAGGCGCTGCTGGCCGGCTTCGATGGCTGCGCGCTCAAGTTCAGCGCCAAGAATCTCGCCTTCGCGGACGGCAACCCGGCCGGGCGCGTGATGCTGGTCGGCGAAGCCCCGGGCGCGGACGAGGACCGGATCGGCAAGCCCTTCATGGGCCGCTCGGGCCAGCTCCTCGACCGGATGCTGAAGGCGATCGGGCTCGACCGGACGGACGTCTATATCGCCAACGTGGTGCCCTGGCGCCCGCCGGGCAACCGCACGCCGACGCCGCAGGAAATCGCGATCTGCAAGCCGTTCATCGCGCGGCAGATCGAGCTCGCGGACCCGGAATTCCTCGTCTGCCTCGGCGGACCCGCGGCCCAGAACCTGCTCAACATCAAGGACGGGATCCTCAAGACCCGCGGGCGCTGGTTTACCTACCGGACCGAGGCCGGACGCGAGATCCGTGCGCTCGCGACCCTGCACCCGGCTTATCTCCTGCGCCAGCCCCTGCAGAAACGTCTCGGCTGGCGCGACTTCCAGGCCCTGCGACGCGCCCTCGACGGGCGCGCCTGATGCATCGGTGCCGGCCCGCGGCCAGCGTCACTCTCGCTCCTCCTGCCGATCCCGTGCCGCGGGATCGGCGCCTCCCCGGCCTGCCCTAATCCCGCCCGCAAACTTGACCATATTGGCAGGCTCTTTATGGCTCTCGGGCCGCGCCCGGAACCACCGGCGCGATGCCGATTTGACGTGAGTGACCGGCGCCCCCGTGGCGCGAGTGAGGATGATCCATGCGCTGGGAAGACTTTCGAGCCTCCGCCAATGTGGAAGACCGCCGCGGGATGGGCATTCCGGGCGGCGGGGGCGGCTTGGGGATCGGCGCCGTCATCGTCCTCACCCTCGTGGGCTGGGCGCTTGGCATCGATCCCCGGGTGCTGATCGGCGGCGTCGAGCAGATGACGGGAACCGGGTCGGGCTACCAGCAGCGGGTGGACCGGCCCAGCGGATCTCCGCCCGCTTCACGGGGTGCGCCTCAGGACGAGGCCGGCCGCTTCGCAGCCGCGATCCTCGGCAACACGGAAGATGTCTGGAAGGAGGTCCTCCCAGCCCAAGTCAACCGCCCATACCGCCCGCCCGGCATGGTGCTGTTCTCCGGCACCACATCGTCCGGATGCGGCCGGGCGCAGTCCGCCATGGGACCCTTCTACTGCCCGCTCGACCGGAAGGTTTATATCGACCTCTCCTTCTTTGAGGAGATGCAAAGGCGCTTCCGGGCCGGCGGCGACTTTGCCTATGCCTACGTCATCGCGCACGAGGTCGGCCACCATATCGAGAACGAGCTCGGCATCCTGGGCCGCGTGCAGCAGCGTCAGCAGGAGGTCGGGCGGACGGAGTCGAACCAGTTGTCCGTGCGCGTCGAGCTCATGGCGGACTGCCTCGCCGGTGTCTGGGCCCACCATTCCGACCAGCGCTATAAGTCGCTCCAGGAGGGCGACGTCGAGGAGGGGATCCGCGCCGCGGAGGCGATCGGCGACGACCGGCTGCAGCAGCAGTCGCAGGGGCGCGTCGTGCCGGATTCCTTCACCCACGGCTCCTCGGCCCAGCGCGTGCGCTGGCTCATGCAAGGCCTGAAGACCGGCCAGATCCAGAGCTGCGATACCTTCCGGGCGAGCCGGCTGTAGGCGGAGACGCCGACGGATCGAGAGCGGGACCATCGGACCCGCTCGGAACGGCCTGCCGGGAAAATCCGCGCCGGCCCACTGGGACGACGCCGGCTGCCGGGAGGCGCCTGTCCCCCGACCGTGGCCCGCCCTGCCGTCCCGGCCCGCGAAACCAGTCCCTGTCCCATGACGGATACGTCCGCGATCGTTCCGGCCCGCGCGAACCCGGCGCCGGCGCCTCTCACTTCGCTCCGGCTCGTGCAGGCGGTGATCCGCAATCCCCTGGAGGCCTGGCCCCGGGCCGTCTATGTCGACCCGATCTACCGCCCGCGGCAATTCGGGCGTGAGATTGTGTACGTCTCGGACCCTGAGCTCATCCGCCAGGTGCTGGTCGAGCAAGCCGACGCCTTCGTGAAGGCGGAATCCATGCGCCGGGCGCTCCGGCCGGCCTTGGGCGATGCGATCCTCACCGCGGATGGGGCTTCCTGGCGCTGGCAGCGCCGCGCCGCCGCGCCGATCTTCCGCCACGAGCGCATCGTCGGCTTCGTCCCGGCGATGCTCCGCGCCGCCGGGCGCACCCGCGAGCGCTGGATCGGGGCGCAAGGAACGGAGCTCGACGTGGCGCGCGAGATGATGCGCACCACCTTCGACATCATCGTCGAGACCATGCTCTCCGGTCGCGGCGGCATCGATGTCGACCGGGTCGAGCGCGGCATCACCGATTACCTCGAATCCACGAGCTGGGTCATCGCCCTGACGCTGGTCCGCGCTCCGGCCTGGCTGCCCTATCCCGGCCGCCGCCGCGCGGAGGCCGCACGCGACGAACTGCGCGCCGAGCTTCTGCGCCTGGTCCAGGACCGCCGACGGGCCGGCGAGCGCCGCGAGGACCTGATCACGCTCCTGCTCGAGGCCCGCGATCCCGAGACCGGCCAGACCATGGACGACCGGGACATCGCGGACAACCTGCTGACCTTCATCACCGCCGGCCACGAGACGACGGCGCTCGCGCTCACCTGGGCCTTCTATCTCCTGAGCCTCCACCCGGAGGCAGAGGCGCGGACGCTGCGCGAGATCGAGGCCGTCACTGACGGCGGGCCACTCGAGGCCGCGCATCTCGACCGCCTCGTCTACACCCGTCAGGTGCTGCAGGAATCCATGCGGCTCTACCCGCCCGCACCCGTGGTCGTGAGGGCTGCCAAGCGGGATGTCCGCATCGGCGAGGCTCTCGTACAGAAGGGCAGTCCCGTCTACGTGCCGGTCTATGCGGTGCACCGTCACGAGGCGCTCTGGGACGGGCCGGACCGCTTCGATCCCGACCGCTTCGCGCCCGAGCGGGTGAAGAGCCGGCACCGCTACGCCTATCTGCCCTTCGGGGCAGGCCCCCGGGTCTGCATCGGGATGAGCTTCGCGATGCTGGAGGCGGTGGCGATCTTCGCGACGCTCCTCCCCGCACTGCGCTTGCGGCTGCGACCCGGCTACGTGCCGGAATTGAAGCTGCGCATCACGCTCCGGCCTGCGGGTGGGATGCCGATGCGTGTTGCGCCGCGCTGAGGCAGAGCCTTTCAAAACTGAAGGGCGGACCTCTTAAGGTGCCGAGCGCGCAGAACCGGTGTGCCGGCCGAGGGCTCTAGGCGTGCGCCCGGGCGCGCTCGCGATAGGCGGTGTAGAGGCCGCTGGCCGCGATGATCCCCGCTCCCGCGATGGTGAATCCGTCCGGCATCGTTCCGAAGGCGAGGAAACCCAGCGTCCCGGCCCAGATCAGCTGGGCATAGCCGTAAGGCGCAATGAGCGATGCGCTGGCGTGGCGGTAGGCCAGGACCACGAACCAGTGCCCGAGAGTGGAGAGCGCGCCGAAGCCGAGCCCGAGCCCGATCTGCCACGCGCTCGGCATCACGAAGTCGAAGGGGAGCAGGGCGGTCGTGACGATGAGCCCGACGAGGGCGGAATAGCCCATCGTGGTGATGGGGTGGTCGGCGCCGCTCATCTTGCGGGTCACGATCGCGGCCCCGGCCCAGCAGGTCGCACCGACGAGCGGGAACAGCGATGCCATCTCGAAAGCGGAGGTGCCGGGGCGGATCACGACGAGAACGCCGATCAACCCCACGAGAGCGGCCAGCCATCGCTGCCAGCCCACCACCTCGCCGAGGAACGGGATCGAGAGCGCCGTGATCAGGATCGGCGAGACGAAGTAGATTGCCGTCGAATCCGCGATCGGGAGGTAGCGCAGGCCGATGGTGAAGAAGAGCGCCGATCCGACCATGCCGAGACCGCGGACGATCTGAAGGCTCGGGCTGCGGGAGCGCAAGGCCGGCCCGCCTTTCAGGACAAGGACCGGCAGGACCAGGAGCGCGAAGGTGAGATAGCGTAGCCAGACCACCTCGGCGGCGGGCAGGGAGCCCGCCAGGGCCTTGGCGATCACGTCCGAGCAGGAGAAGAACAGGGTCGAGGCCAGGATGAAGGCGATGCCCCGCATGGCGGAGGGGCCCGCCGCAGGCGCGGCCGGAAGCGGGCGGCTCACAGCAGGCGCATCGCGGCCCGGGGTTGGCTCCAAGGATCGGGGCTTTGCCGGCGCTTGCGTCTGCCGCTTCAGCCGGGCGGGCGTCGCCGGAGCCACAGGGGTCGAACCGAAGGGGAGAAGGCCCGCTTTCATCATTTGTCCCGGGAGAGCCGCCGTTTCGCGGCGTCGTTTCCCTTATGGCCCCGCCGTCCGGCGGGCAGTAGCGCCAATGCGACAGGCATATCATGCGTATAAAGCATGGTTTAACACAAAATTTACGTCTTGCCTGTCTCGAAAGCATATCTCGCCGTGGTGGGCGGCACCTCCGGGACGTGAACTGCCGCGGTCCACGGGATCCCGATCGGCCCTGGTTCCGGTCGAGCGGCGTATGGTTGCCAGTCTGCCCCTTACGGAAGCAGTATGGTGCAGCGCCGCTACGGACCTCGAAAGGCATCTCCCGTCGTGCACCATTCCGTTCCGTCAGAGCCGGCCCCGGGCCCCGCGCCCGAGCAGCCGACCGAGGACATCCTCGACGGGATTGGGGAAGCGTTCCTCAGCTTCGATCGGGAGTGGCGGATCACCTATTTCAATCGAGCCTGCGAAGAATTCTTCGGTGTTCCCCGCGAGCAAGCGCTCGGTGCAGTCGTCTGGTCGTTCTACCCCGTAATGGTCGGCACGGAATTCGAGCGGCAGTACCGCAAGGCCATGACAGAACGGGTCTCGGTCGAGTTCCAGTCCGAGTCCGTGGTCCGACCGGGGCGCTGGCTCGAGGTCCGCGCTTTTCCGACCCGCCAGGGTCTCGGCGTCGGCTTCCGCGACATCACCGAACGGCGGCGGGCCGACGAGGAGCTGCGCTACCAGCTCGACCTGATGCATGCGATCACGAACAACACCGCGGAAGCCCTGTTCCTCATGGACGAGGGCGGCCGGGTGAGCTTCATGAACCCGGCCGCGGAGAGCATGTTCGGCTTCTCGGCCGAGGAAATGCGGGGGCGCGTCCTCCACGACCTGATCCACCATCACCGTCCGGATGGAAGCCCCTTCCCGATCAGCGAGTGCCCGCTCGGCGCCGTCTTCCGGGCCGGGACCGGATTGAGACTGCACGACGACGTATTCTTCACCAAGGACGGGAAGCCGATCGACGTCTCCTGCTCCAACAGCCCGATCCTCAAGGACGGCCGGGTCGTCGGCGCCGCGCTGGTGGTACGCGACATCACCGCGCGGAAGCGCCGCGAGGCGGCGCTGCGGGAGAGCGAAGCGCGGTTCCGCCACATGGCGGATTCCGCGCCGGCCCTGATCTGGATGACGGACGAGCACGGCCGCTACATCTTCGCGAACATGCACCACGACTACCTGTTCGGACGGCCCGCGCAGGAGATGCTGGGCTCGGGCTGGAAGAGCGTTCTCCATCCCGACGATCTCGACGCCTACGAGGTCAAGTTCTTCGCCGCTTTCCGCGACCGGCAGCCCTTCAGCGCGGAGGTGCGCGTCATCGACCGCCACGGGCATGTGCGCTGGCTGCGATGCGAGGGCGTGCCACGCCTCGACGATGCCCATACGTTCCTGGGTTACACCGGCTGCAACATCGACATCACCGACGCCAAGGACCACGAGGCGGCGCTCCGGGAGAGCCAGGAGCAGTTCGCAGCCATGTTCAACCAGGCGAGCGTCGGCCTCGCGGAAGGAGACTTCAAGGGGCGGCTCATCCGGGCCAACAGCCGGTTCTGCGCCATCGTGGGCCGCCCGCTGGAGGAGCTCATGACCCTGCGGATGCAGGACGTCACCCATCCCGAGGACGTGCCCCGCCACATCGCGCTGTTCCGGCGCTCGGTCGAGGCGGGCGAGCCCTTCGAGATCGAGAAACGCTACATCAGGCCGAACGGCGAGATCGTATGGGTGCATTCGAGCCTCACGGTCGTGCGCGACGCGCAGGGCCAGCGGCGCACCGTGCTCGCGGCGGTGCTCGACATCACGGAGCGCAAGCGCCTGGAGGAGCACCGGACACTCCTCATCAACGAGTTGAACCATCGGGTGAAGAACACGCTCGCGACCGTGCAATCCGTGGCGAGCCAGACCCTGCGCAACGCGATCTCGCCCACGCAGGCCCGGGACGACCTTGAAGGCCGTCTCATCGCCCTTTCCCGCGCCCACGACGTCCTCACCCGGGAGAGCTGGGAGGGCGCAAACCTCGACGAGGTCATCGCGGGCGCGATCGAGCCCTATCGCCACCGGGGCGAGAACCGGTTCCGGATCAAGGGACCGGAGATTCGCCTCCTGCCGCGGATGGCGCTCGCGATCGCCATGGCGCTGCAGGAGCTCATCACCAACGCGGTGAAATACGGCGCCCTGTCGAACGACGAGGGCGAGGTTCGCATCACCTGGTCGGTGGACCGGTCGCGGCAGCCCGCGCATCTCCTGCTGCGCTGGCAGGAGATGAAGGGGCCGCCCGTGCAGGCTCCGAGCCGCCGCGGCTTCGGCTCCCGCCTGATCGAGCGGAGCCTCGCCCAGGATCTCGGCGGCGAGGTCAAGATCGAGTTCGCGCGGACTGGTGTCGTCTGTTCCCTGGACGCGCCCATCGAAGGGACCTGACACCGGCCTATGCGCACGGCGCTGGGCAGAATCCGGCCGGCCCCTGGCATCGAGGCTCCCCGAGACGGCGTCTTGAGGTCCCGGCCTCCGGCACGATCCGTGATCTCCGGATCCGGTGCACGATCGCCTGCCGATTCACACAGGTGATTGCTCCCCTTATCATTTCCGTTACGGCATGGATCCCTCGGCAGGATCGTGTCAGGGCTAAGACAGATTGAAATAACAGAGACAGCTCAGATAGTTAACTGACCGGTCTCTGTCTCGTTGAAGGATGCGGAAGCACAGCGGAAGCAGGAGAGCCAAAACGCATCCATCGAGGGGAGGCGATCGACCTACGTGATCCGACACACCTTGGCGCAAGCTATGGCCGGAATCATGCAGCCACGGGACATGTCGCCTCATCGACCGGGTGCGATGACACCCCGGGCTTCAAGAGCTTCCCGCACTGCTGCTTCGAGCCTTCGCAGCTTCAGCTCGCGGGCGGCCCGTGCCTCGGGATCAGATGACCTCTTCCGAGTCTTTGCGGCCGACGCCGCGATCAGCTTCCCATCATGGTCGAAGACGAGTTTCATTCGATCTTGCTCAAGAGCGCCCGCGCCCGGCGCATCATCGCCCGCATCATGGCCCGTTCCGCCATCGCCTCAGCCGTGCGCAGGCCATGCCGATAGCTGCCATTGCGCTCGCCCTTAGGCGCGCCGCTTCCTGGCGCGCCTCCGTGCCTCCAGCACCGTCTCTTGCCGTTCACCGCCGGTGCCTGGCACGGCGTCCCAGCTCGGTTCTTTGCTCCACAGCGGGGCGCCTGGTGCAAGCGCAAATGCTTCTGGTCCAGCGAGTTCACGGGGTTGATCGCTGTTTCCGATGGCCCCCCCGCCCCCTCCCGGCTGATGGTTGACGGCTCCGACAATGGCCTTCCCTCCTGAATGAACATGAACATGCTCCACTCTAACGGTCTGCTCGCCCTTCCGCCGGAGCTTGGCGAGGGCTTCGATCTGGGCCGTATAAGTCCGCAGGAGCTTCACGGCGAAACCGCCCACGATCTCGATGGCGTCGGCGGTTGCCTCCTTCCGCGCAATCCGGAGCATGGACATGGCCGCGTCATGGGTGGCCGCCATCTGCACGGCCAGCATCGCCTCCACCTCGTTCTCAGGCTGGATCCCGGCCACGATCGCCAGGCCCGCATTGAGGCTCTCGATCGGATCGACCCCTTCCCGGAAGAGTGCGGCCGAGAGTTGCTTCGTGGCATAGTCGGTGAAGTCCTCCGAGGTGGTCCCGAGGGCATCGATGAGAGCCATAGAGAACATGGACACATCGCTGTGGGGGGACTGCGCCTGTCCAGGCTTGTCCGGATCCCCGACGACCTGAACCCGCTTGCTGCGGGACCGCACACGCTCCACAGCCTCAAGTCCGGCCGCCAGCTCCCGTTTGGTCGGCTCCCGCCTCGGGGCGGGTGCAGGGGCGGCCGTTGTGTTGGTCCGCTTTGGCTTGCTGCTCATCGGCTGGTCATTACCTCCGTTACGGAACGGTCGCGGTGAACGATCTCGACCACGTCGCTGCCTTCCGCATGCTGGTGGGTCTGCGGCTCGCAGGCGTACCGGCCGGTGCAGTTGAAGGTGCAGGCGTCGGCATAAGCCACCATGAGCCAGTTGGTGTCCGGTCGGAGTGCCAGTCGGGCCAGACGAATACGCTCCCGGAAATCGAGGGATGATCGGCGGCGAGTCATTGCGCGGGTCCCTTGGGCTCGGGCCCATACAAAGCCGTGATCTCCTGCAGAGCCATGCGCTCGGCCTCTACTCGGGGAAGGCCGGCATCGAACTCCAGGATGCCCGCGCGCTCGTCGAATGCGGCGCGCCAGTCATTTTCATCCCACCCATTATTGTTTTCGCGGGGAACAAGGGGAACATGGGGAACAGGATCCTCAAACCTTTGCGGCATAAGGGTTTCAGCCGCTCTCTGATCTGTTCCCCACGTTTTAGGGGGTTGGGGAACAAGGGGAACAACCCCGGCATTCCGGGCCAATTGGGCGAAGGCGGAGAGGCTTTTCACCTGCTTGCCCTCAGAGCACCGGTTGCACCCGCTGCCGCTCCACAGGAGCCGGGCCGGCATCTGCATCGCTCAGGATGTGCGGCCGAACGACGTAGCAGCGCACAGGGCTGGAGAAGCCGGGCAGACGTTCCTTCTTCTGGGGTTTGCCGTCTCCGCCAATGGCGATGAGCCCGCGCTCTGCCATCGTTTTGGCGACCGCGCCGGCGTCCATCCCGGCGCACACCTCTCCTCGCCACACCTCAGGGAGGATGAGGTACTCCACGCCCTCGCCAGCACCAGCCAGGCGCCGGAAGCCGGCGCGGTTCGCGATGCGCACATCGATCGGCGCGCCGATGCCGTCCCGTGGCGCCAGGTCGCCCATGGGCTCGAATCGCGCGCTGCCGTGCAACTCGATGAAGCGGCGAACGGCCGCGATGCCCTCGCGCACCTCGGCGGGCTCGACGTCACCCCGCAGCTCCAGCCAATCCCGGAAGCACTTGGCGGCCGCGCGGGTCGCCTCGCCGGGTTCCCATGGCAGGATGCGGAAGGCCGTCGCCATCTCGCCGCCGGCTGCCACGAGGCCGAATCGTGCGGCCACCCGGCTGACCTGACCGTCCGCACCTTTGGGGCAGTGGTCCGCCATGAACTCGTCACGGTAGCTGATCACGGCTGGGGCAACGGCATCGAAGTCCTTGGTTAGGATCCGCAGGAACTCGGCATGCGGGTGCCCGTAATGCTCGCCCGCGGCCATCTTGAGGTGACGCGCCAAGGCGTCGGCCGACGGGAAGCCGTGCAAGGTCTCGAAGATCCCCATGCCAGCGCCGGCATCGGCTGCGATGTCGATGATTCGCACCTGCTGCCCGGCAGCGACGCGCCGGCCGCGACCGTCCTCTGCGATCTTGTCGGCGAGCCCGAGCTCACCGCTGGAGAGGAACAGCAGACGCCATTCAGCGGCCGCGCGTGTCTCGCCGCTGCGGTTGGCGCGCGTCTTCCCTTGGCCATTCGCCAGCATGTACGCGATCTGTCCCGCCTCGCGGCCGTCGACCTGGCCCATTTCGTCCAGGCACAGCAGCGCGTCGCAGTGCAGAGCTGCGATCCCCTCCAGACCGTTCGACGTTGCGCGCCAGGTGCGAATGAAGCCGCGGATCCCACCCCCACCCCAGGCTGAGCCGGCGACGACGAGAGCCGTCGTCTTGCCTGTCGAGGATCCGCCGCGGAAGTGGACCCCACCGCTCTCGGATCCAGTGGGGTAGAGGAGTGGGGCTGCAAAGGCGGTGGAGAGCGCGAGTCCGAGACGCGAGTTGCCGGCAGCATAGCGCGCCACATGCTCTTGCCAGCCCTCCATAGTGCCGGCCCTGCGATAGGCATGATCAACCGAGCCTGTCGTTTGCAGGATGTAGCGCTCACTCATCGCTCTCTCCAAAGTTTTCTGTGAAGCCGACGAAAGCCTTCCCCTGCCAGCCGATCCGGCTCACGCATCGGGCCTTCACCTCGGGCCGTGCGGTCGAGACGTATTCATGCAGGGCCTCCTTCGCGAACCTGCCCGGCGACAGGATCAGCCCAAGGGAGAGCAGGCGCTCGCGGTAAGCCTGGCCGTCGCCGGCCAACATCGCCATCGGCATCGCCCACTGCTTCACGCGGCTGTCGCGATCGGTGATCTGGAGAAGACGGCCCCACTCCTCACCTTCGCTGCTGCGGGTGTCGGCGATCACCTCGAGGAGAGAGCAGAACCAGCGCCATTCTACAGTGACGAAGCCCGTCTCCTTGTCGGTGCGCTCGACGCGTTTTTCCACGCCGTTCCAAGCGAGGCGGAATGGCCAGCCTTCGGGCTCGTTCGTGTAGCTCGCGCCACCCTCCAGAATCGCGCGGGTCTCTTCTCGCGCCTGTGCGTCGAGATAAGGCGCGAGGAACGCAGGATCTGTCTGCAGCTCCGCAACCCGCTCTGTTGTCCACCCCTCCTCAAGTGCATCCGCAAGATCCCAGCCGTCTGGCAGGGACTCGCCACGGAGCACCCGCTCCCCGTCGCGCCACACCCATGCGCCGAGACGCTCCGGATGCAGATGCAGGACCTTCGCGGCACCGGCCCTGCGCGCGAGCTCGTGCACCTTGTCGCCGAAGTCCTGGCCGGGGTGGAGCGGCCGGCCGCGATCGTCCTTTCGACCGGGCTCGTCATAGTCGGTTGCGATCACCACAATGCGGCCGGAGCACGGGCCGAAGTCGGTCAGGTGCGGGCTCTTGGCCCCGTGGGCCGGCGTGGTCGCCACCATGTCGGGGAACAGCACGGCTGCGGCGTCGCGTGTCTTCTCGCCTTCGCAGATCAGCACCGGCGCGTCCGTGCGGGCCAGGATCTCCGGCAGCGCGAAAAGTGGCCGCGGCGCTGGGATGCCCTTCGATCGCCACCCGCGCTTGCCCTTGCCGAGATCGCAGTAGGTGACGGGCATCACCTCCTTGGTGGAGGTGCCATCGTCACCGATGAGATCCCAGCGCAGCACGTAGCCGACAAGCCGGCCCTCGGCATCGTGGTACGGCCACTCCTTGGATGGGAAACCAAGCTTCGGGTGCTTGAACGACTGCTTCGTCGCGTCGTCTGGCACCGGCACGATCGGGATCTTGACCTGCTTAGGCGCCGGGGAGGCTTTCACTGCCTCCTCCGGCGAGAGCGGGGCGAACATGGCACTGCCGTCCATCACTGGCCTCCCGTTGTTGTGGTGACGGCAAGGTTCTCGTGATGACGGGCAAGGCTGCCGACCGCCCAGGCCAAGCCCTTCACGGCTTCGGCGAGCTGCCAGATCGCGTCAGCCTCGCTCACGTCGGGGCGAGCCTGAAGCATCTCCGTCACGTCCAGGAGATCGGCGATCTCGCTCTCGATCTCGGCGAGAGAAGCGACGGCCAGGCGCGGTTCGTCACGGCGGTTGCGGTGGATGTCCGTCATGGCATCCGCACCCCCAGCATGTCGGCAAGGCTGCGGGCGGCGTCCGCTTGCCCGGTGCCGGCGAGGTAGGCCGCGAGCGACACGACATCCCCGCCCTTGTCGCCCGTGGCGAAATCGGCCCATTTGCCGGTGCGCATGTTGATCCGGAAGGAGCCGGGGCTCCGGTCCGCGCGACGCGGATTCCGCGCCACCCACTCGTGACCCTCCTGCCGGCCATCTGGCAGCCAGCGCGAGAGCAGAGAGGGGAGTACCGGGAGCACCGCCGCGTTGATACGCGCGAAGTCGATGCTGGCCATGTCAGACACCTCCGGTTTCAGAGGTGCTGCGCACGGGCTGTCCAAGCTTCTCCAGCGCCCAGGCATCGAGAGCGTCCCGGTGATAGAGCACCCTGCGATTCCGGAATTTCTGGAAGGCCGGACCGCCGCCGATCGACCGCAGCTTGTCGAGCGTCCGCGGCGCGATCGTCACGCCATGAGCGCTTGAGAGATAGGTCGCGGCCTCCGCAGCACGGAAGCGCACCTTGGCTTCAGGGGAGCGCGTTTGAGCGTTCATGCGCACCGCTCCCCAAGCACAGCGCGCGCCCCCCAGAAGCGCTGAAACACCCACGCGGCCTCTTCCTCGCTCACGTCGATGTCGTTGCCGGCCGCGGAGCAGAAGAGGCACCGCAGGCAGTAGTCGGCATGCACCTTGCGGACGGCGACGTAGTAGCCGGACCCGGGTGGCGGGTTAAGCGGGATGCCTTTCAGCAAGGCCCACTGCTCCACCTCTGCCGGTGAGGCGAGACGCACGCGGTGCTGCCGGCCGGGATGCCGCTCGAACCAATGACGGTCGCCCTGGATCGCCTTGTCGGCCGCATCGCCCAGCCGCTCCAGGTGCCGCCGACCCTGGCGCGTGATGCCGAGGGCGGGATTGATGTGCAAGATCTCGGTCATGCGTACTCTCCCTCGCGCACGAAGGTTGGTACGCCGTCTTTCGCCCAGCCCTTCACGGCCGTCGTGGCGCCTTCGGCCGAGTAGCCCCACCAGACGCATATGCGGGCGCCGCTTATTTCCACGAGGGTCAGCCACCAGACGCGCCGGCCAGTTTCCTTCTCCCGCCCGAACTCCAGGAGAGCGTGCGTCATCGGGAAAGCGACGATGTCAGCCATGGGCCACCTCCCATCCGAGCAAGCAGCGACGATCGTCCGACCAAATCGGCGCAAGGCGCGGCAGACCAGATGTTTGACGAGGGCGGGTGTTGAGCCTATTTTCGGGGTTGCTGCTCTTCGCCGAGAAGCTTTCCCCGGGCCTGCGCACTCCTGCCAGAGTGCCGGGCCCGATACTTTTCAGGGTCATGGCTATGCCGCGGCTCCTGTCTCCAGGCCGAGCAGCTTTTTGAGCGGCGCGGTCGGCACAACGATTCGGCTACCGATGCGTATGGTCGGGATGTCTCCTCTCTTTACGGCGTCGTAGGTCGCATTCTTTCCGAGACCGAGCACGCGGCCGGTCGTCGGCCAGACCGGTACAGTGAGCTGTGTGCGCACCTTCCTGATCTCTTCGTCCATGGCTTATCTCCTATGCCAAGATTACGCTTGGCATAAAAAGGATAGATCGGCAGGGCAAAAGATCAAGTGTTATCTTGGCACAGAGACCGGGATACGGTATGCCTTCAGAGGACAGAGAGGGAAAGACCGAGCCGTGTACACCTACGCAGAGATTGAGCGCATCCTAGCCAAACTCCACAGCGCTGAAGGTGAGAAGCAAGCTGGCGCCTTCAGGGCCCGTCTCAAACACCTGAAGCGACTTGGTATCCCACTCGGCGCCAATCCGGGGAAAGGCAAACGGATCGAGTACACCTGCGAGCATCTGTACCAGCTCGTGTTCTGCCTGGAATGCGCGCAGTTCGGATTCGATCCCGTTTGGACTGTTCAGATAGTCGAGACGATTTGGCCGACAATCAGCGACCTGGTTTTTGCTCGGGCAGAGAAGCACGACGACTCGGGCGAGGATGATCTCATGATGTATTTTACCCCTGAGTTCATGACGTTTGCCTGGGTTCAAAGTGACGACGGTGGACGCAGCCTTATCGTGCCGAATCTAGGATCACTTCCTCAGAGTCAGCTTCCCAAGAAAATCGCTACAATGGGGCGCGACAACAGGCGGATGTGCCTTCTCAATGTGAGCGAGGTGCTGCGCATGGTCGCTATGATTGAGCGCGATCTCGGCATCGCGCTTAGGCCCTAACCACCCTCACCGAATGCTGTTTGGCCAATCGGGAACGATGTTCTCTTCCAAATCCACGGACCATGGGCTCAGATCGAACCGTGTGGTCGCGCAAGTGCGGGACCATCCAAGCGAAGGCTCCAGGTCCGCATCGCCGTCGATCTCGTCGAGCAGTGCCAGGGCCCGCTCCACGATGCTCTCCAGCTCCCGACGGAGGGCGACACGGCTGGCGCCGAGCTGAGACAGAGCCTGCCCCATCACGACGCCTCCTGCTCCAGGCTGTCCAGCACGGCCAGAGCGTGGGCAATCACGGCCTTGAGCCTGAGGCGGGCGGCCTCCTGAAAGTCGGGAGCCTTGCGGGGCACTGCGCCCGCCTTCAGAGGCTTCGCCGGAGGGCGCGTGGGGAAGCGGATGATCTGTGCGGCCATCTCAGGCGTCCTCAATGCTGGGTTTGGAATGCTCGGCCCGCCACGCTGCAACGGACGCCTCGTGCTCTTCGCGGACGATCCGGTCGACCTCCTCTCGAAGACCGACGCAGACGGCCAATTCCTCCATCAAATTACGGTACCGGGATTCCTCCTCCGGTGTTCTCTGGAGCCCTGGTCCGACCGGGTGAGTTTCGTGGAGACAGCCATCGAACCAGGTGAGCCGGGACCGCATGCCCGCGAGTTCGTCGAGGAGGGCGCGGGCGGCCTCAGCAATCGGGATCGGCAGGTGCCTTGGTGCAAACCGCGGCTCCTGAGGGATGCTGAGAACATCGTCTCGGAGCGACCAAGCGAGGTGGTGCACAGGTGAGGCGCGCGGCGAGACCCGCTTGCGGTCCGTGTGAGGTCCACGATCCGGGCGATGACCTCGCACTTCGCGTGCAGGCCCTGCACCGTGCGGGCCGGGATGCGGATCACCTCCTCGACTAGGTCGTTCCGGCGCTCGTCGATCTCTGAAAGGCGAGGGTCGTCCTCATCCTCATCGAGAACCCTCAGGTACTTCGTGTCCGCCTCCACGAAGGCTTTGACTAGAGCGAGGAGCTCGGCGTCCGCGCCGGGCCAGCCTTCGGGCAACGGCGGACGCTCCCCGGTATCGGGGATCTCGATCGGATCCTTGTCCGGCGGATGCGAGGCCCAATCCACGCCAGCCATCTCTAGGATGGCGGCCGCGCGACTGGCCGGATCGCGGCGGGGCGCGTTTGCAGGGTCGGTCCAACCTCGGAAGTGCCAGTTGAAGCCGGCGTTGCCGCCGAGCACGAAGCTGTCGCTCCGGTCACCCAGTTGAGGCCAGAGCTGCAAGCAGAGGAGCCGCCGCTCATAGAACAGCCATGCAGCGTAGGCTTCCAGAGCCCGCCTGTCGGGCTCTGCGTGGGGCTTATCTCCTCCGCTCACGAGGGCCCGGGCCCGTTCGATCGGATCAGGCTTCTTGTCGGTGGATGGGCTGGGGGATGTCTCCCGCTTCCTTGCGTTCATGGTGAGGCACCTCAGAGGAGAGTGGACAGAGCGATGAGGACGGAGCCGCCGCAGACGAGCGACACGGCGGCGATGAGGTCGGCGAGGACGGAAAAGGCACGCATCAGGAGCGAGCCTCCACTTGAGCCACGAAGGCAGCGGCATCGCGTGCCACGAGCGTGAGGGCCCTCAGGTCAGGGCCGGCCTCGAGGAAGCCCCGGATCAGAGCCAGAGCGTCCTCTGCCTCCCGGCGGGCACGCTGGGCCTCAGGAAAGGCAGCGTCGGGATCCTGCTGGATCAGGTGCTCGACGACGCGAGCGGCGGCCGTGGTGGTGTCGGGCTGGGCCGCAAAGGCGGCGTAGAGAGCAGCGTTGGGGTTCGTCAGGGCGTGCGAGGTCGTTGCCATAACGGGTGTCTCACGAGGCTCGAGGAATTCAGATGGATAGAGAGGGCCTCGGTTAGACCGAGGCCCTGAAATCAGGCGGCGAGAGGTTGGGCCGCGATCTCGGCCTCAAGGCTGAGATCCGATGGCGACGGTTCGTGCCGCAGCGCGTGCATCATCTCGGCCTCTTCCCGCGCCAGGTGGCAGAGGTCGCGCAGTCGGAGCAGCTCACGCTGCTCATGACGAAGCAGCGAGGTGAAGTGTCCGAACGGGGTGGAGGTCTCGGGGAAGTAGGCCCGCTGGCGCCGGATTTCGGCGAGTTGGCCAAGGCGACGGGCCCGGGCAAATCGGTAGTCCTCGATGTGGAGGCGGCGGCGGAGTTGCGGGCTGTAGGCAGTGGGTGGCGCGGAATGCAGGCGTGCGGTATCGCTGGCGGTAGCCATTGAACTCTCCTGGAGCGGGTTCGGTGGTTAGGGCCGCCTCGGTGTTGCAAGCGCCGTTGCGGCCCGACGTTTTTTACGCTAGCGTTATTTCATGGAGCCGTCAATTAGCGCTAGCACAAAAAAACGCGGTCGCCCTAAAACGACCGGGACAGGGCTCACTATTGGTGTGCGTGCCCTTCCTGACCTGTTGGCAGCGCTGGATGCGCATATCGCCGCGCTACCTGAGCCTCGCCCCTCTCGACCTGAAGCGATCCGGTTCATTTTGACAGAGTGGCTCCGCTCCAAGGGCTACCTGAAATGAACTGCTTCGACCGATCTGCCGGCACCCGCCGACGTAGTGCGCCGGCACCAATCTCAATATCTCACTACGTCCTAGTCGGGATGCGATTTGCAGTCTTATCAGCTACTTCGCTTTCGGTGCTCGTGCTGATTGGGACATCCAGCAGCGTTGCGCAGCTCGAATCTTTGGCGTTAGCGAATGATCTGGGCGACGTTCTAGCTTCTGAAGAGGTGTGTGGCCTTTCGTACAAGCCCGTTGCCATCGAACGCTTCATTGCTGAAAAGGTGAAGGCTGAGGACATGGGATTTACCAATGCGTTGAATACCATGACTCGTGGCAAGAGGCGGCAGTTCCAGGAGATGAGCGCATCACAGAAGACGGCACATTGCACTCAAATTCGTCGAGTCGCTCGCTCTTATGGCTTCATAGACTGAATCTCCACCGACCAACAAAGGCAGAGAAATTTCTGCTGAACTGAGCCCTACGATCGGCGCGCAGGTAGCAACAAAAGGAAAATCTGTGGAATACATAGTCCTACCAGGTCTATTCACTATCTTGTTGTGCGTCCTCTATCCCAGCGTCGCACTCTTTTTTGCCGGATCTGTCTTGTTTGCTGCCGCTCTGTATTTAGCGGTTATCGGAGGCGTCGCTGTTCTACAGGCGACGGCGACTCTCGCGGTCGGAGGTTTCCTGTGTCTTGGCTTTGCGGCGGTCGTTTCTCAATTGAGGAAGATTAATGATCGCCTGGAGTCCCTAAACCGCTCCACCGCCTCTGCGTCTCTTTCGTCGCCTCCGACATCAAGCATGCCGCTCGCCAACTTCGAGCCAATGAAGCCGCCGTCTGAATCACCCCCCGCGGAGAGTTTGGCTGATGCGCTTGCAAAGCAGTGGGCACCCGTCGCTGCCACCGAGAGCAAAGAGAGTCAGGACGCCGCTCGGTCACCTGAGGCTGGTTTTTCCAAGCCGTCACAGGCAAATCCAAGCACGACACACGTCGGCGCCATTTCGCCTGCCACCGCTGATCCTCGACTTAACGCACTTGATGCTCAGATCGCCGCCGCGCGAGAGGGGAAGCAAACCAGGTGAGTCTTGTCGAGCGCGGCGCCTCCGACCCGAAAGTCTCCACCCTCACGGCGATCCAGAAGGTGCTTGAAGAGGCCGGGGTAGAGTTCACGAATGGATCCCAGCCCGGCGTCCGAATGAAAGCCTCTCAGTGAGCAATCTTTGGCACCGAGCACCTGAACGCGAAAAGGATCTGCTATGGCTGACGTTAACCGGACGGCTCCCGTCAAAGGCACTCTGTTCACAAGCAGGTCAGACGCATCAAATGCGTTAAATGAGATTATAGTTGCTCATAGGACGCGAGGTGTCCCCGTGCACGAACGCGGAGAAAATGGCTGGACTATTTATGGGAGCGATATTTCGGATGAATTTGCAGGGTTGGCCGTAAATATATGGGACAAAGAAGACTACACTGGGCTTGTTATTTTTGATGAGGATTCTCCAGAAACTCAGCTTTTGTTTAATTTGGGCGGATCTCGCAACAATGCCGCCGGCTTTGCGTATATAGACGAGGACACTTGGCTTTTGCACACCGGTCGCGTTTTTCGAGAGCGTGCTCGACCAAATTGGGACGACACAATCGAGATTGGTCGGAGGTCATTCTTTAGAATAGCACGGGTTAGTGATCCGCATCTCCTCAAGAAAGTATTTCAGTTCCATCTGAGCCGAAAGGAGGAGCCATTTTCTCCTCTTCCACCGCGAACGGCCTCTGAAAGAAAAGCAATTGATACAGGACCGTTTCAAGGAGGCGTCCGTGTAGAAGTCGTTTTCGAGGCTCAACATTCGGGTATCGTCTCTGCTCTACTCTCATATGTGGAGAAAGGTGGTTGGGAAATTTGCGAGTCGGTCGGAGAGTGCAAGCCTGACCTCGTTGTACGTCGAGGGCAGCGCAAAGTGCTCTTCGAGGTCAAGTCAGATGCAAGTACGCACAGCCTGATATGCGCAGCTGGCCAGTGTCAGATCTATAATTTAGACCATCGGGCAGATCGGAAAATTGTCGTTTCACTGGCATCACCTGACGAAGCGGCTGGGTGGATCGTGGAGGCTCTCAGGGAGCTGGGAATTGAGCTGGTATTTGCGAGCCAGAAGAATTCTGATGATTTTGATTTTACATTCGATGACGACGAGCTGAAGGCTTCGGAGTGACCTCCCGTCCCCAAACGCCACCTCCGCACCAAGAGCTGCCTGAAATGACCCGCCTCTGCCCTTGCGTCGCGCTGGTCGCGTTCTCCTTCAGTGCCATTCCTCCCTCTGCCTTGGCGCAGGAGAGTCGGTCGCAGAGCTGGTCGGAGGTGAAGTGTGAGCGCTACTCGAAGGCTTGGTCGGAACTCCTCACTCGCCGCGGGACGGCGGGTCTGAGCAAGGAGTTCGTCGAGCGGCACGAGGCGTTCTTAGCCTCCGGCTGCACGGCAAAGGCTGATGTCTGCCCCAGATCGTCTGAGGAGCTTGATGTTGCGAACGCTCTCGTCATCCTGGCGATGAATGCCGGAACCGCGAGCACCTTCCTGCCATTCGCTTGCCGGAGGTGATCCCGCCAGGGCTACCTGCCGAGGTGACTCGACTCCCCGTCTAGGTTGTGCTGGTGTGACGATCCTCTCCGAGCGGCTGAAGCCGAAGGCTCCTTCCTCCAATGACCCCCGTCCCACCCTGCCATCCGCCCTGGCCTTCATCTCAATCTTCGCGGTGAACGTGACGGCGCTGTGGACGGTCGATATCATCCGGTTCGCCCCTCACTTCGGGTTGCACAAGACCTGCAATCACGTTGTGCCGGGGGCACTGATCATCATTGGCGGCATGAGCCTAGCGGCTACCGCGGTGATCGGCTTGAGTGCCCATCTGTTCGCTCCAAAAACCCACAAGGCGTCGATCCCTGCTCGCCAGGTCGCCATACCGAACCTGGATACCCTGATCCCGACCGTGCTCCTCGTGGGCGCCGTCCTGTTCCTGGCTGCGATCGGCGTCTGGTTCTGGATCGAGGTTTCATGATCACGCCCGGCCAATGCCTTGAGGCCCGCGGGTTGCTCGGATGGTCTCGCTATCGGCTCGTGCCTCTGTGCGGCCTGTCCCATGCCAGCATTCTCCGATTTGAGACGGGCACTCAGTTCCCAAAGTCGGAAAGCCTTGCCGCCATCCAGCAGGCTCTCGAAGCTGCCGGCGTCGAGTTCACCAACGGAGATCGGCCTAGCGTGAAGCTGAGGAAGCCGCACCCGTAGCATTCACCTGTAGCGAGAGCCGGATCATGCAGCCGCACAATGTCGAGAACCCGCGCCCCGATCCTGGCAATGACCCGAAGCGCAAAAGGATGTTCTGGCTTCTGGCGATCATCGTAGCGCTGCTAGCGGCTATATCGGTCAACCTCTTGGACCGATTGTGAGGAGGCCAAGCCATGACTGTCCCTCCCAAAAGCCTTGAGGTCGGCAAGTGCTACCTGACCAACACCCACCGGGTTTGGCGGATCGTCCGCCTCATGCCGGATGGGCGGGTCCTGTATGAGCACCGCAGCCAGGACGCCTTCAGCGAGAACCAGAAGCCGGGCATGCTGACAACCCTGCCGGCGGAGGTGCTGATCAAGCGCGAGGTCCCCTGCGACTGGACGCCTGAGGGCGATGAGACCACCCCATGAGTGCGCCTCCGGAAGGCTAAAGACGCTGACCCGAACAATCCGACGGCCCACGAAGCCGTCAGGGCCTTCATGGACAAGGCGCGCCAGCATCTCGACGACGAGGAGTTGGCCATTGCCCTGGTCAGTGTCGGAGCCGGGTTGCTGGCGTCCGCCTACGGAACGAGACCTGCAATCGCCGCTATGAGGAGGGCCATACAGGAGCTGCGCCAGATGGGACCAGAATGACCGGGTATAATCTCGTCCAACTTGCCCCCGGCAGTTACGACGTGCTGTTGAATGGGGCGGTCATCGCGAGCCTGGCTCGCGGTGGGTGGGACAGCAAGTCGATTTGGTCGGCTGAGCTCCTGGAGGATCTGCCGCCTGGTCAGCGCCCCGAACCTTTTACTGAGTTGGAGCACCGGTTTGCCACGTTCGAGGAGGCAAGGGCTTGGCTTGGCAATCCCCCCGTTGAGGGGAAGGCATAGGGCGGTTGAGGGCTGACCTGTGATCACCCCAGCCAATGCCTTGAGGCCCGTAAGCTGCTCGATTGGTCCCGAAACCGGTTGTCTGCCCTAACGTAACTTGCCGTTGCGAATATGTGACGCTCGTGCCGAAGTACTCCTGCCAAAGCCGCCAGCGGTTGCAAGCAGCGCGCGCATGAGCATAAGCGCTCTTGACCTTCAGGAGCGCCGGATCGGGGCGGCTAGAACACTATGATGACCTTCAAGACGATTTGGCCGGCTGCGCTGGCTGCTCTCGTTCTCGCCGGCTGCACGGCCACGCCGCGGCCAGAACTCGACGCAGCGCTTGTCTCCCACGCCACGGCCCATGCGACTTTGTCGCCGGAGCTGTCTCGGCAATGCGGCGACCCAACGGTCAAGGCAGAGTTTCAAGACCGTCTTCGGGTCAGTCAAGAACCGCAACTATCGCCTCGCCTAACTCGTAGATTCGCGGACCTCATGGCGGGCCGTTATTCGGATGAGCCAGAACTCGCGAGAAAGATGGCCGTTTACATCAAGAAATACCATAATAACGGGATCTTTGGCGAGTCAGAATATTCAGTCGTCTGCTTCTACGAATTGGATGGAAGCAGCATCCGCTATTTGGAGTCCAGGAGAGGATTTGACGGTCGCGTCGATCTGAACACCGCATCTCTTTATCGTGCGATGGGCGGCAAGGATATGCTCAAGCGTTTGATGTGAGCCCGACTACTGCCGCCGGCGTCGAGTTCATCCCGGAGAACGGCGGCGGGCTGGGGGTGAGGTTGAGGGAAATCGGGCTGGGGTAATCTGCTACATGACCATGAGCGAGACACTTTCGATCGTCAGTATCTGCATCTCGGTCGCGGCCTTCGGCGTGTCGTTGTTCACCCTCTTTTATCGTGAGATTGGGCTGAAGCCTGTCCTTGAGGTCTGGCCAACTAAGAGTCCGGACCGAAACTCATGAGGGTCGTGCCGGTCGGCGGACGAGGAGCATGACGGAAGCGGCATAGGGGGAGGCTCTGGCGGAGGTCAGGGTTGCCTCCGGGTCCTTCCAGAGCCGCCGATTGCGGCTGATCCAGGCGAAGAACCTCTCGACCACCCACCGGCGCGGGT
>JAESFH010000245.1_pt1 | contig 26354 bp, 26 predicted proteins | sample 9269381 | NCBI WGS metagenome assembly JAESFH01 (sample SAMN14504062, study PRJNA617094) | algae metagenome | isolation source: Aphanothece sp. CMT-3BRIN-NPC111 and co-occurring heterotrophs from well... | place: USA: Clark Mountains Wilderness, California | collected 2010-04-18
AGGGGGCAGGGAGAGGGGGCAGGCGGAAGCGCCGCGGGACCGCCGCGGAACAAGTCTCTGCCGGGCTTTGTTGACGCCACGTTCCCCAACGTCAACCTGAAAGGACAAGCCTGATGGCCAACACGATGTCAGATCTCACCGGCTCCGAGACCGCCCATTCGCTGTTCATCACCGGGCTCGTGAACGCGCATGCGCTCGAGAAGCAGGCGATGCAGATCATGAACCGGCAGATCGAGCGCCTTGAGCGCTATCCGGAGATGGAGCAGATCCTGCGCCAGCACGCGATCGAGACCGAGGAGCAGATCCGGCGGCTCGACGAGATCCTTCACTCCTTCGGCGAGGACCGCTCGCTGCTGAAGGACACCGTGACCCAGCTCATGGGCAATCTCGGCGCTATGGCCCATGTCCCGATGGCCGACGAGATCCTGAAGGACACCTTCACGAACCACGCTTTCGAGAATTTCGAGATCGCGGCCTACAAGTCGCTTATCGCGATGGCGGAGGCGAACGGCCACAATGCTTGCATCCCGGCCCTTCAGCAGACCCTGAAGGAGGAGCAGAAAACGGCCCAGCTCATTCACGACCAGATCGAGCCGATCACCCGCCGCTTCATGATGCTGGAGCAGTCGGGCCAGTCGGCCAAGATCTGACGCGGCAAGCGCCCGATCCCATCCGCGGGAAGGTGTTCGTCGCCGGAGCCCGGCTCACTCGCGTGAACCGGGCGAGGGACGTCAGGCGCCGAGGTTGAACACCCGGTGCGGCACGAGTTCGCCGCGCTCCACGTCTCCGACTGCGACGAGGATGCCGTTGCAGGTGGCGTAGATCTTGCCCGAGAGGGGCGCGTCGCGTCCGCGCAGGATCACGGGCTGGCCGCGCATCAGGCGGCCGGCCATGTCGCGGCTGACCATGATCGAGGGCAGGTCCGTCAGGGCGGAATCGACCGGGCGGAGCGCAGCCGGCTCAGTCGCGACGTGATCAACCGTGACCGCGTCCTCTTCCGCGAAGGGGCCAACCCGCGTGCGCCGCAGGGCCGCGATATGGCCGAGGCAGCCGAGGGCCCGGCCGAGGTCGCGGGCGATCGCCCGGACATAGGTGCCCTTGCCGCAATCGGCCTCCAGCACCGTGCGGTTGCCCTCGTGACCCACGATGGCGAGGCGGTCGATTTCGACCGTGCGGGGCTGCAGCTCCACGACCTCGCCGTCGCGGGCGAGATCGTAGGCACGCTCGCCCTGGATCTTGATCGCGGAGAAGCGGGGCGGCACCTGCTGGATCGAACCCGTGAAGCGCGGCAGCAGCGCCTCGATCGCGGCACGCTCCGGCACCTGGCTCGTGGCCTCGACGATGCGGCCCTCCGCATCGTCCGTGTCGGTTTCCGAACCCCATTCCACGGTAAAGACGTAGGACTTGCGTCCGTCCATCACGAAGGGGACGGTCTTCGTGGCCTCACCGAGCGCGATCGGCAGGATGCCGGAGGCCAGCGGATCGAGGGTGCCGGCGTGTCCCGCTTTCTTCGCCGAAAGCGCGCGCTTCACCGCGGCGACCGCGTGGGTCGAGGTCATGCCGACGCCCTTGTCGAGGATGATCCAGCCGTTGATCTCGCGCTTCTTCGGGCGGTCTGATTGAGGCCGCCGCGGCTTCGTGTCTTCGGTCATGAGGCTCACTCGTCGTCCGGGCTTTCGCCGTCGGGGTCCTTGCGTGTGTCGCGCTGCACGCGCTCGCTCCTGAGCAGCGCGTCGATCCGCGCCGCCTCGTCGAAGCTCTCGTCGCGGCGGAACCGCAGCTCGGGGGCGAATTTCAGGTTCACCCGCCGCGCCACCTCCTGGCGCAGCACCTTCCGGTGCCGCTCGAGGGCGGCGAGCACCGCCTCCTCGTCCTTGCCGCCGAGGGGCATCACATAGGCGGTGGCGAGCTTGAGGTCGGGCGACATGCGGACCTCGGGAATGGTGATCACGTGACGCGTGATCACGTCGTCCTGGATGTCGCCGCGGGACAGCACCTCGGCGAGGGCGTGGCGGACGAGTTCGGCGACGCGCTGCTGGCGTTGCGAGGGACCGGCGGAGGCCTGGTCGAAGCGTTTGGGCATGGTCTTTACGATCTCTTCCGGGATTGAACCGGATCCTGGAAACGCAATGGCCGGGACGAGCCCGGCCATTGTCGTCGGTTGGACGGGCGAAGCGGATGTTAGAGCGACCGCTTCACCTCTTCGACCCGGTAGCACTCGATCACGTCGCCGGCGCGCATGTCCTGGTAGTTCTCGAAGGACATGCCGCATTCCTGGCCGGCCGTGACCTCGCGGGCGTCGTCCTTGAAGCGCTTGAGCTGGGACAGGCGGCCCTCGTGGATGACCACGTTGTCGCGGATCAGGCGGACATGGGCGCCGCGCTGGACCACGCCGTCGAGGACGCGGCAGCCCGCGATCTTGCCGACCTTCGAGACGTTGAAGATCTCGAGGATCTGCGCCTCGCCGAGCCGCTCCTCGCGGAGCGTCGGAGCGAGCAGGCCCGACATCGCCGCCTTCACGTCATCCACGAGGTCGTAGATGATGTTGTAGTAGCGGATCTCGACCCCGGCGCGCTCGGCGGCCTCGCGGGCCTCCTTGTGGGCGCGGACGTTGAAGCCGAGCACCACCGCACCGGACGCGCCCGCGAGGGTGATGTCCGATTCCGTGATGCCACCGACGCCCGAGTGCAGGACGCGGGCCGCGACCTCCTCGTTGCCGGCCTTCTCGAGCGCGCTGACGATGGCCTCGACCGAACCCTGCACGTCGCCCTTGACGACGAGCGCGAATTCCTTCCGGCCGGCGCCCTCCTTGAGGTCGCGCATCATGTCGGCGAGCGAGCGCCCGGCCGAGCCCGTGCGGGCGGCCTGGTTCTCGCGTTTCTGACGCAGGCGATACTCGGTGACCTCGCGGGCGCGGGCCTCCGACTCGACCACCGCGACGCGGTCGCCGGCTTCCGGAGTGCCGTTGAAGCCCAGAACCTCGACCGGAACCGACGGTCCCGCCTCTTTGATCGAGCCGCCGAGGTCGTTCACGAGAGCACGGACGCGGCCCCACTCGGCGCCGGCCACGACGATGTCGCCGGTGCGGAGCGTTCCGCGCTGGACCAGCACGGTCGCGACCGGGCCGCGGCCGCGGTCGAGCTTGGCCTCGATCACGGTGCCTTCGGCCGCGCGGTCCGGGTTGACCCGCAGGTCGAGGATCTCGGCCTGGAGCTGGAGACCTTCGAGGAGCGTCTCGAGACCGTCGCCGGTCTTGGCCGAGACCTCGAATTCCAGGGTGTCGCCGCCCATGGATTCCACCACGATCTCATGGCTGAGAAGCTCGGTGCGGACCCGCTGAGGGTTGGCGTCGGGCTTGTCGATCTTGTTGATCGCGACGATGAGCGGGACCTTCGCGGCCTTGGCGTGCGAGATCGCCTCGATGGTCTGAGGCATGACGCCGTCGTCGGCGGCCACCACCAGCACCACGATGTCGGTCACCTTGGCGCCGCGGGCGCGCATGGCCGTGAAGGCCGCGTGACCGGGGGTGTCGATGAAGGTGATCTTGCCGCCGAGCGGCGAGGTCACCTGGTAGGCGCCGATATGCTGGGTGATGCCGCCGGCCTCGCCGGAGACCACGTTGGTCTTGCGGATCGCGTCGAGGAGCGAGGTCTTGCCGTGGTCGACGTGACCCATGATGGTCACGACCGGCGGACGGGGGACGAGGTGGTCGTCCACGTCCGGTGTGTCGAAGAGGCCTTCCTCGACGTCGGCTTCGGCGACGCGCTTGACGGTGTGGCCGAGCTCTTCCGCGATGAGCTGCGCCGTGTCGGCGTCGATCACGTCGGTGATCTTGTGCATCTGGCCCTGACGCATCAGGAGCTTGATGACATCCACGCCGCGCTCCGACATGCGGTTCGCGAGCTCCTGGATCGTGATCGTCTCGGGAATCACCACCTCGCGGGCGATCTTTTCCTTCTGCTCGACCTGGCGGTGGCCCATGAGCCGCTGGTTGCGGCGACGGAAGGCCGCAAGGGAGCGCGTGCGCTCGTCCTCGCCGGAGGTCGCATTGGCCAGGGTCAGGCGGCCGCGGCGCTTCTCTTCGCCGGGGGCGGCCTTCGGGACTTTCGGCACGGCGACGGGCTTCGCCGCCACGCCGGGGCGGCGCACCATGCGAGGTGCTTCATCGTCGTCCCGGGCACCGGCGGGACGGGCCGCAGTGGCGGGCTTGGCACCGGCCGCCGGACGGGCGGTCGCGCTTGCGGCCGCGGGCTTCTCTTCGGCCGGCGCCGGCGCCGGCGCAGGACGCGCCATGAAGTTGAGGTTCTGCGGCCGGCGGGCATCGATGCCGCGGCTGCCGGGAGCAGGCGGGCGCGGCTCGGCGCGCGGGGCCGGTGCAGCGGCCGCGCGGGCAGGCGCCGCCTCCTCGCCCAGGCGGCGGCGGGCTTCCTCCTCGCCGCGGCGCTTGCGCTCGTCCTCGTGACGGCGGCGGTCTTCTTCCTCGCGCTTGCGGGCTTCGGCAGCAGCGCGCTCCTGGGCCTCGCGCTCCTCGCGTTCGGTGCGGCGGCGGGCCTCCTCCTCCTGGCGGGCGCGGTCCTCCTCCTCGCGGCGGCGGGCATCCGCCAGCGCGCTGGCGCGGGCATCGCGTTCCTGGTCCGAGAGGGTGCGCAGCACGACACCGGAGCGGGGTGTGTTCGCGGCAGGTGCGGCAGGGCGTGCGGGAGCGCCGGCGCGGCCTGTCGGCGCAGCCGCGGGTGCGGCCGGGGCGGCAGGTGCGGCCTGAGGGGCCGGAGCCTCCTTGTGGGCGGGCGCGGGCGCGGTGCCCGGGCCGACGACGCGACGCTTCACGGTCTCGACCACGACCGCCTTGGTGCGGCCATGGGAGAAGCTCTGGCGTACCACGCCTTGTTCGACGGGTCGCTTCAGCGTCAGCGTCTTGGGCGACATGTGCAGCGTCTTGTCGCCCGAATTCTTCGTATCACTCATTCAGTTCGGATCCTGAGGGTCTCACGTCATCGGGGGCGCCGGCCCCCTCGCGGGACCCAGCCTGATCGGCCTCGTTTTCGCAAAAGCTGCGGTAACGATGCCAACGTATGAGAAAGCCGTCGCTCCCGGCGCCCGCGACGAGGGCAGCATGTATCACATGTGACCGGCCCAATGCCAAATCCAATTCGTCGCCTGACAAATCGGTAATGACCGGGACAGCTGATATGGCGTCTCCGAGCCGCTTTCTCAAGCCGCCCGCCAGTTTTCGTCGCCCGTCTTCTGCCGCTTCCGTGGCATGAATAAGGGCGGCCAGCGGCTTTTCGGCGATGGCCGCCTCGACTTTGCCGAAACCCGTCACCACGGCGCCCGCTTTGTTGGCCAGCGCGAGGGCCTGCCGGAGGTCCGCGCGCAGGCTCTGCCGGATCGTCTCGGCCAGGTCCGGCGGCGCCTTCGCTTCCGCCTTGAACGCGCGGCTGAACAGGCGCTTCTTCACCGCCTCCTCGACCATGCTACGCCGCGCCGTTACCCAGACCCCCCGCCCGGGCAGGCGCTGCTTCAGGTCCGGCACCACCTCGTTTTCGGGCCCGAGCACGAAGCGCATCAGCGCCGCGGCGGGCTGAGCCGCGCGGGTCACGATGCAGGTGCGCTCGGGTTCTTGCCGCGGCAACGGGGGCTCCGGAGGATTCCCTCTCTCCGGTCACGGGGAGAGGGTTGGGGCAACGCTGTGGGCGGTCAGGTCGGATGCGCCTCGGTCTCGACCTCGTCCTCGGTGGCTTCCGTCTCGACCGGGGCCTCGATCCAGCCTGCCTTGACGCGTGCGGCCATGATCATGGCCTCGGCCTCGGCGCGGGAGAGTTCGAAGCCGTCGAGGGCACCCTGGTGGCGCACGGCCTCGGGGCCTCGGCCTTCGGTCCAGCCCACCAGATCGTCGGTGGCGCAGCCCGCGAGATCCTCGATGGTCTTGATGTCGTTCTCGCCGAAGGCCACGAGCATCGGGGTCGTGACGCCCTCGACCTCCTTGAGCTCGTCGGCGACGCCGAGCTCCTGCCGACGCGCCTCATGCTCGGCTTCGATGCGGCCGAGATATTCCTGGGCGCGGCTCTGGATCTCGACCGCGGTATCCTCGTCGAAGCCCTCGATGGAGGCGAGCTCCTGGGGCTCCACATAGGCCAGCTCCTCGACCGTGCGGAAGCCTTCCGAGGCCAGGAGCTGGCCCACCACCTCGTCGACGTCGAGCGCATTCATGAAGAGGTCCGTGCGGGCCACGAACTCCTTCTGGCGCCGCTCCGATTCCTCGGCCTCGGTCAGGATGTCGATGTCCCAGCCGGTGAGCTGCGAGGCGAGGCGCACGTTCTGGCCGCGGCGGCCGATCGCGAGCGAGAGCTGATCGTCGGGGACCACCACCTCGATGCGGTCGGCCTCCTCGTCGAGCACCACCTTGACGACTTCCGCGGGCTGGAGCGCGTTGACGATGAAGGTCGCCTGGTCGACGGACCAGGGAATGATGTCGACCTTCTCGCCCTGCAGCTCGCCCACCACCGCCTGGACCCGGGAGCCGCGCATGCCGACGCAGGCGCCCACGGGATCGATGGAGGAATCGCGCGAGGTCACGGCGATCTTGGCGCGCGAGCCCGGATCGCGCGCCACCGCCTTCACTTCGACGATGCCGTCATAGATCTCCGGCACCTCCTGGGCGAAGAGCTTTGCCATGAAGTGCGGATGGGTGCGGGAGAGGAAGATCTGCGGCCCGCGGGTCTCCCGGCGCACGTCGAAGAGATAGGCCCGGATGCGGTCTCCCGGCCGGAAGGTCTCGCGCGGGATGAGCTCGTCCCGGCGGACGATGGCCTCGCCGCGGCCGAGGTCGACGATGACGTTGCCGTATTCGACCCGCTTGACGACGCCGTTCACGATCTCGCCGATGCGGTCCTTGTATTCCTGGTACTGCCGGTCGCGCTCCGCGTCGCGCACCTTCTGGACGATCACCTGCTTGGCGCTTTGCGCCGCGATGCGTCCGAAGTCGAAGGGCGGCAGGGTCTCCGAGATGGCATCGCCGATCTGGGCCGCGGGGTTGCGCTTGCGCGCCTCCGAGAGGGGGATCTCGCGGGAGTCGTTCTCGACCAGGGCGTCCTCGACCACGAGCAGGTGGCGCGAGAGGCGGAGCTCCCCTGTCTTCGGGTGGATCTCGGCATGGACGTCGGTCTCGGCGCCGTAGCGGGATCGGGCGGCCTTGGCGATCGCGTCCGCCATGGCGTCCAGAACGATCTGTTTGTCGATCACCTTCTCGCGCGCGACCGCATCCGCGATCTGCAAGAGTTCGAGCCTGTTGGCGCTGACGGCCATCGGGTCACTCCTTCGTTGGTCAATCTCAAGAATCCGCCGCACGATGATCCGGCCGCGGAAGGGTCTTCCTTAGTGAGGCCGCCGCCCCGGCTTGGCGGGAGGCGGAGTGTCGTTCTCGGAGGCCGCGTCGTCGGCATCCTCCTCGTCCGTGTCGTCCACGGGCGCCGTGCCCCGGCGGAGGGATTCGCGGATGAGCTCGTCGGTGAGCACGAGGCGCGCTTCGCCGAGGTCCCCGAGGGGCAGGCGAGCCACCGGGTCCTCGCCCTCCTTGATGTCGGGCAGCAGCACCGCGACCCGGCCGGCTTCGACACCCTGGATGATGCCGCGGTAGCGCTTGCGCCCTTCAACCGGCACGGCCATCTCGATCTTGACCTCATGCCCGGCCCAGCGCTCGAAATCGCTTGCCCGCACGAGGGGCCGGTCGATTCCGGGGGAGGACACTTCGAGGTAATAGGCGCGCCCGATCGGATCCTCGAGGTCGAGCACCGGCGAGATCGCGCGGCTCACCACCTCGCAATCGTCCACCGACATGGTGCCGTCCGGCCGCTCCGCCATGATCTGCACCGTGCAGCCGTTGGTGCCCGTGACCTTCACGCGCACGATCCGGAAGCCGAGATCCTCGACTACGGGCTCGATGATCGCGGTGACGCGGGCCGCCACGCCGTTCTCGGTGATGAGACGTTTCTCGCTGTCGCTCATGCGCTTTAAATCTCGCGAGCTCTGGCGCCAGAAATAAAAAAGAGCGGACCCCGGGGGGCCCACTCCCGAACCGCAGCTTAACGCTGCAACCAGAGCTGACATGGCGAAATGTACTGAATTCGCAAGCCGAATGCAAGCGAGATGCCGTTTTGCAGGCGTGATCAGCTAGGCCGTAACCCGTTCGAACGTCAGGTAGGACGGGACCCGCCCCTCGCGCAGCGCCTTGGCTTCGTAGCGGGTGCCGGGCCAGCCGGCCCAGGGGCGGCGCCACTCGTCCGGTCCGGCCGCCCGCCAGCGAAAATCCGGCGAGCGCAGGACGCGGGCCAGAGCCCAGCCGGCGTAATCGTCGATGTCGGTGGCAAAGCGCAATTCGCCGCCGGGCGCGATCACGCGGGCGAGCGCCGCAAGCGTCTCGTCCGACACGAGCCGGCGCTTGCGCTGGCGGCGCTTCGGCCAGGGATCGGGATAGAGGATCGAGACCACCTGGAAGGCGCCTGCCGGCAGATGCGGCAGGAGCTTCGTGATGTCGTCGTCCCAGACGCGGATGTTCTCCAGGCTCTCCTGGCCGACGACGGCCAGGAGCTTCGCCATGCCATTGAGGAACGGCTCGCAGCCGATGAAGCCGATCCCGGGATTGGCCCGCGCCCGGGCCGCGAGATGCTCGCCGCCGCCGAAGCCGATTTCGAGCCACAGCTCCGGATAGCGGCTCCGGAACGCCGCGATATCGCCGGCGGGATCCACGCGCAGGCGCGGCAGGAGCGTCCGGACGAGCTGCGTCTGGCCGGCGCGGAGCGCCTTGCCCTTGCGGCGCCCGAAGAAGGCGCCTGCGCTGTCAGGATCGGGAGAAGTCATGGGACGATATGATCCCGGCCAAGGCCCATCGGGGCGGCGTGGAAGGGGACCCAGGTCAAGAGGGCTCTGCGAAGCAGCTTTGCTCGTCCAGGAACAAGAAGGCGCCGCCGAGCGGCGCCTTCCTTTGCTGAACCCCGTTCTCCTCCAGCGGCTTGCACCGCTTCCGGCCAGGGGTGACAGGAACCTTACGCGAGCGCCGACTTCAGCGCTGGCACCAGGTCCACGTTCTCCCACGAGAAGGAGCCGTCGTTCTGCGGCGCGCGGCCGAAATGGCCATAGGACGACGTCTTGGCGTAGATCGGCTTGTTGAGGTCGAGGTGGGTGCGGATGCCGCGGGGCGACAGATCCATGACGTCCATCAGGACCTGCTCGAGCCGGCCCTCGTCGACCTGGCCGGTGCCGTAGAGATCCGCGTGAATCGACAGGGGCTTGGCGACGCCGATCGCGTAGGAGAGCTGGATCGCGCAACGGCCGGCGAAGCCCGCCGCCACCACGTTCTTGGCGAGATAGCGCGCCGCATAAGCCGCCGAGCGATCCACCTTGGTGGGGTCCTTGCCCGAGAACGCGCCGCCGCCGTGAGGCGCCGCGCCGCCATAGGTGTCGACGATGATCTTGCGGCCCGTGAGGCCGGTGTCGCCATCCGGGCCGCCGATCACGAACTTGCCCGTGGGGTTCACGTGCCAGACCGTGTCCTTGGTGACCCAGCCGTCGGGCAGCGCCTCGCGGACGTAAGGCTCCACGATCTCGCGCACGTCCGCGGAGGTGAGCTCCCGCCCCTCCCGGAACTCCGCGTGCTGGGTCGAGACCACGATCTGGGTGACGCCGACGGGCCTGCCGTCCTCATAGCGCACCGTGACCTGGCTCTTGGCGTCGGGGCCGAGCGCGGCGGCGCCGTTGGCGCGGGTCCTGCGGGCCTTCGAGAGAGTCTCGAGGATCTTATGGGCATAGAGGATCGGCGCCGGCATCAGCTCCGGAGTCTCGTCCGTGGCATAGCCGAACATGATGCCCTGGTCGCCCGCGCCCTCTTCCTTGTTGGCGGCCGAATCGACGCCCATGGCGATGTGGGCGGACTGCCCATGGAGCAGAACGTCGACCTTCGCCTTCTCCCAGTGGAAACCGTCCTGCTCGTAGCCGATGTCCTTCACGGCGAGCCGGGCCACGTGGGCGACGAGGTCCTTGGTGATCGAGCTGGGACCGCGATACTCGCCGGCGATGACGAGCTGATTCGTGGTCGCGAGCGTCTCGCAGGCGACGCGCACCTGCCAGGGGTCGAAACCTTCCTCCAGCGCCGCGCGGAAGAACAGGTCGACGACTTCGTCCGACACCCGGTCGCAGACCTTGTCGGGGTGCCCTTCGGACACGGATTCGCTGGTGAAGAGATAGCTTGAGCGCCGCACGGTATGGTCCCCTTCGATTCCGGGAGCGGCTGTCCTGGCGCCGCCCGGTCGGTCTGGCTTCGGAGCCGCCGAGCCACCGTGGGCTGCCGCTCCGGATTCATTTCAAGGTCGGCGGACCTGAACGGCCGCCGCCCCGCCGGCCCCACACCGGCGTGCTCGACATGCCTCAGAAGACCGGAGGGGTCAAGATGAACTAACGGACTCGTTCTTTATAAAGAACGTTCCTTCTCGTCGTCACCGGCCAGGGCCTTGACGTGATCGACGATGGTGCGGCGAACCCGCGGGTTCTTGATCCGCATGAAGCTTTCCATCAACTGCAGCCCATCTTGGCTGGCCATGAAATCCATGACGAAGGCGGGCGACGATTCTTCGGCAAAGCCTCCGCCCTCCTCCTCGGCCGGAAGTCCCTCGTAGAAGAAGCTGATCGTCACATTGAGCACTGAGGCGATCTGTTGCAGGCGGCTGGCGCTGATCCGGTTGGTGCCCTTCTCGTATTTCTGGACCTGCTGGAAGGTGATCCCGAGAGCCTCGCCGAGCTTCTCCTGGCTCATGCCGATGAGCATCCGACGCATGCGGACGCGGCTGCCCACATGCTTGTCGACGAAGTTGGGCTCTTTTTTCATGGGCAATCTCGGGAAACAGCCCGCCGGCGGAGCGTCCGACGCGTCAGGCGCGGGCCGGAACCGGCTGGCGGCGGGGCCGCGCCATCAGGGAGAGAGCAAGGCAGACGAGAAGCAACAGGCCAAGGATCCTATCGCCATAGCGCGAATAAAGCGTAGCGGGAAGAGCCACCGGCACGTCGCCGTCGAGAATCCCCTCCACGCCCAGGGGCAGGGCCTGCAGCACGCGCCCGAACGGATCGACCACGGCCGAGATGCCGGTATTGGCGGCCCGCACCAGCGGCAGCCCCTCCTCGACTGCGCGCAGCCGGGCCTGGGCGAAGTGCTGGTGGGGACCGGGCGTCGCGCCGAACCAGGCGTCGTTGGTGACATTGAGGATCAGGCTTGGCCGCGGCCCCTCGGGCGCAACGGCTCCCGGGAAGATGGCCTCGTAGCATACGCTCGCGGCGACCGGCGGCAGCCCCGGGATCAGGAGCGGCAGCCGCCGCTCCGCCGGCGAGAAGCCGCCCGGGATATGCACGAATTCGCGCAAGCCCACCGCCCGGATCAGCGCGTCGACGAAGCCTGGCACATATTCCCCGAACGGCACCAGGTGGGTCTTGTCGTAGGAGGCCGTGATGGTGCCGTCCTCGGCGACCACCTGGATGGCATTGAAGAAGCGGCCGACCTCTTCGCCGGGCAGCGGATCACCCATGCGCGCTGCGCCGGTCACGAGCGTCGTGCCCCGCGGCAGGGCCTCGGCGATCCGAGCGAGCGCCCCCTGGTCGCGGTGGAGCAGGAACGGAAAGGCCGATTCGGGCCAGACCACGTGGGTGATGCCGTCGAGACCCCGCCCGTCCGGGCCGGTGCTCAGGGCGAGGTAATGGTGCAGGATCGCGGCCCCGTTGCGGGGGTTGAACTTGGCATCCTGAGGAAGGTTCGGCTGCATGATCCGGAGGCGTGCGCCCGCGACGGGGGGCAGCGCATCGGCCGGCAGGCGCAGGGCCCCGAGGCCGAGGAGCCCCGCCAGGGTCAGCGCCGCCACGGTCGGCGGCAGCCAGCGGGCCTGGCCGGACCGGCCGGCGGCGAGGGAGGCCGGCGCCGCCCCGAGGAGGAGGGCCAGCAGGGTCAGGCCGTAGAGCCCGACCACGGAGGCCGCCTGCATCGGCCAGAGATGCTGGGCCAGAGCCATCCCTGGGCTGTTCCACGGAAAGCCAGTGAAGAGATGTCCGCGCAGCCATTCGCTCGCCGTCAGCGCCGCCGCGAAGGCAAAGAGCCGGGCCCAGCCCGCCGACCAGAGCATGCGGGCGAGGGCGAAGCCGAAGGCCGGGAAGAAGGCGAGAAGGGCGGGCAGGCCCAGCACGCCGAACGGCATCGCCCAGGCGAATTCCTCGGCTTCGACCAGGAAGGCGGCGCCGAGCCACCAGAGGCCGGCGACGAAATAGCCGAAGCCCCAGCACCACCCCAGAGCGGCGGCACTCCGCAGGTCGCGAAGGCGCGGAAGCGCAGGGGAGGGGGCTGCGCCGTTCTTGCCCTGCTCACGGGATCCGATCCCGTCGAGGAGCCAGATGGCGGGCGTGAGCGAGACCGCGAGCAACGGCACGAGGCCGAAGGGCGGCATCGCGAGCGCACCCACGGCGCCGGCCGCTCCCGCGACCGCAAAGCGCCGCCAGCAACGCGCCGCGACGACATGCTGCGCGAGGATCCTCATTCGGCGGCTTTGGGCGTCGTATCGGGCAAGGGCAGGGTAGGCGGCACCGTGGGCGGCACCCCAGCGGCAGGAGGTGTCGCAGGCGCGGGATCGATAGGCGCCGCCTCGGCGGTCGGCCCGGCGGGGCCGAGGGCGCCGCGGCGATGGATGCGCAGGCGCTTCACCCGGCGCGGATCGGCATCGAGCACCTCGAATTCGAGGTCGCCCGGTCCGTCGATCAGCTCACCCCGCGAGGGCACGCGGCCTGCGAGGGTCACGATGAAGCCACCCAGGGTCTCGATGTCCTCCGCGCTCGCCTCCGCGGCGAGGTCCACCTGCAGCGCTTCCGAGACCTCTTCGAGGCCGGCGCGAGCGTCAGCCACGAAGGTCTCGTTGTCGCTCTGCACGATCATGCGGGCGGTGGCGTCGTCGTGCTCGTCCTCGATGTCGCCCACCACCATCTCGACGAGGTCCTCGATCGAGACGAGGCCATCGGTGCCGCCGTATTCGTCGATCACGAGTGCCATGTGGGTGCGGGTGGCCTGCATGCGCACGAGGAGATCGATCGCCGGCATCGAGCGGGGGACGAACAGGACCGGGCGCAGGATTCTGGCGGAGGCGAGGCTGAGCGACAGGTCGACGCGGCCGAGGCTCGGGGGCGTCGCGGCCGGGGCATCGGTCTTGCGCCGGCGGGAGGGGCGCGAATCGGCGCGCGCGGCGATGAAATCCAGGAAGTCCCGGATGTGGACCATGCCCTTCGGGTCGTCGAGGGTCTCGCCGTAGACCGGGAGCCTCGAATGGCCGGCGGTGCGGAAGATGCCAAGAAGATCGCCCAGATTGGTGTCGGCGGGCACCGCCACGATGTCGGCCCGCGGCACCATCACGTCCTCGACCCGGATGCGGTGGAAGCCGAGCACGTTCTTCAGCATCGCCCGTTCCTGGGGCGAGAAGTTCGGGTCCCCAATGGTCTCGGCGAGGGCGTCCTCGAGATCGTCCCGGATCGAATCGCGGGATTTCAGGCCGAAGCGATGGAGGAGGCGCTCGTACCAGCGTTCGCGGGCCCCATCCGGATCGGGCATCTGCCGAGCCAGATGGTCGTTCAAACTTCGATCGTCGTTCATCTCGCTCTTATTCAGCCTGCCGCTGCCGGCCTGGCTGCCTGTCAAGGCGTAGCCCGGTGGTGCCGCACCTGCGCGCACGCCGAACCCCGCTCCACATATCGCAAGAACGCGCTCCCGTGCCAAGGCGGGTTCTGGAGCCGGGACCGAAGGTCGCCGGGCTCGGAAGCCCTCCGCGACGCAGGCCCTCGGGCGGGCTAAGGCTTGTCCGCGGGTTCCGTGTCCCGGTAGGGATCGGCGATCCCCAGGCTTTTCAGCGCCCTGACCTCGAGTGCCTCCATGATCTCGGCCTCTCCCGTGGTCTCATGGTCGTAGCCGAGGAGGTGCAGGGTGCCGTGCACGATCAGGTGGGCGGCGTGGTCGGCCACCGTCTTGCCCTCGTCCCGCGCCTCCCGCTGCAGGGTCTCGAAGGCAAGCGCGATGTCGCCGAGATGGCGCGGGCCCGGCACCCCCGGCTGCTCCGGAGCCGGAAAGGAGAGCACGTTGGTGGGCTTGTCCTTGCCGCGCCAGGCGCTGTTCAGCCCCCGCACGCCCGCATCGTCCGTGAGCAAGAGGCTCACCTCGACAGGGGCCTGGGGCGCATCCGAGGCAACGCCGAGGGCCGCCGCGACGGACCGCTGGGCGAGCGCCTCGATGTCGGGGACCTCGGACCAGGCTCCGCCTTCGACCGCCACGTCGAGGTCGAGCGCGGTCACGCCGTCGGCTCTCCGGCTCTCCCGGGGCGGGACCTGTCGCCCTGGGGCCGCGGCTCGGCCTTGTCGCCGCCCGCGCGCGTGTCCGCCTCGTAGGCCGTGACGATGCGGCGCACCAGGTCGTGGCGCACCACGTCCTGCTCCTTGAAGGTCACGCGACTGATCCCCTCGACGCCGGAGAGGATGCGCACGGCCTCCACGAGCCCGGATTTCTGCCCGGGCGGCAGGTCGATCTGCGTCGGGTCGCCCGTGACGATCATACGCGACCCTTCGCCGAGGCGGGTCAGCACCATCTTCATCTGCATCGTGGTGGTGTTCTGGGCCTCGTCGAGGAGCACCACCGCGTTGGTGAGCGTGCGCCCGCGCATGAAGGCGAGCGGCGCGATCTCGATCATGCCGGTCTGCAGTCCCCTCTCGACGAGGCGGGCCTCCATGAAGTCGTAGAGGGCGTCGTAGATCGGGCGCAGATACGGATCGACCTTCTCGCGCATGTCGCCGGGCAGGAAGCCGAGCCGCTCGCCCGCCTCGACGGCCGGGCGGGAGAGGATGAGCCGCTCCGCATGGCCCTGCTCCAGGAGCGAGACCGCGTGTCCCACGGCGAGCCAGGTCTTGCCCGTGCCGGCGGGACCCTCGGCGAAGACGAGTTCGTGCTGCTTGAGCGCCTTGATATAGGCGTTCTGAGTCGCGTTGCGGGCGCGGACCGGCCCGCGCTTGCGGGTCGCGATGTGGTCGAAGGCGGTCCGGCCCGGGGACGGGGGCTCGTCGGCCGCGAACAGCGTGCCCTGCACGCGGCTCTCCTGGATAGCCCCGTCCACGTCTCCCTGGGACAGGGGCGCTCCGGAGCGGGCGCGGTCGTAGAGGTTCTCGAGCACCCGGCGCCCGTGCTCGGTCGCCTCGGGCTCGCCGCGGATCACCACCCGGTTGCCGTTGGCGGTCGCGACCACGCCGAGGCGGCGCTCGATATGGGCGAGGTTCTGATCGAACTGGCCGAAGACGATGCCGGCGAGCCGGTTGTCCTCGAAGGTGAGCGTGATCTCGGCCGCCTCTTCGACGCCGGGAGGAGTGCTCGTCGCCGGGCGGCCCTTCGGCCCCCGCGCTGCCGGGTCGGCCGGCCTCAAGCGAGGGCTCCCGCGCTGCCGTCCCGTGCCGTGTCCCGCCGCCTCATAGGCGCTCTCCCCTCTCCATGCCGTCCACTGGGTTCCTCCGTCTCGCCGGCGCCCTGCCGCATCCAGGCCGCCCCGGGTTCCGCCGCCTTTGAGAGGCGCGCACCGTATCCATCCTGTCTCCGCGCCGGGGTCACGCGGCCGCGCCGTAGGAGCCCGGCTCCAGGAGCTCGCCGAACAGGCTGTTCGACCCGGCCCGGACGATCCGCACGGTCACCTCGTCGCCGACCCGATGGGCGCCGGTTTCGATCTGGACCGCCTGGAGATAGGGCGACTTGCCCGCGAGCTGGCCGGGATGGCGGCCCGGCTTCTCCAACAGAACGCTCACGCTCTGGCCGATTGTTCCGTGGTTGAAGGCCTGGCGCTGCGTTTCGAGCAGCGCCTGCAGGCGGGCGAGGCGCTCGGACTTGGCGGCTTCCGGAACCTGTTCCTCGCTCTCGGCCGCAGGCGTGCCGGGGCGGGGGCTGTACTTGAACGAAAAGGCGCTCGCGAAACCGATATCGTCCACGAGCCGCATCGTGTCCTCGAAATCCGCCTCGGTCTCTCCCGGGAAACCGACGATGAAGTCGGAGGAGAGCGCGATGTCGGGGCGCACGGTCCGGATACGCTCGATGAGGCGGCGGTACTCGTCGCCCGTATGGCGCCGATTCATGGCGTCGAGGATCCGGTCGGAGCCGGACTGCACCGGCAGATGCAGGTAGGGCATCAGCGCCGGAAGATCCCGGTGGGCCAGGATCAGCTCCTCGTCCATGTCGCGGGGGTGGCTCGTGGTGTAGCGCAGCCGCACGATGTCGGGCACGTCCGCGAGGCGGCGCAGCAGGCGCCCGAGCGACCAGACCCGTCCGTCCGGCCCCTCGCCGTGATAGGCGTTCACGTTCTGGCCGATCACCGTGAACTCGCGCACGCCGGCCGCCGCGAGCCGCTCGGCCTCGGCGAGGATCTGCGCGACGGGGCGGGAGAGCTCGGCCCCCCGCGTGTAGGGCACCACGCAGAAGGTGCAGAACTTGTCGCAGCCCTCCTGCACGGTGAGAAAGGCCGAGATGCCCCGGCTCTGCGTCTTCGCCCGGGAGGGGGCGGGCAGCTGGCTGAACTTGTCCTCGACCGGAAACTCGGTATCGACCGCGCCGCGCCCCGCCTTCAGGAGCTCCGGCAGGCGGTGGTAGCTCTGGGGTCCGACGACGGCGTCGACGGCTGGCTGGCGGCGGATGATCTCCTTGCCTTCGGCCTGGGCGACGCATCCCGCCACCACGACCTTGGTGTCGAGACCGAGCGCGGCGCGCTCCTGCTTGAGCACCCGCACGCGCCCGAGCTCCGAATAGACCTTCTCGGCCGCTTTCTCCCGGATGTGGCAGGTGTTGAGGATGACGAGATCCGCCTCCTCCATGACGCCTGTTTCCGCATAGTCCTCGGCCGCGAGTACGTCGGCCATGCGCTCGGCATCGTAGACGTTCATCTGGCAGCCGTAGGACTTGATGAAAGCTTTCTTCACGCGAAGAGCCTGTTCGATTCGAGAAAAGCCTGAGGGCCGAGAGATGGGGCGCTTTTAGGCCGAATCACAGGGGAAGACCAGTTGCCGCGGCGGCCGCATCGCCGCGCCCTGAGGGCCGTCCCGCTCCGGGCTTGCGGATCAGCGCGCCATCGTAACCGGTCTTGCCTCCCGGATCGATCGCCGCGACCCGCGGTTCAACGCGGGCCCGCAGCGTCCCGGATCGCAGCCCGCACGGCGGCCTCGGCCAGTGCCGTGGCCTGTTTCCGATCGGTGGCCGCATCGAAGGGGATCGGCTCGCCCCAGGTCACCACCGCGTCGAGCGGGCCTCCGCGCACGAAGAGGGCGAGGTGGGGCGCAAGGTCCATGTCGCCGTACCAGGCGATCTCAGGCCGCTCCCGCCGGGTGACCGGGAGGCCGTTGCGGCGGGTATAGGCGATGGCGAGCGGCTGGAGGGCGATACGCTCGATCGCGGGGTCGGCGAGCGCCGCCCGCGCGGCCCCGACGAGCGACGAGCGGAAGGGCAGGAGCCGGTTGCCGTCTCCCGTGGTGCCTTCCGCGAAGAGCACGATGGCCTCCCCGCGCGCGAGCCGGCGGGCCACCGTGTGGTTGACCTCGGCGGTGGCCTTGCGGCGCCCGCGGTCGATAAAGACGGAGCGCTGCAGCTTCGCGAACAATCCCACGACCGGCCAGGTCTCGATCTCGGCTTTCGCGATGAAGGAGAGCGGCCGGCGCGAGCCGATTACCGGGATGTCGAGCCAGGAGACGTGGTTGGCGAGGACGAGGGTGGGCAGGGCCTCAGGAGGGCGGCCGCGCTCGATGACGCGAACCGAGAACAGCTTCAGGAACAGGCGGTGGAAGAGAATCGGGAGGCGCTCCGCCAGGCGCCAGCCGAAGTGTAGGGCCAGGAGTTGAGGCCCCACGATAACGAGGAAGACCAGGCCGAGGACCAGGAGCCTGGCTCCGACCGTAACGGGCCTCATGCGGCGCTCGCGCCCGGGAACAGGGTTCGCATGACGATGCCAGGCCCGGGTGTCGCGCCCGGGAACAGGGTCCGCATCAGGATTCCGGGGGCGGTCCTCATTCCTCGGTCGAGTCCAGCGGCACGGCGTAGAGCTCGAGGCGGTGGTAGACGACCTTGTAGCCGAGCCGGCGGGCGATGGCGGTCTGCAGGGCTTCGATCTCCTCCGAGCGGAACTCGATCACCGCGCCCGTCTCCAGGTTGATGAGGTGATCGTGGTGCTCCCGCGCGGCCTGCTCGTAGCGCGAGCGCCCGTCGCGGAAATCGAGCCGCTCCAGGATCCCCTCGCTCTGAAGGAGCTTGACGGTGCGGTAGACCGTGGAGAGCGAGATCCGCTCGTCCACCGCGGCGGCGCGGCGATGGAGCTCCACCACGTCCGGGTGGTCCTCGGCCTCGTCGAGAATGCGCGCGATGGTGCGGCGCTGGCCCGTCATCCGCAGGCCGCGCTCGCGGCAGGCGCGCTCGATCGCATCCGACCGGCGCCGGGGTCCCGCTGATGTCTTGCCTCGTGCCGCCACGATCCACCCGTTTCTTCGGGCCGCTTATAAGAGACCCGTCCGCCGCCTGCTACCTCCCGGCCTGCTGCGGAAAGGTGCGAGGGGACCAGGATCCATCCGGAGCCGCCGCGGCCCTGCGGAACCAGGTGCAGCGAGCCCTCCGCAATCCGGATCCCGGCGGGAGAAGCAACTCCCCACTCCGCAGCTCCGCCTCAGAGCTTCAGGCTCATGGTGAGCGCGGCCAGGTGGGCGCCGTCCGCCTTCGCGTAATAGCCGGCACGGCGGCCGATCTCCTGAAAGCCGAGACCCCGGTAGAGGGCGAGCGCGGGCGCGTTGCCCTCCTCGACCTCGAGGTGGACCGTGCGGATGCCACACCGGGCGAGCTCGTCGAGATGGTGGAGGAGCAGCGGGCGGCCGTGGCCGCGCCCGCGCGCCTCGGGAGCCATCGCGACGGTGAGGATCTCGGCCTCGTCGAGCACGCGCCGCGAGAGCACGAAGCCGCAGGGCTCGCTGCTCCCGCTCCGGAACAGGCCGTCGCCGGTCACGGCCCGATCCGCGAGAAGGCGCTCGAACTCGTCGGCTCCCCAGGGCCGCGCGAAGGCTGTGGCATGGATCTCCGCCACGCGGGCAGCGTGGTCGGTCGAGAGAGCCGCCGTATGGACCATGGCGGGGGCGCGATCGAACCAGGGGAGCCACCAGCCCCAGAACAGGGACAGGGGCCAGAAGGCGGAGGTCATGCACGTCCCCCTGCCGAGTTGAAGGAGGGCCGGCGTGAAGGGGGCATGCGCCTCCCGCGGCCGCGCGGTGCCGAGACCGGTCTGCGGACACCATGCACCTGCGCGCTGCAGAACGATGGCACGCACCCGGTCATGGGTTGCCCGCGGGCTGGCGCGGCAGGCGCGCGGCATCCTGAGGCTTGGCGTCTGGTCCGCGGAGATAGAGCGGCTTGGGCAGGGCGTGGGCGGGATCTGCCAGGGCGCCGAGGCGCGCCACGAAGGTGATCTCGGGCGCAGGCGCGGTTCCAGCCACGAGCGCCTCGATTCCCTGCGTCAGCGCCTCCGCGGCGAGAGCCTGCGCGGCGGACCCGGTCAGCCGCACCGGACCCGAGCCGAGGAGCCGCACCGCGTCGCGCAGCCCCAAGTAGCTCGGGGGCACCACCATGCGCCCGCCGGGTGCCATGACCTGGAGATAGATGTGTCCGTGCCGGGCATCGATCGCAGCCGCGAGAAGATGGCGCTGATCGCTGCTCATCAGGGCGGCGATCAGTGCCGAGAGGGTGCTGACCCCCACGACCGGGACGCCCGCCGCGAGGCCGATCGCCCGGGCCGCCGCGATTCCGACCCGCAGGCCCGTATAGCTGCCCGGACCGATGGTCACGGCGACCCGGTCGAGGGATTCGAAGCCGCCCTCAAGGCTGGAGACGACCCGGTCGATCAGCGGCAGCAGCGCCTCGGCGTGGCCGCGCTCCATGGGCATGGATTCGTGGCTCAACGGTTCCGGATTCCCGGCATCGACCACGCAGGCCGAACAGGCGCCAAGGGCCGTATCGATGGCAAGAACACGCAAGACCACACACCCCCTGCCCGGCATCCGCGCCGGGCTCTGGCACAGACCATCGCGCAAAATCCCGCGAAAGCGAAGCGGGAAGCGCAGCCCGGCCCCGGTCGCCGCAAGGTTGTGAGGTGGGAGCGCGCCGTCTAGCGGATCAGGCCGTCGAGGACAGGCAGGCTCAGGAGGGCCGCGCCTCCGATGAGCGCATAGCAGATCCGCCGGAACAGCCGCTCGTCCGCGCGGCCGAACAGGCGCGAGCCAAGGACGATACCGACCGCGTAGAGCGGCCCGGTGAGGACGGCGAGGCCGACAGCCGCCCCGGTCAGGAGACCGCCCGCCAGGTAGGTCACGGCCGTGAGAAGGGTGGAGATGAAGAAGTAGAGAATGAGGTTGGCGCGCACCGTGCCGGCGGGAATCGCACCGCCGAGCCAATACACCACGATCGGCGGACCGCCGACCTGGGCAATGCCGCTGAACAGGCCCGCGACGGCGCCGACCGCGACCGTGAGCGCAGTCGCGGGCCGACCGCGGTAGCGCCACCCGGAGGCGAGGAGCACGAGGAGAGCGACGATCAGCCCCGCGATCGCCCAGCGCAGGGTGAGGGGATCGGATCGCGTCAGGAGCCAGGTGCCGGCAGGCACCCCGAGCAGCGCTCCGGCCGCCATGGTCCCGACGTCCCGCCGGTCGGCTTTCCCCCAGGCGCCGGGCAGGAGGCCAAGGGCCGAAACCCCGTCGACGAGGAGCAGGACCGGTGCCGCCAGTTGCGGACCGACGGCGGCGCTCGCCAGCGGCACGAAGATGAGGGCCGCACCGAACCCGGAAAAGCCGCGCGCGAGCCCTGCCACAAAGGCTGAGGCGAGCAGGAACCCCAGCTGCGCAGACGAATAGGCGTCGAAGATGGAGAGCACGGCCGGATCCTGGTCGGGGCCGGCTCTATAGCGGCGCAGTGCCGCGGAGTCACGCGACCGGGGTTCGACCGCATCAGGGCGGACAGCCCGAACCCCGCGCATGGCCCAGGCGACCTGGGCACCGCCTCGGAAGGCTTAGGCCCGAAGCGGTCATGTTGTCCGCGTATGCGGACCGCCTCAGATAGCCTCGACCTCGCGCACGTCCGGCAGGAAGTGGCGCAGGAGGTTCTGGATGCCGTGCTTCAGGGTCGCGGTCGAGGAGGGGCACCCGGAGCACGCGCCCTTCATGGCGAGATAGACGACGCCGTCCCGGAAGCCCCGGAAGGTGATGTCGCCGCCGTCCCCCGCCACGGCCGGACGAATCCGGGTTTCGAGCAGCTCCTTGATGGTCTCGACGGTCTCGGCGTCGCCGGCGTCGTAGAACTCCTCGCCCTCGACCTCGCCAGCGGGTGCGCCGCCCTGATCCATCAGGATCGGGGTTCCGGCCATGAAATGCTCCATGATCGCCCCGAGGATCGCGGGCTTCAGGTGCTGCCACTCGCCGTCCGTCTTGGTCACGGTGACGAAGTCGTGGCCGAAGAACACGCCGGCGACGCCGGGCACCTCGAACAGACGCTGGGCCAGAGGCGAGCGAGCCGCGGTCTCGGGGCTGCGGGCATCGAAGGTGCCCTCCGGCATGACGATGCGGCCCGGGAGGAACTTCAGGGTCGCGGGATTGGGCGTGGCTTCGGTCTGGATGAACATGGCTTGGGATCTCCGTGCCGGTTCAAGGCCGGCCGATCAGATACTGTCTATCAGGTCAGACCACAGATGTGGACCGTCGCGGGAACGATTCCAAGAGCGGCCGGCCTGTCGCTGGAGCGTCCGCGTCACGCGGCGGTCGAGCCCGTGGCGAGGGGGGCCTCAGGGATCTTCGCCGCCCAACGCGTGCAGGTGGGCCCGCCGCCCTCAGCCCGCGAGGGCGTCGATCTCGTCGTCGGACAGGCTGCCCGGCACGATGACGATCGGGACCGGGAAGGTGGACGCGGCCTTGCCCGCGATGGTGGTGACGAGGGGCCCCGGGCCCTCCTTGCCGGTCCCCGCCGCGAGCACCAGGAACGAAATGTCCTCGTCCTCCTCGATCAGCTTGGTGATCGCAGCGGCCTTCTCGCCGACCTGCGTGACCTGCTCGGGCTCGAGGCCGGCAGCCGTGCGGGCCTCGCGCGCCGCGGCCTCCAGGCGCTTCTCGGCTTCTTCCTGCGCCTCCGCGATCATGGCCTCGCCCACCCCGATCCACTCGAAATTGTCGGGCGGGTCGACCACCGCGAGCATCACCATGCTGGCGCCCGTGCGGCTGGCGCGCCGGGCCGCGAAACGCACCGCGCGGGCGCATTCGGGCGTGTCGTCCACGACCACCATGAACTTCGGCCGGTGGCCGCTCTCGAAGGATCGTCGCTGCTTGCCGCTCATGCCCCATCCCGTCGACCCGGACCGGCGGGTCGCGCCGCGTCAGGCCCGGCGGCAGCCTGCGCTGCCCGGCCTGCACCGATGCTGCCCTCAAACCGCCGGCCCCGGCAAGACCGGGTCCGGCCGGTCGTCCCTGGCGCGCCGCAGACGGCCGATGGAATCTCCAACGCTCCGACCGACGCGGCCAGGCTGGTCCTCTAGACCCGCCGCACGAAGCCGACGATGTCCTTCACGGCGTTCATGGTCTCCTGCGCCAGGACGCGGGCCCGGTCGGCTCCGTCGATCAGGATCGCGTCGATGTGGCCCGGATCGGCCATGAGCCGGCGCATCTCGCCCGCGATCGGCGCCAGGCGCTGCACCGAGACGTCGACGAGGGCCGCCTTGAAGGCGGAGAACTGCGACCCGCCATGCTCGCGCAGCACGTCCTCGACGGTGGATTCGGTGAGCGCGGCATAGATCGCGACCAGGTTCTCGGCCTCGGGGCGGCTGCCCAGGCCCTCCGCCTCGGAGGGCAGGGGCTCGGGGTCGGTCTTCGCCTTGCGGACTTTCTGGGCGATGGTGTCGGCATCGTCCGTGAGATTGATGCGCGAATAATCGGACGGGTCCGACTTCGACATCTTCTTGGTGCCGTCGCGCAGGCTCATGATCCGGGTCGCGGGGCCCTGGATCAGGGGCTCGGTCAGGGGGAAGAAGGCATCCCCGAAGCCGTGATCCGCGATGGATCCGGCCCAGTCGTTGTTGAACTTCTGGGCGATGTCGCGGGTGAGCTCGAGGTGCTGCTTCTGGTCCTCGCCCACGGGGACATGGGTGGCCCGGTAGAGCAGGATGTCGGCCGCCATGAGCATCGGATAGGCGAAGAGGCCGACGGAGGCATTCTCCCGGTCCTTGCCCGCCTTCTCCTTGAACTGGGTCATGCGGTTGGCCCAGCCCATGCGGGCCACGCAGTTGAACACCCAGGCGAGCTCCGCATGCTGCGAAACCTGGCTCTGGTTGAACACGATGTGCTTCTTGGGGTCGATGCCGGCGGCGAGGAAGGCGGCCGTCACCTCGCGGATCTGGCGCGTCAGCTCCTTCGGGTCCTGGGGCACCGTGATGGCATGCATGTCGACGACGCAATAGAGGCAGTCGAACTGCGTCTGCATGTCGACGAAGCGCTTGATGGCGCCGAGATAGTTGCCGAGGTGGAGATTTCCCGTGGGCTGGACGCCGGAGAAAACCCGCTGGTGGAAGCTGGCCATCGTGGAGACCCTGATCGAGCGTGGCCGGCCTTATGCAAGCCGGGGGGCCGCGGCGCAAGCGGGCAGATGTCGCTTCGAGCAAGGTCGCTGTGCACCCCCGCCTCATGAGGGCCGGGAGGGATCCCTATTCCTCGCCGGTCACCCCGGCGGCATCCTGAGCCTTGAGCACGTCCGGGCGGGGCATCGAGATGATGTTGTAGCCCGAGTCCACGAAATGGATCTCGCCGGTGACGCCCGAGGAGAGGTCGGAGAGGAGGTAGAGCGCCGCGCCGCCGATCTCCTCGATCGACACCGTGCGGCGCAGGGGCGCGTGGGCCTTCTGGTAGGTGAACATCAGCCGGGCGTCCGAGATCCCGGCGCCCGCGAGCGTGCGCACGGGGCCGGCCGAGATGGCGTTGACGCGGATGCCGTCGGGCCCCAGGTCCGAGGCGAGATAGCGCACGGACGCCTCGAGGGCGGCCTTGGCGACGCCCATGACGTTGTAGTTCGGCATCACCCGGGTCGAGCCCGCATAGGTGAGCGTCAGGAGCGAGCCTCCGGCCCGCATGCGCTTCACGGCCCGCTGGGCGATCTCCGTGAAGGAGAAGGCGGAGATCACCATGGTGCGGGTGAAGTTGTCCCGGGTGGTGACGTCGACGTAGCGCCCCTTGAGCTGCGCCTTGTCGGAGAAGCCGATGGCGTGGACCACGAAGTCGAGGCCGTCCCAGCGGGCATCGAGAGCCGCGAAGGCTGCGTCCACGGAGGCGAGGTCCTCCACGTCGCAGGGCACCACGAGATCGGACCCGAGCGATTTTGCGAGCGGCGCCACCCGTTTGCCCAGGGCCTCGCCCTGGTAGGTGAAGGCCAGCTCCGCGCCGTGGGCCGCCAGGGTCTTGGCGATCCCCCAGGCGATGGAATGGTCGTTCGCGACGCCCATGATGAGCCCGCGCTTGCCCTGCATCAGTCCGGTCACTCGAGCCCCCTTGTGCTCCGGCTCCTCCAGGTGCTGCGATCAATGCGATCCGCACCCTCAAGCCACGATGGCAGTTTGGCCGAGCCTGTCCATGGTGAGTTCCCTTCTGGCGGGGAATTCGCATGCGCTCGCCGTCATGTGTGACGGCCAAACCGTTAACGTTACCTTCCCGCGGGCCGCAGGTCCTCGATCAGACTGCCGGCCGAGGCCTGGAGCGTCGCTCTCCCGGCCGCCGGCACAGCCTCAGGCGTCGTAGCGGCGCAGCACCAGAGTGGCGTTGGTGCCGCCGAAACCGAAGGAATTGGAGAGGACCGTGTCGATCTTGGCGTTGTCGATCCGCTCGCGCACGATGTTCATGTCGGCGACGGCCGGGTCGATCTCCTGGATGTTGGCGCTCTCGCAGATGAAGCGATTGTTGATCATCAGGAGCGAATAGATCGCCTCCTGCACGCCGGTGGCGCCGAGCGAATGGCCCGTGAGCGACTTCGTGGCCGCGATCGGCGGGCACTTGTCCCCTGAGCCGAACACCTCGCGGATCGCCTCGATCTCCTTGAGGTCCCCGACCGGGGTCGCGGTCGCGTGCGGGTTGATGTAGTCGATTCCGTCCTTCACGGTGGACAGGGCCATGCGCATGCAGCGCACCGCGCCCTCGCCCGATGGCGCCACCATGTCGTAGCCGTCCGAGGTCGCGCCGTAGCCCACGATCTCACCGTAGATCCGCGCGCCGCGGGCCTTCGCGTGCTCGAGCTCCTCCAGGACCAGGACCCCGGCGCCGCCCGCGATCACGAAGCCGTCGCGGTTGACGTCGTAGGCGCGCGAGGCCGTCGCGGGGGTGTCGTTGTACTTCGAGGACATGGCGCCCATCGCGTCGAAGAGCACCGAGAGGGTCCAGTCGAGCTCCTCCGAGCCGCCCGCGAAGATGATGTCCTGCTTGCCCAGCTGGATGATCTCGTAGGCGTTGCCGATGCAGTGGTTCGAGGTCGCGCAGGCCGAGGAGATCGAATAGTTCACGCCGCGGGTCTTGAACCAGGTCGCGAGCGTCGCGGAGGCCGTGGAGGCCATGGCCTTCGGAACCGCGAAGGGCCCGACGCGCTTCGGCCCCTTGGTGCGGGCGGTGTCGGCGGCCTCCACGATGGATCGCGTGGACGGACCACCCGAGCCCATGATGATGCCGGTGCGGTCGTTGGAGACCTCGTTCTCCTCGAGGCCGGCGTCCCGGATCGCCTGGTCCATGGCGACATGGTTCCAGGCGGTGCCGCCGCCGTGGAAGCGCATGGCGCGGCGGTCGACCACCTCCTCGGCGTTGAGGCTGGGAGCGCCGTGAACCTGGCAGCGGAAGCCGAGGCGCTCGTAATCCTCCGCCTTCGAGATGCCCGAGCGGGCTTCCCGGAGGGAGGCCAGCACCTCCTGCGTGTTGTTCCCGATGGATGAGACGATCCCCATCCCGGTCACCACCACTCGTCTCATCGCGCACTCCTCGTCGCGCTCACGCCCGGAGCGCGCCCCTCATGCCGCCTGAGGTAAGGCCGACCGGCCCCGTTCTCAACGGGGCAGGCCACGGCCTGTTCGATTCCGGACCCGATTTCTCCGTCCGGCCCGCCCGGCATCCGCCAAGGGACCGCCAAGGGGACCACCGGCGGGGGCGGCGCCCGTCCCGCGCCGATTCGGCCGGAGGTTCAGCCCCCCGCGGCCGCCTGGTCGGCCTGGAACAGGCCGACGCGCAGGTCCTTGGCCTCGTAG
>JAESFH010000246.1_pt1 | contig 25881 bp, 21 predicted proteins | sample 9269381 | NCBI WGS metagenome assembly JAESFH01 (sample SAMN14504062, study PRJNA617094) | algae metagenome | isolation source: Aphanothece sp. CMT-3BRIN-NPC111 and co-occurring heterotrophs from well... | place: USA: Clark Mountains Wilderness, California | collected 2010-04-18
GCATTCTAATAATTTTAATTACTTGTAATGGCTTATATATATATATCCCTTTTCCCGATCGATAATTAAGCTGTACTTAGATTTGAAGAGAGGAAGCTGCGCTCTCAAGTTTTTTAACTCATCTTTGAGTTCTTAGGGAACGTGGTGCCCCCTCAGCTCCTCAGGAGAGGCGATCGCAATTATGCCAGTCTTCGTTTTGCTCTGGTAACGTATCGCTCCCTTACGGTTGGAATGTTCCTCCTCAAAGATGTTTTCGTGCTATCTGCTGACCCAGGCTTGCTTTCCTCTTCCCCAGTCAGGTTTCTCATGCTAATATCAACGCCCAGTTTAAAAGAATTTATAGAGCCAGTGCCCGTTTTATACGAGGATACGGGTTTAGAGGCAGCGCTAGAGATTTTTAGCCAGGGTCAGTGCGATCGCTTGGTGATAGTGAGCCAGGAGCATCACCCTGTGGGATTGGTATATCTACGACACCTCATGCCTTACCTCATCGGCAGGATGAAAGGGTCAGGCGAAAAGGTGAATGAACACCCAATTGATAACTTATCCTACCCTACCCTACCGAAGCGATTATGCAAGAAGCAGGAAGGGTTACAGGGCACCCTTCAAGATACGCCCTACATACTTAATCCTTTTATTGAACCCCTAACAACCTTGCCTGCCCATCTCACCTTGAGCGAATTCTGGCCTCAGCTGCAAAACCAGCTAAATTCAGTGACTGGTCAGAGCTGGGCTTTAGTCGATGCAGATGGAAAGTTTCTGGGACTCCTGAATATTTGGCTGCTGTTGAAATACCTGACACGAATTACAGAGGTGGCTCGGCATTCAGCAGCAGACGCTAGTGGTGCAGATCGCGAACCACAGCAGATTGCCCTTAAGCCCCTAAGCCAACTTTTGGAACAACTGCCTTTACCTCTGATGTTACAAACGAGTTCTGGGCAAGTTTTGGCTCAAAATCTTACCTGGCGTCAGCACATTGGGTCGTCCCCAGGTTCAGATGGGGGCGCTTGTGGGGCAGCAGCCTTGTTAGAATCCCTATCCCCCCAGCCGCAAGGGCAATTCGCAGTTGAAGATTCCCACTCCGGGCACTGCGAGCTGTTTGCTGAGGCATACCGACCGAGCTACTCCTCGATTAATACCACAGATATCTGGTATAGAAACCTTCCAGGCGACGTCTCCACTGAAAACCAAGTTATGTCGTCAGCGGCAATAGCCTTTAAAGCTCAAGGTCTCCCAGATAGCTGCGAAACGTTGGCAGGGACGTCACAACAAAGGAAGAAAAGTCAAGAGCGCATCTGGCAGTTCGTCAAAATTCCATTTTCCCAGTTCATAGGCAACGGAGAAGCACCCCAAGACTGCTCGGATAAGACTCACCTAGGCTCCCCAAACCCCCTTCCTTACACGGGGATAGAGGAAAGAAATTGCGCGTCACGACACTCCCCTCCTTTAGCAGGAGAGGAGCTGGGGGAGAAATATCCCTTGCAAAATTGCCAAGCACCCGCCTATGCACAAAGCGCTGGCTTTGCCAACAATAGTGGGGATAGTCCAAAATCCTCTAGCCATATCCCAAATCCCAAATCACATGAGTTGTGCTTGGTGATGGCAAGCGACGTTACAGAGCAGCAGCAGGTGGCGAAGGAACTGGCGGCGAAAAATGCGGATTTAGTGCAACTCAACCGATTAAAGGATGAATTTTTAGCTTGTATTAGTCACGAACTCAAGACACCTCTGACAACTGTTCTTGGTCTGTCAAGCCTATTGAAAGATGGGCTACTGGGGGAAATGAATGAACGTCAGACACACTACGCCCAAATGATATATCAGAGCGGGCGTCAGCTGATGACGGTGGTCAACAACATTCTAGATTTAACTCGCATGGAGACAGGTCAGCTGGAACTGGCGCTGGAACCTGTGAATATTTCTGCGGTGTGCGATCGCGCCCATATACAGGCGCAGGAACTCTTGGCAAAAGACAAACCGGGGAAAGAATCCTCTTTGGAAAGCCAATTTACTCTGGAAATTGAACCAGGTTTAGAGATGTTGGTGGCGGATGAATTGCGCCTGCGGCAGATGTTAGTCCACCTGCTTTCCAATGCCATTAAGTTTACAGACGCCGATGGTCAAATTGGTCTAAAAGTTAGTCATTGGGAAGGTTGGATTACCTTTACTGTTTGGGACACGGGTATTGGCATCCCCCCCCAAAAGCAGCACTTAATCTTTCAGAAATTCCAGCAGCTGGAAAATCCTCTTACCCGCCGCTTTGAGGGAACTGGTCTAGGGTTGGTTTTAACCCAACACCTTGCTCGTCTGCACGGTGGAGATGTCTCATTTATCTCCAAAGTTGGTCAGGGAAGCGAGTTTACCCTGCTACTGCCTCCCAATCCCCCATCTAATTTTCGATTTCCGATTTTAGATTTGGGATTAGGGTTGAGGAGTGAAAAATCAGAATCTCTGGAATTGAACGAGTCATTTAATGATTCAAAATCCCAGGTTCCAAATTCCCAATTTAATAACCAATTGGTATTGATTGTTGAGGCTGTACCCAGTTACATCGAAAATTTAAGCGAACAGCTGAGGAATTTTGGCTATCAAGTGGCGATCGCGCGATCGGGTACGGAGGCGATAGAAAAGGCCCGCCGATTGCAGCCTAGGGCTATATTGCTAAATCTATTTCTGCCGCTGCTTTCTGGCTGGGATGTTTTGACTCTGCTAAAATCTGATGCTCAAACACAGCACATTCCGATCTTGGTGACTGGTTCGAGTGCAGAAAAAGAAACTGCTTTTAAACAACAGGCTGACGACTTTTTAAGCCTGCCTGTAGAGGCTTCGGCATTACGACAAAGCCTAGGTCAATTAATAAAGCAGAAGTCAAGCGATCCCAACCCTCTGATAATTCTACGCCTCACTCCTTATGAGGGAATAGGCATGGAGCCAGAAACTGCCTGCTTTACAGGGCTAGACCTCTGGCCTCACTCCGAACTTAATTACCGGGTTCTAGAAGCCGACGATCTAGATCAGGCAGAACTACTAGCCCGTGTTTGGCATCCAGATGTCGTCTTACTCGATAACATTGATCAAAGCGATCCGATTGCCTACCTCCAACAACTCAGCCAACATACCAGTCTGGCTTCTCGACCGCTAGTTACGCTGGATCGCCAAACCACTCAGGCGGCAAATCAAGTGGCTGGGCTTTGCGTCTTTCCGTATTTAGTATCGGATCAAAAGCAATCAAACGACGCTTTATTGCAGGTGATTCAAGTTGCCGCTTCTAGGGGCTGGAAGCCGAGAATTTTAGTAGTGGATGTAGCCACACTATCGGATTTGTCGGCACCTGCTTCGCAAGAGGCAAGTGACATTAATCAATCCCTACCCTCTCCTAGGCTGCGCCACAGCGCGATCGCGCCGATGGAACCCCTGACAAAGTACGCCCTACATCCTTCCCCTGAGTGGCTTCAGGCGTTGATTCCGTATCTGCAAACAGCGGGATTCAGAAGTTTACTTGCCGACTCTTGGGCGGAAGTAAGCAGTCAAATTGAACATCAAAGCGTTGACTTACTTTTAATTCATTTAGGGGATATGCAGCCTCATCCCGAACTGATGAAGGCACTAACTTCTTTGGCTAAACTTCAGGCATTGCCGCCGATTCTGGTGCTGGATCGTCAACTTGATGCCGATGACTCGCAATACGCTAACAAGATCGAGTCAGATCTCAAGGCAGTTTGCACCCAGGTTCTAAGGACGCATTCGCAGTCAATGACAGAGTTATTAGACTTAATCGATCGAACGCTGTGGGTTAAGGGTGATAAATAGAGGGGTAGGGGTAGCATTAAGAGCCTATCCGAAAAGTGGTTTTAAGATATTTTTAACCACAGATAAACACAGATGAACACAGATATAGCAGTGGCTATAATGCCTCTTGACAATCGACATCACCCCTAGGCACAGATAGTAGAGACGCCCTGGTAGGGTGTCTCTACTTACTCGACCATAAGCGGATTTTTGGGATAGGTTCTACGTCCTGTTATCGTTGTTTGGATAATTGAGTGCGGGCGATAACTTGTTTAGGAACCCGGCTGAGTTGATAGGCTCCGACTTGCCCTAAATTCCGGTATTCGTTGGGTTGCAGTCCTGCTTCCGGCAAGATTTTCGGCTTGCTCAAAATCAACGACGTCGGTGGATTGAGATCGGTGGTGGCGATCGCTTTGATATACTTCATTGCATCCGGAGCCTGGTCAAAATAATTTACGTAGCGCTTTGTATAAAATGCAACGCTTGGCTTGGTGAAGCCAATCATGATTAATTCTTCACCGGGTTGTGCCACCTGAGCGGCGATCGCAGATAATTGCCGCAAGGGTAGCTGACGCGCTTGATCCATCAGGAAGTAAGCGGGTGTGATCACAAAAATGACAAAAGCCACAAACCCAATTAGATTTACACTCCAAAGCCAACGCCATTGGCTTTTTATGAGCAACAAAGTTGCCGCAACTGCTGTTAATCCCCAGATCAGGCTTCCCTTGAGCGGTAAACCAGACTGTTGCACCAGAGGCCGCAAATTGGGAACAGCGGGGTCATATCCCAGAACTTGGGGTATGTATAAGAAAGCACCAGCAATTAGTAACAAGAATAGGACATTAAAAATGCCACTTAGTAAAAGGAGTTTTGAGTTTTGAGTTTTCAGCTTTGAGTTGTTGAAAAACTCAGAACTAAACAATAGCGCTAGAAGGATAGCCGCAGCTGGCATTAATGGCAGTACATAGCTAGGAAGTTTGGTAACAGCAATGGTGAAGAAGCCAAAGACGCCAGCAAACCAGAACAGGGCAAACAAACCAAGATGAGTTGATCTAGGTTGATCACGCCAGGAATTTTGCTGCCAAAATCGCAGCCTTTGTATCGCTACTGGCAAGTAAATAGACCAAGGCGCAAAACCAAGTAATACGACTAGAAAGTAGAAATACCAAGGTGCCCTGTGACCATTGACGACGCCGGTAAAGCGTTCTAGATTGTGATAGCCAAAAAATGAGTTTATATATGCTTCCCCATTAGCGAAAGCCACTAAGACATACCAGGGTAGGGCGATCGCGGCAACAATCAATAGACCCCTTACAGGTCGCATTTCCCGTAATACTTCTCTAAATTTACCTAAATAAAGTAGAAAAGCAGCAATAATCAGCACTGGCAACACAATTCCCACTGGGCCTTTGGTAAGCACCGCCAAGCCAACCAAAACGTAAAATACCAAATACCAAGCTGAAGAGGCTCTGAGGCGCTCAGGAGAATTAGGATCTACATTCTCCCCTGCCCCCTCGCCTCCCTGGGCATATCCGAGAAAAAAGGCCAGCAACGCTGAACCCATACAGCCACTCAGCAGCATATCTGAGACGCCGACACGTGCCCAGGCTATAGTTTCAGGATTCAGAGCAATCAGGGCAGCACCAATCCAGGCAGATAACCACATCTGGCGCTCTCGATTGTAGATTTTAGCGTGGTCATCTTTGCCCAAATCGTCTAACTGAGCGGTACTAGGACGGGGAAACCCAAAATAGCGCAGTGTATAGAAGCCCAACACAGTTAGAGCGATCGCCGCCAGAGCAGAAGGCAGTCGCACTGCCCATTCATTAACGCCGATAAGCTTATAGGCGATCGCCTGACACCAGTAGATTAACGCTGGTTTATCGAAACGAGTCTTACCGTTAAAGTAAGGAGTAATCCAGTCGCCGGTAACAGTCATTTGGCGAGAAGCTTCAGCGAACAGCGGCTCAGTTTCGTCAACCAAACCCGTACTGCCCAAATTCCACAAAAAAGCTAGCCAGCTAATTAGTAGCAGCCATAAAATTGATAGTGTCCAGGCTATCCTTGGCTCCTTGTCCCAAAGTGTCAGCCAATGTTTAACCGCGTGATTAACCCTAAACTTCATGCCACTCAAATACTTTATTAAGTTATTGCCACCTCGAAAGGCGTGTTTCCAGACCTTAAATTTAGCTGGAAATGCGATCGCGTAGCGTGTTGCGGAGCAACGTATCGCGCTTGCGTCCTACGGACAGGCTGCGCCAAGGCGTGGGCGTAGCCCGTATCGCTCTTTGTGTTGCTCTTCGCTAGTATGGCGTAGTCGGCAACGTAGCGCCTATTGTTGCTAATACTTTTGATGACTCCAGCACAGTTGAGCAGTTCCCCAATTCCAGCTATGACGTGCTGTACCCGCGTGTTGTGCCAGTAGTGGAGGTTGGGTTGAAGTCACCAGCCGTCTAATATTGAAACCTAACAACAATGGATGAGAGATTTTAGGTTGATACAATCGTAGCTTAATGCCTCTCAACTAAATATTTTCCTCATTTTGCGGCTATAGGCTTACGAAACTTCCTGGTTTGGAGTCGAATTTCTCAATGCAGAATACCCGTCTGAATAATCTTGTCGATGTTATTCTTAGGCAGCTGGGGCAATGGTTTAGCAATCCCTGGCGGCGCGTATCGCTAGTTTTGATTAGCCTGCTTTTAGGCGTCTTCCTAGGAACAGCCATTCCTACTACATCGGGACAAACGGCTGAATGGGACGTGGTTGGTGCTGGGGTTTTGGTTTTATTCACAGAAGTTGTCAGTCGGTTTGTTTATGGCAGGAACCGACGACAAGCTGTGTCTGCTGAAGCTGCCTCTAGGCGATCGTTGTTCACAGAAGTATTGAACTCGCTGAAAATTGGCTTAACTTACAGTATGTTTGTGGAAGCTTTCAAACTTGGCTCTTAAGTGATAATGTCGCAACCGAATGTATCGTTGAGCCAAATACTCGAAGGCTGGACGGCAGGACAAACGCCAACAGCACAAGAGTTACAACAGCTAGCAAAGTTAGCACTTGCAGATCAACCTAGATCGCTCGCTTTTGGCATTACACAGGGAAATGTGGATGAGGTTGTGCGGGAGCGATCGCACCTGTTTTGCTCTATCTATCCCACCCTCGTTTCATCCTCAATCCTACATGGTTCATCTTTTACATTAGAAACTCTCTGGAATTTGTGGCTTCCTTTAGCAATGCAGTTGGCACAGTACCGACAACAGCTGGGACATCCTTTCATTCAGGGAATTTTAGGGGTACAGGGAACTGGTAAAAGCACCTTGGCAGCTATCCTGAGATTAATTCTTAAGCACTTGGGATACCATGCTCTTTGCCTTTCTTTGGATGATCTGTATAAAACTTATGCGGAACGACTTTCTTTAATAAAGGAAGATCCCCGGTTAATCTGGCGTGGACCACCGGGAACTCACGACATTCAACTTGGTTTAACTGTACTGGATCGGCTGCGCCAACCCAACCAAATCGCAGCAATTGAAGTGCCTCGCTTTGATAAGTCTGCTTGGGGAGGTGCCGGAGACAGAACCCAGCCAGAGGTAGTGGAAGGTGTTGATATTGTGCTATTTGAAGGGTGGTTCATTGGGGTTCGCCCGATCGATCCAGTTGCTTTGGACACCGCACCAGCGCCGATTTTAACGGCAGCAGATCGATTGTTTGCCCGCGATATGAATATCCGTTTGCAGGATTATTTACCTCTATGGGAAAAGTTAGATCGGTTAATTGTGCTGTACCCAGTTGATTATCACCTTTCTTTGCAGTGGCGGCTTCAGGCGGAACACCAAATGATTGCTGCGGGAAAGTCGGGAATGACAGATTCAGAAATAGAGGAATTTGTTAATTATTTTTGGAAAGCGCTGCACCCGGAGTTATTTATTAAACCTTTAACTGGGAATTCTAATTGGGTAGATATGGTAATTGAGATTAATGCTGGCCATTCTGTTAGTGGTGTTTATCGACCAAGTTAGTAGTCCTTTGAGCATAGGTTTTGCGATCGCGATCGTTAACAAAAAAAATCCCGATCTGGGAAATATCTATCTGCCTACACCTGCGGTTTAAAATCTCTAAATTTCACATCTTGCACCTGGGTCGTCCGCACCATAAAGAAATTGCCGTTACCTACATCTATCTATAGAAAGAAACTTTAATGGGAGCAAACTTCATATAACTAGCAACCATGAACACTCTTCCCATCAACATTCCACCAACTCTCAAAGTTACCCAAGAACAGTTTGAACTTCTCGCCGCCGCTAACCGAGGGGTGTGTCTTGAACGTAACGCTACAGGAGAACTAATTATCATGCCACCTATTGGGGGAAATACTGGCAAAAAGAACATTGACATTGAAGGACAACTCTGGTTTTGGAACCGTCAAACTCACCTTGGCGTTGCTTTTAACTCCTCTACTGCCTTCCGTCTTCCCAACGGTGCGAATCGTTCTCCCGATGCTGCTTGGGTGAGTCAAGCGCGATGGGATGCGCTTACCCCCGAAGAACAAGATACTTTCCCACCATTGTGCCCTGACTTTGTAATTGAACTGCGTTCCAAAACGGACAACATGGAACCATTAGAAGCGATCGCTCACCTAACAGAACTTTGGCAGCAACGTCAAGCTTACCAGAAATTTAGGGTCTAAAGCCCCGCAATCGACGGGCGGCTTTTTATTACTTTCTCCTATTCTTATGATGAATATGCTATCATAATAATAAGAGGTTAACCATGCTAGTCTTTGAGTTCAAAACCTACGGTAAGACCAATCAATACCAGGCTGTTGATGAAGCTATCCGAACAACAAAGTTCATTCGGAACAAAGCTATTCGATTGTGGATAGATGGTCAAGCAAAGTCATGGGTTGAACTTTCAAGACATTGCGCCCTGCTTGCTAAAGAGTTTCCATTTGCAAACAAGCTAAACTCAATGGCTCGTCAAGCAGCGGCAGAACGAGCGTGGTCTGCTATCTCTAGGTTCTATGAAAACTGCAAAAAAGGTATTTTTGGAAAGAAAGGATGCCCTCAATTCCAAAAAGGCTGTCGCTCTGTCGAGTACAAAACATCTGGCTGGAAGCTTGCCGAAGATCGCAAGTCAATCACTTTTACAGATAAAAATGGGATTGGCAGACTAAAGCTAAAAGGTACTCGTAACCTGCATTTCTACCAAATCAGCCAAATAAAAAGGGTGAGGTTGGTAAAACGTGCAGACGGGTACTATGTTCAGTTTTGTATTTCTGTTGAACGCACAGAGGTAGTTGAGCCATCAGGTGTTGCTATAGGATTAGATGTCGGATTGAATGCTTTCTATACCGACTCGAATGGGATGGCGGTTGAAAATCCTCGATTTATTGGTCAAGGCGAGAAAGTTCTTAAGCGCTCTCAACGTCGAATATCGAGGAAGGTTAAAGGTTCAGAAAACAGACGTAAAGCTAGACAGATTTTAGGAAAACGCCACCTCAAGATAAGTAGACAACGTAAAGACCATGCGGTGAAACTCGCACGGTGCGTAGTTCAGTCTAACGACTTGATAGCCTACGAAGACTTGAGGATTAAGAATATGGTGAAAAATCATTGTCTAGCTAAGTCAATTAACGATGCGTCTTGGTATCAGTTTAGGTGTTGGGTTGAATACTTTGCCAAAGTATTCAGAAAAGCGACTGTCGCTGTCAACCCGTCTTATACAAGCCAAGAATGCTCTAACTGCGGAGTGATTGTTAAAAAGAGTTTGTCCACCCGCACTCATGTTTGTAAGTGTGGATGCGTGATGGATAGAGATCACAACGCGGCTAGAAATATCCTGGCATCAGGGTTGGGTACCGTAGGGCATACGGGAACCTTCATGCTAGACATGAGCAACGCTTTAGGAGAATCGACCTCTACTTTGGTTGGAGCAATCCTGCCTCAGCAAGTTGGCTCATAGATTAAAGAATCCCCGTGCGTTCACGCCGGGGAGTGTCAATCACTTTCCAGTAGAAGAATACCTCCGGTGTTCGTGGGGAAGAAAGTAATCAGTGACGATCTGAAACAATTTCATAACCTCGCCATTCTGAGTTCATGAGGGAATGCGATACTTTAATTCCCTTTGTGGGCAAAATTTGATTTTATGTTAAGTAAAAATTTTGGGTCTACACGAGTGAACAACATTCCCCCCCTTGATCTGACACGGCAGTATAAACTTATCGGTGAAGACATAAGTGTTGCTGTTCTCGACGTTCTGGCTTCTGGTCGTTACATCGGTGGAGCTAGAGTTGAAAGCTTTGAGCAGCAGTTTGCAGCTTACATGGGCGTCTCGGAATGTGTAGCCTGTAATTCTGGAACCGATGCTCTATATTTGGCCCTGCGAGCTTTACAGATTGGGTCGGGAGATGAGGTGATTACCACGCCGTTTACCTTTATTGCTACAGCTGAAGCGATCAGTATGGTAGGTGCGACGCCGGTTTTCGTTGATATTGACCCCCAAACCTTTAACCTGGACATCAACCAGATTGAAGCAGCCATCACAGAGCATACCAAAGCGATAATGCCTGTTCACTTGTTTGGGCAGCCGGTAGACATGACCGCAGTAATGGCGATCGCGCAGGCTCATAGTCTAGCTGTAATAGAAGACTGTGCCCAGGCAACTGGCGCTGAGTGGGCAAAGCAAAAGGTGGGTAGTATTGGACATATTGGCTGCTTTAGTTTCTTTCCGACTAAAAATTTGGGAGCTTGCGGCGATGGGGGTGCTTGTACTACATCAGATCCTGCGATCGCAGCCTCCATACGCATGCTCAAAGAACACGGCATGACGAGCCGCTATTGCCACGAAGAAACAGGCATCAATAGCCGCTTAGATGCCCTGCAAGCCGCAATTCTAGAAGTCAAGCTGCCTCATCTCGACACCTGGAATGCCCAGCGCCGAGCAGCAGCAGAGCGTTACCACCACTTGCTCAACCCAGTTCCAGGGTTGGTCGTGCCTCAAGAATTAGATGGAGGTAGCAGCGTCTGGAATCAATACACAATTCGGGTAATAGGCAACGGGCAAGAGGATAATTCAGAAGTTGTAGGGACGACGCCTGCGTCGCGTAGACAAACTCACAACACCCAGTCGCCTTCTTCCTATCGGGACGAGTTACGCCGCCAGCTGCAACAGGTGGGCGTCAGTTCGATGGTTTACTATCCGTTGCCTTTGCACCTACAGCCAGCCTACAAGGATTTGGGCTACCAAGTCGGTCAGCTGCCGGTAGCGGAGCAAGCCTGCAATCAAGTCTTGTCCCTGCCCATGTTCCCAGAACTTTCCCTTGAGGAGCAGGAGCAGGTGGCTTATAGCTTGAAGGATTGCTTGAGTTAAGGCTAGAGCTTCAAAGAATTACGAGTGTTAAGTTTTGAGTGAAAGAAAGAGTTAGGACTTACGCAACCAAATCTCGATGTTCTAAGCGTTGTTGGATAGGCTAAAAATCTCATTTTCTCGTTGCTGATCTAGCTGAGTGCGTAAGTCCTGAGAGTTTTTAATCCAAAACTCAAAACTCAAAACTCAAAACTTAACACTTCTCTATGCGTGAATGCGCGGACGGCTGACAGTAGCTAGCGCTTCCGCAAGGCTGCGGACAGCGGCGACCATTGCCACTTCGCTATCAAGTTTATTGATAGCAGAACCCACACCAACACCAGCCGCACCAGCGGCTATTGCCATTGGCACCGTCACAGTTGATAAGCCGGAAGCACACAGCACAGGCACCGACACTGTACGAGAAATAGAATAAGCTGCCGCTAGGGTGGGGGCAGCTTTTTCAATCAGTCCCAGCGTCCCAGCGTGAGATGGGGTGCTGCTGGTTCCTCCTTCAGTTTGGATAATATCCGCACCGGCTTTGACTAGTTCCTCTGCCAGCTGAACTTGCTGGTCTAGCTCTAAAATATGGGGAACGGTAACAGAAAGGGTGATATTGGGCAGGAGCCTCCGCGTTTCGTAGGTCAGCGCTAACACTTCCTCTGCCTCAAACCGCCGTCCCTGAGCGTAAAAACTATCAAAGTTGCCGATTTCAATTAAATCAGCACCGGCTTCAACAGCTTTTACCAACAGCGCTGGCTCCACAGCGGAAACACACACAGGTAAATTGGTCAGCTGACGAGCCAAGCGCACCAAGTCTGCATCGGCGGCAATATCCACAAACGTAGCGCCGCCTCGATGGGCTGCCTTAATAATTGCGGCAACGTGCTGAACGTCGAAATTATTCAAACCGCTGATTACTTTGAGAGCGCGACCTTGGTCAAATGCTTGCTTAAGTGTGGGATGCATTGCGATTCTATGAGAAAATTTTAGATTTACAATTTACGATTTTCCCACAACTTTTAGCTTCAACGCCTATCCATCCCACGCCAACTTGGGTACAGGTATGGCGTGGGATGGATAGGCGGGAAACCGTAGGGCCGGAGGTTTCCAATTAAACTGGCGATGGGAAACGAGCAATCAGGCTTCTGACTAATTCTGATTTGGTCATGCCACGCCTACAGGCTTCTTGCTCTAGTTGCTTCATCTCATATTCAGTGATTCTAATTTCCAGCTTTTTATTTTTCATTTTGTCCTGACAAATGTTCATCCACACAGTATACTGTTGTGTAGGTCGATGAACAGGGAAAAGCAATTAGAACAGCGTATCAGTACCGATTACGTCCAACAAAACAGCAAGCCTCAGAGATTGATAGGTGGCTATCAATGCTGGGCCCTCAGTACAATTACTTGCTTGCTGATAGGTTCGATTGGTATGAGCGCAATCGTTCTCCTGTTAACGCTTGTCAAGAGTGTTTGTCACCTACCAGAACTGCGAGATAATCCTGACTACTATTCACAGAAAAGACGTTGCCTCAACTCAAGAAGACTCATCCTTGGTACGGCGAAATATATTCTCAAGTCCTACAGGATGTAGTCAAGCGAGTTAAAGTAACATTTGACCGCTTCCTGAAGGGTGATAGCAACGGTCATCGTAGCGGCAGAACTCGGTTTAAGGCTCGTAGTCGCTATCGCACTTTTACTTATCCTCAAATGAAGGATGGATGCTTGCAAGGCAATCTGATTAACTTACCAATGTTTGGGAAAGTTAAGGTTGTTTTGCATCGTCCTATCCCTGTAGGCGAAGCCAGCCCGAAGGGCTTAGGATTTAAGCTCAAGACCGCATCTGTGACTAAGAAAGCTGACGGATACTATCTGACGCTTTCCCTAGAAGACAATACGGTTCCTGAAATTAAACCAGACTTCAACCCAGATAAAATTACTGGAATTGATGTTGGGCTAAAGGAGTTTTTAACAACTTCTAAAGGGAAAACTGTTACCATTCCCCAATACTACCGTAAGGCTCAAAAACGCCTACGAGTTCTTCAAAAACGGGTATCACGCCGTAAAAAGGGAAGTAACGGTAGACTCAAAGCAATCAAACAACTAGGGAAGCAACACCAGAGGGTAGCAGATAAGCGAAAAGATTTTCACTTCAAGACAGCTAACTATTTGCTGTCAAAATATGACGTAGTTGCTCATGAAGAGTTGAACGTTAAAGGACTTGCTCGTACCCGATTAGCTAAGTCTGTGCTGGACGCTGGGTGGTCAAGCTTTCTGTCGATATTAACAAACAAAGCCGTTGGCGTTAGCCTCGCGAAGCGATAGCGCGTAAAATGCTGGTCTGTTGGTTGTCCCAGTAAGCGCTCATAACACCTCACAAGACTGCTCCAATTGCGGTGAGAAAGTATCCAAAAAACTGTATATTCGTCGGCATGACTGTCCTCCGAAGAGGGTGCAGTCTAGACCGAGATCATAATGCAGCGATAAACATAAAAAATAGAGCCGAGGGGCATCCGGTTCTTAAAGCGCAACGCCTCCTAAGCTCTCTTCCGGATTGGTTGCGAAGCCTACACCATACCTGTACTCAGGTTGGTGTAGGAGATGTCACGGGCATCAAACCCTTGCTTCCCCTGCTCTTGGAAGCTTGCTTACAAGGTATTCTTTGGGCACCTAAGAAAGTAGCAATTGAATTTTGGCTCAAACATGGGGAAATAATGTCGGTTGAGCCGGTTTATCGGAACGCAACTGCTGGTAAAAGCCCAGAATTTTCTGGGTATAGGATGCAGTTTGGTTGCTGTTGTAGCGGGTGGCGTCGCCAGTCATCCACCAGGCGGCAGCACGTTGCACGGCTACAGACTCATTGTTGTCACTGGCGCGATACTGTTCCTGGAGAACGTCGCGCATCACGCAAACCAATATTTGCCGCGCCGTTACAGGACTGGATTCAAATTGCGCTGTTGTCAGTGGGCGTCCGATACATTGTTTCGACCACCGAGGAATGTTGTCTGCTTTGATTTGCCACTCGCTGTAGAGTCCATCGTTTTGGGTACCAGTCTTTGGGGCACCTTGTCGTAGTGCTTCTACCAGTGCCCCTACCTGGGCATCAGAAACCTGTGCTGGCTGATCCCCGACGCGCTGGGCTGGCGGGTTTGGGGGTGACTGAGTGATGGGTTTGGGCTGGGTAGATACAGCTGGTGGAGTGGTGGGTTTGGGCTGAGTAGATACAGCTGGTGGAGTGGTGGGTTTGGGCTGAGTAGATGCAGCTGGTGGAGAAGTGGGCTTGGGCTGGGTAGATGCAGCTGGTGTAGAGGTGGGTTTTGAACGCAACTGCTGGTAAAAGCCCAGAACTTTCTTGGTATAGGGTGCGGTTTGGCTGCTGTTGTAACGGGTGGCGTCGCCGGTCATCCACCAGGCGGCAGCGCGTTGCACGGCTACAGACTCATTGTTGCCGCTGGCACGATACTGATCCCGGAGAACATCGCGCATCACACACACTAGTATTCCCCGCGCCGTAGCTGGGCTAGCTTCAAATTCGGTGATTGTCAGGGCGCGTCCGATACATCGTTTCGACCAGCGGGGGATGTTGGCGGGTAGGATTTGCCAGTCGCTGTAGAGTCCATCATTCTCGGTGCCAGTCTGGGGTGCGGCAAGACGTAGCGCTTCCACCAGTGTCCCTACCTGGGTATCGGCAACCTGTGCTTGAGCTGGCAGTGCTGATAGCGACAGCCCTAAGCTGACGATCGCTCCCCACAGTAATCGCATAGTTTGCCTCCAAAATCAGAAACAATTCTTCATAATAAACAGATAAACGCAAAATGACATCAGTAGGGGGTGAGGTGGAAAAAAAAAACAAGGAGGACAATATTCTATATATGAATGCAAGTCGGTATTTAAAATAGGGGGCTGACGACAGGCTGCATATACTAGCTTTTGCTCATTTCACAGAGCATCCCAGCAGTTCTACCAGATTTTGCAAAGGAAGGGAATTTCATCGGGCACTGCCTGTTACGGTACAGTTCTGATAAAACCCCTCGCTTTAGCGACAAGAACGACAGACATGAAAGCAGTTTTAATGACAGCAGCAGGCAACCCGGAAGTGCTGCAACTTCAGGAAGTGCCAGACCCCACCATTCAAAAAGATACAGAAATCCTGGTGCGTCTCCATGCAGCAGGCATCAACCCCATTGATACCAAACTGCGATCGCGTGGCACTTTTTATCCAGACCAAATGCCTGCAATCTTAGGCTGTGACGGTGCAGGCGTCGTCGAAGCCGTCGGTTCAGGCGTCCAGCGGTTTCAAATTGGTGATGAAGTGTACTTCTGCCAAGGCGGACTGGGCGCAAATATCGGCAACTATGCAGAACTAATCGTTGTAGATGAGCGTTTCGTTGCCCGTAAACCCGCCTCACTATCCTTTGCTGAAGCCGCCGCTGCCCCATTAGTTTTAATCACTGCTTGGGAATCTCTCTACGACAGGGGACACTTGGAAACTGGGCAGCGGGTACTAATTCATGCTGGTGCAGGTGGCGTCGGCCATGTTGCCATCCAACTCGCCAAACTGCAAGGTGCCGATGTTTGTACTACCGTCAGTTCTGAAGAAAAGGCTGATTTTGTGCGTCAGTTGGGTGCTGACTACCCTATCCTTTACAAGCAAACCGACTTTGTTAAAGCCACCCTGGACTGGAGTGAAAAAAAGGGAGTTGACCTCGCCTTCGACACCGTAGGCGGTGAAATTTTTTCTCAAACCTTCCCCGCCGTGAAGCTGTATGGCGATATCGTCACGATTCTGGAACCAGACGCCAAAACTAACTGGAAAACTGCCCGAATGCGGAACTTGCGGATCAGCTTGGAACTGATGCTCACACCCATGCTGCAAGGGATAGTGGAAGAACAGCAAGCTCAAGCAAAAATTTTAGAGCAGTGCGCGCTTTTGATTGATGGGGGTAAACTCAAAATCAACATCAGCCAAACATTCCCACTAGAAGAGGCAGCAGCAGCCCACCAGCTACTAGAATCTGGGTCAATGACCGGGAAAATCGTCCTGATAGTGGGTGATGAATGATATTTGCGCGTTGCGCGATCGCCCCCACTTACCGCTTCGCTCCAGTTATGAGTTATGAGTTATGAGTTTTCAATTAATAACTCCGCATTTGCTGTGAAGCACCTGTAATTAGGCATGGAGGAGAAAAAAGTAAGAAGTCTTTTGGGTGTATGGCAGTAAGCTAATTACTAAAAGCTAACTGAAGTATTGCTATAGCACCTGGCCTAGAAGCGTCCCCATCAAATCTCCACCGTTTCATTAATGCCGATTAACTCAAAACTCAAAGCTTAAAACTCAAAACTATTTAACAAGCCACCCAGCCAGCTAAACTTTTGCTTCCAAAGACTTGAGAAACTCTGTATTTACTCCCGACTCCCGTGTCAGAGAAATCTTGCCAGTACGAGCAATTTCACGGATACCGAACTTGTGCAGCACTTGCACAATGGCAACCAATTTTCCTGGGTCTCCCACCACTTCCAGTGTGAGTGAATCCTCGGCTACGTCTACCACACGAGCGCGAAAAATCTGAGTTAGTTCAATAACTTCTGAGCGATTGGAGCTAGTTGCATTTACTTTCAGCAACATCAACTCCCGCTCAACGCAAGGCGTATCCGTAATGTCTTGTACCTTCAGCACATTAATGAGCTTGTAGAGCTGCTTTGTAAGTTGCTCAATCACTCGGTCATCTCCAGTTACCACCATCGTAATCCGGGAGATGCCGACCTGTTCTGCTGGGCCAACAGCAAGGCTCTCGATGTTAAAGCCTCTGCGGGCAAATAGGCCAGCAATTCGGGTAAGGACACCTGCTTCATCTTCGACCAAAACAGAAAGAGTGTGTTTCATTGCTTAAACAAGACTGGGGTGGGATACTAGCTCAATCAACACGCACCCGCCTCACGACAGGTGTTAACTTTTCATTTTATATTGACCACTGACCACCATAAAACTGCCAAACCTGATTCTGGTCTATGTAGGAAATGCTCCAGCAGATATATCTAAAGAGTTAGAGGCGGCAAAGCGTTAAATCTTTTTATTGGCAGATGTTCTCAACTATACTCACATCTGATAATAAATCGAACTAAGCTTTTTTGGAGTATAAGACCTTTATGGGTTGGTTAAAAAGACTGTTTGGACTCGAAAAGCCTCAGAATGCTCAAGTCAATGCTACACCGTCAGCTTCCTATCAAGCCCCTAGCGGTGGTGGCGGTGGGCAGATTGACCCAGAACGAGTGGGATTAAATGGGGAATACGACCAAAGTGGTCTTGCCAAGCGAGTGGCTTTGGCTTTTGATCAAGACCCCAATTTAGACGATATTAATACGCTTTGGGTCGCTCAGACAGGCAGTACGGTAGTTTTAAAAGGCACAGTCCCCAGTCAGCAAATTCTTAACAAGATGGTTTCCGTCGCCAACAGTGTAGATGGGGCTACGAATGTTGATACGGATCAAGTTAGCATTGGCTAGGGTATCCTCTTCACTGCATTAGCACCGAACAATAAGCAAGTATTTGTGGCTCTCTACTGTACCCCTGTAGAGAGATTTTTTGCACTGTTCTTAAATAGTTTTGAATTTTGAGTTTTAAGTTAATCGGCATCAATAGACATATCTGGAAAATATGCAGTACCTCTATATGTAGGAGGTTAGCTCACCAGTTTAGGACGATAGAACTCTAGATATAATATTGTTTGCTAATTTTCGGATAAGTCTAATGAAGCACTGAGGATTTACCAGACCTAATGATAAGGGCTTCACGCCCAATGCGAAGTTATTAATTCAAAACTCATAACTCAACCTAAAGGCGCTAGACTTTCAGGCAATTTTTCTATCACTAGACTATCGATCCAGTCTCTAACGATCTGATTAACTTGCTCTGGGCATTCATCATGACCACAGTGACCGGCATTGTCCAGAGCAACTAGCTGTAGCTTAGAGTTAAGGTCAGAGAAGCGGGTGTATAAACTATGGGGAATCATTCGGTCTTGACGTCCCCCAATCAGGAGCATGGGAATTTCTAAGGTAGGCAGAACGGCTTTGACACTGGGACCGAACTGGGCACCAATCATTCCCTTAAGGATAGCGCTAAAGGCCCCTGCTGCACCTCTGTCTTGGGCAGGTCCGGTCAAAATTTCTACCAATTCATCGCTAACAGCAGTGGGGTTAGCATAAGCGATCCCAGCCCATTTGCGGACGACGGACGGGCGTCGTACCAGATGAAAAACAGTTTTGAGAACTACTGGTGAAGCAAATAGGCTTTCTATGGTAGCGATCGCTGGTTGCAGCCACTTGGGAATTGCTTCCTCTCGCGCCGACATGTCGGGCAAACCAATCATGGCAATACCTTTGACCATCTCTGGGTGAGCATTAGCTACTGCCATACAAACCAAAGAACCGATAGAATTTCCAACTAACACTACTGGCTTCTGGATAAAAGTGCGCCAGAAATCGTAAACCTGCTCTACCCAGAGGTCAATTTTGTAGATTACTTGCGCCTTCCGGGATGCCCCAAATCCCAGCATATCCAGCGCGTAAACTGTGTTATGTTGGCCTAAAGACGCCAGATTGTGCCGCCAGTGTCCAATCGAGCCTCCGAACCCATGCAACAGCAGCACCGGCGCGCTCAGACGAGCATCTGCTTGAGGCGGTCTGATATATGTGTAGCGAGTCTGCCAGCCGCGCCAAACCCAATCCCGTTGAGAGCCAACCCGCTGGTGCCAATGCACAGATGTGGTCACGTTTTCCTCAGGCTTTAACAACCTTTACAATTCATATCCTTTGATTTCCATTCTAGGGCGAGAATATAAAATCAAAACACTAAATAATACTTAAAAATCCTTAAAAGAACCGTGACCTCAGGTTATAAAGGGGGAATTACACTAAAAGGCGGTCTACCAAAACGGGGACTTAGTGATTAATGTACTCTCCTCCTAGCCCAATGTTCGCAAGTATCTAGTTAAGACGAGTGAATCAAGCATTCACACAGTAACAAGTAGCCCACTGACTGGTACCCAGTTGGAGAGATTAGCGGCAAGTAGCATCGCCTGGATCGTGGAAGCCCCATGGGGAAGTATACATAAGGCAGTGGGTGCTGTTGAAAGCACTACCGTATCCCTTCCAAAGAATCTGCGCGGCATGATTCCCGTAGAGTACCAAAATCAGTAGAATGGCAAGTACAACTAATCTTCACCTGCTTTTGTTTTACATAACTGTTAACACCTGTGATTGAGAAAAGACGGCCTCGCGATCTACCCCAAATTAACGAAAGGATTCGGTTTCCCACGATTCGTGTGATAGATACGGACGGTGCCCAGTTGGGGATTCTATTACCTCAGGAGGCTCTGCGCCTAGCCGAGGAAAAAGATCTGGATCTCGTCCTGGTTAGTGACAAGGCAGATCCCCCCGTGTGTCGGATTATGGACTACGGCAAGTATAAGTTTGAGCAGGAGAAAAAGGCACGGGAAGCCAAGAAAAAGCAGCATACCGCTGATGTTAAAGAAGTTAAGATGCGCTACAAAATTGAAGAGCATGACTACCAAGTTCGCGTCAACCAAGCGGAGCGCTTTCTGAAGGCTGGAGATAAGGTCAAAGCTACGATTACGTTCCGAGGCAGAGAAATTCAACATAGCGACTTAGCCGAGGATCTGTTAAAGCGGATGGCAACGGATTTGCAAGAATTGGCGGAAGTGCAGCAAGCTCCTAAAAAAGAAGGTCGCAACATGATGATGCTGTTCTCTCCTAAAAAATAAGTTGGCTAATTGCGGCATTGTTAGTAGTTAGTGGTTAGGGGTTAGAACTCCTTACTAACTAGACATCTCCAGAAATTAAAGTGCTAACGCTAGAACCCTTGTATAGAGACGCGCCATGGCGCGTCTCTACATTCTTTTATTAATTAGCTATTAGCATTTATTGCTGGGATGGGTGTGGTCAGAAGTAACTGGTTGAGGCTGGCACGGGGATGAGAAGAAGACACTTTCGATACTCCCGACAGGGAGAATATTGAAATCACCGCGTCGCAGTGTCACCCCAGAGGCGATCGCCGTCCTGATTAACACCAACGGGTGAGAGTTGGCACTGGTGGGCGTAGCATAGATAAAGGGATAAGTGCCAAGCTTTCAGGTGGCGAATCTTGGCGGGAGTACGGTTGCGGAGGAATAGATGGCTGTGAAGTTGCGACGTCCGATTTTAGTTGGGGGAGTTGCTCTGTCCTTTGCTCTCTGGGTGTTGGAGAGTGTGCATCACTCGCTTATGGAGAGCAGTGAGTTTGTGGTATTGGGTGCGATCGCCCTCGGTACAGGTTTCTGGTGGTTCCAGCAACTGAAGTTTAATGACACCGAAGTATCACGGCTCTCCGAACCCCTGGAGCGAGAAACGGTGGAAGTTGTGATAGCACAAGCGGAATCTGCGATCGCTCAACTGGAGACGGAAACAGAAAACCACGAGGCTCACAGCACGCTGCGGCAGCGAGTTGCTGAAGTGACAGCCCAGTTAGATCGGACTAATATGCAGCTAGCTGTCACGGGTGGTAAAGGCGTTGGCAAAACAACTTTGATGCAAGTGCTGAAGGACACCTGGATTCCTGTAGAGACTATGTATGCAAGATCTCTAAAGTTCCGGGAGACACCAGCCTTATTTGCACAGGCAGATGCTGATACTAGTGCCACAGCAGCTTTGGAACTAGCCATCGCTTCTGACTTAGTATTGTTCCTCACAGCTGGTGATTTGACCGAGCCAGAGTTTCAAATCTTGCAACAGTTGGGGGCAGAAAATCAGAGAATTATGCTGGTTTTCAACAAGCAAGACCAGTATTTACCAGAAGAAAGACCCCTGGTGCTGCACCAACTTAAGCAAAGAATGCAGGGAATGCTGAAGTCAGAGGAGGTGGTAGCGATCGCCGCATCTCCCGGACAATTGAAAGTGCGTCAGCATCAGCCGGATGGTTCCGTAAAAGAGTGGATGGAACAGCCACCCGCAGATATAACACCGTTGACACAACAGCTAAATCAAATTTTATTGCAAGAAGGTCAACAGTTAATTTGGGCTAGTACATTCCGGGCAGCAGTTGCTCTAAAAGCAGAGGTAAAAACAGCGTTAAATGGAGTTAGACGCGATCGCGCTCTACCTGTAATTGAGCAATATCAGTGGATTGTAGCTGGGACAGCCTTCGCTAATCCAGTTCCAGCCCTCGATCTGCTGGCAACTGCCGCTATCAATGCTCAGTTGGTTATGGATCTCGGTTCTATTTATCAGCAAAAATTTTCCCTGCAACAAGCTCAGACAGTAGCAGGGAGGATGGGTAGCCTGATGCTGAAACTCGGTTTAGTAGAGCTTTCCACTCAGACAATAGGTGGCATCCTCAAAAGCAACGCCATCACCTTTGTTGCTGGTGGCTTAGTGCAAGGAGTCAGCGCCGCCTATCTAACGCGGTTAGCAGGGTTGAGCTTAATTGAATACTTCCAAGCTCAAGAAGCTCTGACAACGGCAGATGGAGGTTTGTTGAATCTGGACAAGCTGGGTGAGACGCTGCAAAACGTGTTTCAGCAAAATCAACGGGTGGCTTTCTTGCAATCTTTTGTTAAGCAAGGGGTAGCACGTCTGTTGCCAGAATCACCTCAACCTGAAATCACTGCTGACGAGACAGTGGTTAGTTGTTAGTTACGCCTTGTGCAACTTTTTCCCAATCAACTACCCGCTCGCTTATCCGAAGAACTTGCAACAGCAAGAAAACTCCGAGTTAGACCACTTACGGTTAGAGATCCTGAATTTGATACAGCAGTCAATGCAGGAACAGTCAAATGGGTAGTTAACTCGGATGGAGAATTAGTTATAGTTCAAAAATATGTAGACGGGCAAGAAATATCCCATACTGTTCTCACTAACGGACAGCCTGTTATCGCTGCTGGTGAGGCAGATATTACTGGCTTTGATGGCTACTACTACTTGCTCAATATTACGAATCACAGCGGTCACTACCAACCGAGCGCAAGTAGTATAGAAATTGGCAGAGAAGTTTTCCAGGCAAACGGTATCAATATTCCAGATTGAGCAGGATAGAGTAACTTGTATGAGTGAGGATGAAGCCACAAAGTTATTGAATTACCTACTCCAACAGGATGCTACTCAAGTACAAGCTTGGCTGAAAAGTATTTGGACAGGACAACAGCAGATACCAGAGGAATTCAACTGGCAAGGTTTAGCTTATATAGCAGCTGACAAGGCAAGAGGCGATTCCACCTCTACATCAGATTCACCTAGCCTGGAATGGGCAAAAGTGGCAATTTCAGTTTACGATTTATTGGCTAAAAAGTATTCAGAATCCAGTGGTTTCGATTCATTTATACGGTCTTCAATGATGTTAAGAGCATACCTGATTCTCAAACTTGGCGCTACTCCTGGCGACCTAGTTCTCGATCCCAATCTGATTGTTAATTGGTTCTTCGATAATCTAAAAATTTCCTTCAAAGAAGCATGGACAATAGCATCAGATTGGAGAACCTTAAGTAGAGATAAATTTAAAGAGTTGATGCAAAATAAACAACAGATAGAAAAGCTTCGGGAATTACGAGAAATCAAAAACAGATTAGGAGCGATAAAGTTATTATCTCAGAGTAAGCAATTTACTTTAGATGAAGAAATTAGCAATTGGCTATCACTACAGGAAAAATTACCTTAGAGTATGGTATAGCTATAGCTTCGCCAGAACCAAAATTAATTATGACTGCAAATTAATTGAGTTCCCTAGCAATTGGTAAAGAATAGGGTTTTCCTATCTCCATCTTATTGCTCTCAATCCAAATATGCCATATTGCTAAAACGGATTAAAGGTCACGCAAGAAGTCTTCATAGTATTCTAGAATATCAAATACCCTTGTTAGGGATATGTCGGATTTGTTGTCTTTAAGCATAAACATCTTCAACCGACAGATTGGTTATTAGAGGAAAATAGATCTGTAACCTGTCCTTCTCTGTATCACCTTGAGTCATCCTCAATCGTCCCAACCTAATGCAACTGCTGGAAATCAGACACCCTCAGCCCGTGGGAACCAGCAGGAATCTCACTTTAACCGCGCTAGTGCTAGTCTTCGGCAAACGCTATCTTGGTATTCCCATCTTCGCAACCATCGGCAGCAGTCCTCAAACTCAGAGGTGCAAGCGGCACTGCGAGCGGAGTTAGAGGTTTTGGGGAGTACCTTAGAAAAGCTAGACCAAGGCGTAATTCGCATTGCCGCTTTTGGTTTAGTCAGTCGTGGCAAGTCAGCTGTTATGAACGCCTTAATGGGGCAAAAAATCCTGCAAACGGGCCCCCTTAACGGCGTTACCCAATGGCCCCGTTCTGTGCGCTGGACGCCCAATGGCGATGCTAAGGTGCAAGTGGAATTAATTGATACTCCCGGATTGGATGAGATTAATGGCCAAGCACGGGCACAGATGGCAAGGGAGGTGGCGCGTCAAGCCGATTTGATTTTGTTCGTGGTTGTGGGTGACATCACGCGCACGGAGTATCAGGCGCTATGTGAATTGCGGCAGACACAAAAGCCGCTGATATTAGTGTTTAACAAGATAGACCTATATCCAGAGCAAGATCGGCAAGCAATTTACCAACAATTACAAAAGCTGGGCGCTAATAGTAAAAGTGGTAAGCGCCTTGAGCAACTGTTGTCTGCTGATGAGATTGTCATGGTAGCAGCGGAACCAGCGCCTTTGGAAGTGCGGGTAGAGTGGCCTGATGGGAGCATTACCTACGAAAGGGAGACACCACCGCCGCAGGTGGATGAGCTGAGGCAGAAAATATTGAGCCTTCTTAACCGGGAGGGGCGATCGCTCTTAGCCCTCAATGCCCTTGTACAGGCACGGGATGCGGAAGCAAGTATTGCTCGTAAAACTGTGGAATTACGCAACGCTGAAGCGGAAGATTTGATTTGGCGCTATGCCAAGTACAAAGCTTTAGCTGTTGCCCTCAATCCCTTTGCAATTTTGGATATTTTGGGGGCAACGGTTGCAGATTTGGCTTTAATTCGCTCTCTGGCGCGGCTGTATAATCTGCCGATGACTGGCTACGAAGCTGCCAAGTTGTGGAAGAAAATTCTGTTCAGTGCTGGGGGTTTGCTGCTGGGCGAACTTGGCACCAGTTTCCTCTTAGGCTTAGGAAAGAGTGCCTCTGCCCTTGCTGCTGGTGAGAATCCCACCAACATTTTTAATTATGGGGGTGCTGCGATCGCTCAAGCTGGGGTAGCTGGTTATGGAGCCTATGCTGTAGGGCAAGCAGCAAAGGTTTATCTAGAGCAAGGCGCTACTTGGGGACAACTGGGGGCAAATACAGTCATTGAAGAAATTCTCAATCAGGTGGAACCAAATACTATCCTTTATCGCTTGCGAAAGGAGTTGCGGCAACAGATGAATTTGCCCAGCGACTAAATCATCAGCTATCCGTTTTAATATCCTCTCCAAAAAACCATTTTGGTAGACTAAATATCTGCGTTTATCTGCGTTTATCTGTTTTCATCTGCGGTTTAAAACTTCTCTAACAGGACTTACGCAGAGATCCCCCTAAATCCGAGTCAAGACGTTCCATCGGAACGTCTCTACTATATTCATATATGTCCTAACTGTATTGGCGATTGCTATAACATCAAGCTTCTCAGATCTGTTTTGCACTCAAGACAAGTTTTTATGGGCAGATTGAGTAATTTGTTTAATCGCTTCTAAATCAGGTGCCGGAGTTTGGCTCTCCATTCCCAGCCATAGCAGATACTCAATATTACCCGCAGGGCCAGTTATCGGCGACCAAGTTAAGCCACGATATTGCCACCCCAACTGTTGAGCCGCTTGTAATACTTCGGCGATCGCCCAAGCTTGATCGTTAGGATCTCGCACCACGCCCTTTTTGCCAACGCGCGATCGCCCGACTTCAAACTGCGGCTTTACCAGCAATACCGTCTCACGGGGAGGTTGGAGCAATTCCCACAGTGCAGGCAGAATTTTGCTTAGGGAAATAAATGATACATCCACAACGCCAAAATCAGGATAAACCACCTCGGGATCGGGGGGGGAGGAGTCACAGTATAATTGGGAGGGTGTAAGATATCGCAGATTAGTGCGTTCTTTCAAAACTACCCGCTCATCGTTGCGTAAACGCCATTCAACTTGTCCGTAGCCGACATCAATGCCGTAAACTTTTTTTGCTCCAGCTTGCAGCAGACAGTCGGTGAAGCCACCAGTAGAAATACCACCATCTAAGCAAATACGGCCTTCTACAGGAATGGCAAATACTTCTAGGCCATGGCGGAGTTTCTCGCCGCCTCTGGAAACGTAGCGCGATCGCTCCTTAATCTTAATCGGTGCGGACGTTTCTACCTCTGTTCCAGGCTTATCAATTACCTGTTGATTTACAGTAACTTCCCCAGCCCGAATTAGCCCCTGAGCTTGTTGTCGGGAGGAGCATAAATTTAGTTCTACTAATAATGTGTCGAGTCGTTGTTTAGCCAAGGAACCTCTATAGCCGCCGCCCGGAGCGTAGGGGCACTGCCGTGCCCCTACAGTAGTTAGTGGTTAGTTGTATTTTCTACTAACCAATAACACGAAATCCCCCAGATTCATCCGTGGGGATGAGCCTAAGATTTATAACGCACAGACCTAGCGCCTTTACTGTAACTTATGTTACAATTGCCTAGTTGAGAATAAGATGGTCGCGCCTAGTCTGAGGAATTGCACCTA
>JAESFH010000247.1_pt1 | contig 25797 bp, 14 predicted proteins | sample 9269381 | NCBI WGS metagenome assembly JAESFH01 (sample SAMN14504062, study PRJNA617094) | algae metagenome | isolation source: Aphanothece sp. CMT-3BRIN-NPC111 and co-occurring heterotrophs from well... | place: USA: Clark Mountains Wilderness, California | collected 2010-04-18
CGATCGTGAGCTCGCGTTTCAGCCGACCGACGATTGGCCGGCGGATCGGGAGTTTAGCGTCCGCTTCGAGAAATCCTTCTTCCCGCGGCACGTGCTGATGGAGCGGCATGTTCATGACTTCAGAACGCCCCCATTCAAAGTCGCGATCGCCGACTGCAAGCTGAGCGACGACGCGAAAGACCCGGGCGTGCAGCGCGTGATTGCGAAAGTCGAGCTGACGCACGCCGTCAACCCTGGCGAACTGGAGAAGCGCATCGCACTCGCCGCCGTGGCAAACTCGAACTTCTTTGCCGCCGGCGATCCCGCGCCGCACTTCACGGTCGTTTACGGCCTGCACAACCGCGAGGCGTGGATCCGCAGCTCGCCCATCGTGCTGGCGACGAAGGAAGACTGGCTGCGCGTCAGCATCGACAAAGGTGTGCGAACCGCGCAGGGCGGCGCCACCACGACCGCAGCCGTCGAAGGCAAAGCGCTCATCCCGGCGAGCGACACCGCGTTCGTGATCGAGAGCACGAGCGCCGGTGTCGTGCGCAATAAGCAAGGCGAACCGGAGCAGATCCTGCACATCACGACGCGGGGCGAGATCAACACCGCCGCGCTGGCGAAAGCGATCCGTCTCGTGCTGCTGCCGAAAAAGCCTGCCGAGCAGAATGAAAACGCGCAGGCAGAGGAGGACGCCAGCGAAGATGGTGAGCAGGCCGCGCCAGACGAAGCGGAATCGGAGTCGAACGAAGACGAAGAACAAGCCGACGACTCAAAGGCCGCACCCCGCTGGGAGAGCCCGGCGGAGATTACCGACGAGCTGATCGCCGATGCGAAGGCGGTAGCGTTCACCGCACTTCCCTCAGACCGCAAGCAGGACCGCGTTCACCATTTCCGCTTCCGCGTCGAAGCCGACGGTGAGCTTTACGTGCGCGTCGCGAACGGCGTGAAGGCCGCGAGCGGCTATGAACTCGCGCATGATTATAGCGAAGTCGTCCGCCTTCCCGAGTTGCCGCGCGAGATCGCGATCCAGGGCGAAGGCGGCGTGCTCGCGTTGACTGGGGAACGCAAGCTCTCCATCCGCTCGCGTGGCGTGCCACTGATCAAGTTTGAGATCAATCGCGTGCGGGCCGACCAGATCAATCATCTCGTCAGCCAGACGAACGGCGAGTTCCAGGCACCCGAGTTCCTCGGCTACGCGTTCGACGAGTCGAACATCTCGCGCGTCGCGCGCGAAGAGCAGGCGATCAGCATGCGCAATCGCTTCGAGCCAAACTACTCGGCGTTCGACTTCTCTCCCCACCTCGCAAAGCCGGCCGATGGCGGCAGCGAGCGCGGGTTGTTCTTCGTCAACGCGCGCGGCTGGGATGCCGAGCAGAAGCGGTTCATGAAAGATGTGGCCGACAGCCGCTTCGTTCTCGTTACAGATCTCGGCCTGCTCGTGAAGAAGAATGCCGACCGCAGCAGCGACGTCTTCGTTGTCTCGATCAAAACCGGGCAGCCGATCGTCGGCGTCGCTGTCGAGTTGCTCGGAAAAAATGGCATTCCATTGCAGAGCTCGACCACATTGGCCGACGGGCGCGCGAAGTTCGCCCCGATCTTCGAGCGGAAGGACGAACGCGAGAAAAAGCCGGTCGCCTACGTAGCGCGAGCCGGCGATGACATCAGCTTCATCCCCTATGCGCGGGAAGATCGCGGCCTCGATTTCTCGCGGTTCGAGATCGGCGGCATCGAAAACACGCGACCGGAGGAGCTCGACTCGTTCCTCTTCACCGAGCGCGGCGTCTATCGCCCGGGCGACCAGATCCACATCGGCGTCGTCGTGAAGCAGCGCGACTGGCAGACCACGCCCGCGGGTGTGCCGATCGAAGCCGAGATCATCGACGCGCGCGGGCGCAAAGCGCAAACGATGAAGCTATCGCTGCCTTCCAGCGGATTCGTCGAGCTGACGCACACGACCATCTACGAGTCGCCGACCGGTGAGTACTCGATCAACGCGTTCCTCGTCGCCGACGGCAAACGCGGCACGCTGCTCGGCTCGACGTCTGTGCACGTGAAGGAATTCCTGCCCGACCGGATGAAGATCGAGGCGCGGCTCTCGAAGCAATCATCTCGCGGCTGGGTTTCGCCGGAAGCAGTCCGCGCGTCGATTACGCTCGCGAACCTCTACGGCACGCCGGCGACGGAGCGTCGGATCAAGAGCCGCATGGAGCTCGCGCCGGCGCGCTTCCAGTTCGCCGAGTTTCGCGGTTACCAGTTCTACGATTCGTTGCTCGACGAGAAGAAGGAGCGCCGCCACGAATCGGTCGATCTTGGCGAGCAGAACACGGATGACGCCGGCGCGACGCAGGTCGACCTGCAGCTCGAGCGCTTCGCGGATGCGGCCTACGCGATGCGCTTCTATGCCGAAGGCTTCGAGGCGGATGGCGGACGCAGCGTGACGGCGCAGGCAGCAACGCTTGTCTCGGCGTTGCCCTACGTGGTCGGCTACAAGGCGGATGGCGCGGTTGATTACATCCCGTTGCACACGCCGCGACGCGTTGAGCTTGTCGCGGTCGATGCAGAGCTGAATCGGATCGCGCTCGCCGAAGTGATCGCGGAAGTCACCGCGCAGGAACACGTCTCCGTGCTCGTCCGGCAGGAAAACGGCAACTACGCCTACGAGTCCGTCTTGAAAGAGCGCGTGGTGAAGACGGAGCAGATTGCGCTCGGCGCGGGCGGTTTGCGCTACGAACTCCCGACGAGTGAGCCGGGCAATTACGTGCTCGATCTTCGCAGCGCCGACAATCGCCGGCTGAACAAGCTCCGCTTCGCGGTCGTCGGCGACGGCGCGCGCGCGGGTTCGCTGGCGCGCGACGCCGAGCTCCAGGTGAAGCTCGATCGCACTAACTACGATACCGGTGAAGAGATCGCCGTCAGCATCGTAGCGCCGTATGCGGGCGCCGGCTTGATCACAATCGAGCGCGATCGGGTCTACGCGCACACTTGGTTCAGGACCGACTCGGCGAGCAGCGTACAACGCATTCGGGTGCCCGCCGGATTTGAAGGCAGCGGCTACGTCAACGTGGCGTTCGTCCGCGCGCTGGATTCGAAGGAGATCTTTACGAGCCCGCTCAGCTACGCGGTGGTGCCGTTCACTGCGAATGCGCAGAAGCGGCGGCTGCAGGTGGAACTCGAGACGCCAGAAACGGCGAAGCCCGGTGAGCCGCTTCGCATCCGCTACAAGACGGACCGGCCGAGCCAGATTGTGGTGTTCGCAGTCGACGAGGGAATCCTGCAAGTCTCGGACTTCGCGCTGCCGGATCCACTCGGCCATTTCTTCCGCAAGTGCGCGCTCGGCGTCGAGACGTCGCAGATCGTCGACCTCATAATTCCGGAGTTCTCGATCCTGCGCTCGACCTCCGCGTTCGGCGGTGACGGTGAAGTGAAGCAGCTGAACCCGTTCAAGCGCGTCACCGACAAGCCGGTCGTTTTCTGGTCGGGCATCATCGCTGCCGGGCCTGATGCGCGCGAGGTGATCTACGACGTGCCGGATTTCTTCAACGGCACGCTGACCGTGATGGCGGTCGCCGTTAGCGACGACGCCGTCGGTTCCGCGGAACGCGAGGCGCTGATTCGCGGACCGTTCGTCATCACGCCGGGTGTGCCAACACTCGCGGCGCCTGGCGATGAGTTCGAGGTCGGCGTGACGGTCGCGAACAATGTCGAAGGCTCAGGCACAAATGCGCAGGTGCAGCTTGCAATCGAAGCATCAGAGCATTTCGAAAGCCTAACGACTGCAACGCGAACGCTCGTTATTTCGGAAGGGCGCGAACAAACGACGAGCGTGCGTTTCCGCGTGAAGGAGAAGCTCGGCTCCGGCGAGATCAAGTTCATCGCGAGCATCGGCGAGACCGCCAGCCGGCTGCGCTCGACGATGAGCGTGCGGCCGGCGGCGCCGTTCATGACGCAGGTGCGGAGCGGCAGCTTCAAGAAGCAGCTCGACGTGCCGATCACGCGTGCAATGTACCCGGAGTTTCGGACGACCAGCGCGTCGATCGCAGCGGTGCCGCTTGGCCTCGCGCATGGACTCGATGCTTATCTGAAGGCGTTTCCGCACGGTTGCACGGAGCAGATCACGAGCGGCGCGCTCGCGCGGCTGATGCTCGCCGACGAAGTGGACTTCGGCCTGACGCGAGCCGAAGTGGCCGCGCAGATGGAGCGCACGTTTTCGGTGCTGCAGAGGCGGCAGAACGATCAGGGCGCGTTCGGCTACTGGGCACCGGTGAACGACGACCACATCAGCTTCGTCGCGGTTTACGCGACGCACTTCCTGATCGAAGCGAAAGCCGCGGGGTTCGCGCCACCCGCCGACTTACTTGCGAGCGCGATGCGTTACCTGCGGACCGTCGCAACAAGCGAGCCTAACAGCGCCGACGACGCGCGGACGATTGCCTACGCAGTCTATCTCCTCACGCTTGAAGGCACGGTGACGACGAACTACGTCCTGAACCTGCTCGATTACCTCGAGAAAAGCGGCGAGGACGAATGGAAGCGTGATGTGACCGCGGTGTATCTCGCGGGAGCATTGAAGATCCTGCATAAGAACGATGACGCGGAGAAGTTGATCGGCGGGTACCGTTTGGGCAGTAAACGCGCGGGCGCGTGGAACGATTTTCACCAGCCGCTCGGCGCAGACGCGCGGTTCATCGCGGTGCTCGCGCGCGAGTTTCCTGAGAGGATGAGCAGGATCTCGGCGGCCGATCTCAAACACGTCTTGCGGCCGATCGGCAGCGGCGAGTTCAGCACTTTATCGGCTGCGTACGCGGTGGTGGCGCTGAAGGCGTACTCGCGCGCAATGGCACAACAGCCGCCGGAGCTCGCGATCAGCGAGATCGACCGCAGCAAACGCGCGAAGCAACTCGCCAGCGCGCGCAAGCTCTTCCAGCGGACGGCGTTTTCCGCTGATGCGGCTGCCGTTCGCTTCCAAAGCAGTGCCGTCGCGAGCGGCGCCGGCGCATTCTATCAGGTCGTCGAATCCGGATTCGACCGGGCGCCGGCTAACGAGACGTTGCAGGAGGGGCTGGAAGTGTATCGCGAGCTGCGCGATGCGAGCGGGCAACGCGTTACGCGCACCCGCCTGGGCGAACCAGTCGAAGTGCGCGTGCGGGTCCGCAGTCTCCGCGGCCGGCCGGTTACAAACGTCGCCGTCGTCGATCTGCTGCCGGGTGGGTTCGAGGTCGTGACCGGTTCGTTGCAGCCCGGCCTCGGCACCGCCGGCGCCGATTACGTCGATGTGCGCGAAGACCGCGCGATCTTCTACGCGACCGTGCCGACGGGTGCAGTCGAGTTCCGTTACCAGATCAAAGCGTGCAATCGTGGCGAGTTCGTCGTGCCGCCGGTGTTCGCCGAGTCGATGTACGACCGGAACACGAAAGCGCGCGGGCTCGGCGCGAAAATCAGCGTCATAGAATGAGCGCGCGAAGCGGCATCTGGCGAGCGTGCATCTTCATCACTGCTTTGCTGGCTCTCGCGTGCTGGTGGTCCTTACCGAAACCGCCGCTGCTGGACGGCATCGATTTCTCGCAACGCGTGCGCGATCGGCAGGGCCGCAGCCTGAAGGTCACGCTCACGTCAGACGACAAGTATCGCATGTGGACGCCGCTCGATCAGATCGCGCCGGAGCTGATCGACGCGACGATCCGCTACGAGGACCGCTTCTTCTGGCGGCACCCGGGAGTGAATGCCGTCGCGCTGGCACGCGCCACGTTCCGCTTTACCAAAGGCGACGCACGCGCCGGCGCCTCGACGATCACCATGCAGCTCGCGCGTCTGCGATTTCAGCTCCGCACAAAGACAGTGCGCGGCAAGCTCGAGCAGATCATCCGCGCGCTGGCGATAGAGCGTCATTATTCGAAGCGCAAGATCCTCGAGGCTTACCTGAACCTCGCGCCCTACGGCGGGAACATCGAAGGGATCGGAGCGGCGAGTGAAATCCATTTCGGCAAATCCGCCGCGCACCTCAGCAACCCTGAAGCCCTCTCGCTCAGCGTGATCCCGCAGAGCCCTGCCCGACGCCGGCCTTCATTCCACGCCGTCCGCGAGCCGCGGGCGCAGTTCGTCGCGCCGCATTTCGTGCGGCGCGTGCTCGAGGAACCGCCAGCGGGACAGGAGATCATCACCACCCTCGATCTGCCGATTCAAGGCACGGTCGAATCCCGCATCGCGCGTTACATCGCGGAGAACCGCGCGCGCGGCGTCGCAAACGCGTCTGCGCTGCTGATCGACTCCGAGACGATGGAAGTGCTGGCGCACGTTGGCTCGGCTGAGTTTGAGAACGCAGAGATCCAGGGCCAGGTCGACGGCACGCGCAGCCCGCGTTCGCCGGGCTCGACGCTCAAGCCGTTCGTCTATGCGCTCGCGCTCGACCAGGGATTGATCCACCCGCTGAGCATCGTGAAAGACGCGCCGCGGAATTTCGCCGGCTACAACCCGGAGAACTTCGACCGCGACTTTCTCGGACCGATTCGCGCGGCCGATGCCCTCGCACGCAGCCGTAACGTTCCGGCAGTCGCACTCGCAGCCGAGCTGTCGCGGCCAGGCCTCTACGATTTCCTCGCCGATGCAGGCGTCGAATTCGCGCGGCCGGAAGCCGCCTATGGTTTGTCGCTGCCGCTCGGCGGGGCGGAGGTGACGATGGAGAATCTCGTTCGCCTCTATGCGATGCTGGCGAACGGCGGCGTGCTGCACCCGCTACGCCGAGTGCCTGAGAGGTCGATCGGTCGCGGCAAGCGGATGTTGAGCGCGGAGGCGGCGTTCCTCACGCTCGACATGCTGAGCCGCAGCGCGCGCCCCGGCGTTGCAGGGCCCGCGGCCGGCGGCCCGATCTCGTGGAAGACCGGCACATCCCACGGCTTTCGCGACGCATGGTCGGTGGCGGTGTTCGACCGCTACGTGCTCGCCGTCTGGATTGGCAACTTCGATGGACGCCCCAGTGCCGCATTTGTCGGCCGCAGCTGCGCGGCGCCGCTGTTGTTTCAGATCATCGACAGCTTGCGCGCACAACATCGCGTGTCGTCGCGGCGGAAGGCAGACGTGCACGATTTGAACCTGAAACGGGTGCAGTTCTGCGCCGTGTCGGGACAGCTGCCGACTTCATCCTGTTCGCACCGCAGCGAAGGTTGGTTCATCCCCGGCGTCTCGCCGATCCGCGAATGCGACGTGCATCGCGAGGTGCTCGTAGAGGTCGCGAGCGGGCTGCGTGTCGCGGCAGATGATGGCACCCGTCCGCTGCGTCGCGAGGTCTACGAATTCTGGCCATCGGATCTGCTCGCGCTTTTCCAGCTCGCCGGCGTCCCGCGCCGGATACCGCCGCCGTTCGTTCCCGGCACCGCGAACGAGATGCTCGCGCGCGCCGGCCGCAAACCGCGCCTGATCTTGTCAGGCGATGAGATCATACTCGGCGAAGGATTGGGCCTTCCTCTGCGGGCCGAGACGGATGCCGACGTGCGACGGATCTACTGGTTCGCCGACAAAACATTCCTCGGCGCTTCGAATCCCAAAGCCGCGCTGGCATGGAAGCCAGCCGCCGGCACGTACCAGCTCACCGCGCTCGATGATCACGGCCGCTCGGCCTGCGCGACCATCAATGTCCGGTAGATTGCGGCGCGCCTCGGGGCATCGCGTGCGATTGTTATCGTCCGCACGCTCCCGGCGAGCGCTTGTCGCAGAGGCCGTCCGGTTGGTAACCTTGCCGCTCTATGCCGAGTCGCATCGCCGTTTGCAGTCCCGTGGGGGACCCGCTCTCCGCGGCGACGTGGTCCGGCACTCCGGCTGCGATCTGCACCGTGCTGCGGGAGAGAGGCCGCCTCGGTCCGACGCTCGATTCCTCAAACTACGGCGGCCGGGTTCTGCCACGCGTGGCGCAGCGGTTGTCGCAGATGTATTACGGCCAGAGCTTCGACATCGGGCGCGGTCGCTTTGAGCGCTGGCTGCGATCGCGGTTGGTGCAGAAGAAATTTTCCGCCGCCGGTGCGACGGATGTGTTGCACACCAGCACCTATGATCTGCCGCTACACGGCCGTACGCCGACGATGCGGCACTTCCTTTTCTGCGATTCGACCTGGAATCTCTGGAGTAAACACGCAACGACCTTGCCGCTCTACAACGCGAAGCTGGTCAGTGATTCCGAGCGCTTGGAACGGACCGCGTACCGCCAGATGACGCACATATTCCCGATCAGCGAATACGTGCGCGCGAACCTGATCGAACACTACAATGTGCCGCCCGAACGCGTCACGGCTGTCGGCACCGGGCGCGGCGCGATTCACCCTTTCACCGGCAGCAAAGACCCTTCGCGGGAGACGATCCTCTTTGTCGCAAAAGAGCGTTTCGAGGATAAAGGCGGGGCGATGCTGATCGAAGGATTTAAGCTCGCGCGGCGCATCCGCCCGACGTTGCGCCTGACAGTGCTGGGAGACGAGCGATACCGCCAAGCCCTGCGCGCTGTGCCGAATGTGGAGGTGCATGGCTACGTTTCCAGCGAGCAACTGCAGCAGCTCTTCAATGAGTCGATCTTGTTCGCGATGCCGGCGTTGAACGAACCATGGGGGCTCGTGTACTTGGAGGCACTGAGCTGCCGGATGCCAGTGCTCGGATTAAACCGTAACGCCCTGCCGGAGATCACCCAGGGGTGCCGATTCGGCTTCTGTGTCGACACCGCGACGCCGGAAGCGATCTGCGCCACGCTGCTCGACGCTTTCTCGGACCGGGCTCGCCTCGAACGCATGGGCGTGGAGGGGCAGGCTTATTGCCTCGCGAATTACACGTGGGAGCGCACGGTCGGTCGCATCGTGGAGACGATCGATCGCACTGCCGCTGGCGGCGGCTAACACAGCGTGTCTGGTTCGCGCGCCAGACGCCACGCGCGGGGCTGCGGATTGCGAGCGGTTCGGAGCGCCGCTACAGGTACGGCGTCATGCCGCGGCAGTATATCCTTCAGCGCGCTCCCTCTGCTGCCGGCATTCACATCGACTACGCCGGAGAGCTGAATGAGCAGCAACACGCTGCGGTGACGGCGCCGCCGGGGCCGATTCTTGTTATCGCGGGAGCCGGCAGCGGGAAGACGCGGACGCTCACGTATCGCGTCGCCTACCTGCTCGAGAACGGCGTCGATCCGCGCAATATCCTCCTGCTGACATTTACGAATAAGGCCGCGCGGCAGATGCTCGATCGCGTGGCGAATCTGCTGCCAGTCGACTCGAGCGGGCTCTGGGGCGGGACGTTTCACTCGATCGGCAACCGGATGCTGCGGCGGCATGGCAGCGCGCTCGGTTACTCGAGCGGGTTCACGATTCTCGATCGGGAGGATCAGAAGGATCTGATCGATACGGTCGTGGCAGCATCGGGAATTAACCCAAAGGAGATCCGGTTTCCGAAAGGCGACGTGCTCGCGGAGATCTTCAGCTTCACGATCAACACCGAGCGGACGATCGAGGAAATGCTCGCGGAGAAGTTTCCGTATTTCCTGCCGTTGATCGAGCAGATCAAGGACGTGCACGCGCGCTACGAGCGGAAGAAGAAGGCGACGAACTCGATGGATTTCGACGACCTCCTCGAGAAGACGTTGCGCATGCTAAAGGAGCACGAGGAGGTCGCGGATTTCTATCGGCGCAAGTTTCAGTTCATCCTCGTGGACGAATACCAGGACACGAACAAGATCCAGGCGGACTTCATCGACACACTCGCCGCTGAGCATCGCAACGTCATGGTCGTGGGCGATGACGCGCAGTCGATCTACTCGTGGCGCGGCGCGAATTTCAAAAACATCCTGGCGTTTCCCGACCGCTACCCCGATGCGCAGGTGTTCAAGATCGAGCTGAACTATCGGAGCGTGCCGGAGATCCTCTCCGTCGCCAATGCGGCGATCGCGCCGAATGTGGAGCAGTTCAAAAAGGAGCTCGCCGCCACGCGTGAGACGAAGGAGTTCAAGCCGGCGATCGTCGCCCTCAATGATGGCAGCGAGCAGGCGCAATTTATTGCGCAACGCATCCTCGAGCTGCGCGATGAAGGCATTGAGCTGGACGAGATCGCGATTCTTTATCGCGCGCATTATCATGCGATCGAGCTGCAGCTCGAGCTGTCGCGCCGCGGCATTCCGTACCAGATCACGAGCGGCGTCCGGTTCTTCGAGCAGGCGCACATCAAGGACGTGGCGGCGTTCATCCGCTTCGTCGCGAACCCGCGCGATGAGGTGGCGTTCAAGCGCATGGTGAAGCTGCTGCCAGGCATCGGAAACAAGAGCGCCGACAGCCTTTGGCGGACATGGGAGGCAGCGGTCGAGGCAAACGGCGAGATCACGAACTGGGGCGAGCGGCTGCGAGCGATGCAGGTGGGCGCGAAGTCGAAGAAATCGTGGGAGCAGCTCGCTTTCACACTCGACGAGATCGCGCCGGGCGGCGTCCCGAATCCACCGTCGGAGATGATCACGTCGGTTGTCGAAGCGATCTACGATGATTACGCGAAGGCGAACTTCACGAATTACGAATTGCGGAAGGAAGATTTGAATCAGCTGGCGGCGTTCGCGCGGCAATTCAAAGACGTGCATGAATTCCTCTCGCAGCTCGCGTTGATCAGCAACGTCGACGCCGAAGCGGCGCCGAATCAGACCGCCGATACTGAGGCGGTGAACCTGTCGTCGGTTCACCAGGCGAAGGGGCTGGAGTATCATACGGTCTTCGTGATTTGGCTAACGGATGGCATGTTCCCGAGCACGCGGTCGCTGGAGACGCGCGAGGCGATCGAGGAGGAACGCCGGCTGTTTTACGTCGCGATCACGCGCGCGCGCGATGAGCTGTATCTCACGTATCCGCACATGCGGCTGAATGCCGGTTACGGCGACATGTTCCAGCGGCCGTCTCGCTTCCTGAAGGAGATTCCGACGCAGCTGCTCGAGGATTGGCAGATCAGCCGGCGGTGAGGCGCGATACTCCTCCTCGTTCCGTTATTCCGCCTGCTTTTTGTCATTCCGACCGAAGTGGAGGAATCTTTACCACTCTCCTTTTTCTTTTAGAGATGTCTCCACTTCGGTCGACATGACAAAGAAATGTCACGGCCGCGGAGCAACGAGCGTCAACGTCGCGCCAATCTCAGGCACAACGCCTGGAACTACGTTGATGCATCCGTTGCGTCCTTTGTGGCCGTTGTGTGAGGAATGAATTTGTCGCCGGATAATAAGATCGCAGGCGTGCTGACGCCATTGTTTGCCGTCCGCACTGAGACGGATCTCGGCATCGGTGATCTCGATGGCTTACGGCAGTTCATTGACTGGGCGGCAAGCGTCGGTTTCAAGCTCGTGCAGTTGTTGCCCATCAACGAAACGGGCGGCGACAACAGTCCGTACAACGCAATCAGCGCGATGGCGATCGAGCCGACAACGCTGCATCTCGCGCCAGGATCGCCCGAAGATCTGACGGAGGAGGACTTCGACAGCGTCGTTGCTGGAGCCAACCTCAAGAAGCTCCGCTCCGGCCCGGTTCATTACCGTCAGGTCCGAAAGCTGAAACGTGCGTTGCTCGAAAAGGCGTTCGCGCGTTTCACAGCTGGCGGCGGCGACCCCGCGGGATTCGCCGCGTTCGTTGAGAAGGAAAAACCGTGGCTCGAGGACTATGCGTTCTTTCGCGCGCTGATGGAGGAGAACGGTGGGACCGAAGCGTGGGATTATTGGCCGGAGGAACATCGCTCCGTCGCCGGTGCGCGCACCTGGTTGAACTCCCAGCCGGCGGAGATGCAGGAGCGTTTCGCCCGGAACGAACAGTTCTTTCGTTATGTGCAATGGATCGCCTACTCGCAATGGATCGCGGCGAAGGCGTATGCGGATGAACGCGGCGTTGCGTTGATGGGCGACATCCCGTTTGGCGTCAGCTACTACAGCGCGGACGTCTTTTCGCGTCCGGATCAGTTCCTGCTCGACTGGTCCGGCGGTGCGCCGCCCGAGCCATACTTCAAGGACGACGAGTTCACGCAGAAGTGGGGACAGAACTGGGGCATCCCGCTCTACAATTGGGGCGCCATGCGCGCGACGAACTACGATTGGTGGCGGCAACGCGTGCGCGGTGTGCGCCGCATTTTCCACGTCTTTCGCATCGATCACGTGCTCGGGTTTTACCGCATCTACGCGTTTCCATGGCGGCCGCAGCGGAACGCCGAGTTCCTGCCGCTCACTCAGGAAGAAATGCTGCAGCGCACCGGCGGCCGCGCGCCGCATTACGCGCCGCGCGATGACGATTCGTGGGAGAACTGCGAGGCGAACCGGCGTGAAGGCGAAGAATACCTGCGGATGGCGCTCGACGCGGCGGAAAGCACCCGACTTGTCGGCGAAGATCTCGGGACGGTGCCGCCTTACGTGCGACCAAGCTTGCAGTCGTTAGGCATCGCCGGATTCAAGATCCCGCAATGGGAGAGCTATCCCGATGGACGCGTGATTCCTGGCAGCGAATACCAGCGGCTGTCCGTCACGACCTACGCCACGCACGATCACAAACCCGTGCGCGCGATGTGGGATGAAGCCTTTGAGCACGAGAGTGCGACGCGTGATCAGGCGCGCGGCGATCTCGAGAAGATCGCGCAGTTTGCCGGCATCACCTCGCTCGCAGACGGAGCCGATTTCGACCGCGATTTCTACCCGCAGACGACGGGAGCGCTCTTCCGCAGTGAAGCCTGGATCGCGATCGTGATGATCACCGACCTGCTTGCGCGAAAAGACCGCTTCAATGTCCCGGGGACGGCAGCCGACTCGAACTGGAGCCGCCGTTTGCACATGACGGTGGAGCGTCTCGGCCAGAGCCGCGGCGTGAAGCAGCGGATGAAGCTTGTTCGCCGGCTACTGGAACAGAGCGGACGGCTTTAGCCGCAAAATCCCGGTTTCATCCCGGCGCATCGTGGCTAAAGAGAAATGATGAATTCTCCGATCAAAGTCGCAATCACCGGCGCCGCCGGACAAATCGGTTACTCACTGCTCTTCCGTGTCGCTTCCGGCGCGCTCTTCGGGCCGAACCAGCCGGTCCAGTTGAACTTGATCGAGATTCCGCCTGCGCTCGATGCGCTGAAAGGCGTCGTGATGGAGCTCGACGATTGCGCGTTCCCGCTCCTGAAAGGGATCGTCGCCACGGCTGATCTGGACGAAGGGTTCCGCGATGTGAACTGGGCGATGCTGGTCGGCAGCGTGCCGCGCAAGGCCGGAATGGAACGCGGCGACCTGCTCGGGATCAACGGCAAAATCTTCATCGGCCAGGGACAGGCGATTGAGAAAAATGCGGCGCAAGACGTGCGCGTTCTCGTAATCGGAAATCCGTGCAACACGAACTGCCTGATCGCGATGAACAACGCGCGCTCGATCCCGCAAGATCGCTGGTTCGCAATGACGCGCCTCGATGAAAATCGCGCGAAAGCGCAGCTCGCCCAGAAGGCGGGAGTCGACGTCCCGGAAGTCACGAACGTTGCGATCTGGGGCAACCACTCGGCGACGCAGTATCCTGATTTCTACAACGCGAAGATCAACGGCAGGTCGGCCGCGGAAGTGATCAGCGACGAGAGTTGGCTGCAGGGAGAATTCATCAAGACCGTGCAGCAGCGCGGCGCGGCGATCATCAAGGCCCGCGGCCTTTCGTCGGCGGGCTCAGCCGCCAACGCCGGCATCGACAGCATCACGTCGCTCGTGAACGACACGCCTGCGGGCGATTGGCACAGCGTCGCCGTCTGCTCAGATGGCAGCTACGATGTGCCGAAAGGCCTGATCTGCTCCTTCCCGGTCCGCGCCAGCGGCGGCAAATGGCAGATCGTACAGGGCGTGCCGGTAAACGAATTCAGCCGCTCGAAAATCAACGCGTCCGTGGCCGAGCTCGAGGAAGAGCGCTCACTCGTCGGCGAGCTGCTGCCGAAGAGCTAGGCTTTCGCTACGCGTGTTCCGGTGAACGCCGCGCCGGCGCGAGTCGGATATGCTCAGGTCACCAGGTCCGCACCGGTCAGCCGCAGGAATGCGTCGCGATATTTCTCGGACGTCTTCGCGATGACGTCAGCGGGAAGCGAGGGCGCGGGCGGTGTCTTGTCCCAATCGAGCGTCTCCAGATAATCGCGCACGAACTGCTTGTCGAAACTCGGCGGGCTCTTCCCCGTGACGTAACCATCCGCCGGCCAAAACCGCGATGAATCGGGCGTGAGACACTCGTCAATCAAAAGCAGCTGTCCTTCGACGCGTCCGAACTCGAATTTCGTGTCCGCGACGATGATGCCGCAGTTCGCGGCGTGCTCGCGGCCGGCGTCGTAAATGCGGAGGCTGAGCGCGCGTGCCTGTGTTGCAATATCTTCGCCGAGAATTCGGCAGCATTCCGCCCAATCGATGTTGATGTCGTGCCCCGACTCGCTCTTCGTCGCGGGCGTGAAGATTGGCTCCGGCAACCGCGACGCGAGCTCGAGCCCCGATGGCAGCTTGTGGCCGCACACGCTGCCGCGCTCCTGGTATTCCTTCCAGCCTGAACCGGCGAGATAACCGCGCACCACGCACTCGACCGGCAGCGGCTCGGTTTTGCGCACGATCATCGAGCGGCGGATGAGTTGGTCGCGATATTCCTCCAGACCTGCCGGCAAATTGAATTGCGCGGCGATCATGTGATTCGGCACAAACGTGAAGCGTTGAAACCAGAAGGCGGAGAGCTGGTTCAGGACGGCGCCTTTGTGCGGAATCGGATCCGGCAGAATGCAATCGAAGGCCGAGATGCGATCCGTCGCGACGAACAGGAGCGTTTCGCCGAGATCGAAGACTTCGCGCACTTTGCCGCTGCGCAGCTTTTTGACGCCGGGAAGTTCGAGCGAAGTCAGTAGCGGCATTACGGAATCAGGAAAGCAGGAAAGCGGAAAAACAACCGCAAAAATTTCATGCTTTCCTGCCTTCCTGATTCATTGAGTCTTCTGCCATGGCCGGTCTCGTCATCAAACCGCGTGCGCGTATTTTGCATGGACACGACTGGGTCTTTACCGGCGAGGTCCTCAAAGCCTTCGGCGATCCGGCGGATGGCGACGTCGTCTCGCTGAAAGACGGCAAGGACAAGCTGATCGGCAGCGCGATTTACAACACTAAATCGCAAATCATCGCGCGCCGTTTTTCGCGGCAGAGACAGGATCTTGATCTCAACTTCTTCGAGCGCCGGATCGCCCAGGCGATCGAATATCGGGTGCGGCGCGGCATTGATTCGCGGCTCTGCCGGCTCGTCTGGAGCGAGAGCGATGGATTACCGGGGGTGATCGTTGATCGATACGCCGACCACCTTGTCCTGCAAACGCTCACGCTCGCGATGGACATCCGGAAGCACCTCATCGTCGAGGCGCTGCAGAATGTCGTCGGCATGACACCATCGTCGATCGTCGAGCGGAACGATGCGCCAGTGCGACGTGCGGAAGGGCTCGAGTTGCGCACTGGCGTGCTAGCTGGCGATGCGACCGGAGGCGTGGATGTGCGAGTCGTCGGCATGAAGTTTCACGTCGACTTGCTGAACGCGCAGAAGACCGGCTTCTACCTTGATCAATTGCCGCATTACAGCGCGGTCGCAGAACACGCAGCGGAGCGACGCGTGCTCGATTGCTTCACGAGCCAGGGGCCCTTCGCGCTCGCGTGTGCGCGCGCCGGTGCGGAGACCGTGATCGCGGTCGAAGGTAGCGCCGAGAGTCTTGCGGCCGCGCGTCAGAATGCCGAGCGGAACTCACTTAAGGTAAATTGGGTCGAACAGGATGTGTTCGACTTTCTGCGCGCCGCCGAGAAGGCGCAGGCGCAATACGACCTGATCATTCTCGATCCGCCGTCGTTCACGAAAACAAAAGGCGGATTGCACAATGCCATGCGCGGCTATCGGGAGCTGCACGTGCGCGCGTTCAAGCTTCTCTCGAAAGACGGATTGCTGGCCACGTTTTCATGTTCGCATCATGTGAGTGACGCGGCGTTCGCGGAGATGATAGGCGACGCGCTCGTGGACGCGCGAAGATCGGCACGACGTCTGCGCCGTTTCGAACAAGCGCTCGATCATCCCGTGCTCCCGACATTGCCGGAGACGGAATACTTCAAAGGCGTGCTGCTAGAGATGATGCCGGGCCGCTAAGCGCGAATTATTTTCGCCGCTGACTAAACATTGCGGGGGAAAATGGTGGAACTTTGAACGCGAAAGTCTTATATCCCTGCGCAGGCAGCCGACCAACGCGTCCCGTCGCGCCGCCACGCAAACTTTATCGCCATGCCCGACCGTATGCGAACGACCGAACAGATGCTGGAGTTAGGTGAAGATGAGGCTAACTCCACCGAGCATCTCGATTCCCAAGTCCAGAAAGCACAGGAGCAGCTTTTCCTGCTCAAGAAGCAGCAGGAGCAGATCGAGAAACAGAAACGCGAGCTCGAGGAACTCAGCCGCCGCCAGGAAGAACTCGAGCGCGGCCGGGCCGAGATGGGCGATAAGCTGACGCGTTCGCTCGTGGTGCTCGAGCGCGAAGCTTACGATTCGCAAAAGAAGCTGGAGCAGATCCGCGCCACGCGGGAGAGCTTCGAGCAACATCTCGCGCTCCTGGAGGCGATCGATCCGAAGAGCTGGAACCCGACCGATCTGCACAAGGAATTGAGCCGCGCCTTGAGCACGGTGGATGATGCGCGCGCGGAGTTTAGCCAACAGCGGAGCCGCCTCACTGCGACGGCGGGCGATGAGAGTGGCGAGGTCGCGCTGCCGGAAGCGGCGCCCGAAGTCGGCGTGGGCGGCTCGAACAGCTTCATGCAATGGATGCAGATCGGTTTCGCGTTCACCCTGCCGCTGATCGTGTTCGGCTTGATCGCGCTCGTTGTTTTCCTCTGGATGGCCGCAAGCGTTCAGTGATCCGGACATGCGCCGCCGATCGCCTAAGTCCGGGACGCCGCTGAACGACAAGCAACAAGAACTCGCGCGCCGGGAGACGGAGCTGCGCGAAAAGATGCAGCAGCTCGAGCGCATGATCCAGGAAGCGCCGCGCAAAGCCGAGGAAACGACGCGGCGGCAACGCGAGGAGTTGCTGGCGCGCGCGAGCGAAGGGAGCAGCCGCCTCGATGTGTCGATCGCGTTGCAAGACAAGCGATTTGGCGACAGCGGTCGCTACGGCGGACGACGCGGCGCCCTGCGCAAAGAACGCCGGGAAGGCCGGATCGTGTTTCTCGTGCTCGTGATTGCTCTCGCCGCGGCGGTGCTTTGGCTGATCAGCCACCTGCGTTTCTAAACGGCCGCAATGGCGAACGAGGAACTCGACGTCCAATACGTCGCGAAGCTGGCTCGCCTGAGTCTTACCCCAGAGGAAGCGAGCATCTTCCAGGCACAACTTGCCGACGTCCTCGAATACGTGGCAAAGCTTGGCGAAGTGGATGTGAGCGATGTCGAAACGTCGGCGCACGCGAGCCCGATCTTTAATGTCTTCCGCGAAGATGAGCCGCGCGATTGGTTCACCGCCGAGGAGGCGCTGAGGAACGCGCCACGACAGGCGACCGATCTTTTCATTGTCCCGAAAGTGGTGGAATGACGTCGCGCGATCTGCCGACGTTAGGCGTCGCCGCGCTGCAGGATCTCCTCCGGCGCCGTGAGGTCTCGCCCGTCGAAGTTGTCGAAGCACTGCACGAGCGGATCGCGGAAGTCGATCCGCAGATCGACGCCTACCTCTCGTTAGACCTGGAGGCGGCTCTCGCGCAGGCGCGAACCGCGGATGTGAATCTGCCACTTGGCGGCGTGCCGTTCGCCATCAAGGACAACATCAACGTCCACGGGCAGCTCTGCACCTGCGCGTCGAAGATGCTGCGCAATTACCGCGCGCCGTACGATGCAACCGTCATCGGCAAGCTGAAAGCGGCTGGCGCGATTCCATTCGGGAAAACGAACCTGGACGAGTTCGCGATGGGCTCGTCGACCGAGAACTCGAGCATCAAAACCACGCGCAATCCATGGGATCTCTCATGCGTGCCAGGCGGCTCGAGCGGCGGCTCTGCGGCGGCCGTCGCGGCTGATGAAGCTGTCGTGGCGCTCGGTAGCGATACCGGCGGCTCCGTTCGGCAGCCGGCCGCGTTCAGCGGAATTGTTGGATTGAAGCCGAGCTACGGTCGCGTCTCGCGATTCGGGCTGGTGGCGTTCGCTTCGTCTCTCGATCAAATCGGACCGCTGACAAAAAACGTCCGTGACGCGGCTCTGGTCCTGAACGCGATTGCCGGGCCAGATCCGCAAGACTCAACCTGCCTCGACTTGGCACCGCCCGATTTCACTTCACAGCTGGGACAGGACGTGCGCGGTGTTCGCATTGCGGTGGCCAGAGAGTTTATGTCGCACGGGGTCGACGCGGGTGTGCGGGCATCGCTCGATGCGGCGGTTCATCATTTCCACTCGTTAGGCGCCGAGATTATCGAGGTTTCATTGCCGCACACCGATTACGCGGTGGCAGTTTATTATGTCCTCGCGACGGCCGAGGCCTCGGCAAACCTGGCCCGGTTCGATGGGGTGCGTTACGGCCATCGCGCCGAGAACGCGAAAGGGCTGCTCGATCACTACGAGCGAACGCGCGAGGAAGGTTTCGGCGCCGAAGTGAAGCGCCGTATCATCCTCGGCACCTACGTACTCAGCTCCGGCTACTACGATGCGTATTACCTTCGCGCACAGAAGGTGCGCGAGCTGATCCGGCGCGACTTTGCGCGCGTCTTTGATCAGGCGGACGTCCTGCTTTCCCCCACCTCGCCGATTCCGGCGTTCAAGATCAGTGGCGGCGTGACTGATCCGCTGCAGATCTATCTCGCGGACATCTTCACGATCGGCGCAAATCTCACTGGCGCGTGCGCGATCAGCATTCCGTGCGGCTTCACGCAATCGCCGGACGGCGCTTCGCTGCCGGTGGGATTGCAGCTCGTCGCACGACCGCTCGACGAAGCGCGGCTGCTCCAAGTCGCTCACTCTTTCGAGCAAACGACGGAATGGCACCAGCAGCGCCCGGCGAACCCGCAGAACGTGGAGCCGGCGCGCCCCCGCGCCGGAGGTTTTGCTTCGAGTCTTCGGCCCGACGGCGGCCCGGCTCCAACGCTTCAAACCTGAGGCGAATCTTCGACCCGGGCGCTTCGCTTGCGAAACACGACCCTCGACGCCGCCACGAACCAGCGGAACGAGAAAAGCAGCGCAACGCGGAGGTTCATTTTTGAAGCGCCGCGCGCCCGATCGCGGAAGGCGATCGGCACCTCCAGCACGCGCAGCCCGCGCCCGCCGTGCACCATCGCTTCAAACGCGATCTTGAAACCGGTCGCCGCCGGGGCCAGCTCCAGCAGCGTCGCGCGGCGGATCGCGAAGAATCCGCACATCGAGTCGTGCACGCCCGTCAGCGGATACGCCATCCCGGCCGCGGCGCGCGACATCATCCGGCGATACAGCGGCCATCCCGGTGTCGTGCCGCCTCTGACATAACGGCTGCCGATGACCATGTCGGCCGAGCCGTCGAGAAGCGGCGCCGCGAGGTTCTCGATCTCATCGGGCGGATGGCTCAGATCCGCATCCATCACAACAATCGAGTCGTGCCGCGCAGCGCGCGCGCCGGCGATGACCGCACCGGACAAGCCCAAGCTTGGTTGATCACGCTCGATCAGGCGCACCGGGTGCGTTGCCGCGAGCGAGCGGACACGGTCGCGAGTGCCATCTGTCGACCCATCATCGACGATCACGATCTCGCCACAGCGCGGCGAGACTTCGATGATCCGCAGGACCAGCGGCTCGACATTGTCAGCTTCATTCAACGTCGGGACGACGACGGAAATGAGTGGTGACGCCTGAGAGCCGGCCATGACACGGTCGGCGAGCCGAAGACGGGACTCGAACCCGTGACCTGCTGATTACGAATCAGCTGCTCTACCGACTGAGCTACTTCGGCGGAGTGCCGGAGCCGCGAAGATGCCACCCCGCCATAAAACGGCAAGCGGAAGCTGGCGCGCAGATTGTCCGCTGCGAGTGGCGGCAGATGCACGCCGCGAAGCCGCACTGTAGGACGGCGGAGCAACACACACATTCCACGCTTGCGACAAACTTTGTGTTCTGAAATGCTCGCAGAACACTGGATGGCACACGCGAAGCCACCCGGCAGCGGCCATCAAGCCGATGACGATTTCCCCAGACGACGAGAAGCTAAACCTGCTGGCCCTTTTTTTGAGCTACGCAGCTGGCGCGCCTCCCGTCGTATAGCGCGTCTTTAACCATGCACTCACTCCATCTTGGGAATGGCGTCACGAGTCGACGTCCTATTATCACGTCACACCGTTCCAGGCACCTGCGCTGTCTGGTGTCGCTTGCGATGAGCGGGTTGTATCTCTGCGCCCTCGCATGTGTCCGTGGCGACAGCATGTACGTCTCGGATAATGCCGGCACGATCTTTGAGCTGAGGAACGAAACTCGTATCGCTTTCGCGACGGGCCTGCAGCGCCCGACGGGTATCGCATTCGGTCCCGGCGGCAGCCTTTATGTGGCGGAATCTGACACGGGAATCATCTACAAGTTCGACGCAGACGGTAAACGGGCCGTCTTTGCAACGGGACTTGGCAGACCATTTGGCCTGGCGTCCGACGCGGCAGGGAACCTGTACGTGGCCGATTTCGGCAACGGTGTCCCCGGAGGGGGAACGGTGGTGCGATTCACGCCAGCCGGCACCGGCTCGATCTTTGCGGCTGGTCTGTACGCTCCGTTCGCTGTGGTGCTCGATGGTATTGGGAATATTTTCGTCTCCGACTGGGGGGCCGGCACGGTGTATCGCTTCCCGCTCGCTGGCGGCAAGGCGACCCCGTTCGCAATGGGTCTCGCCAGGGCTTCCGGGCTCGCGACCGACGCGAACAACAATATCTTTGTGGCACACGGTCTCCAGAACGGGAGCAAGATGATCACGCGATACACCCAGGCGGGAGCCGGAACGCTTTTCGCAGGCGGCTTGCAAAGCCCCAACGGCCTCGCCTTTGACGCGCCTGGCACGCTCTACGCAGCGAACGACGCAAGTTACATCCTGGCGTTCAACCAGGCCGGGAACTCTACCGTTTTCGCGAGCGGTTTCACGACGCCAGGCTCGATCGTGTTCGGCCCTCAAAGCAACGTGCTTCCGGCGACGACTGTGAAGCAATTCTTTCAAAACAGCGATCTCACGAACGGTAACAATTACTCACCGGCAGGCACCCCAACAGCGGAGCACGACGTCGTCCTGACGACCAGCGCAGTCGCGTTAACCCTCAACGGGAGCAATCTTGCGATGCGCTCACTGAACCAGACGGATGGTTCTTCACGAACGATTTCGAACAATACTGCCAGCGCCACCAACAGCACGTTAACACTCGGCGGTGGATCGAATACTGTTTCACCTAATCCGGCTGACCTGATTTATCTCGGCTGCGGGTCGTGTAGTTTGACTCTTCAAGGGCCGAATGGCGACGACGGGCTCGGTGTCTTACGCCTATCGTACAACGGCAGCGCGGGCGGCAATTTCAACGTCGCTGAAGGAGGAACTCTGAACGTTTCGGCGGCGTTGAATCTGGGCGTCGGCGGAGGCATCAGAAAAACAGGACGCGGAACGCTGAACGTGAGCAGCCAGATGTCTTCGTTAAGCACGTTCTTCACGATCAACGAAGGCTTGGTCAACTTCCTGCCCGGAGCGCAAACGGCTCCTAATATCCAGCTCCGCGTGAATAACCCTAACACGTCGGCGGGGTCCGCTGTCGTATTCAATTTACAGACGTCGACCGTGTTCGGTGGGATCGGAGGTGATGTCGCTGTTCCTTCGAGTGGGACGAACACTGCGACCGTGAACTTGTTCGGCACATCAACCGAACTTCAGCTCCTCTTTCGCGCAGGTCAGGGGCCTGCGAGCTACGCCGGCGCCATCAGCGGAAGCGGTGGCGTTCTTGTCGGCGGCATCGGAAGTCACACGCAGATATTCACCGGCGCTAATAGCTACACCGGCCTGACGCGGATCGGTTCGGGGGAGCTAGTCATCGATGGCACTACGTCAGGACAGGGTAATTACGTCGTCGGTGATCCCTCCAGCCCAGGCGCGGTCCTTTCGGGAAGCGGCACGATCGGCTTGAGCGCAAACTCGCTGGTTGCGCTTGGCACGTTCGGCAGTCGCCTCGCGCCGGGGAGAAGGACTGCTCTTGGGACGTTGAACGTCGCGGCAACCGGAGCGGGCGGAGTTTCATTCGGCGAGCGAGGCATCTTCGATGTGGACGTCGGCGCAAACGGTTCGAGCGACCGTCTCGCCATCACAGGAGGCTCCATCAATCTTGGGGGTTCAATGGACAATTTATCGCTCACTTCGTTGCCAGGCGGGTTCGACGGTTCCGATTACACCATCGCGACATATTCGCAGAACGCCGGCGGCAGCGTCTTCAACAACGTGCAGGGGCTGCCTTCCGACTACACGCTGCAATACGACCCGACGAGCATCAGGGTGATGGCGATCCAGCTGCCGTTGCAACTGATCGGCGCCGGGTCGCGAAAGATGCACGGCAGCTTAGGGCCTTTCGAGATTAACCTGCTCGTGAGCGAGCCGGTGGAGTGTCGCGCGAGCGGCGGCGATCACACGTTGGTCTTTACGTTTACGAATTACCTCGTCAGCGGTAGCGCGAGCGTGAGCAGCGGCCAGGCGACGATCGTCGGAAGCCCGATGCTGTCCGGCAGGACGATGACGGTGAATCTTACCGGCGTAGCGGACGTGCAGAAGATCGGCGTCACGCTCCAGAACGTCACCGATCGTTTCGGACAAGTGCTGCCGAACACGACGCTAACGATCAACATGCTGGTCGGCGATACGACTGGCAATCGAACCGTAAGCGCCTCGGACATCGGTCAGACGAAGGCAGCCTCGGGGTCCGCGACGACCGCGACTAACTTCCGTCAGGACGTGACCGCGAATGGTGCAGTCAGCGCATCCGATCTCGCGTTGGTAAAATCACGCACCGGCTTTTCGATCTCAGCAGAGCCGTCACCCGATGGTGACGCGGGACCTTCCTGGGGGAGGTGAAACGTCTCGCCGATTTTGCTTAGGGCGATCCGATCCGGATCGTTGTTAGAGCGCCGCTTGGACCCGCGGATTGCCGGAGCCGCGAAGACGGTATCGGTCAGCGGAGGCGGCAACCGGACGCTCGGCCGGCGACGAGCGGCAAATTGGACCGAGGAAGTTCCTTCGCGGAGCGTGGATTTTGGTGTCGAAGGCCGCGCGGATCTGAGGTAATTCCCAGAAACCGGCGAGGCGCAGCCGCGAAGCTCGCCCGGAGCGGCCATAAGGGCGGATTGACGCTTCCCAAGTAGACGACGAGACTCCACGCGCTACGACGCCCGACCGAAAGCGTAACGGATGATCTCGCGCATTGCGGCGCGGAGTTCTGTTTCGATGAAAGCACATTCTCTGACACGCGGCGTCCTCACGGCGCGATGCCTGCTGACGTTTTTGCTGCCGGCGACCATCGCAAGCCCGCCATTAGCTAAGGCCCGATCGCTAAGAGATTTTCCAGAACAGCGATCTCACTGCACCCAACAACTACGCTCCGCCAGGTCCTCCGACCGGAAATGATGATGTACTTTTGAGCAGCAGCGCAATCGCGCTGACGCTCAACGGCACCAACCTGACGATGGGCTCGCTAAATCAGGTGAACAACCTTTCGCGCACGATCTCGAATAATGATCCTGGCACGACGAACAGCACCCTGACGCTCGGAGGTGGCGACGGGAACAACGCAATCGGAGGCGATGTCGCTGACCTGATTTATCTCGGCTGCTCGTCGTGCAGTCTAACGTTTCAACGTGCGAATGGCGGGGACGGAATCGGCGTTCTCAACCTCAGCACTGTTCAGTCCGGTCGCTTCGATGTCGCTCAAGGCAACGCCACATTGAACATCTCGTCGAACGTCTCGATCGGCTTCTCCACTTTTCTAACGAAAACCGGCGCGGGCACTCTCAACTTCAGCGGTCAGCTCTCGGCGTTCAATGCAGGTCTCGCGGTGAGTGGCGGCACGGTGAACTTTTTGCCTGCGACAGTGACTAACGGGCTTTTTCTCAACGTGAGCAACCCGAACACAGGGGCGGGATCAGCCGTCACCTTGAACTTGCACAACTCCGCTTCGTTCCGCGGCATCAGTGGAGCGGTCGCCACTCCTTCCACCGGTGAGAACTCCGCGGCCGTCGTTCTACATGGCACCGCGACTCAGCTTACGCTGACCTTTGGAGCTTCGCAGCCGCGCGCCATCTACGGCGGCATCATCACGGGGAACAGAAGCGTGTCTACGAACCGGCCGCAAACATTCACGGGGAGTAACACCTATACCGGCGCGACCACCGTCCTCGGCGGAACGCTGATTATCGATGGCAGCACGAGCGGCCAGGGCAATTACTCGATAGGAGGCGGCTTCACGCCGGGTGCAACGCTTTCTGGAAGCGGCGCGATCGGTCTTGGCATCGATCGACAAGTAACTCTTACGGGTAGCACACTGGACCCAGGGCCGACTAGCGACGGCGTCGGAACCCTGCATGTTTCGGCCAGCGGGAGCGGCGGTGTCGTCTTTGGATCGTCGAGTATGTTCCGGGTGCAGGTTGCGGATGCGGGGGCTCGCGATCGGCTGGTGATACCGGAGGATCCATTCACCTGCAGAGTAACTTCGACGGGTTGTCGATCAGCAGCCTGGCAGGCGCGTTTGACGGCCGCGACTACACGATCGCCACCTTCGCGCAGAATGTCGGCGGCAGAACGTTCAACTCCGTGCAAGGTCTGCCGGCTGGATATGCAGTGCAATACAACGCAACCGACATTAGTCTGGTGGCCCTCCAGCTGCCTTTGCAACTCACGGCTGCCGTCTCGCGGAAGATGCACGGCGCTACTGGTCCCTTCGACGTTAACCTGCTCATCAAATGAGCCGGTGGAGTGTCGCGCGAGCGGGGGAGATCACACATTGATCTTTACGTTTACGAACTACCTCGTCAGCGGTAGCGCGCGCGTGAGCAGCGGCCAGGCGACGATCGTCGGAAGCCCGACGCTGTCGGGCAGGACGATGACGGTGAATCTCACCGGCGTAGCGGACGTGCAGAAGATCGGTGTCACGTCGCACAACGTGACGGACAGGTTCTCGCACGTGCTCCCCGAGACGACGGTCATGGTCAACATGCTGCTCGGCGATACGACAGGCAACAGGAGCGTGAACGCTTCCGATGTGGGACAAACGAAAGCAGCCTCGGGTTTCGTGACGACAGCCTCTAACTTCCGTCAGGCGTGACCGTAAACGGCACCGTCAGTGCCTCGGATCTGGCGCTGGTAAAATCACGCGCCGGGTTCTCGATCTCCGAAGAGCTGCCAGCCGAAGGTGACGCGAAAACTTATCGCGGCAGGTGAAACGTTTAGCCGAGCTAGCACACTGTCATGCTGTGCGGCTCGCGTTGAAGCTGATTGCGAATCAGCTGCTCTACCGACTGAGCTACTTCGGCGGATTGCCGGAGCCGCGAAGATTGCACCCGCTCGCTGACGCGGAAAGCGGAAGCTCGCTGGATGACGAACCGCAACGTTGCGTCGGCCGAAGTTTCTCCGGGAGACGGAGATTTTCGGATCGTCAAAGCCGCGCGAATCTGAGTTGATTGCAAACACTGGCGGCGCGCACCCACGACGGTTGCGGCTAACGGCCAGAATGACGCGGTCCCAAGTAGAAGACGAGACACCCTGCTACGGTCTTAAGCGAACGCGCAAAGGATGATCTCGCGACAGGCGCTCCGACTGCGATTCCAATGAAAACATACCCTCTCAAGAGCG
>JAESFH010000248.1_pt1 | contig 25240 bp, 31 predicted proteins | sample 9269381 | NCBI WGS metagenome assembly JAESFH01 (sample SAMN14504062, study PRJNA617094) | algae metagenome | isolation source: Aphanothece sp. CMT-3BRIN-NPC111 and co-occurring heterotrophs from well... | place: USA: Clark Mountains Wilderness, California | collected 2010-04-18
TTTTTTTTTTCACCCCCCCCCCCCCCCCCCCCCATCTCGGACTCCATTCAAGAATGCTGCGTGAGGAGCAATGAGAGGTTGTCGTGCCCACATGGATGTGGGTCGAGGGGTATAGAGCGCGGCAGACTGCCTTCGAACAGCACCACTGCCCCACTAACCTAATGAATGAAGGGGAGGGGCGCGTTCCCACCGATAATCGATTGTGCAGAAACGCGAACTCCATTAAAGAGCGCGCTCCTTGACCTACCAGCTAACCCTGAGATAAATTCGATGCGCGTTCTCAAGCACGCTCGCCGTCTAGCAAGGTCCACCGCTCGGCTTGGAAATATTTTTAGGTATCCGTTGGGTCCAACCTCTTGTGTCGTTGTACGCGCGCAAGACAGTGAGCTTCCGTTTCTTCATGCTTTTATTCGATATTATGTGGATAAATTAGAGTTCGACAAAATATTAATCATATATTGCGACCGACGAGATCCGAAATCTTTCATTGAAGAAATGCACAGGATGCACGGAAACAAGGTCGAGGTCCTGTACAGCCCGAATAATGTCGATGCTCTACAGAATTGTTTCGATTTTTATCTTGATAAAATCAAAGAATTTGACTATTGCCTCGGAGTTGACGCCGACGAATTTTTATCAGTGCCATCGCGAACAATAAAGAAATGGCTTGCAGATTGCAACTATCCTAAAATGATTGGATTGCCATGGCTAAATATATCATATGTCGGTGGGCCGGTCGGAGACTATAGTGATATGCTCCGCACCGGAGTAATTAGCCCGCGCAACATAGGAAAATGTATATTTGAGACGAAGCATATCACAGGTGTTCGTCCGCACTATCCTATTTTCGATGTAGAATCCGATCGCTCGATGCATAAACCCAAAATCAGTTGGGTGATATCCAAACGAGGTCTGGAGAAAAATTCTGCTGTAATCTCCGGCCTCAGGCAGGTAGAGCAGCTACACCGCACAAGTGCTAAGGTCATTACCAATCCTGAAGCCAGTGCACATCCTAGAACGGAGTTCAGCGAATTCTGTTTCATTGTGCATTTCAGCATCCGAGGGGCTGTGGATCTTGTCACCAAAACTCTCTTCCAGAATTTTGCGGACGAGACTAAACGGAACAATCTCACTAACTCCACACTGTTCGAAAGCTCAGACTTTTCAGCAGTCACACTTGAGGGCCTTCCCTCGCGCTTCATCTATGCCTTTGAGGAAATACGGCTGAAGGTCCTTTCTTCCGATTGCGCCAACGAAATGCGAAAGATCACAGCCGAACGATTGGGCAGCCTGCCACTTGCCCTCGAGGTCCAGAAGCGCTTCCTCTTCGAGGGGCTCGCTAAGATCGGCGTCGACCACAATCGAGCTGAGAAGATCTGGAATAGCGACTTCATGGAGAGGTTGTTTCAGAACTTGGATGACCGCTTCGGAGGACAATTTACGCCCGAACCATCAATCGTAAAAAAGAATCAGCAATTTCTTCTCGAACGGCTTCGGCAGTTCTTCGATGGCAGTATCGCGAGTCACAAGCAGTTCGATCAACAGGCACGCAAAGCCCTCAAAGCTGCACACAACAAATTCGAATCATCGGGTCTCGATGGGGAGGAACTCATTGATGCCATCATCACACAGGCGCGAGCGCGACTCGAGCGCAACTTCCCGCGCGCTACCTAACTACAACTATCGTGCTGATAACACCCATCTTGCGGATCACCTCGGCCACTGGGGTGCCGCTCTCCGCCTGGCGCAGCGCAAAGGCGATCCGCTCTTCCGTGTATCTCGTCCTCTTCATGCAGTGATCCTCCTCAAAGATCAAAATGCCTGAAAAATTGCCTTCAGAATGGACCAGGTCTCGAGGTCAGGACCAGAAGGAGGACGAAAGATGTCGAAGAAGAGACACAAGCCCGAGGAGATCGTCTCGAAGCTGAGCCAGTGGACGTGCTGACCGCCCAAGGCACGCGAGTGGCCGATGCGGTGCGCTCCATCGGGGTCAAAGAGGTCTGGCAGTTGCTGTTCGGTTAGTTCGCTGCCCAAGGGGAGCTCCCTCCTGCACTCATCATCGACAGCACGCATGTGAAGGCACACCGCTCGGCGGCGGGCGGAAAAGGGGGGAGTGGGCGCAAGCGGTCTGCGCTCGCGAGGCGGGCGCACCTCGAAGATCCATGACCTGGCCGATGATCGTGGCCGACCGGTCGCGGTCGCGCTGACACCCGGCAATGTCGCCGACATCTCCATGGCGATACCCCTCCTGAGTGCAGTTGCTCCCCCCAAGCGGCTGATCGCGGACAAAGCCTATCACGTTGACAACTCGCGCCGGGATCTCAAGGCACGTCGCATTAAGGCCGTGATCCCCTCCACGGCCACCTGAACTGTGCCTTACCCGCTCGATCAGAGAGCTTATCGCCGCCGCAACCTCATCGAGCGCCTCCTCTGTCGGCTGAAGAACTGGAGGCGCATCGCAACCCGCTACGACCACCTCGCCCAGAACTATCTCTCAGCGATCGCTCTCGTCGCTGTCACAAGCGAGTGGACCTGATTGAGTCCCCTACCGTATCCCTCCGCTGCGCGCCGCCTTGTGTGATGCGCGCAAACAGAGGACGTCCTAGGGGTAATCCTAGAGTAGTCCTATGACGATGGTGCGCGGCGAGATCATCACGGCCCTGGAGCGGCGCCGGCGCTGGACACGGGAGGAGGAGGAGCAGTTGGTAGCCGCCTCCTTCGAGCCAGGGGTGGCGGTCTCCGAGCTCGCCCGCTCGGCCGGTATGCATGCCAGCCAGCTCTTCCGCTGGCGCAAGGAGCTCTGCACGCGATCCGACACAAGCGAGCCGCATTTCCTCCCGGTCGAGATCGTGCCGACGGAGGCGTCCGTGACCCCGCAGGCCCAGGTGCCGGTGAGACGGGCGGGACGCCCCAGGAAGAGCAGCCTCATCGAGATTGAGATGGGCGGCTGTCGCTGGCGAGTGGACCAGGATGTGGATCCACACGCCTTGCGCCGGGTTCTCGACGTCTTGGTGCGTCGATGATCCCCGTGCCCACCGGTGTGCGAGTGTGGCTCGCGACCGGCCACACCGACATGAGGAAGGGCTTTGGTGGCCTCTCGCTCCTGGTCCAGGAGGTCCTGCGGCGCGATCCCTTGAGCGGCCATCTCTTTTGCTTTCGAGGCCGCAGAGGCGATCTCCTGAAGGTCATCTGGCATGACGGTCAGGGCGCCTGCCTGTTCACCAAGCGCCTGGAGCGGGGGCGCTTCCTTTGGCCCAGCCCCGCCGATGGCGTGGTGACGATCTCGTCTGCCCAGCTCGGGTATCTGCTCTCCGGCATCGACTGGCGCAGCCCACAACAGACCTAGAGCGTTTCCGAGTGAGGTGGCTCCGGCTCACGTGAAGAAAACGCGTCAACACCAAGAGGAGAGCTGATTCGACGCAAGTCGAAACAGCTCTAGCGCCCCACATCGGTCGGGTGAGGGTTTGCTGTTGACGCTGCTCACGGTCACGATTCTCTGGGCCTGTGGACCTCACCCCTGAATCGCTCCCCTCCGACCTCGCTGCTGCTCATGCCATGATCCTGGCCGAGCGGGCCGCGCGCCTGGCCGCGGAGGCGGATCGCTCCAGCGGGGCTGCGCTGATCGCGCATCTGACGCTCCAGATCGAGAAGCTCAGGCGTGAGCTCTACGGCACCCGCTCGGAGCGCACGACACGCCTGCTCGAGCAGATGGAGCTGCAACTCGAGGACCTGGAGGCATCCGGCTCAGGCGCTGGGACCGATTCGCGCGGTTTGTGGAAGACGGCAGGGTGTGCCTGACCAACAATGCGGCCGAGCGGGCGCTGCGCGGGTTTGCGCTGGGTCGCAAGTCGTGGCTCTTCGCCGGGTCTGAGCGCGGAGCTGCGCGAGCGGCGGCGATCACGACGCTGATCATGACGGCCAAACTGAACGATGTGGATCCGCAGGCCTGGCTGGCGGATGTGCTTGCCCGGATCGCCGACACGCCGCAGAGCCGGCTTTCTGAGCTCCTGCCCTGGAACTGGAAGGCAGGCCAGGAGGTCAGGGCATCGGCCGCGAAAAGAGAGCTTTGAAGAGCTCCTGGGCCCTCGCGAGGCCCTCATCGGTCAGGATGACGGACTTCGCCTTGTTGGCTGGATCGGCAATCAAGCCCTGCTCGTGCAGGCGATCCAAAGCAGCCCATTCAAAGACCTTCCAGGCGCGGCGCCCATCGTGAAGCGTCAGCCACAGCAGCCCGAGAACGGCATCACCGATCTTGTCGGTTTCGATCTCCATGCCGGAAAGCTACCAGATCCGGAGCGGCCCCGCCGCGGTCCAGACCGGATGGTTACCCCCTACCTGGAGCGGGATCCTATCAAGCTGCATCATAGCCTGCCTCGGCGAAGGAGTTGGCGCACTCGGTGGGCGTGAACACATCGACGAGGCGGTCGATCGTGGTCCAGAGCCCCTCGACGGTTCGCTCTGCCGCCTTGCGCAGGAGCGCCTCGAGCTTCGAGAACGCGTTCTCGATCGGGTTGAAGTCAGGACTGTAGGGCGGAAGGTAGAGGAGGCACGCGCCCACTGCCTCGATCAACTCGCGCACGCGCGGACCCTTGTGGCTGGACAGGTTGTCCATGGCCACGATGTCGCCCGCCTGGAGTTCAGGGACGAGCACCTGAGCCACGTAAGCTTCAAAGGCATCCCGGTTGATCGGCTCATCGAGCACGAAGGGCGCTACGATCCCGTCCCGGCGCAGACCCGTTATGAAGGTGGTGGTTTTCCAATGCCCATGCGGCACGCTCATCCGCAGGCGCTGCCCCCTCAGTGCCCGCCCGCGCAGCCGAGCCATGTTGGTTGAGGTCCAGGTCTCATCCATGAAGACCAGCCGCTCCGGATCGCGGTCGAGTTGCTCCTCAACCCAAGCCTCGCGCCGCCTCAGGATGTCTGACCTCTCCTGCTCGGCCGCATGCGCCGTCTTTTTTCACGGTGATGCTGTGGCGGCGGAAGAAGCGCCACAGGCCGCCATAGCCGACCGCCACGCCCTGCTCGGCCAGCGCCGCCCGAAGCTCCTGGAGCGTGATGTCTGGCGTCGCCTCGTAGAGTGACAGGATCAGATCGCCGTGCGCCTCGATGTGCGGCGAGTGCTGGTCGCCACCCATCTGTTTGGCACGGGCGCTGCCTTGCTCGCGCTCCAGCGCCCGCCAGCGGCTGACGCTGGCCCGCGCTGACCCCGAAGCGCTCGCTGACCTGCCGGTGGCTCAGCCCTGACGCGACTGCAGCCAGAACACGAACGCGGAGATCAAGCGAGAGCGGTGTCGACAGGGCGGCCAGCCTCCTTGTGGCAGGCCGTCCGGATCACGCTCATGCCTCGCCGGAAAGCTCAAACTGATTCAGGCCGCTCGGATCACGCTCTAGAGGCGAGGCCGCCTATTCAGGCTCAAAAATCGCGTGCGACGATCCATTTTGTCGTAACCCGGCTTGCCCTCGGCACCCTTGTCGATTTATCGCCGTGCATCCTGTGGCTGGTTGCGGTAAGGGTATTCCGACTTGCTTTCCGGCAGAGGCCGCTACCCATGAATTCCCAGCAAGATTCCAATTCTTCATTGAGACTTGAGATGGAAGAGAACTCGAACATCAAACTTATCAAAAGTGAGCTAATCCCGCTACTTCTCCATTTTCAAGGCGTACTGGCTTGGCAAATATCAGAGGAAGCAGGAGTCCAGACCGGGCAGGAAGAGCTTTCTGCTGCCGTGCGGGATTCGGTCCGTGCGCGGTTCTTGAAAGCTCTATTGAAGATCGTAGAAATCCAAAAACCAGCAATTGTAGTCGAGATCGGTGCGCACGAAGCAAGTTTTTCCAAAGAGGTAAAGCATCTCTTGCCGAGCGCACAAGTTATCGCATTTGAAGCAAACCCAGAAGTATTTAACAAATTCGAGCAGAGAGTTGCAGCTGTAGGAGTCGACTATCGTCACGCTTGTGTTGCGACTCATGATGGATATCAAACTTTTCATGCTCCCCTATCAAATAAAGGAAATAAATGGCTCAAAGCTGGAAGTATGTTAGGGGGCATACATGGTTCCAAGACCGAATCTTACCAAGTTCCGGCGTGTCGACTGGATACTGTACTTGGTTCTATGGCCGATAATCCGTCGGTTATTTGGATCGATGTTGAAGGCGCGATCGCTCAAGTTCTAGGGGGCGCTAATAAAACTTTGAAGAATTGTCGTGCTCTTTATGTAGAGCTCGAAACTCAGCGATGGTGGGACGGCCAGATGATTGCTTCCGAGGCAGTAGAATTGCTTATTAATTCTGGGCTTTATCCGGTGTTGCAGGATTTTCAGAAGGATGGACAGGCGAACTACTTGTTTTTATCGGAAGATATGATACTGGACCGGCAGATTATTGGTGCGCTGAATGAGGCGTTAAGCACTCGTGCTCCGACATTGCGTGAGACGAGGCTGGCTCGGCGGGCAGAAAGGCGGGCTCGGCGACAGCGTACCACGTGAGGCCCTCGCATGAGGGCTGTTCGGTCGAGCAGGGTTTTTGCTCGGCACGAGGTGCTCTGGCGTTTGGCTGTTTGGGATCTTCAGCAGAGCTTCATCCTCTGGCGAGCCATTACTCACCTTCCTCGCGTCCGGCGGGGTGCGCCCCACAGGCGGTAAGGATCCGAGAAGCTCAGGGAGGCGGCACCACTCTATGCGTCAGAGTCGCAATCAGGCCCGCCACAGGGCCACAGAGAGCTTGCACGCGCGGTATGACCAGGACATCTATTTGAACAGGACTTGGCCACGCTCGAAACGCTCCTATCCGAGGCGGTTGCCGAACATGCGACGGCCTCTGAGCCACGGTGGAGATCTGATCAATGTCTTCGCGCCGCATGTCAAAGCTAAAGCGGTTAGGCGTCTGGTAGCAGAACATTGTTGGGATGAGGTAAGGTGGGCCATTGAGGACCACGCCTGGCGCTTTGAGCAGGGGCGTGGGCTCCCTTCGCAGAGGAGGCGCTGATGCACGCCATCCATCCGAATGCCCGCACCACTCCTGCCGTTCGTGCCGAGATCGCGCGCTCGTCTGAGCTCACGGGCGTTTTGGCCCGCCGCTATGGCGTTTCGACAGAGACCATTCGGAAATGGCGCAAGCGCGGACCGGCGGACTGCCAGGACCCGCTCGGCTCGACCTCGCAAGCTGCCCTGGAAAGCCAGTGAGGAGGAGCGGGCGATCGTCTGTGCGCTGCGCCGCTCGACAGGCTTTCCGCTCGATGACCTCACCTTTGTGGTCACGCACTTCCTGCCGCATCTGAACCGGGATGCGATCTACCGCATCCTGAAAGCCGAGGGGCTCAACCGCTTGCCGGTCCAGAACCGCTCGCGCAAACCGGATGGAGCCTTCAAGGAGTATGACCTGGGCTTCGTGCACCTGGATGTAAAGCACCTGCCCAAGCTGCGCGACCGGGATGGCGTCACTCGCAAGCGCTTCCTATTTGTCGCGATCGACCGCTGCTCGCGTTGGGTGCATCTGGCCGTGAAGGACGACGAGACCACCGCGAGCGCTGTGGCCTTCCTCAAGGAGGCGGTCCAGGCCTTTCCCTTTCAGGTCACGCGCATCCTCACCGACCGGGGTTCCTGCTTTACAGCGGATGGCTTCGAGGCCGTCTGCCGCGAGCTGAAAGCGCAGCACAGGACCACCCGGCCCTACACGCCCAAAACCAATGGCATGGTGGAGCGCTTCAACGGCCGTGTGCAGCGGGAGGTCCTGGGGATCACGATCCACAGCCATGCGGCCCTTGAGACCCTACTCAAGGGCTTCAACCGTGCCTACAATGCCAGACGACAGCGCGTGCTCGGCGGCCTCTCCCCTGACGAGGCGGTGCGACGACGGATGAAAGAAAATCTGAAGCTGGCCAACAGGCGCTACCAGCCACCCTCAGATCCGTGCGCCTTGCCCAAAGCTCTCCTGGTCGTCCAAGCCGCCAGGGAGGTCTCGCATCCAGACAATTAGGAGGCTGCGCGGAATCGGGTGATCGGATTGGTGATCTGCTTTTTGAGTACCAAGGGTGAGAACTAACGACTTCACCATGACGTCACCGATGTCTCAGGACCTGCGCCAGCGGATTGCTCGCGCGGTAGCGCAGAGCTGCTCAGCCCCGCAGGCGGCGCGGCGCTCCGAGGTGAGCGCCGCGCCGCTGTGAAGCTGATACAGCGGGTGCGCCAGGCCGGCAGCGCCGCACCCGCCGTGCTGGCGCTCGTGGCCGCCGAGGTCGTGAAGCGTGGAGCCTGCACGCTCACAACCGACCATATCGCGGCCCCGGCGGGCGTTGGCCCGTCAAGCGTCCGCAATGCCATCCGAGAGGCAAGGCGCTCGGCCTCGTGACGGTTGAGGAGCGCCTATAAGGCGACGGCGCAGACTGCGAGTAAGGCGACAGCCAGATTGACGAGCTGTCGCCTCCGGTTGAGATCCTCTGATCGCACCGTTTCGGGGTGCGGAGGTGAGGATGAGCCGGCTCGATCCGGAGGCTCGCATGACCATCAAGACGCTGGCGGCGCGAGGCGCCACCCACAGCCACATCGCCCGGCTCCTGGGCGTGACCGAAGGCGCCATTCGCCATCACCTCACGCGCATGCGAGCGGGTGCTCTCGACGGCCGATCCCGGCAGGAGCCGAAGGCCGCCGCTGTTGCGCGAGCCATCGACCACTGGGGCGAGAGCCAAGGCGAGGGTCCGATCAACCTCGCCCTCCTGCACGAGTGGCTGGTGTCGGAATACGGCTATTCCGGCAGCCTTCGTTCGATCCAGCGCTATTGGACACGCACCTATCCGGCTCCGGCCCTTCGGGCCCGACGCCGGGTTGAGACGCCGCCCGGCGCCCAGGCCCAGGTGGATTGGGCCCATTTTCCTGGTGTCGTGGTGGCCGGCGTTGCCCGGGATCTTGTGGCCATGCACATGGTCCTGTCGTGGAGCCGCAAGGCGGCGATCGTCTGGTCCGGGACCAAGGACATGCTGGCCTGGCTGGGGTGCCACACCGCCTGCTTCATGCGCCTCGGGGGCGTACCCGCGACAGTGCGCATCGATAACGAGAAGACCGCCATGGCCCGCGGTGCGGGCTCGTGGGGAATTGTGAACCCGACCTACCGGCGCTACGCGACGGTTCTGCACTTCCATGTTGATGCCTACCAGCCCCGGCAGCCCCAAGCCAAGGGTAAGGTCGAGCGCCGCGTCCGCGATCAGCGCATCGCCCTCGACCCGCGCCGACAGACCTGGAGCGATCTGGCGGAGCTGCAGGACTGGACCGATGCACGCCTCGAAGCCTTGGCGGGCGAGCGCATCTGCCCCGCGACCGGGACGAGCGTGGCCGAGGCGTGGGCGAGCGAGACGATGCGCCTGACACGCCTACCTGAGACCATGCCTGAGCCCTTCGATGTCGTTGCGGTTCGGGTGGTCGGGATCGACGGGCTGGTGTCCTTCGAGGGACGTCAGTACAGCATTCCCTTCCGCTTTGCCGGGGAGCGGGTCGAGGTTCGCGGCTGCGCCGGCCAGGTCCAGGTCTGGAAGGATTGCGCCGTGATTGCCACCCATCCCCGTGCCACCGCCGCCCGCCTCGTCATCGACCAGGCCCATTATGAGGGGCCGAGCACGGAGCGGGTGCTCGCGCCGCCGCCCCTCGGCCGCTTGGGCGCGAAGATCCAGGACCTGGCCCTCTCGCCTGTCGCGCGGCACTCGATGGATCTTTATGCCGCCTTGGCGGAGGTGGCCCGATGAACGCGCCCAAGCCAAAGCTCGACATCGACACCACCCGCGAGCGGCTCCTGGTTCTGGGCTGTTCCCATGCCGCCGAGCATCTCGACCAGGTGCTCAGTGAGGCGGTGCGCCAGGAGATCGCGCCGCACGCTTTCCTCGACCTGCTGCTCGCGACCGAGTTGTCTGGGCGGGAAGCGCGACGGGTGAAGACCTCACTGAAGCTCTCCAACCTGCCCACTGGCCAGACGCTGGAGAACTTCGACTTTGCCTTCCAGCCTGCCATCGAGCGCTCGCGGATTGACACGCTGGCGACCTGTGCGTGGGTCCGCACAGCGGAAACCGTCCTGATCCAGGGGCCGCCGGGGGTGGGCAAGACGCATCTGTGCGTGGGTCTGGGCATCCGTGCGGTCGAGCAGGGCTTCTCGGTCCAGTACTTCCGCTTCAACGAGCTGATGACGGCGCTGAAGATCGACGCCGGCCTGCCGCCGGCCCGGCTGAAGCGGCGCAAATACATGTCGACGGCGCTGTTGCTGATCGACGAACTCGGCTTTGAGCCGATGACCCGACAGGAGGCGAGCCTGTTCTTTCGGCTGGTCACGTACCGCTATGGCCGTGGCGCGATCCTGATCACCACCAACAAGAGCGTGCGCGACTGGACCGAGTTGCTAGCCGGAGATGAGGTGCTGGCCGCCGCAATCCTAGATCGGCTGCTGCACAGGGCCCACGTGCTGAACATCAAGGGCCGAAGCTATCGCCTTCGAGACCTGGAAGACGCCCTCAAGCTGTCCCACGCCTGATCACCCCGTCCACAAGCTGGCCGGCGCGGGCGCGCAGACTCTTGCGGTCCGCGCCCACATCGGCCTCACCACCGCGCCTCGTAGAAGTGGCTGTCGCCTTATCTCGCAAACCTGGGTGTCGCTTGACAGCGCCGCCGCACGGCCTAGATAAGCTACCCCAACACCGTGCGGATCGTGCCCCCGAGTGGGGCTCATGGCTCCGGCTTCACATCCGTGAAGTCCACGCTCAGGGATTCTAGAAAAGGGTCTGAATCGCGCTCAACGCCGAACACTCAGAAGGGTTTTCGGCTTGCCCAAGGTAGGGTGAGATGGCGGGAAAATCGCTCCACTTGACACAAGGGAAGTCCACGTTCAACAGCAGTCCGACCTCAGGAGAAGAGAATATGGCAGACGGTGGTAACAACACACGCCTCCCAAAGGCGGAGAGGCTCGCAATCCGGCAAGCAAGGCTTGCCGCGATGACACCGGAGCAGCGCGCCAAACACGAGGAAAAGAAGAAGGAGAAGAAGGCGAAGAGGAGGGAAATCAAGAAAAGAGAATTAGATACTGATAAGAACTAATGGTGTCATCGATGGCCATCACGAGCGGTCCCTCCGGCACGAAGGCATCAATGATCAGCCCCAGGAGGATGCGTGCCCCGGATCGAGGAGACCACGCCGCCCGGCTGAGGATGCGGTGATAGTTCACGAAGTGCCGCTCGCGGCTGAGCCCTGCGATGCGCAACAGGCTGGCCACTGTCCTCTGGCCTAGAGCCAAGAGGGCACCGATGAGCAGGACCTGGGCGTGCTTCCAGGAGCGGTGGACGAACAGGGGCGCAAACGCGATGATGAGCCCGGCGAAGCGGGCAGACAGGCGTGGCATGGCGGCGTCTCTTGGTCGGGACACCTCCTACTTGGCCGTCACGCCCGCTTCGTCACCCAACCCGCAAAATGGCCAAAGTCGAGCTTAGACGTCGGAAAACTCCCTCATTTGGCTTGCCTCTCGGACCGCCGGGCTAGCCTCTTGGCCCGCCGGGCTTGCCTCGCCTCTCTCGAGATTGGAGTGAGAGTGCTTGAAGCCTCGTTAGGCTCACCCGTGACGCTCTGCTCACTGCGAGCACGCGCCCGCTCGACAGCCGCTCGGACTTGATCCTGACTCCACAGGCAAAGATATCTCTTCGGAGAATTCTCTGTATAGTCAGGCAAAGAGAGGAGTGGCTCTGGCAAACTGAAGGGTTCGGCCTGGAGGTTCAGTGGGCGATATTTACCAAATGGGATATCGTGATTTATTGGATTACGCAGTGATGTAATGAGGTAAAAGCGAATATTGCTCCGCAAGGAATTTTCCAGCGCGTGCATCACTGCATCAAGCGGCATATGAAACAAACAATCACGACACAGCCAAAGGTCCGCCGGCGGCATGTCGTCCTGTAGAATATTCAGGACTTGAAACCGCCGCCTGTCGTTAGTGTACTGCGAAGCAACTCGATCAATGAGTGGAGCTACGATGTCTCCGCCAATGTACTGACAGCCCTCCGGAAGGGGCACCTGCTGCATCCAGTTAAAGTCTCCGCAGGGTGCATCTAAAAAAGTTCGAACATCAAGCTTACGTAGGATCTCTGCAAGAGCGGGTCGAAGCCCCTCGGTAAACGACAAAGTTGAGCCCCATCCAGAAACAGACTCATGATTATCCTTTTGTCCGAGCCACCGACCGTTTCTGAATATAGACCCGAAGACTTCCGCTGGATCTTGAGACGGATCATCAACCATAAATCACCATGAGCAATATCTGAGCCGAACTTTGCAGCCACCTTTCTACACGCGAGTCGAAGCTCTATGCAAGGAAACTTGCGGGGTGGAGAGCACCCCGTTTGACGCGACAGGCGGCCAGAGATTCCGACAATCCGTCAAAGGGTTTGAAGAGCTGGGAGGCATGCCAGAAAGTGGCCTATGCGGCGATTTCGTCTTAATCGGGGCAATTGGCTTATCTGATGGTCCAGCCGGTCGAGAGCTTGGCCAACCTGCTGGATTCTGCGGCCATTGCGCGGATTGAGTAGGATATCGAAGCCGCATAGGTTGACCGATCTGACCCGCCGGCTCTGAGCGTCGAGCGGATCGTTTTTGCCGTGCTGATACCGAAGCTGCCGATTGGGCCGGTTGACCTCGATGGCGTTGTGTCCTCTGGCTTGGAGGAAGGGTGATAGGCCCGCACCAAAGGAGCCAGTCTCCTCGATTCGGAAAGTTCGGATGGGGCCGCGAAGGATCAGTTCCAGACCTCCAGTTCCAGATAGCATCCGCTGGTCGCCTGGAAGGTGATGGAGCCCAGGCGAGCTCCAAGCCTGCCGATCGCAACGGCGATATGGATGTGCTTATGCGTAGCAACACCAATGATGATCTCAACCGGGCTGATCTCGCGCATTCTCGGTCCTCCACGGGTGAGAACCTGGCAGATCCTGTCGCCGGACAGGACTGTGACGGGACGAGTCCCTTCAAGCTCCTATCAAGTCACGCTTGGGCAGGCTGTCAGGTGCTGCCTGAAGGATCGACACTTCAACGCAATGACACAGGGCCAATCGTAGCATCGGTCAGATCCTCCAGACGGCTCTGACATTCTCGCAGTTGAAGCAGTTCCCCTTGCCTAACATCGAGGTCAAGACGTCATGCTTCCTTAGCCCCGTCTGATAGGCTGCCGAGCAATATTGGACAGATTAAGCGGTCGTCGCAATACCTACACAGAGGAGGTTTGTGATGAGTATTCTAAAGCGGCGTTCGGATCGGTCTGGGCGGGCGCCATTATCGTCACCCGGTCGACTCCCGGTGGCAGGACGAGAGGAGCGGCGACGATTCTGGGCAGCGATCGCTGCCGGCATGGTCAGTGAGGATGCTGCGGTCGAGGCCGGTGTATCGCCGGCGGTCGGGACAAGATGGTTCCGGAAGGCGGGCGGCATGCCACCATCAATGTTCAAGCCATCGGCAAAGTCGCTCTCCAGTCGGTATCTCTCGTTTGCCGAGCGAGAGGAGATCGCGCTCCTTCGCGTGCAGGGCTGCTCTATGCAGGAGATCGCTCGCCAGCTCGGGTGGCGTCGACAATCTCCCGGGAGTTGCGGCGTACGCCGCCACCCGAAACGGTGGCTCGGAGTATCGCGCGACAACAGCGCAATGGCTCGCTGAGAGAGCCGCTCGCCGCCTAGAGCAGGCGAAGCTTGCGCTCAACGCAGCTTTGCGGGCCTATGTGGAGGAACGATGGGCTGGTGGTGTCGTGGCTCCGAGAGGGGCTCCTGTTCCTGGTCCGGCCGTGTCCTGGAAGGCCGTCGGCACGGACGGGTGATGGGCGCGCTTGGAGCCCGGAGCAGATAGCCCGCCGCCTGCCGCTTGACTTCTGACCGTCGACTGGTCCTGCGAGCGCAGGTGCCGGTTCAGGAGGGCCGCCAGCCTGCGGTAGCCGTAGGTGGGGCGCTCGGCCACGAGCCTGCGCACGAGCGGCAGGAGGGCCGCATCCCAGGCTTGCGGTAGGGGCCACGGGGCCTGGAGGGCCTCCCCTGCCGCTCGGCCAAGTTGGAGCGGGCGACGCCCAGCGTGTCGGCAACAGCCTTCATGGGAAACCGCCCTTCTGAGTGCTCCAGGAGACGAGCGGCAACATCGGTTTGTTTGCCCGTGTGAGGTCGAGTGCCTCCTTGAGGATCTCGACCTCCATGGTCTTGCGGCCCAGCAAGCGCTTGAGGTCACGCACCCGCTTCTCTAGCTCGCGCACCTTGCTGGTGCCGACCACGTCCTCATTGGCCTGGACGGCCTCTCGCCTGCCCTCCAGCATCCGCCGCTTCCAGGTGAAGAGCAGGCTGGGCGAGAGGCCGTAGCGTCGCGCCACAAAGGAGACGGATGAGCCGGGCTGCATGGCCTCCTCGACGAGGCGGACCTTCTCGGCGGTCGACCAGCGACGGCGGCGCTGAACGGAGGTGATGACCTCAGCGTGGGGTGAGGGAGCAAAGGGATCAGTGGGCATAGCCTTACCCATAGGCTTGCGCCTATGCCTTATCGAGCTATGTCGCCGTCCGGTCAAAACAGGGTGCAATCCACGTCTCTGCGGTTTGGGTATAGGAGTCCTTTTCCTTCCCGAGAGCTCTCCACTTTCCCTATGCAAGTCCAAGCGCTCATGGTGCGATTTGGTGGACGAGCATTCGCCCAAGTGATACGAGCTTGATAGTAAATGGCTGGCGAGGCTTATGGGCACATGAACGATGTAGATCATAGTGATGGGGCTTTCCTTCTGACGCACTGGGGCACCATCATTTATTGGGATGAGGCAACCGAAGCTCTACGTCATGGCCCGATCGCCGACGTTCCGCTGAACTTGCTGGGCTTTCAACGCGGTGAATACTTAGAAATTCGGACCGCGGACCAGGCTGTAGGTTCTTGGCTTATTCAACGGTTTCCAGATCAGCACGTCGTATCGTTCGAGATCAGAAGCTGGTTCAAAACAGCAGTCCGGTTCATAGCAGCCCAAGAAGACGGCCGTACTGCAAAGCATCGTGAGCGAGCAGCTGATATGGGGCAGTTCATGCTACTGAGCCGCCGCACTGCAATGGCATTGAAGGAGTTCGTCTCAAACGACTGGGTTAGTTTTGACGGCTATAGAGAGCGGCTTTCCAGCCGCCCGGCAGTCCGGATGAAGCAGGGTTTCACCATCGAAATAGATGGTGACCTAGTGGAGGTTACTCCGAACCTAGACCATTTCGTTATTGAGCAGGAGACTAGCCAAGACAGGATCATTGTTAGACGAATAAACTACATTCGCCAGAATGGAACGATCGGTACGCTCGCCCGCTTCCGCCCAGCGCTATATTGGTGTGCCTTTGGGAAGGAAAGTATCTTTGATTGCTTAGCGCTTTCAATCAATTCAGCGGTAGATTTCGGTGAGTTCACCGGGGATTTCATTATCATAACAGATAGAGATGAAGAATATATAAGGCGCCTCGTCCCAAAAATCCCCACAAAAAGGATTTTTGTCAAGAAAATGAAAGCGGACAGCCCTAAGGATTATACCTTCGCACGTTATTTCATAGCAGACCTTGGAATAGAAGAGTATCAACCGATCTGCTACATGGATTATGACGTTATCGTTAACAAGTCAATTTTGCCTCTACTAGCAAAAATTTCGTGTTCGAGAAAATTTTGGATAGGGACGGAAATGGATCACAAGCCCCATTTGCAAGGGGAAAATATGCTAACGGCCCATGGGGATTGGTACGGGCAGTGGTTATTTAGGGGCGAATCTAATGGAGAGGTAGGCGCAAATGTCGACACATTTTATAGTTCTGGAGTTTTTGCTTTCTGCAACGTTTCCGCTGTCAGACTTCTGTTCGGCGCAATGCGCGTGTGGCATGAATATTACGAGAAAATAGGAGGTAAGAATTTTGACCAACCGTTCCTTAACTATGCTCTACATAGATTGGGTGTCATAGATATCTCGAATCTAGATCCTTATTACAGCAACGGTGGGAAAAAGAACTGGGATCGCGCCGAGCGCCGCGGCTTTCTGCATTTTCAGGGTGGTGTTGGGAGGGCTGGCGGCAAGATCCAAGCGATGCAACAATATTATGATCTAATTTCATCACAGGCGCAGCCACAAAGCTCAGCGGGGGAGCAAATGTTGATCTCTGGTCATCCCATTGATGGCACTTGATGACGCAGGTCAAGGTGAGCCTACCTCAAGTTGAGGCCGTCCTCTCGTCGCGGGCTGCGATGGCCCTGCATTCCTGGGGGCTAGAGCGTCGGCCTGAAAGGCGGATTCGAAAGGTTTCGGCTTGGGCTGACCTGTGATTCCCTCCTGATCTCAGGAGGTGGATCATGACCCAGAGCTATTCCCTGGATCTGCGGGTGCGGGTTGCGGACTTTGTGGCGGCCGGCCATTCGTGCCGGCCGGACACCTCGAATTACCTTGCTGTTGCGCTCTGTGGGGATGTCCTTTGGCGGGAGGCGGCCTTCTGCGCAGGGCTGAGGTGAGGGAGGTCAAGAGACGTCATGGCCCAGGAGAAGCCCTGGTGCGGGCTCCTCAGGTGGCTGCGGGCTCTCGCCTCTTCTCGTGCCAGATGAGCCTGCCGAAGGTGGAAGCCAGGTTCGCCAGCCCGATCTTCACCCGCGCCCGTGCCAAGCCGATGGTGCGCACGAACAACCCGAAGCGGTGCTTTTGGGCGGCAAACACCGCCTCGACCGCAGAGCGCACCTGAGAGCGTGCCCGGTTCGCCTTCCTCTGCGAAGGCGTGAGCCCCACCCCTGGTCGCCGCCGGAAGTGGATCTTGGAGGTGAAGCCGTTCCGCTCCAGATGCGCTTCGTTGCCCCGCGACCGGTAAGCCGTGTCGGCCCAGACAGAGCTCGCGGTGTTCGTCTGGTCCACAACCGAGGCGAGCCTGGCCTCATCATGAGCGGCTGCGTCCGTGACCGTGAACCGGCGCACAAAGCCATAGGCTCTGTCGATGCTCAGGTGGTTCTTGTACCCGAACACCGGAATGGCAATCTCGACGCGCGGCTTGCCTCCATCCTCACGAGCCGGTCTGGCTTTGGCCCGCTTGAGGGTCCAGCGGGCGTCCCGGTCCTTCTGAGCCAGCCTCTTCGGGTTCGCTGCCCACTCCTCTGGGATGTGTCCCTCCTTGAGGGCCCGCTTCTCCTCATCCGTGTTGCGCTGGCGGGGAGCGGCAATGATGGAAGCGTCCACGATCTGACCCGACATGGCGAGATAGCCTTGCCCCTTCAGGTGAGCGTCAAAGGAGGCAAACAGCTCCTCGATGGCACCCGCTCGCGTGAGCTGCTCCCGGACGAGCCAGACCGTCTTGGCATCTGGCACCGGGTGCTCGAGCCCCAGCCCCAAGAAGCGCATACCAGCCCCAAGAAGCGCATGAAGGACAGCCGATCCCGGATCTGGAACTCGGTGGCATCATCGGAGAGGGTATAGAGGGTCTGGAGCACGAGGATCTTGAACAACAGCACGGCATCATAGGGCGGGCGCCCTCCCTTGAGCCGATCCGATCGGTGTAGCGCCTTGAGCAAAGGAGCGCGGAAGACCTCGAAGTCGATCAGCTGCGAGAGCCGCACCAGGGGACCGCCGCTGGCAGAGAGCACCTGATAGCGCTCATCCAGATCAAAGAAGCCAGGCTGCCCCGCCATCACTGCCCCCGCTCACCCGCAGGACCAGTGAATCAACGTTCCGCTCTCAGCGCCAGGTTCTTCGAGGTGTCCGCTCCTCTACCACTCACCATACCTGATCTCATCAATGTTTTGCCTCTCTGCCGCCTAAACAAAAGCAGCAATGCCCGAAATCGCTTTGCTTAATCCTCAGATGAATCGAGCTAGCGGATCTTGAACATTTTAGCAATGGTGTTGATTAAAGACTTATTTGTCCTTTTTTTCTCTAATTGTCTTGCGATAGGCTCCGTCGTGCGCGCGGATTTACCATCAAGATTCTGATCAAATTGCTTTACAGCTCGGGCAACTTCCGACTGCCTCGGAGGTATTACAAGCGTCGCCGGAATCCTGTCCAATTCCGTGGGCTGCTCGGCTCTCTGCATGGCGAATTGCGCCAAATCCGGATCGTTGAACAAGGCCATGATGCGGCTGGCCAACACTTCCCGATCGATCGGTGGAGGTGGCTGGATCTCGGAGGGGGGAGCCAGCAGAATGGCAGCGTCCTCGGGTGTAAGGTAGCGCTCGGCTACGCGTTCATGATCCTCTCGGAATCTCTCGTGGAGGAGCTTTGCTCTTGCAGTATCAAGCCGCAGACGCTCGCCCGTATCGAGGGCACGCAGTCTGCGTATCATCGGCTTTATGTTCGGCTTCAAATCGTTTCTATGGAACAGATCCGGCCGCTCGACCATACATACGTGCAGAAGGCGCAGAATTTCTGTATTTACCCGGTCTAAACTTTCATTGGCATGCTCCTCTGGATCAAAGGACAGGCTTTCGGGATCTAGTCCGACCCACTGGATGAAGTCGTTGACTGGGCTGCCTTTCAACGTCTTGCGGTGGAACACCCGAACTTCTAACGCATCCTTGCCAAAAACGTTGGACCATTTGTCAATAAATTTGCTGTAATTGTAAGTTTGGTCTTGAAGTTGCTCATCAAAGAATTTACCAAAAGTATTTACATATGGGCCTTTCACTTTCTGCTGGTAAAAACTGGCGATATGCTCGTCGGGCCGGCGAATATAGCATAAGACCCGCCAGGACGTTGCGTACTGACCGAACGCGTCCTTCAGAAGCCTCGGTATCCTGCCGCCGCCGCCCCCTATAAATAGGTTCTCGTCCGAAAATATAATCCTATTATAGTTTCCTGTTAGCTCAGCGCGAAAATTCGAGACAATCGTCTCTCGCGATTCGCCAAGGCTCGGGTCATCGCTCACGAACTCTTTAATTATGGTGGACTTCTTGTGGCCGAACGCCCGAGGATAGAGCACCCTTTGGGCGGCGAGCTGCTTCCGGTTTTGGGCAAGACAGGCCTGAATGGCGGTGCTTGCTGTTTTTTGCTGCCCGATGTGGAGGATGATCTGCATGCGGATGGCCAGCCTTACGAGAACGGTGAGGGGATAGGTCAGTTTGATCAGCCCCCATGGGGTGGGCCGCTGTGAATCTTAATGGAGAGTTAGTCGCCGCGCTATGGTGTCCGGCCGAGCGCATCCAGAGGCGCTGCCGGGTCCGAACACCTCGGGGGCCGAGGGGCCTGCAGGTGAGCCAAGCCTGAAGGAATGGACCCCTCGGGAGCCTCATGGGCGAGAGCGAAGGTGTCGAGCACCCTTCGAGGAGGGTATCCACCTCATCAGGCTCGGAGGTCCCGGTCCTGATGCGGTCACATGCTCGACCATAGGATTGCGCCCAAGGCGGCGCATCGCCACGGCATGATCAGGGTCAAGGAACGCCGCCCGGCCGTTCGAGGTCGTTCTGCAGGGCCATCAGAAGCATGGCAACGAGCAGGAAGCATGCGGAGATCCACAGCCCCGCCGACAGCCCTCCCGCCCGGTCCATCACCCATCCGATGCCGACCGGCCCGAAGGTCTGGCCGATGCCGAAGCTCACCGTCAACGTGCCGAGGCAGGACGCCCATGACGGCTTCGGGAGGTTGCGGCGCACGAAGCCCGTCACGGCGGCGACGACGGCAAAGAAGGCGGCTCCGAAGATCAGGGCGGACGCAAAGGCCGCCCAGGCGCCGCCGATCAGCAAGGGGATGAGAGCTCCGACGAGCGTCACTCCGGTGAGCAGCGCAGGCGCCAGGCCCGCGCGGAGCCCACCCGTGATCCGGGACCAGAGCCAGGGCGATGCGATCGTGGCCGAGCCGATCAGCACCCAGAACAGGGCCTGCTCGCCCGCCCCGGCGCCGACATCCCTCATCCACGCCACCATGAAGGTCATGTAGGCGATGTAGCCGGCCCCGAAGGCGCAGTAACCGAGAAGCAACGGCCAGAGCGCGACGAGGTCGAGAGGGCGGCGCGCACCGGGCCCCGATGACTCGCCCGTTTCCGCCCCGCGGGCGGCATAAAGGGGAAGGGACAGAGCACCCGCGAGGGCTGCCAGGGCGCCCCAGGCGATCCACCACGAGCCTGGTCCCATCGAGCCGATGAGCAGGGGCGTGACGGCGCCGGAGAGGACGATCCCGATCCCCGGGCCGGTGTAGTAGAGGCCGAGCAGGAATACCGCCCTGTCGGGCTGGCGGGCCGACAGCCCGGCCGCGAGGGTGCCTCCGGCGACGAAGGCAAGCGCACCGCCGATCCCGGCCAGGAGGCGAGCCGCTCCGAGCAAGACGAAATCCGCCGACAACGCCGAGAGCATCAGGCCGAGCACGCAGGCGACGGTCCCGCCGACGAGGGCGCCGAATCCCGTGAACCGCGCGACCGCCCGTGCCGCGGTCACGGCTCCCAGCAGATAACCTGCCGCATTGAGGGTGTTCATCCACCCGGCCTGGGCGTAGGACCACCCGAGGCTCGTCTGCATGTCGGGGAGCACCAGTGCATAGGAGAAGCGCCCGATCCCGAGGCCGACGGCCGGCGCGAGCGCCAGCACCAGGATCGTCCAAGCCTCCTCGACGAATGCGCCTTTGGCCTTCGAGGACCATGCTATCCCCATAGCGAGACTCCTTCCCTGGCGAGCACCCGGATCACCGCCGGTCGGCGCTCCATGCGCCGTGCCCACGCGGTCCAGGCCGGATAGCGCGTCGGGGCCTCGATCCCGATCTGGTTGGCCCACCGGTAGAAGACGAGCAGGAACGGATCGGCCAGGGTATGGTTGGGGCCGGCCGCGAAGGGCCGGCCGTCACCGAATCGGCTCTCGACCTCCCCGTTGAGGGCGTCGATCCGGCCGGCCGCCTCGGCAGCGATCGCCGCAGCCGCGCTCTTGTCGGCGACGAAGCGGCCGGGGCGCCAGAGGCCCGCATAGGCGACATGCAGCGTATTGGTCAGCCAGGCGATCCACTCCAGCACCCGGGCGTCCTCGATCGATCCGGCCGCAGGCAGAAGCGCGGAGGACGGCCAGCGCCGGGCAATATGCAGCAGGATGGCGGCAACCTCGGTCAGGCGCTCGCCGTCCATGTCAAGGACCGGCACGAGCCCGCGTGGATGTACGGCCAGATATTCGGGCGATCGGTTCTCCCGCTTGCTCAGGAGAACGGGAACGGTCTCGACGGGGGCGCCTGCCTCCTCGAACGCGATGTGGGCCGCCATCGAGCAGGCGCCCGGTGACAGGTACAGCCGATACGTCAATCCTGTTCTCCGCACTGGACGAGAGGAGAGCAGCATCGCATGGTTCTCCCGCCTGTTCGCGCGAGAACGATTGAGGCGAGCCATGAATGAGATTGACAGCTGGTTGCCGCCTGTGCAGACGGTCCGGGCGTTCGTGGCGGCTGTCCGGCTGGGAAGCTTCGCCCGCGCCGGCGAGGCGCTGCGCCTCACCCATGGCGCGGTGAGCCATCACGTGGCGCAGATGGAGCATCTGATCGGGATGAGGCTGTTCGAACGGCATCGTCGCGGGGTGGTGCCCACGCCCGAGGCGGTCCAACTGGCGGACCGGCTTGGACGCATTCTGGGCGATCTCGGCATGGCGCTCCAGGAGGCGCGGCGCAGCAGGCGCCCGGCATTGACGATCACCATGATGCCAGCCCTCGCCCAGCGCTGGCTGTTGCCGCGCCTCGGATCGTTCCAGGCTCAACATCCGGAGATCGACCTGCGCCTCCGCCCGACGGCAGCTCTCCTCGACCTGGACCTCGATGGGGTGGATGTCGCAATCCGCTACGGCCCGGGCAATTGGCCCGGCGTCGAGGCCCGCAAGCTCGCGGACGAGTGGGTGTTTCCCGTTGCGAGCCCGTTCTTCCGCAATGGCCGCCTGCCCGGGACGCCGTGGGATCTTCTCGACTGCACGTTGATCCGAAATCCACGGCAGCCCTGGGCGCCCTGGTTCACTGCGGCCGGGCTGCCCGGGATCGGAGAACCCTCGTCGGGGCCGATCGTCGACGATGCGGGATTCGCACTCGACATGGCTGCGCGCGGCCAGGGCATCGCCTTGGCGCGTGGCATCCTGGCGTCGGGTGACCTTGAGGCGGGGCGGCTCGTGCGCCTGTTCCCGATCACGGTCCAGGACGCCTACAGCTACTACCTGCTCGCCCGGCCGGGGGCGTCGAAGCGGCCAAGCGTCGAGGCTCTGGCCTCGTGGATCGGTTCCCAGATGGCTCCTCCGCCCTCGGGCCCGGGCGCCCTCGCGGCCGATGGACCTCCGCTCCCATGACTTGACCGTTCGGCCTCCGCTTCACTCAATATATCCACGCCACCTCGCCGTTCCCGCCACGACGCGCTGCAGCGGACGATCCCGCGGCGTTGCCCTCCGGAAGGAGGCGAGGGAAAGACAGTCCGAGCCTCGTGCACAATCAGGAGACATCATCCATGGCGATCCGCATCGGGGCGAACCCCATCGGCTGGTCGAACGACGACATGCGGGAGCTGGGCGGAGAGACCCCGCTGGAGGTCTGCCTCGCTGAGGCCAGGGAGGTCGGCTTCGAGGGCATGGAGCTCGGGCACAAGTTCCCCCGCGAGCCGAACGCGCTCAAGGCAGCCCTCGCGCCGTTCGGGCTCGCCTGCGTCTCGGGCTGGTACTCGGCGGAACTCCTGACCCGCTCGGCCGAGGAGGAGATGCGGGCGCTGCGGCCCCATCTCGACCTCCTGAAGGCCATGGGCTCGACGGTTCTCGTCTTCGCCGAGACCTCGAACGCCATCCACGGCGATCGCTCGAAGCCCCTGTCCCGGCGCCCGGTCATGAGGACCGCCGACTGGGTCGAGTTCGGGCGGCGAGTCACCGAGGTCGCCGAGGCGACGCTGAGCGAGGGCGTCCGTCTCGTCTACCACCACCACATGGGCACGATCGTACAGTCGGGCGAGGATATCGACGCCTTCATGGATGCGACCGGCGAGGCCGCGCATCTGCTCCTCGACACCGGTCACGCAACGTGGGGCGGCGCCGATCCGGCGGATCTTGCCCGGCGCTACCGGGGCCGCATCAGCCACGTCCACACCAAGGATGTCCGGCGGGATGTGATGGAGCGCTCCCGGGCCGAGGACTGGAGCTTCCTCGATTCCGTGATCGCGGGCGTCTACACGGTGCCGGGAGACGGCATGGTGGATTTCGCCGCCGTGTTCCGCGAGCTCGGCGGCTATGACGGCTGGGTCGTCATCGAAGCCGAGCAGGATCCCGAAAAGGCCCATCCGCTCACCTATGCCAGGATGGGGCATGCCCATCTGACCCGCGTCCTGGCCGAGACCGGCCTCAGCTGAGGAGAACCCGATGCCGAACCTCCTCGTGAAACCGAGCGCCCCCGACCGCAACGGGCGCATCCACGCCATCACGCCCGAATCCGCGGGCTGGACCTATGTGGGTTTCGAGGTCTACCGCCTCGCGGATGGGCAATCCGTGGCCCAGGACACCGGCGGCCGCGAGGCCTGCCTCGTGCTGGTGTCGGGCCGCGCCTCGATCGCGGCGGGCGACCAGGATTTCGGCGTCATTGGCGGCCGCGCCTCGCCCTTCGCGGGGGCGCCGCATTCGGTCTATGTCCCGGCGTGCTCGCGCTGGAGCGTCAGGGCCTCGGGCGAATGCGAGGTCGCGGTCTGCACGGCGCCGGCCGAGGGGCGTCTGCCCGCGCGGCTGATCGCGCCGGAGCAGGTCGGGCAGGAGACGCGGGGGCGGGGCTCGAACACCCGCCACGTCCGCAACATCCTGCCCGAGAGCGAACCGGCCGAGAGCCTGCTCGTCGTCGAGGTGATCACGCCCTCCGGGAACTGGTCGAGCTATCCGCCCCACAAGCACGATCGCGACGCGCTGCCTGCGGAATCGCTCCTCGAGGAGACCTACTACCACCGTCTCGATCCACCCCAGGGCTTTGCGCTGCAGCGGGTCTATACGGACGATCGCTCCCTCGACGAGACCATGGCGGCCGCGGACGGCGACGTGGTTCTGGTGCCGCGGGGCTACCACCCCTGCGCGGCCCCGCACGGCTATGAGCTCTACTATCTCAACGTGATGGCCGGCCCGAAGCGCACCTGGCGCTTCCACAACGACCCGGCGCACGAATGGCTCGTGAAAGCCTGAAGGGGCGGCGCCGAGGCGATCCGAGAACGGGCAGCCGGCACCCGGTGCCGGGCGCTCCCGGGGCCTCGGGGCTGCCGTCTGGAGCACTGGTCCCGAGCTATGCCCCGGCGTCGGCGGTCGGTCCTGAGACGCGGTCTGGCCAGCCGTTGCGCGGCTGTGCCGGCCCAAGCCGAGGCGGATCTGGGCGGCGTGGGCTGGCTGCAGTACGGTCGCTCATGCAACTCCTTGCGCCGGGAGGCGCATGCGCCATGGTGATCCGGAGGGACGGTCGATGTTTTCGCTCAAAGGTCTGTTGTCCCGCTTCGGCTCCCGGAACGCGAATGCCACGGAAGCGCCGGCCGAAGCGGTCGAATACAGGGGCTACCGCATCCGTCCGGCGCCCTTCCGCGACGGCGGCCAGTTCCAGACCGCCGGCACCATCGAACAGGAGACGGAGTCCGGCACCCGGACGCACCGCTTCGTTCGGGCCGAGAAGCATCCGAGCCAGGAGGCTGCGCTCGAGTTCTCGCTGATGAAGGCCAAGCAGATCATCGACCAACAGGGCGACCGGCTTTTCGGCGACCGCTGACGGCAGCCCGGGCCCTCTCATCGCCCTTCCGGCCTGGATTGCCCCCTGGAGCCCTCCGACCGTGAGGGCCGGTTTGTGGGAGCCCCTGCGCCCGGCTTCCGAAAGCCCGAGCCAGTCCGGGCGAAACCGGCTCCGACGGGTGCCCCGCCGGAGATCAGCAGCCTCGCGATCACGCCCGTCCGAACGTGAGGTTGCGCAAGACCGCGCCACCGCGCGGCCTCACTCCAAGCGTGGTCAGACCGCCGACGGTGCCCCTGCGGAAGGCGCAGGGCCGCGCCTCCCCGGCGGATGACCAGCGTCCTAAACCCCTCTCCCGCCGACCAAAAGTTAACGAGACGTAAACAACATGGAGGTGTGCGGGTGCAAACTGTTGAGTTCTTGCCACACTGCCCGACTCATGACGCTCGCTTGCCCGTTTTGCGCCCAGATTCGGTTGCGCCCGGGAACGGCCAGGGTAAGTTCCGACTCGCGGCTGGCGCTGACCAGCAGTGGTCTGGCTCAAGACTTCAAGCGGGGAACCGGTGGGGCGAGCCAGACGCAAAGGGGATAAGGGACGAGTGGTCTTGGCTTCGATAGAAGCTGTCGA
>JAESFH010000249.1_pt1 | contig 25200 bp, 26 predicted proteins | sample 9269381 | NCBI WGS metagenome assembly JAESFH01 (sample SAMN14504062, study PRJNA617094) | algae metagenome | isolation source: Aphanothece sp. CMT-3BRIN-NPC111 and co-occurring heterotrophs from well... | place: USA: Clark Mountains Wilderness, California | collected 2010-04-18
CCATTCTCAAGGAGACCATCGTCTCGAAGGGCGGCGATGGTGAGAGCATCGCAACTGGGCGGACACTCGCGCTGTCAAGGAGCAGCGAAACGGGTGATGAACTGAAGGCACAGGTCGCGTTCCGCACAGTGTCGGGTGTGGCCTACGAAGGCATCTTCGTCTGCCATCGAAGGCTGTCGGGCGTCCATGTGCAGGTCGAAGCCAAGCCTGTGGGTGGGGTTATCCCATCAGCTCGGACCTAGGCGCCTCCAATTCTCCAGAGCGTTAAAGGGCGGGAGAGATGGCGCAAGAAGCTCCTCCTGACTTGCCCCTGCCGTCTATTCAACCTTTTATAGCGGGACGTTTCCTCTGCCACGCTTGAAGAAGATCTCAAGGTGAACTCCTGCCGACAGGTCGAGGGCCCAAGGAACCAAACAAAAGATCGATAGCAGCCTTGCTGGCGTCATGAGTAGTACAGGTGACTGGAAACATCATACAAGGGGAGGCCAGTTCAAGCCGCCGTCAACAGATCCCAGTCAACATGGGAGTCGGTCTCTCACATGGTACGCGGCGGACTTACTCCGGATTTCCGCACTGCCGACATAAGCGGATCTTCATAGGTGACTAGCTCTATGACTTGGTCCGACCCTAAGCTGGCGTTAGACTGGTATGAACACCATAAACTTCGATGAAGACGACCTCTGGCGGGATCCCGAAGCGAAGAGGTACGAGGCTCGGCCTCGTCCCCGTCCACTTGAGCCTGCAGAGCAGCAGGAGGCGTGCTGACGCTCGGCCTGCCCAAAGCTCACTGACACTTATCAACATGAGACCGAACCGCAGCGTTGAGGCACCGATCCGAGCTTACGGCTGGTTAAGAGCCCCCTGCAATCCTTCTGGCCGGGTCGCCCCAATCCCTGGTGGCGGTCGGTCAGGATCTCGCCTCGATGAATGGTATGCTGCTCTTGGCCCGGCTGATGATGGCGGGCTGCTTCGTCCCCGCGGCTGTCACACGGGTCCCGAACATCTCGGGCTTTTCCTACCAGCTGTGGGTCAACGGCATGCCATACCCCAGCGCGGTTGCGGCTGCCGTGACGGTGATTGAGGTCTTCGGCCCCCTGGCTCTCGTGCTGGGCTTTGCCCCTCGACTGACCGCAGCCGTGCTGATCGGCGCAACCGTGATCACGACCGGGATCCTGCACCGCTTCTGGGAGGTTGTGGGCCCCTCGCGAGAAGCCGAGCAGGACCTCTTCGTAGCCCATCTCGGGCTAGTGGCAGGCCTGCTCTTCTATGCTGTGAGTGGGCCAGGTGCCTGGAGTTGGCAGACCTGGTGGAGGGGCGCTAACGAGAAAACCAAGCCTGCCAAGAAGCCGGCGCGCTCCCGCAGCTCCAAGCCTCGTCCTGTTGCAGATCGTGGGGAACTGCCAAAAGCTGCGTAGCGCCGGCGCGTGTGGCCGCGTCCTGATCTCGGATGGAAGGGAAAGCATAGATAGGGAAACGGAAGATCTCCGCGCTAGCTCCTCCCATCTGACATTCAGAATGCCCGAAGGTGATGGCTTAGCCGCGTCCGCCTTCTCTCTCGAGAAGCTTAACCATGACCAGAAGCGCGCGGTTCACGGGTGCCTTGAGACCCAGCTTCTCCGCGGTTTGGACAACATACCCGTTGAGATGGTCAATCTCACTTTTCTTGCCTCGCGCGAGATCCTGTGCAGTCGAAGAGTACTGGTTCGGCATCGAGGCAGCGATCCCGGGAACGGTGCGCAAGATGTCGCCAGGAACCTTGACGTTCAACCGTTCCGCGACCGCAAGACATTCGGCAACAACATCCGACATAACGTCACGCACGCCTTCCACATCCATCAAACGTCCGTAAGGCTGCTGTGCAATGGCCGAGAGGGCGTTGTAGGCGCAGTTCACAATCAGTTTGGCCCACAGCGCCCCGTTCACATTGTCGGAGACCTCCGTCGGGGTGCCGGCGTGCCGGAGCGCCTCGGCGATGCCTCGGCTCAACGGGCTTGGCCCGATCACGAGTTCACCGCGCCCATGATGCCGGACGTGTCCTGGCGCTGGCATATCGACCGCCACGTAAACGGCCGCCGGTACAACGGATCGTCCGAGGGTGGTTTGCAGGCGCTCGGCGTTATCGACCCCATTCTGTAGGCTGAGGACCAAGGCGTCCCTCTCTAGAAAGGGGCCATTGCGCGTCCCCCAGCAACAGTATCGGTCGACTTCACGCAGAACAGGATGACGTCCGCACCGGCAACACCGGACGGCTCGGTCGTGGCGTCTACCTGAACGGCTTCCGTGAAGCTGCCAGTTTCCAGGGTCAAACCGTGCTCCTGGACGGCTGCAACGTGCTGCCGCCGCCCCACGATTGTGACGGGATGCCCGGCCCGCGCCAGCAAGGCCCCGTAGTAGCAGCCCACGGCGCCGGCTCCCATGATCGCAACCTTCATCGCTCTCATCCTCGGCCTATATCTCAAGTTCAGAGCTGAGCAGCTCGCCTGGATTCGTCTAGCGCGAATGTTAGTTGCAGATCGGTCGCTGCACCATCGCGGCCGGACTCGGAACCCCTGGGCCTGAACCACTGTAGGGATCACCGTATCCGGGGCGCCCTCGAAGCGTGGTGCTCCTCCGCCTCAAGGTGGGTGCAGCCAGGACGATCAATACTCCTCCGCCAGCATGAGGGTCATGATGCGCTGCGTGACGTTCGGATCGGCAGGATCAGGGGAGTGGCCGGAGAGATCGAGGTCGTAGTAGTCGATCTTGAAGAATACTCGGTAGCCTTGCACCTCGACAGAGCCAAAGTCGTGCTCGTCATACGGATCGTTGTCCCGGGTGAAGGCATCGAACCGTGAGACGGCGTCAACGACCATCTGAACCAGCTCAGGACCCAGTGCCTCAAGACCAGGAGTGAGGACAATTAGTCCTCCACGACGGTGCTGGCGGAGTTCGTCGTTGAGCATGCGAATGCAATCTCGTCCTGAGTTCATCAGAAGTCCTCTTGTGTATGGGGTTCGGAGCGACAATGCTCAGCATTCCGATTGCCCAGAGAGCATCGGGTGAGGCAGTTCACTGTTGGAGAGATGAGGGGAGGCGGGCTCTAGGCCCAGGCATTCTCAAGATCTGTACATATAAACACGATGGGGAATGCGTAGCTGACGCTGTAAAGTCCGGTCAGGATTATTTGAGTGATCCATGCAACAGAGTGGGATCATTTTTGGTCAGTGTTCTTGAGACGCTGAAACAGCGCCTCAACATCACGTTCATCCCAGGTTGGCGTATCCTCTGCCTCGTTGAGGTCTCTTTCGCCGGCATCACTACTCGAACGACAGCAGGCGAGATATTTGATCCGCGCCGCCTGAGCCTCGAGCTGGTAGAGCTTTTCGTACAGACCTCGTCTGACGCGTGGGACGATGAAGCGGCCGCTCTCAAGGCGTGTTCCGCGTGGCAGCCATTCGGGCAAGCGGGCTGGATTCCCGATGCAGGGTTGGAACAGCCGAAAGCCCGCCATGTTGGAGGCGAGCCGAGCCACATGCTGCTCGCGTGGACTGAACCAAGCAGCCCTCCGATGATCATGATAATCGATGCCATAGACGACATAGCCGAGATGATCGGGATGAGGTCTGGGCAGAGTGGTACGCATCGTGAAATCTCCAATGTACCGCAAGGCCTGAGTGCCGGCTGCGGATTTGCTGATTGAGAAGGAAAGGGGAGGGGGCACTCGGGCCGGGGAGCCCGACCCGAGTGCCGGAAGCTCATGCGGAGGGCGGCAGCAGAGCGAGCTGGTCCCGACGTTGGGGAGCGATGCGCTCCAGCGGGTAGTCACGCCAGCGCAGCCTCAGCAACTCACCATCGATTTGGAGTACGATGGCCTCGTACCAAGCCTCACTGTCGGCATCGTACGCCAGCACAAGGTCGCCAGCCGTGATCTCATCCCAGTGCTTCGGTCGCCGATGGGGTGACGACTGCATGTGTGGGGGCGAGCTAGCAGCCGCTCCTGTCGCAGGAACCGGATCCGTGTTCGTCAGCACCGGAGAGGCGCCATCCGCTGCCGCTGTGGGCTCCTGGGAGGCAGGGCTGGAAGCCTGCGCTCCTGCTGCATTCCCGACCTGGTCCTGACCCTCAGCCGTGGTTTGGTCAGGCTTGGGCTGGTTGGCTGCGAGCGTGGTGATCTTCTCATACAGCGCGTGCTTGACGAACGGCACGAACGCTTTGCCTCCATCGAAGATCCGGCCGCGCGGGAGCTTACGGGCGAGCTCCACCTGTTCGTCAGTGGCGACCACCAGGGTCGAGAACCCCATCACCCCAGCGGCTTTGATGACCGTTTCCTGCTCCTCGGCTGGGAACCAGGAGGCATGGGGCTTGCTCAAGCTGTCGGTGCCATACACCACGAGCGCTGGCTTCGTCATCGGCTTAGTGGCTGGTGCTGGTTTGGTGGCGGACTTGGGCTGGTTTGTTGCTGAAGTGGAGGTCGTCATAGCTGTCTCCTAAGACTGCGGATGCTGGAAAAGAGAAGGGGCCCCGAAGGGCCCCTGTCGCAGATGCGCTCACTTGAGCTGATGCTGGTGTGTTACGGTGTCGTAGCTCAACCATTGGTTCACCCAAGCTGGCGCGGTGTGCTGGCTACACAGCGGCTATACTCAGCCACGGCTAAGCTTGCCGCCAGTATAGTGACCATAGCACGATTTATCGGCTATGTCAATATATTCTTCACATAAGAATATACAGGTATCATTGCGCTGCTGGTTTGAGCGGCACATGGTGGCACTCGTCCCAGAATGGACAAGCTTGGCGCTGGCACGGTGCGCGATCATCGATGCGGTTGCCGTTGCAAAAGTCGAAGCCGCGCTCAGCGCAGAAGCGCCAAATCGCCACCTGCACGAGGCGGGGGAACACGGCCGGGCAGCTCGGGTTCAGCACGCGTGCGTCGATGGCTTGAGCCGCCTCCTCGATCAGGTCGGCGCAGCCACCTGGCGCATAGCAGCGGGGGCCATAAACGTGCTCAACCCCGTGTTCATGAAGGATGCCAGTACGATGCATCCAGTTATGAACGAGCGTGTCGATGGCGATCATCGAGGCTCCGGTCGTGACCCAGCGCTCGCGAGCAGGATCTCCGCACAGCAGAATGTCGGAGAGGGTCATCGCCAGCACCTTATAGGAGATGCCCTCAATCCTGCTCAGAGGTTCCAGCAGGGCTGCTCGCATTTGCTGGACGCGACCGAGTCTGGTTGGGTCATCAGCCAGCTCCAGCTCCTGATCGATCCAGCCGACGAGATCGCCGCCACAGACATCGCGAGCAAAAAGCACTAAGGCGTAGGCAATCTGGTTCAGGCGCCCGTTGCGCAAGGGCAAGAGCGGGAGAGGACAAGAGGGGAGGTGGACGGGCTCAGCGCAGGTCAGAGCTGCCTTGGCATAGCTGCAGCCCTGAAAGGTGCTGAAGCTCTGGAGCTTGGGGCAGCTTGGTTGGGCTTGAAGGCTGGTGTGAACCTCTGCCCACGATGCCTGCCCGTGAGCCTCTATGTAGCTTTGGGCAATGGCATCTGATACGCCCTGAAAGCTGAAGGCCTGGAGGAGCCAATCAACCAGGACCGGGGTATCGCGTGACGCAACAGCAGCTTGAATGCCGGCTTGATGGAGAGCATTGTTCGTCTCGTCGAGAAAGTCACCAGACCCGCAGAGCTCAAAGACGCCGCATATCAGGGCTTGTGGTCGCGGCGCGAGTGAAGTGGAAGCATTGCTCATTCGACGAGCGTACCGAACGCTCAATAGTCGATGTCAACACGCCACAAGCCCTTTTGTAAGAAGGAATACTCTAAGCACATGATGCTCTATCTGGTGCTGCGCACTCCAGAGTTCATACGACCACGGGTTACTGAAGTGTCCCCGGTTGAAGGGGTAACAAGGGGGTAACGCCGCTCAGTCGAAGCAGTAGAAATGCTGCTCGTTGCTGGCCAGCGCTCTCCTGTTTTGTGTGCCTACGGTGTGCAGCTTCCCGCCTCGTGGACCGAGTGTTGTTGAATCCTGACATAGTGGCGCTCCTATTGCGGGAGCAGAACCGAGCTAACCAGGTGGCGCTCCAACGCCGAGCGAAGCTGTGACTCGGCAACCAAGCCGCCGAGATCACTAAGCTTGTCAATCAGGATTTGGAAACCTCAAGCCGATGGCTAGGCGCCATGGTTAATGCTGGGGAAGGACGACTCGCGGGGTAGCGAGGCGGCGGTAGCGCTACGCGGAGTGCGCTACCCGAGGGCCGACACAGAGGTGTTGGGAGGCACGTCAGCTAACGGCCGGCGAAATGCTGACCCCTCAACGTGCGTGGCAGAGGACCGCCTAGGACGAGACACAGCCTGCCTCGGACGCGACGGTCTAGGCAGCACGCTTTCTCGGCTTCGGCTTCCCACCCTCGCTGGCAAGGATGTCGACGGTCTCGATCAAGCGAAGGGTGTAGACGTCTGATTGCCGCCGCAATCCGGCAGGGGTCATGAGCAGGGTGTACAGCCCAATCGCGATGCCGAGGGCGAGATGCAGCAGGGCAGGCTTTCCCATCCAAGTCGCCAGGCCGGCGGAGCCGACGCAGAAGGCGCTGGAGGCCACGCCCCAGGCTCGAATGGCGAGCAGGTTGCGGCGGAAGCCGTAGGCGACGTTCTCGGAGAACAGCAGGGCAAACTTCTTCGTGTCGCGCGTCCGGTTCCGGAGCCAAGCGGCCGCGCGATTGTACCGCTGGTCGGCTGCCGTCGGATTGCGAGCCTCCTCCTCGGGCGAGGGCAAGACGATCTCGGAGTTAAGGCGCATGAGCGTCCGGTGGAGCTCCTGCTTCTCCTTGGGCCCGAGCTGCGGATCGGAGTGCCTGAGGTAGGTAGCGGAGGGGCACCCGCCCCACTCCCTCCAGAGGCGCTCCTCCAGGACCTTACCCGCGTCTCGGGTCACCTGGGAGACGAAGTACGCGGCGACGGAGGTCGCGAGGCCTACGCCGCCCCACTTCCAAGGATCCGCCGTGAACGGGATCCACGCGAGAACCGCGGCCGCGAGCGGGGCCAGCACGATCAGGGCGGGAAGGACACGGGCATTGATCGTGTAACGGTCGAGGTGGATCATCGAGCGGCCTTCTCGGGTTGGTGTGATGACGCGGACGGGCCCGTGCCGCCTCCTTGCGTCTCTACGATGAGCGTCCGGTAGCCGTCGGGCGTCCAGATCAGCATGAGCACCGGGAACATCTGTTCTTCCGCGAGGCGAAGGGCGGTCCGGAGGTCCTTGGCGGATGCGCCGCTCGGAAGAAGGTGGTTGTGCCACGTCCCCAGGGCGTGGAGCGCGCCGCCGGTGCCGATGACGAGGTCGTCCAGGGCCTCCGTCAGCCCTTCGGTGCCAAGCACGAATTCGTGCGGGCTGAAGCGGCTGTCCGGAGGCGCCGGGATCAGGTCGACGACGTGGAACGTGTTGGTCAGGTCGACGAACCGTCCGACGAGCACGCCTCCGGTCTCGCGGCCGGGTTTCGCCGCGACGGCCTCCCGGATCGCGCGGTCAACCCTGCGGCTCAGGCGGACCGAGAGATCGCCCGTCCCGTCCCGCGGGAGCGTCACCCAGGGATCGACTCCGATCCGGTCCCAAGTCTGGCCCACCCCGTCGGGAGCGAGCTGCCCGAGGAGGAGCTCGCCACCTTCGGCAGGAAGTCCTGTCCTGAGATAGTCGGCGAGCACCTCCGCCATGGGGGCCGTGAGCGCGGACAGGCGCGCGTCAGAGAGCGGGAAGGTGAGCGAGGAGCATCCCTGCCCGATGGCGAGCGCCTGGGCGCGCGCGCTGAAGACGTCCTCTCGAAGGGTCTGGTTACCGTGGATCTGCCGATATCCCTCGACCGCCAGGTCGGCCGCGGAGGGGTTCGCGTCCGGGCCCTCGACTGCCATGTAGGCGAGTGCACCCCCACCCAGGAGGCACGATTCGACGATGCGCGCGCGGGGACCTGGCGGCAACAGGGCGAGCAAGCCCTCGCGGACCGCGACCGAGCCCGTGGCGTTCACAACGGCGGCACGATCCGACGCGAACAGGGAGGCCACCTGTCCGGGGTTCGTCTCCAGCTCGAACAGGATGTCCTTTGAGAGGGCCGTTGCGGGCTGGCGCAGCGCCGACATCTCCTCGGCGAGCATATCCGCCTTGGCCGCGAAGATGCGTTCCTTCTCGGAGCCGGGGAGGAGTGCGTGCCGCGCCCAGTTGTGTGGCTGCATGAGCCCGTGGTCCACGACCTCCGACGGGCCACGGCCGCTTCGCGCCAAGTGGACCGCGAGCTTCGATCCGACGCTGCCGCATCCCAGCAAGGTCCAGGGTCGACGCGCGCCGTCGCCGTCACCGGACGCCCTCCGAAGGAGCTGCACGGAGACCGTGTCCCGGTTCATGGCGATTCTGACGGGCTTCGCGCTAGTCGACGAGAGGTCGTCGTTGCCCGAGAGCTCGACGAGATACGGGCAGATCTCGATGGGAGAGTCGCTGCCGATCACGTTGCATGGTCGCCGTGCGAGCAGGAACACCGCGAGGGGCACAGCGGTGCGGAACCGAACTCCCGCGAGGCGTGTCTGGAGCAGCGCCATGCGCGCGGCGAAAACGTCGCCGCAGCCGAGATCCTGCGCGCGGCGATGGAGCGAGGCGACGTCCGTGACGCTCTCCGGGAGGTAGCGGTCGGCGACGAACGGTGCCCCCGCGGCTGTCTTGCCCGAGGACGCGGCCAGCGCGAGGCCGTTCCCCCACCGGTGTCGGCCAGCGCTCCTGAAGGTGAACTTGTCCGCTATGTCGGCGGTCAGCGGCAGGGGTTCGCTGTCGACCATGACGGTGTAGATGGTCGCGCCCGCGTCGAGTTCATGAACGCGGAAAGCGACCTCGTAGATGGTCGCTTTCGTGTCGCGTCCCGCGGTCCCTCGCATCCAGTCCGGGTCGCAGATCGTGATGTCGTCGAAGCTGTCCCGACGCGTCGGCTCCCAGCCGTGGGTCGGATCGATCAGGCGCACAAGAGCCGCACGCTGGAGCCAGTCGGCAACTTGGTCGACGACGCCAGGGATGCCACGGGAGCGCATCATCTCGCGGGTTGAACCTGCCAGGAAGCACGGACGCGGCAGGCATCCCGGCTTCACGGGCATCAGGTGCGGATGCGCCGTGTCGAAGCCCTCGCGAAGGAACACCTTGGGAGCGCTCAGCGGGAACCCGGCCGAGAAGGCGAACACCACAGGCTCGACGGCCAGGACGCCGTTCTCGCTCCGCCCCCCCGCACGCCAGGGGCCCGGGAGGTTGGTGTCGATGTCGACCATCACCGTGACGGTGCCGGACCGCATATCCGGCCCGGGCCGGACGTCCACGACGGCCGGATGGGTCGCGATCACCCGGAGCGCCCGGGTGATCGCTTGATCGGCCAGCACGTTCATGACCTGCTCACCCGTGCGGCCAGGGCTGAGCGCCAAGGCCAGTCCCGGTCGCGACGCTCGCGGCCGCGACCGCGGGCCACTTCGGACGCGCGCCGGCATAGGTGACCTCGATCTCGTAAGGCTCCAGACCCTTCGGATCGGCGATGCAGGTGAAGGTGCCCGACATGGACTTCAGGATGTCCTTGTATTCGCGGCGAGCCCGGGTGCAGGGGGGATCCCTATCGTCATCGCAGATGGTCTTGCTGCTCGACAGGATCGTAGCCCCCGAGCGGGCCTGACCGAGGGCGTTGCGGGCCTTGAGCGAGACCGGTGCACTCTCCCCGTACACCGACCAGCTGTACCAAGAGAGGCTGTGCCAGCTGCAGTGATGCGGGGCTATCATCACGTCGTATTCGAGCACGGACGGGCGGTGGGAGTTGCGGTCCCAGATGCGTTCCCAGATGGCGACCTCGGCGTCGCCGCCGAGCAGATACCTGGCGGCACCGGGGACGTGATCGGCCTTCAGTTCGAGGGCCATGACGACGCTGGAGTTGTTCTTAGAGAGGGTCTCCTCCTCGTCCTCGTCGTCGGACGGCGGGAGGGGGGCGATGAGGCAGGCCTTGAAGAAGCCCTCGTCGGCCCCGCAGATCCTGCCGAACTCCTGGTCTACCTTCACGAGGATGGCCCCGAGGTCGTCGGTCTTGCCGTCGACGTCCTCGCCCAGAATCAGGATGCGGTCGCCGTCGGCGAGGAAACCCCAAGTCCGGAACTTCTGCACGCGGCGCCGCGCCTCGGCGTTCCAGGCCTTCGCGTCTTCGCACAGGCTGTGCTTCTTCGACGCCCGCCGGAAGACCATCGGGCTCGACCACATCTCCCGGATGACGATTTTGTCGTCGTCCTTGGACCATTCGCTCAAGGGGCCGAGGTGGAAGTGGTTGCGCAGCCCGCGGCAGTGATCCTGGTCGGGGTGGGTCAGGAGGAAGGCATCTACGTAGAGGCGGCCCTGGGCATCGCGCTTGAGCCGCTTGCGAAGCTGCTTGGCCACGTCGGCGATGTCCTTCTCGTCCGGGTCGTCGGCCGCGCCGCGGATGTTGATGTCAGCGAGCACGGTGCGCCCGCCCTCCATCTCGAAGAGCGTCATGTCGCCGTTGCCGACGCGGAAGTGAGCGGTGTTGGCCCCCATGGCCCCTCCTTGCCCGAGTTCGTCCTTTACGGGCCATTAAGTACGCCTACTCCGAACATGGCTGCGCTTGTTCCCCTTGTCAAGAAATTTTGGTACGTCTAAAGCGAACTCTGTGGAAAAATAGAACGAACAAGGAACACCGATCCGATGGCATCGTTCGGCGAGAAGATAAGGACCCTGCGCAAGAAGGCGGGGCTCACCCTTGAGCAGCTGGCCGAGAGGACCGAATCGAGCAAGAGCTACGTGTGGGAGTTGGAGAACAAGAACCCACCGCGGCCCTCGGCAGAGAAGATCGCGCGCATCGCTGCCGCTCTGGGCGTGACCAGCGACTACCTGATGTCGGGGGACGCCGATCTTCAATCGGCTGAGGACCAGGCCTTCTTCCGCAAGTACCAGGGCTTGGACCCGACGGTGAAGGAGCGGATCCGCAAGATGACGGACCTGTTGGGGGACTGATGGCAGACGACGCCGGGAAAACACCAAGGCACTGGGCCGCGGATCTCACGCGATTGCTCAATGCAATCCCCGGCATAGAACGGTTTCCGGTCGATGTCGAGAACTTCGCCCCAGCGTATTCCCGTCAGCGTTGGCCGGACGATCCTGTCCTCCGCGTGGAGGCCGACGACCTTCGCGGGTTCGAGGGCGCGTTGGTGCCCATGGGGCGCCCCCGGAAAGGCTGGGGCATCCTCCTGAACGCGGGCGTGAGCGATGGGCGTCGGCGATTCACGGCTGCGCACGAGTTCGGGCACTACTTGCTCCACCGCCATCTCATCCCCGCTGACGGGCTCTACTGCGACGAAGCCGCGATGCGGGGCGAAGGCAGGAACATCGAGAAAGAGGCGGACCAGTTCGCGGCCGCTCTTCTCATGCCGCTCGACGACATGCGGCTTCGCATCGGCGCGCGAGAGAAGCCAACCTTGGACATGCTCAGCGGCTGTGCCGACCGTTACGGCGTCTCGTTGACGGCGGTGACCCTGAGGTGGCTGGAGTACACTGAGCGGCGGGCCATCGTCGTCGCCTCGACGGACGGGTTCGCACTCTGGGCTCGGTCGAGCGAAGCGGCCTTCCGCTCGGGTCGGTTCATCCGCACGTCACGGGAGCCATACGAGATCCCCAACGTATCGTGCGCCGGCGCTGGGGACTACTCGGAGGTGGCCAGGGAAGGGGTGCGGCACCCGCCTGGCGTATGGTTCCCCGAGGCCGTGGAGGAGATCTCCATCTTCTCGGAAAACTACGATCAAACCTTCACGGTCCTCCACCTCGACGACGCCGGCCGCGGCTACAGGCTTGTAGAGGAACACGTCGACGACACCTTCGACCGCTTCGCTCGATGAGGTCCGCCGGCAGGTGAACTCCCGGACCGGGTCACCGCCACCCCCCGCAGCTTGCCCTAGGACGTCCGACCCTGGTGGTAGCGCTCAGAGGGTAGCGTCACCGCACGACGGTGACGGCTCCTTCACGGCTCTCGGGCCACACTCCGCCGAAACGGGGGTGGACGATGCCGGAGTATCAGGTGCCGACGGACTGGCGGTCGAAACGCGTCGAGGACGCGGCGCGGCAGCTCGTGCAGCAGGGCGAGCGGGTAACCTACCGGTCGGTGCTGCGGGTGATGCGCCAGGTTGAGGGCCACGGGCTCCCGATGCGGGACATCACGGCCCCCTAGCGCGGTGGAAGGCCCGGATGGGCTGCGTGTACTCGCCGGTCGAGGCCGCGCGTCTGCCGCTGCCGCTTGAGCGCTCGGTGGCCGGCTTCGCCAAGGAGGTCCTCGAATTCGCGACGAGGCGCGCCCAGGAGCAGATCCAGGCGGAGCTTGAGGACATCGCTTACGAGCGCAACCATTTGGCCTGGTACTGTGATCAGCTCCTTGACGAGATCGGGACGCTTGAAGGCGAAATCCAGAAGCTCAGGACCGACATCGACGAGATGCGCGCGGCCGCGGACCGGCGGTTCGGGTACGGTGCCCTGGATGCGCACCGGGCGGCGCAGGGCGCCCGGGAGCAGGCTGAGAGGGAGAGGCTGCGGGCCGACGAGATGGCCGGCGTCGCCGACGGGTTCGCGCTGGACCTGCCGCTGCCCGGCACCGAGGACGATCCCGGGCAGGGGCCGGCGAACGGCGCTCCGCAGGGCGACTTCGAGGCATTCATCCGCTCAAAACCGGACTAAGTGGCCAACGCCGGGGGAGTCCTCATGCGCTCCTGTTACCCCCAGCGTTACCCTAAAGGGGTAACGCACCGAAAGGGCAATCTGAAACAGCGGCTAAGTGCTTGATTTAAATGGTACAGCCGCCCCGGCTCGAACGGGGGACCCCCAGATCCACAATCTGGTGCTCTAACCAACTGAGCTACGGCTGCACGCGAGGGAGGGTGTAGCGACCCGGAGAGGCGATTTCAAGGTGCTTGTTGCCGCGCCGGGCGGGCGCAAACGGCGGGCGCGGAGGCCTGCCGTCGGCGAGGGAGAAGGACCGGAGCGCCGGGCGGGTGACCCGAGCAGGGGGAACCAACCCTGCCCCAGTCGGGTCCGGCGGTCGGCAGCACGGACCGCGGGAGCGTTCTAGCCGCCGCTGGCGCCGGCCGCCTTGAGGACCGGGGTCCAGCGGGCGAGCTCGCTCTCGACGAGCTTCTGCAGAGCAGGACCGCCCCGTCCCGACTTCTCCGGGATCACGCCGCCGAGGTCGAGGAGGCGCTTGCTGGTGTTCTGGTCGTCGAGCGCCTTGTCGAGGGCGTCCGAGAGCTTGGCGACGATCTCCGGCGGCGTGCCCTTCGGTGCGAAGACCGCATTCCAGGCCGAGACCTCGTAGTTGGGCAGGCCGGCCTCCTTGGTGGTCGGCAGGTTGGGCAGGGCCGGGGAGCGCTCGGGCGTGGCGATCGCGTAGGCCTTGATGTTGCCGCCCTGGATCTGGGGTGCCACATTGACGATCTGGTCTGTCATCAGGTCGACCGTGTTGGCCATCAGGTCATTGAGCGCCGGCCCGGTGCCGCGATAGGCCACGAAGGTCGGCTTGGCATTGACAGTGGAATTGAACAGAATTCCGGTGATGTGGGAGACGGACCCGGGACCGGCATGGGCCATGTTGACCTTATCGCCGGTCTTCTGCAGGTGCTCGATCAGACCCTTGAGATCGTTGGCGGGAAAGTCCTTCCGGGCGACGATCACGATCGGCGTGCCGGCCGCGAGGCCGACTGGGGCGAAGTCCTTGGCGGGATCGTATTTCAGGTTGGGGTAGAGCGCCGGAGACGCGCCGTGGGTGCCCATGTGGCCCATCATGATCGTGTAGCCGTCGGGCTGCGCCTGGGACGCGCGGGTGATGCCCGTGGTGCCGCCGGCGCCGGCGACGTTCTCGACCACGACCTGCTGGCCGAGCGTCCGGGACATGTGGTCGCTGACGATGCGGGCGATCACGTCCGTCGGGCCGCCGGCCGCGAACGGCACGATCATGGTGATGGGGCGGGTGGGGTAGTTCCCCTGCGCCTCGGCGCCTGTAGCGGCAAGGCCCAGGGCTGCGGCGAGAATCAAGATCCGTTTCTTCATCGTTTCCTCCGAGATGTAAGCAGACTTATGAGAGCGACCGGGATTGCCAAGGGCAAGCGCCCTCAATCCCGGCCCGCACGGTGGCGAGAATCGCGAAGTTGGCGCCGCGGCGCGAGACGGAAGCCCCGCCGCGCCCTATTCGACGAAGACCTCGTCTCGGCTCTTGCGGATCGACGGGAGCAGCGCCACCACGAGCAGGATCACCGCGACGGCGAGCAGGCCCGCGCTGACCGGGCGCTCCAAGAAGGTCATCATGTCGCCGCGGGAGATGATCAGCGCGCGCCTCAGGTTCTCCTCCATGAGCCGGCCGAGCACGAAGCCGAGCAGCAGCGGCGCCGGCTCGAAACCGAACTTCACCAGCGTGTATCCCACCAGCCCGAAGAAGCCGATGAACATCACGTCCGTGGGCAGCGAGTTGATCGAGTAGATGCCGATGCAGCAGAACATCAGGATGGCCGGGAACATCAGCCGGTAAGGCACCTTCAAGAGGCGCACCCACAGGCCGATGAGCGGCAGGTTGATGATCAGCAGCATCAGGTTGCCGACCCACATGGAGGCGATCATGCCCCAGAACAGGTTCGGAGCCTTGGTCATCACCTGCGGCCCCGGCACGATGCCGTGGATTGTCATGGCGCCGACCATCAGGGCCATGACGGCATTCGGCGGAATGCCGAGGGTGAGGAGCGGGATGAACGAGGTCTGCGCGCCGGCGTTGTTGGCGCTCTCCGGTCCGGCCACGCCCTCGATGGCGCCCCGGCCGAAGCGGCGCGGGTCCTTGGCGAGCTTCTTCTCCACCGTGTAGGAGGCAAAGGGCCCGAGCACGGCGCCGTTTCCGGGCAGGATGCCGAGCGTCGCGCCGATCGTGGTGCCGCGCAGAACCGGGGCGATGCACTGCTTGAAGTCGTCCCAGTTCGGGAGGAGCCGGCCGATCGCCTGCTTGACCACGTCGCGGGATTCCGTGTGCTCCAGGTTGCGCAGGATCTCGGCGATGCCGAAAATGCCCATGGCGAGCACCGCGAAGTCGATGCCGTCGGCCAGGAATTGCAGGCCGAAGGTCATCCGCTCCTGGCCGGTCTCGAGGTCGGTTCCGACCGTCGAGAGCAGGATCCCGAGCACGATCATGGCGATCGCCTTCAGGATCGAGCCGCGGGCCAGCACGACGGCAAAGACCAGGCCCATGATCATGAGCGAGAAGTACTCGGCTGGTCCGAAGATGAGGGCAAGCCGCGTGAGAGGCGCGCCGAGTGCCGCGATCACCAGGGTCGCCACGGTGCCGGCGAAGAAGGAGCCGATCGCCGCGACACCGAGCGCCACGCCTGCTCGGCCCTGGCGGGCCATCTGGTGGCCATCGAGCGTGGTCACGACCGAGGTGGCTTCGCCCGGGATATTGACCAGGATCGCGGTCGTGGATCCGCCGTACTGGGCGCCGTAATAGATGCCCGCCAGCATGATGAGCGCGCCCACCGGGTCGAGCCCAAAGGTGATGGGCAGCAGCATCGCGATGGTGGCGACCGGCCCGACGCCCGGCAGCACGCCCACGAGGGTCCCGACGAGACAGCCTAGGAACGCGAGGCCCAGGTTCTGGAGCGTCAGCGCGACGCCGAAGCCGAGGGTGAGATTGGAAACCAGGTCGCCCATCAAGTCCTCTCAGCGGGAGCGGGTCGTTCGGCAGGGGTCAGCAGGAGGGAAGCCTTCGTTCAGGGCCGGCCAAGCCCCGTCAGATCCGCCCCGAGTGGTCGGCGACGTCAACGGGGCCGCGGCGGCCACGGGTGAGAAGGAAGACGAGCGCCGCGACGATGGCCAGTGTGGCGGCCGTCACCCGCAGCACGGCCTTCTGCGACCAGCCCGCGAAGAACCAATCCGCCAGGGCCTGCGGGAACACGGGGATCGGCAGGTTGAGCAGATCTCCGAAGAGCACCATGCAGAAAGGCGTCAGCGTCAGGGCCAGGATGACGAGATCCCGCAGCCGGGCCTCGTTGCTGGCATAGCCGCCGATCATGATCGCGAGCGGGCCCGCCACCACGAGCCCGAGGCCGGGCGTCGAGATCCCGCCGAACGCGAAGGGCCGGATCGTCACCGCGAAGGCCAGGACCGCGATCATCACCATGAGGGGCCCGCGCAGGGACCAGCGCTCGAGGGCATCGCCTTGCTTCATGAAGGCCGTGACCACGAGGGCAAGGCCGCACAGGGCGACGCCGATGGCAAGCCAGCGCGGCAGCATGGCTGGACCCATGGAGCGGAGCGTCCCCTGGTCGAGGTTACGGGTCAGCCACAGGGCCAGAGCCGCGAGAGCCAGCAACAGCAATCCGCCCATCAGGCTCTGCGGTGCCCGAATGGGCCCGCTGCGCCCTGACGAGCGGTCGGTATCGGCGTTCATCGGCGGCCCTCCCTCGGCCCGTCTATGCTGCGACGAGCCTTATCTTGCCGTTCGGTTTGGCACGAGCCCCGGCCCTCGATCAAGACGGCTCCCGCCTCATCAAAGCTCAACCAACACCAAAGTTGCGCTCGGGAGGGGTCTGCGCCTTATTTCATTGCGGTATGGCCATCGAGGGACAGCAGCGCTCCGACGGCTTGGCACCGTCCGCGATTGGCGGCACAAGGGCGCGGACAATTCTCTAGGGAGACGAAGAATGGCGACGAACCGCGTCTACAACATCGCCGTGATTCCCGGCGACGGCATCGGCAAGGAGGTCGTGCCGGAAGGCGTGCGGGTGCTCGAGGCCGCGGCCAAGCGGTTCGGCTTCGAGATCCGGCAGCACTGGAAGGACTATTCCTCCTGCGACTACTACCTCGAGCACGGCCGCATGATGCCCGAGGACTGGAAGGAGCAACTTGTCGGCCAGGACGCCATCTATTTCGGCGCCGTCGGCTGGCCCGAGAAGGTGCCGGACCACATCTCGCTCTGGGGCTCGCTGATCCTGTTCCGGCGCGAGTTCGACCAGTACGTCAACCTGCGCCCGGTCCGGCTCATGCCCGGCGTCCCGTCCCCGCTCGCGAACCGCAATCCCGGGGACATCGACTTCTGGGTCGTCCGCGAGAACACGGAAGGGGAGTATTCCTCGGTCGGCGGACGCATGTTCCCGGGGACGGAGCGGGAATTCGCGACGCAGCAGACCGTCATGACCCGGATCGGTGTCGACCGGGTGCTGCGCTACGCATTCGAGCTGGCCCGGCGGACCCCGAAGAAGCACCTGACCTCGGCGACGAAGTCCAACGGCATCTCGATCACGATGCCGTACTGGGACGAGCGCGTGAAGGAGATGGCGAGCCAATACCCCGACGTGAGCTGGAACCAGTTCCACATTGACATCCTCACCGCCCACTTCGTGCTCAACCCCGACAAGTTCAACGTGGTCGTGGCCTCGAACCTCTTCGGCGACATCCTCTCCGATCTCGGCCCCGCCTGCACAGGGACGATCGGCATCGCACCCTCAGGCAACATCAATCCCGAGCGGACCTTCCCATCGGTGTTCGAGCCGGTCCACGGCTCGGCCCCCGACATCGCGGGGCAGGGGATCGCCAATCCGATCGGGCAGATCTGGTCGGGCGCGATGATGCTGGAGCACCTCGGTGAGACCGAGGCTGCGGCCGCCATCGTGCGTGCGATCGAGACGGTCCTGGGGCAGGAGGGTCTGCGGACCCGGGATCTCAAGGGCAGGGCCAGCACGGAAGAGTGCGGCAAGGCGATCGCCGAGGCGCTCGGCTGACGGCGAAAAGGCCGGAGGCGAGGGGTCGCCTCCGGCCTTGATTGCAGGGATCAGCGGGTCCGGAGACCTGCGGACGACCTTCCCGCCCGCAGGTTGGCCGATCCGGATCAGCCGGCCACGTGGGGATAGACCTCGACGAAACCGCGATAGACCATCTCGACCGCGACGTAGAGGATCACCGCCAGGCCCACATAGGCGATCCAGCGGTGGCGCTGCAGCAGGCGGGCGATGAAGGAGGCCGCCAGGCCCATCAATGCGATCGACAGGACGAGGCCGAAGACCAGCACCCACGGGTGTTCGCGGGCTGCGCCCGCGACCGCCAGGACGTTGTCGAGCGACATCGAGACGTCGGCGATCACGATCTGCCAGGCCGCCTGGGCAAAGGTCTTGCGCGGTGCGCCGCCTCCGACCACGCCGTCCCGGTTCGTATCGGCATCGGCCAGCACCTCATCGAGGTCCTGCTCGGTCTGGTGTGAGGTCCTGAGCTCCCGCCACATCTTCCAGCAGACCCACAGCAGAAGCACGCCACCGGCCAGGAGCAAGCCTACGATTTGAAGGAGCTGGGTCGTCAGGGCCGCGAACACGATGCGCAGGCCGGTCGCGGCAATGATGCCGATCAGGATCGCCTTGTTGCGCTGGTCCCTGGGCAGGCCCGCAGCCGCGAGGCCGATCACGATGGCGTTGTCGCCGGCCAACACCAGGTCGATCATGATGACCTGGAGGAATGCTGTCATAACTTCGGGTGTAAAGATTTCGCTCATGCCGCGCCTCGCAAAGGGCTGTCAGAAGCGACACGTCCGGTATGGCCGATGGCGAGCCGAGGTGTCCGGGCCAGGACGAGCCGCGGCGGCGCTTGCCAAAGAGCAGAGCGTCGCGAGGGTTCTTTATCGCCCCTGGCCCAAAGGCCGCAGGGGGACCGCGCAGTCCGACATCGCAGCTCCCATGAGCTGCCAGAGGGGCCCGGCCTGGCGGGTCCCTAGGTGATCGATATGGCCCGGTGCGTCAAGCCGATCCAGGCATATCCAGCGCCTTTTTGCCTGGGTAGCGCCTGCAAAGCTGTCATAACCTGTCCGTCGGCCGCTCCGTCCGCCACACATCGGAGCCATGCATCCGCCTCGGTTGACGGGGCGGGCAGCGGGACCGCAGGGTGCATGCAACTGCCATTCGACGCCCCGATGGAACCCTCCAACCGCTTTAGCCTGGCCGGCTGCCTTCATGGCGCGCGCCTGACGCTCCCGCTCATGCCCGGGTTGCTGGTGTTCGCGTCCGCGTTCGGAACGGCGGCGCAGCAACGCGGGCTCCCGATCGAGCAGGCGCTCGCGATCAGCGCATTCGTCTTCGCGGGCGCATCCCAGATGGTTAGCCTCGAGGTGTGGCAGGACGTCTGGACCCCCGCGACGATTCTCGGCGTCATGACCGTCACGGGTGTCGTCAACAGCCGCATGGTGCTGGCCGGCGCCTCGATCCAGCCCTGGCTCAGGGGTGAGCCCGCCGGGCGGCTCGCCCTCAACCTGTTCTTCCTCACCGATGCCAACTGGCTTCTCGCCACCCGGTATGGCGAGAGGGGCGGCCGGGATGTCGGCGTGCTCTTCGGGGCCGGAATCGCGCTCTGGGTCCTGTGGATCGCCGGGACCGTCCCGGGTTATCTCGCGGGCGCGCTCGTGAGCGAACCGCGACGCTTCGGACTCGATCTGGTGATGCCGATCTTTTTCAGCGCCATGCTGGTGCCCCTCTGGCGGGGCGCCCGATCCGCCCGCCCCTGGGTCGTGGCGGGCGCCGTCGCGCTCGTGGTCCACGCCCTCGTGCCGGGCTACGCCTTCATCATCGCGGGAGCCTTGGCCGGCGCAGTCGCAGGAGCGTTCCTGGAATGAGCGAGACGCTCCACCGGCCCGTCGCCAGCGACGGGGCCTCCGCATCATGACCGGCCTGCGCGAATGGGTGGCGGGCCCCGCCGGCCCCTACCTGGCGATCCTCGCCATGACGGTCGCGACCTATCTTTGCCGCGCCGCCGGGGTCGTGGTCATGAGCCGGATGCGGATCACGCCGCGACTGGAGCGGGGCTTGCGGGCGCTTCCGGGCTCCATCGTGGTCGCAACGGTCCTTCCGCTCGCGGTGCAAGGCGGGCCGCCGGCCGCCCTCGGACTCGTCGCGGCGCTCCTCGCCATGGCCTGGCTGCGCACGGAACTCGCGGCCTTAGGCGCAGGCCTCGCGGTCGTCAGCCTCGTGCGCGCCGCCGGGTTCTGATCAAGGCCGCGGGGCGCACGCATCAGCTCTTGAGGCGCATGCGGATTCGGTAGACGAGCCCGTCGCGCACGTTGCGATAGGCGTCGAGGCGCTGCTCGCGGGTCCCCTGGACGATGGTGGGGTCGGGCGTCGGCCAGTATTCCACGTCGGCGGCCAGGGTGCGGGTGAGCTCCAGGGCGGCGTGGTGGGCCTCCGGCGAGAGCGAGACGATGAGGTCGAAGTTGAGCCCCTCCCATTCCTCGAGCTCGTCCAGCGTGCGGGGTTTATGCTTGGCGGCCTCGATGCCGATCTCGTCGAGGGCGGCGGTCGCGAAGGGGTCGACGTCGCCTTTGCGGACGCCGGCGGACTGCACGTAGATCGACTTGCCGAAGTAGTGGCGGGCGATCGCCTCGGCCATGGGCGAGCGCACGGAGTTCCAGGCGCAGACGAACAGGACCGACTGGACCCGTCGCGGGCGCTGCCCTTCCGCCATGTCCCTAGACCCCTGGCCGCAGAATCGGCCGCAGGCGGGGACCCCCGCGCGCAGGCCGTCCCAAGCGGCGCCCTTTGGGTTCGCGTCGAAGGAGCCGCATCGGCGGACGGTCAGCCTTTCCAGTGCAGAGCAAAGATCAACGTAAAGATGCGCCGCGCCGTGTCGAAGTCGACCTCCACTTTGCCGTCGAGGCGCTGCATCAGAAGCTCGGCGGCCTCGTTGTGAAGCCCCCGGCGACCCATGTCGATCGCCTCGATCTGCGCCGGCGAGGCGCTGCGGATGGCCTGATAATAGCTGTCGCAGACGATCTCATAGTCGCGGATCACGCGTCGGAACGGGGTGAGCGACAGGTGATGGGCCATGAGAGCGGCCCCGTCTGCCGTACGGATGTCGAGGCACAGGCGCTTGTCGACGAGCGAGATGTGGAGCGCATAGGGTCCGCCCTCGTGGCCCGGCAGGGCGAAGGTGTTGGCCTCCACGATGTCGTAGATCGCGATCGCCCGCTCGTGCTCCTGGTCCGGGCTGCCGCGGCCGATGGAGGACTCGTCGAGGGTCACCGCGACGAGGCGCCGCCGCTCGTCGCGTTTTGGAAGTTCGCCCTGGTCTGCCTCCTCCCCTGCCATCAGGCCTTTCCTTCGAAGTTCCGCGGGTCCCCACAACCAGACCGGCGGATCGCCCCGTCAAAGTACGGGCGGATCGTTGCCGGTCCGGAGGATCGATCCGTCAGAGGTTGAGGCGGATCGCCACCGAGCGGGCATGGCCCTCCAGCCCCTCGGTGCGCCCGAGCGCGATGGCCGCGGGACCCAGCGCCCGCAAGGCGCCGGGATCGCATTTCAGGATCGAGGTTCGCTTCATGAAGTCAAGCACGCCGAGTCCGGAGGAGAAACGCGCCGAGCGCGCCGTGGGGAGCACGTGGTTCGGACCGCCGACGTAATCGCCGATAGCCTCCGGCGTGTGGCTGCCGAGGAAGATCGCGCCCGCGTTGCGGATCCGGGCGGCGAGCGCCTCGGCATCCTCGGTTTCGATCTCGAGATGCTCGGGCGCCAGCCGGTCGACGAGCGGGACCGCATCTGAGAGATGGTTGACCCGGATGACGGCCCCGAAGTCGCGCCAGCTGGCGCCGGCGATGTCCGCCCGCGGCAAGGTGGCGAGCTGGTTCTCGACCGCCGCCTCGACGGCGTCGGCGAGCTCGGCGCTGTCGGTGATCAGGATCGATTGAGCCGCCGCGTCGTGCTCGGCTTGGGCCAGGAGGTCGGCCGCGACCCAGTCGGGATTGGCCCTGCCGTCCGCGAGCACCAGCACCTCGGACGGGCCGGCGATCATGTCGATGCCGACCTGCCCGAAGACCCGGCGCTTGGCGGCGGCCACATAGGCATTGCCGGGGCCGACGATCTTGGCGACCGGCGCGATCGTTGCCGTGCCGTAGGCGAGGGCGGCGACCGCCTGCGCCCCACCGACCCGGTAGGCCTCGTCGACGCCGGCGAGCCGTGCGGCGGCGAGCACCAGCGGGTTCGTTTCGCCGCGTGGGGTCGGCACCACCATGACGATTCGGGGGACGCCGGCGACCTTGGCGGGAACGGCGTTCATGAGCACGGAGGACGGGTAGCTCGCCGTGCCGCCGGGCACGTAGAGACCGACCGATTCGAGCGCCGTCCAGCGCCAGCCCATGGTGACGCCGAGCGCGTCGGTGGTGGTGGAATCCTCAGGTTTCTGGGCCCGGTGGTAGACCTCGATGCGCTCGCGGGCGAGGCGCAGGGCCTCGAGCGCTTCCGTCGAACACTGCGCCTCGGCGGCGTCGATCTCGGCATCCGAGATCCGCAAGGTCTCGGGCGAGAGGTCGAGCCCGTCGAAGCGCCGGGTGTATTCGACCAGGGCCGCGTCGCCGCGGGCGATCACGGCCTCGATGATGGCCTTGACGACCTGGTCCACATCCTCGGAGACCTCGCGCTTCATGGAGAGAAGCGCAGTGAACGCACCCGCAAATCCGGGATCGCGGGCGTCGAGGCGCTGCGCCATCAGATGCGCTCCAGGCGCGGGCGGAGTCCGGGACCCCAAGTGAATGTCGCAGTCATCAGGCGCGCTCCGCAGTCAGGTCGATATCGTGGCTGGGCCGGCCTTCCGCCTCCCAGATCGGCCCGAGGTCCTTCATCTGCGCCTCGATGCACTCGAGGTCGAGCTGAATCGCGCCGCCGTCGGCGAAGATCAGGGTTGCGGTGCCCGAGGGGTCGTTGGTGACTTCGAAGGTGACGGCCAGGAGGTTGAGCACCGCGTCCGGGTTCGACCGGTCAACGCCCCGGGTGCGAACCGCGAGCACGCGCTCGAAATGGACGCCTGTGAGGCGTCGCCGGGGCGGGTCCGCCGGGCCAGCCTCCCAGTCGAAGCGGCGCGCCGCAAGCGCGAAGCGATGTTCGGCGGGGAGATAGGCGATGTCGCCGACGCGCACGATCGCGTCCTGGAGGTGCGCCGACACGACCGCGAGGTCGTCGGCGTCGAGGGCAACAAGCTTCAGGAGGTCCATGGGAGCTCTGCCGGTGCGAGAGGGTTGAGGGCTAGGTAGCGATGCGTCCTAGCAACCGCAACCTTCCGGCAGGGCGCCCATGTCGGAGGCAGGCGATCCGGTCCGGGCCGGATCCGGCCCCCTCTGCTGCTGCTTGGTGGTGATCCGCCCCGGATGCGCTCGATCTCGGTTCCCGGGCGGATGGGTACCGATTAGCCCCGGATGCGCTCGATCTCGGCCCCGCAGCGGCTGAGCTTGGCCTCCAAGGCCTCGAAGCCGCGGTCGAGATGATAGACCCGGTTGATGGTGGTCTCGCCGTCGGCCACGAGGCCGGCGATCACGAGCGACACCGAGGCCCGCAGGTCCGTCGCCATCACGGGTGCGCCGCGCAGCCGCTCGACGCCTTCGACATAGGCCGTGTCGCCGTCGAGGCGGATCCGGGCGCCGAGCCGGGCGAGCTCCTGGACGTGCATGAACCGGTTCTCGAAGATCGTCTCTCGGATCGCCGAGGTCCCCGTGGCCTTGGTCATGAGGGCCATGAACTGGGCCTGGAGGTCGGTCGGAAAGCCCGGGAACGGATCCGTGGTGACGTCGACGGCGTGGATGCCGCCGCCGTTGCGGCGAATGCGGATGCCGGCATTGGTGGCGGAGATGTCGGCGCCGGTCTGCCCGAGTACGTCGAGGGCGAATTGCAGGAGGTCGGGGCGGGTGTTCTCGAGCGTGACGTCGCCGCCCGTCATGGCGACCGCCATGGCGTAGGTGCCGGTCTCGATCCGGTCGGGCAGCACCTCGTGGGTGGCGCCATGGAGCCGGGGCACGCCGTCGACGACGATCCGGGACGTGCCGGCGCCCTCGATCCGGGCCCCCATCTTGAGCAGGCACTCCGCGAGATCGACCACCTCGGGCTCCCGGGCGGCGTTCTCGATCACCGTGGTGCCGTCGGCGAGGGCCGCCGCCATGAGGGCGACATGCGTGCCCCCGACCGTGACCTTGGCGAAATCGATCTGCCCGCCCTTGAGGCCTTTTGGGGCCCTGGCGATCACATAGCCGCCGTCGATCTCGATCGATGCGCCGAGCTGCTCCAGGGCATAGATCAGGAGGTCGACGGGTCGCGTCCCGATGGCGCAGCCGCCCGGCATCGAGACCTTCGCCTCGCCGAGCCGTGCCAGGAGCGGCGCGACCACCCAGAAGCTCGCCCGCATGGTGGAGACGAGCTCGTAGGGCGCCGTGGTGTCGATGATGGTGCGGGCCGAGAGGCGGATGGTCTGGCCGGTCTCCGTGGTCTGGCCCGGGCGCTTGCCGGCGATCATGTGATCGACGCCGAAATTGCTCAGGATCCGCAAAAGGGAGGAGATGTCGGCAAGGCGCGGCACATTGACGAGCTCGAGGGTCTCGTCGGTCAGGAGGCTCGCGATCATCAGCGGCAGGGCCGCGTTCTTGGCTCCCGAGATCGGGATCGAGCCGTTGAGAGGGGCGCCGCCCCGGATACGAATACGGTCCATGTGGTGTCCTTACGGGCCGCCTCATGACGGCTGGTGCAGGCGAGACCTAAAGGCGGTCGGTGTGTCGGCAATGCGGCGGCCCGGACGGGCCTGGTTTCCCTACAGTCATAGCAGGCAGCGCGGTCCGGGCCATCCTCGGGATGCGGACCGCGTGCTACCGCTACGCTAGTCGGTACGACGCTCGGACCTGTCGGCGGGTTCCCCCTCGGCGCTCGAATCCGCCTCCGGTGTGGCCTTGCGGCCACGGGCCTGGGCCTTTCGGCGCTTCAGGTTCTCCCGGAGCGCGGCCTTGAGGCGGTCCGATTTGGCTTGCGATGAGGCGTCGGGCATGGTTTCACGACGTTACGTCAGGCGGCTGCGAACGGCCGGGATCGAGCTCGCGACCCTTCGCCGCCGCGACCCCTTAACGGCTTCGAATCCGGCCCTCAACCGGAATCATAGGGGCTTCCTCCGGCCTTGATGCGCATCAAGGACCGTGAGAGCAGGCCTTGGCATTCGGTCCGCCCGCGCCCGTTTCCGGTGAGATCATGGATTATCAGAGCTTTTTCACCTCCGCCCTTGACCGTTTGAAGGGGGAGGGGCGGTATCGTGTGTTTGCGGATCTGGAGCGGGTGGCGGGTCGTTTTCCCGAGGCGCTCTGGCACGGCCCGGCGGGCGTGCGGGCGGTGACGGTCTGGTGCTCGAACGACTACCTCGGCATGGGCCAGC
>JAESFH010000250.1_pt1 | contig 25071 bp, 24 predicted proteins | sample 9269381 | NCBI WGS metagenome assembly JAESFH01 (sample SAMN14504062, study PRJNA617094) | algae metagenome | isolation source: Aphanothece sp. CMT-3BRIN-NPC111 and co-occurring heterotrophs from well... | place: USA: Clark Mountains Wilderness, California | collected 2010-04-18
CGCCCGCTCGCGGACCTCAGGTGAATAGGGTGGGGTTCTCTTTGTCATGGCTCCATCCTCTCAAGAGTAGGAGCCTCCGACAAACCCGGGGCGGTTCATTAGGGTTGTCGCGTAGGGTTTCTTTTGCTTGGTCCACACCGCCAAGGGCGCAGCTGCTAGCGTCCTTGGAGCCATAAGGGATCCTGTCCTGCGTTCCGACCCTGATGGTCAAGGCCGCGCGAGGATGGCCGCCCGAAGAGCCTCGCGCGGCCACCTCTGTATTCTGTGGTCCGTCGGAGCGCCGTCTGCTGTCTCGCTACGCGCCGGGCAAGAGAGCAGAAGGCCCGGCGCGCACGTCGGGCCTGTTCCGCCGTTGATGGCGACCTCGCCCAATTTGTCGCCAGGGCACCGGCATGAGCGCGGAAGCCTTCCCTTGCCTCTAGGGTCAGGATCTGGCGCACCATGAGCGATGTGAGGTCGCCGGCCTAACGGGCTCCTCATGGTTCTCGGATCTGCCAACACCGGCAGGGATGGGATTAAGACGCGGCGGGAGAGGGACAGGGCCTGCCACCCTGCGCAATCACGAAAGCAGCGAAGGACGCTTACCCAGCGTTGTTGTTCCGCATCGACAATGTTTATTTCCAGTTGCCAACACGGGTTGAGGCATCAGCTCGGAATTTCATCGATACGAATTTCACCGATTGTTTCAGGCGATCTGCGCCAGCGCGGTCAAGCATTTCAGCTCTGGGCTCTTTAACGGGTTGTTAACCATAGGACCCTAAAAAACATCTGCTCGATTTCTCCTTTCTCTCATCAGGGCCTCATGACCAAGATTCTTCTTTCGACCGTCGCTTTCGTGGGGCTGACGGCTGGCGCGTTGGCGGCCGATCTCCCGGTGCACAAGGCACCGCCGGCTCCGCTCGCGGCTGTGCCGGTCTTCACCTGGACTGGCTTATACGTCGGCGTGAACGGCGGTGTCGCGTTCCAGGACGACGAGAACGACCGCCGCCGTAACGGCCACCACGGTGGCTACGGTAATTATGATGGCCACTATGGTGATTATAATGGTCATGGTCGCCGTGGTCGCGACGACACCAGCATCCTGGGCGGTGGTCAGATTGGCTACAACATGCAGTTCGGCATGTTCGTCGCCGGTGTCGAGGCCGACCTTCAGGCGATCGACTTCCAGCGGGTCAATCCCGCCCTCAACCCAGGCCGCAATCGCAACCGTGACAACGACGATGATGTTGATCTGTTCGGCACGGTCCGTGGCCGTCTGGGTCTTGCGGCCTTCGACCGCGCTCTGATCTACGTCACGGGTGGTCTGGCCTGGAAGGCCGATGAGGACAGCAACGGCCGCTTCCGGCGCAACAATGGCAGCGACGACATCGGCTTCACGGTCGGTGGTGGTGTCGAGTACGCCTTCACTAACAATCTCAGCCTGAAGGTTGAAGGCCTGTATGTCGACTTCAGCGACGACAACAATGACCGTGACCATCGCAACCGCAACCTCGCGCGGGCCGATTTCGACAACAGCCGCGAGTTTGGCTTGGTGCGTGCGGGCCTGAACTGGCGCTTCACCACCTTCTAAGCCACAACCTGAGCCACACTGCTAGTGAAACGAACCCCGGCACCCCTGCCGGGCTTTTTCTTTGAGACCAGGCGTCGATCCACTCGCGCGAACCGCGGGGCCTGAGGCGCCGCGCCGCGCCATCCGGGCCGTCACGGCACGGCCTCGCACCACCTGGCCACAGATCGAAGCACCGATCGGACCAAGCGCTCGAGATGGTGTGATGGCCACCCAGCGTCAGATCGAGGCCAACCGGCGCAATGCGCGGAAGAGCACCGGCCCGCGCACGGGAGCTGGCCGTGCGCTCGTGCTTGAACGCCCTCAAGCACGGGCTCAGCCGCCCCCTCCCCGCCCCTGCTCCGGCCGAGCCCGCAGTCCTGCCGCTCGTGCAGGCGATTGCGGGTGCGGGCGTGACGGACCCGTCCGCGCTGATCTTGGCCGAGCAGATCGCGCTCGCGAGCCTGACCCTGCTCGCCATCCGCCGGCAGCGCGCCGCGCTCCTGAGCGAGGAGCGCCTGGACGCTCACGCAGACCCTAGCTCCCAACCAGCCGATGCCCTCCGCGCTCGTCCGCCTCGAGCACTGCGAGCGTCAGGCCCTCACCCGCCGGAGCCGCGCCCTCCTGCGCCTCGATCACACCCCGGCTCCGCTCAATGGCAGAGGTGGCATCCTCCCTTCATAGAAGATTGCAAGTTGCGGGCCGATGAGGCTGCGAGTCCGTCGGCTCATGGGGGACCTGAACTCGACTGCTTTAAAACCGCTGCAGGCCAGCTAAGGAGTTGCTGTGGCCCTGGAGAAAGAATGAGGGACGAGCGCACCCTTCCGGTAGCGCCCCCCACTGACCGCACGGGCGTGGATCGTGGCAATACATCGTGTTCTGGAACAGGGGGGTGTCGGAATGGTTGATTCTGGGGGCTCTAACCCGGAGGTGGGTTATGTTCGCGCGCTGTCTCCTCGGCTCGACCATGGTTCTGGTCCTGGCAAGCCCTGCGCTTGCTGGTCCTTGCACTCAACGGATCACCGATCTGGGCAAAGCCATCACAGCCAAACATGAGGGTGCCGGACCCGCGCTCGCCAACACCCCCGTGACGACCGGAGCGACGGGACAGGCCTCGTCTGGCACAGCCGTCAAGGCGGAGGCCTCGAGCGACAACCAAGCCATGCAGCTGCTCCAGCAAGCCAAGGAATTGGATCAGCAGGGCAAAGAGGATGAGTGCATGCAGATGGTCAAGCGCGTCGAAAGCATGACACCCGCAGGCATCAAGTAGCCAGCTGGCCCACCAGGCCACTGGGCCGACGCCCGAGTTTTAGGGTCGTACATGGAGAAGCCCAATCCAGGGGTGAGGCTTCTTGGTACCTGCGCTCAACGGAGCGTCGGTAATCCGCTTCCCGGCTTCAGATCGGGCGAACAGTGACTGTTCTCGCCACAGACTCAAGCTGTCAACTTATGGTGCAATCATTATGAAATTTGCACAGCTGAGCGATGCTTGAACGCCAACAGGCGCTGAGGTCCGTTTGGAGCTGTGACACAGGGGTGTTGCGGTTCCCTCCTCCGCACATGCAAGGCCCCACACAAGGCCCGGCCAAGGGACAGTTTTGGTGAGGCCTTGGGAGGTCAGCAGGCTGACCTCCCAAGGCTTCGCTTTTCAGTTTGACCCAGGCCCCCGCCGGGGCACTGATTGCAGGAAGGTCTGCAAGTCCTTTGCATAGAACTTCGCCATTCCAGTTGTGGCGTGTCCTCGTGTGTCCTCACTCGCAGGGATCAAGAGGAGACGACCATTTTTGATGCGCTTCATCGCCGCCTCGGTGACGCCTGTCTCAGGCGGATTGCGCTCATCGTCGGCAGCATTGATCAGGAGCAGTGGAGCCGCAATGCGCTCCAACAGGGGCGTCGGGTTGTAGCCACCTGACGACTCCCACGCGTAGATGTAGTCGTTGGCGTCGGCTGGGAACGGTGCCGCCAAGCGCTCATCGACCATCTTATCCGCCTTCTCACGCGTCGGGGCGAGCTTCTGATAGGCGAGCGTGCCGCCGTTCGTTGCCGTGGAGTAGAGGACGTTGGCGAGCTTCATCGAACCCGGCTGCGCGGTGTAATTTCCGTTGTTGTAGGCTGGATCCTGCCGGATTGTTTCAATCATCAGCCGCCGCAGCATCCAATTTCGGGCGGCCATCTCGGTCGGCTGCGAGGCCATGGGCACGAGCGCATCCATGTAGTCCGGGTATTTCCCGCCCCACAGGAAGGCATGCATGCCGCCCATCGAGTTGCCGATGATGAGACGCACGCGCTTCAGGCCAAGCCCCTCGGTGAGCAGACGGTACTGGCCATCGACCATGTCCTCCGAGTTGTACCTGGGGAATTTCGTTTTCAGCCCATCTGACGGCTTCGTAGATTTGCCGTGGCCGACCGCATCGGGGAGGATGACGAAGTACTTCTTGGCATCGAGAGGCTGACCCTCGCCGAACAGCTCGCCCGCGAAAGCCGGTGTGAGCATGCTGGCGCCGGACCCGCCCGTGCCGTGCAGTACGACGACGGGCTCGCCAGTGGGCTCGCCGACGGTTCGATAGTGCAGGCGGACCTCAGGGAGAACCTCACCGGTATGGAACTTGAAGTCCTTTGCGATGAAGGTGCCTTCCCTAGGCGCCGGGTACTCGGCCGCGAAGGCAGCAAGCGACAGGACGGCTCCTGATGCTGCAAGGACCAGTGATCTCAGGATCTTCATGGCGACCTCCCTTCTTTGAAGCAGGACCGGAATCCTGATGCTCTACCTGCCTCTTTCCACAATCGCCCCATGTACGAGACAGCGCAAGAGATAGCCCGAGCTTCATGCCAGAGATCACGCCTGCTGAGATTGAGGCCGACGCCCGCGCTCTGCTGCGGGAGAAGATTCGGCGCATGTCCTGGCGCCGGGGGCTCTCACCGGAGGAGCAACCGGCGTATCGAGGAGGACATTGAGCGCGACTGGCCCATGATGGTCGAGGAAGCAGCGCGGCGGCTCGTGGACCGCCTCCATCCCCTAGCCCCGCCTGGTGACGCTCAGCGGGTTTTTCACCCAAGGTGGCCACTCCAGTTTGGGTATACCCAAACTGGAGTGGTTGGATGGGCAGAGCGTGAGCGGACGGCGGCGGCAAATCCCAGCACCGCGCTATCAGGGCCGTGACAGGCCGGCTTCGCAGCACCTGACCAAAAGTCGAAGCAAGGACCGGACCTAGGGCTGGAGACGGGTCCGCCTGGATCTCTCACGGTAAGGTCCATCTCCGCAACCCGGAGCGCAGTCGCCGCGTCCCAGGTGCGCACCGACACCATCAAGGGCGCGCTCACCTCCGGGCAGGCACCAGAGAGGCCCGGCATGGCTTACTTTACCTTCACGGATGCGTCGAACGAGACCTTTGTGATCCGCCTCGATGATCCGGACGTAGTCGCCCACGCGCGGGCCCTCCTCGCCGGGACGGTCACAGACGAGGCCCGGATCGGCGGCATCGTGACGAAGGCGCCGGCTGATTACGGGATCGGCTGGTCCTATCACCTTGCCCCCGACAGCATCTTCTTCTTCGACATGTCGACCGAGGTCGGCGACTCGACCATGCGCTACATCGAGGACCATCTCGATGAGATCGGCGGGCATCTTCTCCCCGGCAGCGTCTGGACCGGCTGGTCCTCTCAGCTCGTCGACGAGCTCGAGGTCCAGGAGGGACAGGACAGAGCCGACATCTTGTGGGGGTCGAGCGAGGCCGACCTTCTCCTGGGGCGGGGCGGGCGCGACCTCCTCGGCGGCGGGGCGGGGGACGACCATCTTGCCGCGGGCAGGGGCCAGGATGTGTGCATCGGTGGCGCCGGCAGGGACAAGCTCGGCGGGGGAGCTGGCGACGACCTCCTCTACGGAGGGGCCGGCAGAGATGTGCTGGCGGGCGGCAGGGGTGACGATCGGCTCGGCGGCGGCGGCGGCAACGACACGTTCCTGATCGAGGCGACCTCTCGTGCGGGCCGTGAGGTCATCCTCGATTTTGCCGGGGGACAGGGTGCGGGGGACGTCCTACGCCTCGATGCCAGCTGGCTCGAGGACCTGTCGGACCTCACGGGAGACGGCAAAGTCACCAGGGCCGACCTTGCGGCAGCTTTCACAGTGCGCGGAGAAAACCTCGTGCTGCGCCACGATGCCGACAATCTGATCATCCTCAAGGGAGCCGCTGGCCTGACGCTTCACGCGGACGACTTTTCGATCGGGTGAGGCAGGAGCAGGGCTCAACGACCTTGGCCCTCCTCGGCCCGGTGGCAGGAGGGGTGTCGGTGCATTCGCAGGCCCATGAGGGGTGCCGACCCCGTTCCCGAAGTCAGTGCCTCCCGGGAACATCCCTCTCCTGAGCGTGAGCCGCCCGGGCAGCACGAGCCTCTTCGATCAAGGCCAATTGCTGGTCTCGTGTGGGCGGATGGATGCGCCTGAGGTGCTTGTGCCGTCGCCGGGCCGCTTGCTTGAGATCCTGACGATCACGAGAGGTGAGGCTGGGATGATGAGCGCCCGTCGTCATCATGAGGCTCCTCCAACGCCCGTAAAGCACCTGAGCGCTGTGGTTCAAAGTATTACTCTGCCTCTATAACGTCTCAGAATGCGAAAAGCTTCGATGGTCCACTTGGCAGCTCGCCATTTCTTACCACCTATTGGACGCAGTGGTACCATCGGGTTGCTTCTGTGCCTTGCCCGGCCACACTGCTTCTTCGGCCAAACGGCTGGCCGCACATCCTCGTGAAACAGCCGGATCAGGAGGATCGCCTATGAAACGCCGTCAGTTCCTCACCAGTGTGACGGCTGGAGCCGCCGCCAGCAGCCTGGCAACGCCGGCCATTGCTCAGTCGAATCCGGAGGTGCGCTGGCGCCTGCAATCGGCCTTCCCGAAGTCGCTCGACACCCTGCATGGGGCCGGGGAGCTCTTCAGCCGGATCGTCTCCGAGCTGACGGACGGTCGGTTTCAGGTCCAGCTGTTTGCGGCCGGCGAAATCGTCGGCACCTTCCAGGTGGCCGATGCGGTCGGGAATGGCACTGTCGAGGCCGGCTACGCCACAACCTACTACTATGTCGGCAAGGACCCGGCCTTTGCCCTGCCGTGTGACTTCCCGTTTGCGCCCAACGCGCGGCAGAAGAACGCCTGGATGTACCACGGCGGCGGCTTCGACCTGTCGAACGAGTTCTTCGCCAAGCACAAGCTCTATGCGGTGCCGATGGGCAGCACGGGCGCTCAGATGGGCGGGTGGTTCCGCAAGGAGATCAAGACCCTGGCTGATCTGCAGGGCCTGAAGATGCGCATCGGCGGCCTGGGCGGGCAAGTGATGCAGAAGTTGGGCGCCGTTCCCCAGCAGATCGCTGCCGGCGACATCTACCCCGCCCTCGAGCGCGGCACGATCGACGCGGCGGAATTCGTTGGGCCGTATGACGACGAAAAGCTTGGCCTCAATAAGGTGGCACCCTTCTACTACTACCCCGGCTGGTGGGATGGCGGCCCGGTCATTCACATGATGATCAATCTCGATCGGTGGAACGAGCTGCCGAAGACCTACAAGGCGGCCGTCCATGCAGCCGCGGCGCAGACGAACATCGACACCCTGGGTAAGTATGACGCCCGCAATCCGGGCGCGTTGCGTCGTCTCGTTGCCACAGGCGCACAGCTTCGCCCGTTCAGTCAGGAGATCCTCGAGGCAGCCTTCAAGGCCTCGAACGAGATCTATGACGAGATCTCGGCTAAAAATCCGGACTTCAAGAAGCTCTACGAGAGTATCCGCGCCTTCCGTAACGAGGAGTATCTCTGGTTCCAGGTGGCAGAGTATTCCTACGACAATTTCATGATCCGCGCTCGTGGAAAATAGCAGGCCGGAAACCCTTGCGACACCGATCAGAACAGGGCCCAGGCTCTGCCTGGGCACCGGCAGGCCCATGACGCCTTGCGCTGGAGCTTGCGCCTTACCTATTACCCCCCTGATGCCCTCGGGCGGATCTGGACCCCGAAGGTCGCCGAACGCGCGTAGGAACTGCAGAGCCACGCGTAGGTCCGCGCTAACGATCTGGCTCCAAGTCGCCGCGCCCTGCTGTGGAATCTGCTCGGCCGCTCTGTTGAGTCCGGCGCGCGCGCCAGCCTGCCTCGTGCGCCAGCTTCTGGGCCGCCGGGAGGGGGATCCGGATACAGTCACGGATGTGGCGCGGCGTCTCACAGAGAACCATTCTGACGCCTCTCTCTCGCCCGCCCGTGCGACGACAACCTCGAGCGGCTCGAGATCATCGGCGAAATGAGCACCCGCCTGATGCAGAGCAGCGAGCGTCCGCTGCAGGAGATCAACGCCACTGGGGTCACCCTGGCGCAGCGCTTGCGCGCTGGTCCTGAGCGCGACGAGCTGGGGCCGCCTGACGTCGATCTACAGCTTGAGTCTCCGCTCCCAACGCGAGTGCAGGAGGTGGATAACCTCAACCCCCGTCTCTGCCTGTGATATCCGTGAGGGTCTCAAGCTCTCGCCCAGTGATGGCGTGAACTGGTCTCGTGAGTGACAAAGCAAAGCCAATGCTGGCCGTTCATCCCCCAGCTGGACCATCCCGCTGGTGCCCCCCATCGCGGCATTGGTGCCCGCACAGGGCCTCTCGCCGAAGCGAAGTCTGCACCGCGGCCCCGTTGCGGTCAGATGCCGTTGCGATCCGCTGCTTGAAGGCTCTCGCTGCGTTCGTGCTTGTTTCAGCCACCCTTCTGGCTGCGATTGTCGTGGGCTTTACCTCGTGGGTTGATCATCAACCCCATGGACCATCACGGCCCGTCGACGCCGTTGTCGTCTTCACGGGCGAGCCAGCTCGGATCGAGGCAGGGCTCCAGCGTCTCGCCAGCGGTCAGGGACGCCGGCTCCTGATCTCCGGAACGGAACTCAGCGCCGGGACCGATACAGAAGCCATGATGGCCCATGTCCGGCAGGCCCATCCGGAGTGGATGGCGTGCTGCATTGATCTCGACCCACGTGCCCGGAACACGATCGAGAACGCCCGCGACGCGGCCCAATGGACCCGCCAGCATGCCTTCACCTCTGTGGGCTTGGTGACATCAGACTACCATATGCCCCGCGCCCGGCTCGAACTGGGCTGCGCCGTCCCGGAGATCCGCATCGTTGCCTTCCCCTTGGCGACGACCCCTTCGACCTTGATGGCCCGGTTGAGGTCACCCGCAGTGCTTCGCCGCCTCGTGCTCGAAGCGGCGAAATTTGCGAGTGTCTGGTTTCGCATTCAGATCACCGGATGTATCTAGAACCGCTGTATTGTTCGTTTACCCGCGTGGTTCAGCTCTATCTGGATAGCGGACCGACTTATCCGCCAGCTGTCGACTGCAGCCAGAACGATTATTCTCCCACATTCCACACCGCGACTTCTGTCGAATTGCCTGACGCAACGTCAGGAGTCCTATGGAACGGCCCGCGGGTGGCTTTTCACCCCGGGAGGCCGCCATGCTTTCGCTCCTGGACGCCGACATGCTTCCGGTTCTCGCCACAGCGCTGGTGATCTTCGGGACCGGGTTTGGGTGCGGCTATGTCTACCGCCACCAGATCTCGGTCCGCCGGCGCCGCGATGTGGCCCGCCGCAGCGGTGTCGTCTGACAGCGGCCGGTGACTGGGCTGATCGATTACGGATTCGCTGATGATCCATTCCCCCGGCCGCTCCCCATCATCAGATCCAAGGATGGTGGCCCCTCCATGGCCTCGCTATCAGGAGCCGAACGAGCGGGGCTCATACTCGACGAACTCCGTCTGCGTGGCCCGGCAGCAAACTCCTAGAGCCGCAGCCGTCATTAGTCCTACAAACCAGCGTGACAGCTTCCTCATCAGGGAACGTCGGCACGCTCTTGCCCCTCACGGCGGGCCAGCCAGCGGTGCAGTGAGAAAGATGACCCGAGCCTGCAGGCATCAATCGTGAAGCCTAAAGATGTCCTTTTGAGCAAATCATCCACCGAAGCCGGAGGTGCAACGTGTCGAATGTAATCCCGAGCGACGCGGTTCCGGCGCAATCCACTCTGCCGTCGACCACTCCCGCAAAGGCCCAACTTGCGGTGGCCGTGACGTTCATTGCTCTCGGCATCGTGCTCAACGTCGCCTGGATCGGTGCGGTTCTCTGGACGGCGGGACGCGCCCTCAGCCACCTCGTGTCCTGACGGTCACCGGAATGCGCGGTCGAGGACCCGGGCTCGCATCCTCCATCGCTGCCTTTCCGCTTCAGGTGCCTGCCGGCATGACAATGGCTGTCCCGAAAGATCCCGGCTGGGCAGATTGCAAAGGAAACCCCGCTGCAGAGAGCGGGGCAAGGTTGAGGAGAAAGAACGTTTCCGGTCCCGGAGCAACATCCGCTCAGCATCGAACGATATGGTCAATTCACAACGCATCACTCAATCTATGAAATATCCTTACAGATAAGATACTCACACACTCGCTTCTAACGCGAGCCAGATTAGCAAACTGATGATCCACAGCAACCGACCATAGTCCCTTAAATATTTCGACATTCTGCTCCGCCGAGCGGCTCGTTCCGGGGCGGCACCGCATCAGGTCCATCGAGACTGCTTCCAGATTGCGCGTTCCGTGGGGTGCCCGGCCACAGCACGTCGCACCATGCCGATGCCGCGCAGGCCGCGAGCGCCGGCTGGACCTCCCACCTCGGTCCTGAACGGGAGTGATGGTCCGCGAAGCGGAGCGTACCGATCGACTCCCTCGCCCCGAGCAGGGCCGCGGCATGATAGAACAGGCGTTGGAACTCCACGCCGATGCATGACTTTGTCCCGCATCGTCAGACGAGGGAAGCCGGATGCCCAAGGATCAGCCCCGCCTTGACCGCACGAGCCTGGCCCGGCTCGGGATCGAGCTACAAGCCGCGCACCATCGCGCAGAGAAGGCGCCGCTGACCGAGCAGCAAAAGGATCTGTTGCTCCAATGGGCCGTTGCGGAGGCACTGACCGCCGCACGGGGTGAGGGAACGCCCTCTGATCGTCCACACGTGGAGCCTGGGGGGGCGCTGGTCCCGCTCCAACCGCCGCTCCCTCCGCAGCCGATCAGTTCGGCGCCCACGGCTCCTGAAGACGGCGCGCCGGTCGTTCTGCTCCTCTATGCTCCCCATCAGGGCGGGTGGCACACCGGCTTCTGGTCGGCGGGACGGTGGCGCACGCATCTGAGCACGGACGCAGAGCTTCAGCCGACCCACTGGCTCCCGCCGATGCTCGGTCCCATCGACGGGAAGGAGCAAGGCCCTCTCTCACCCAAGCCCAGGGACGTACGATGAAGTGCGTCGGAAGGATCCGGCGCGGTTGGGATGTCAATCTTCGTTATACCGTCTCCTGACGCCCTATGCCTTCCGCCACGAGACCACTTCCCATTGAGGACGTCGAAGCTGCCTGCCCGTCGACAGATGCCGGTCAGGCCGCCTCGGCCCGCAGGGGCGCGCTCGGCTGTGCATCGATCCATGCCTGGAACATCAGGATCGGCCAGAGTTTCCCGCTGAAGGATTGTCCTTCGGTCAGATGCGCCCGCCAGGTGTCACCCACGACTCCCGCGTCGAAGATGCCCTGCTCGTTGAGCCTCCGCCGGTCCAGAAGCGCGCTCGCCCACTCCTTGAGAGGACCCCGGAGCCAGTCGTCGAGCGGGACCGCAAACCCCATTTTCGGTCGGTCGGTCAGGTGACGGGGAACATACCGGCTGAGGACTTGCTTCAGGGCCACCTTCCCCTCGTCCGCGGCAACCCGCAGGGGCAACGGGAGCCGCCACGCAAGCTCCACCACGCGATGGTCCAGGAAGGGGGCCCGGGTCTCGAGCGATGCCTGCATGGCAGCACGATCGACTTTGACGAGGACATCATCCGGCAGATAGCTCAGCGAGTCGGCAACCATCATCCCGAGCGCGGGGTGCTGCAAGGCTGCCCAGGGAACCTGATCCTCCGCCCCAACCCGCGCGAATCCCCGGACCAGAGGGCTCCGCTCCGCGGCCTGCCACTCCCCCGTCAAGGCGTGGTAAAACTCCCTGAAGTCGCTCGCCTGCCCCAGGCGGTGCCCCACCCGGTGGATCTTCCGTCCCAAATGGGCCTGCTTCAGGAGGCTGGCGGCCGGCCGCAGCAGGAGGTCCCAATGGCGCGCCGGCACGGATGTGAGTGCCGCGCCGAGCGGCCGTCGCATCCGGGGCGGGCACCACGCAACTTTGCTCCAAATTTTCGGCGCCATCCAGTAGCGGTTATACCCTCCGAAAACTTCGTCCCCACCGTCGCCGCTCAGCGCGACGGTCACGCTTTTGCGCGTCATGGACATGAGCAGGCTGGTCGGAAGTTGGGAGCTGTCCGCAAAGGGCTCGTCATAGATCCGTGGGATTGCCGGGATCTGGTTGAGCACATCGTCAGGCGTCACGACCAGTTCAGTATGGTCGGTGCCGAGATGCCGGGCCACGTCCTTGGCGTAGCCGGATTCGTCGAAATCCGCGTCCTCAAACCCGATGCTGAACGTCCGCACCGGGCGGGCCGATTGCTGTTGCATTAGAGCAACGATGAGGGATGAATCGACCCCGCCGGAGAGCAGCGCCCCCAAGGGGACATCGGCCAACATCTGATCTGCGACCGAGGCGCGAAGACGCTCATCGAGGAGGTCGACCGCCTCGTCGTAGCCACAGCGGAGTGGGTCGGCGTGTCCGGCTGCCGCCACCTCGGACAGGGACCAGTATCGGACGGGCGCCAGGTCTTCGCCGGGCCTGCGCAGCGTCAGGAAGGTTCCGGGCGGGAGCTTGTTGATGTCCTGCCAGATCGACAGCGAGCCCTCCACGCAGAGAGAGCGGATCAGCGACTGGACCGCCGCATGATTGATGCGCGCCGCGAACCGGGGATGAGCGACGATCGACTTCAGCTCGGACGCGAAGAACAGCGTCCCATTCTGATAGCCGTAATAGAGTGGCTTCTCCCCCATCCGGTCCCGAACGAGGCTCAAGGAGCGCTGCTGAGTGTCCCACAGAGCAGCGGCGAACATCCCCACGCAGCGCTGGAGCGCACCGGTCAAACCCCAGGCCTCGATTGCGGCGAGGAGCGTTTCGGTATCCGATGTTCCGGTCCACCCCCGGATCGCGCCGCTGTCCTCGAGGGCAGACCTCAGGTCGAGGTGATTGTAGATCTCCCCGTTGAAGACGATGACATACCGGCCGCTGTGCGACCGCATGGGCTGCTCGCCCGTGGGTGTCAGATCGATGACCGCCAACCGCCTGTGGGCGAGCACCAGCCCCGCCTCTGGGTCCGTCCAGATCCCCTGCCCGTCGGGGCCGCGGTGAGCGATCGGCACAGCCATGAGCTCACCGAGCCGGCGCAGATCTCCATCTGGTTGACGAGCCTCAGCTGACCAGCTGCCGGCAATTCCACACATATCTGCGCCCCACGACATCACGCTCATGTTCAATCGCATTAGGTGCGAGCAGATCGCAAACTCAACCCCGACCAATCGCCGCGTCTTGATCTATCCCGCGCAAGCAACACCGTGCTGCCCGCTGAACTCGTCTCAGCTGCGCCAGAAGTGCTTGGCGCATTCGGCGCTCTGTTGCTCTTCACTGAGCCCGAGGTCTGTGAGTTCGTAGGGGCCGAGGTCGCGCAAGTCCCTCCGGGTGCGGTAGCGCCTCAACCAGAGTGCGAGGCAGGCCCGGCGGCCGCCGTCGATCGCACCGGTTCTCGGGCCGGTCCGGGCTTCATGGAGACCGCGCCCGCCCCAATAGACAGCGACGGCGCCGAGCTGCATGAGGGCAGCAGCGACGAACAAGGCCGCTTCCGGCGCGACCTCGCGCAGCAGCCCGAACGTGGCTGGCGCGAAGGCGTACGTGCCCTGGGCAGTTGCCACAATGAGAGCCACCACGCGGGCCACATCCGACTTCGCGAACTCCACCTGCGCCACAAGCGGGGGCAGCGAGGTGGCATTGCCGATTCCGAGCCCGATCAGGACGACGCCGACGAGCAGGAGCGGAACGTTCGTCCCGCCAGCCAGGAGCAGCATGCCGCAGCCGAGCGCCTGCACGAAGAGGCTCAAGGAGGCCATGAGCCGGCGGTCGGCGCTGGCGGGCATGAACCAACCCACGAGCGTGCGTCCGAGGATGGCTGCTGCCGTCGAAAGCCCGGCCGCAAGGCCCGCGCCCTGCGTGCCGAGGGCCGGCGAGAGCAGCGAGACGAGATGCGCGATGAGACCGATCTGGGCAAAGAGCGCAAGCGCCATGCCGGCCGCGAGGGTGAGGAAGGCGGGATCGCGCCACAGGTTCAAGGGAGCTGCCAACGGCGTGGCGGTCGCAACCGCAGGCGTGACGGGGTCGTCGCCGGCATCGCCGTCCGGTCTCTGCCCCATGTTCTCGGGCGTGCGTGCGAGGACTCCGACGGCCAGTACAGCGACCGTGCCGGTCATCACGAGCCCGACGACCGCCGCCGCGAGCGGGAACCCGCCCCACCCGATCAGCGCCACCCACAGGGGAGAGAAGATGACACCGCCGACGCTCGCGCCGTTGTAGGCGGTGCTGAGCGCCGCCGGCCGCTTCCGGACGAACCAGGGCGCTATGATGGCGTTTACGGCTGCGGCCCCCAGCGCTGGCCAGCCCATGCCCGTCAGCAGTGTGGCGGCATAGAGCTGCCATGGCGCTTGTGCCAAGGCCCAGCCGAGGACGCCGGTCGCGAGCAGGATCGCCCCTGCGAGGGTGACGCGAGGCAAGCCGAACCGTCGATAGAGCGCGGGCAGCTTCGCGATGACGAGAACGCCGGCGAGGAAATGCAGCGTCACAGCTCCGGACACGAGCGCCACGGGCCAGCCGCGGGTCTGGCGCACCGCCTCCAGGTAGACGGGAGGACCGTAGAAGCCGATGCCCCATCCAAAGACGGCGATCGTGAAGGCGGCCGCGACGACGCGCCAGCCGTAGAAGGACGGGGTTTCAGATGTCACGCGAGAAGAACGAGGGGTGGTCATGCCTCGTGTTTGCCACCCGGCCAAAGCGCGTTGCTACGGTCGCGGACGAACCGATCCGAACGGCAATGTGCTAACGATGCGTGAGGAGGAGAGACAGGATGGTCACGACAACCTCGATCGCGAAGATCGGCGCGCTCGTCGGCGACCCGGCGCGCGTCGCCATGCTGCAGGCGCTCATGGACGGTCGGGCGCTTACGGCGACCGAGCTCGCGCAGGTCGCGGGCGTGGCGCCTCAGACGGCGAGCGGGCACTTGAACCAGCTCACGGAGGCAGGCCTGCTGGCGGTCTCGCGCCAGGGCCGGCATCGCTACCATCGCCTTGCGAGCACGCAGGTGGCGCGGTTCCTGGAGAGCCTCATGATCGCGGCGGCGTCGACCGCGCCCCGCCCCCGGATAGGGCCACGCGACGAGCGGATGCGGCTTGCCCGCACCTGCTACGACCACATTGCCGGCCGGCTCGGCGTGGCGCTGGCGGACGCCCTGTGCGCGCAAGCCTGGGTCGAGGTCCAGGACGATGCCGCACTCGTCACGCCCCTAGGCCTGGAGCGCCTGGCCTCTCTCGGCATCGCTCTCGCCGCGACGTCGGGCAAGGCGCGGGCGGCCCCGCTGTGTCGTCCTTGCCTCGACTGGAGCGAGCGCCGCCCGCACCTCGCGGGCCGGCTCGGAGCGGCCTTATGCAGCCATGGGCTCGAGCGAGGATGGGTTCGGAAGCGATCGGGATCACGTGCCCTCGACATAACGCCCGATGGGCAGAGAGCTTACCGCGAGGCATTCCGCGTCGACGTTTTTGCTTCGTGAGAGCGAAGGATTGCTGCTGGGGCTGGAGGTATTGGGCCTCACTTCGGCTGAACGCAGCACGTTCGGCGGCGACGCCCGCCCTCTGGCCTGAGCGGGTATCCGCCGCCGTTCCGGACAGGAGCCTGAACGATCCCGCTCAGGCCCTGCGATGTCTGCATCTCGGGACTAGGGCGCAGGCGTCGCGAGGGGCTTGCCCTTCTCGACGACGTAGGTGGCGATGAGCTTCGCGCCGCTCTGACCCGTCCGCGCATCGTGAGCGACGCCCGACGGGATCTGGTACGAGTCTCCTGCCTTCAGCGGCCTCTCAGGCTCGCCCGTCACCAGCAGAACGAGGTCGCCCTCAATGACGTATCCGGATTCGACCCCCGCGTGGGTATGACGGCCGATGTTTACGTTCGGCACGATCTCCGCCAACCCGATGACGGTCTGATAGCCTGCTCCCGGGACATCGAAGGTTTGGAGAGGCGTACGCTTGATCGGGCTGGCCGCCTGTTGCGCCGCCACGGGAAACGATAGGCAGCACCCCACGAGCCCTGCCACAATCAACAGCCCACGCATGACATCCTCCCCGGATTCGGCCACACATCGGTGGCTCGCAGCTCATCCTGCCACAGGCCTGTAGCTCTGTCTCGTGGGCTGCGGTGAGCCTTGGTGCGGTGGTGCATCTCGCCCGCGTGCTGGACGGACCCATGAGGCCGCGCGTCTTTCGCAGCACCGGGTGGGTCTGCTCCCTTTGCACGGCCCGAGCCGAGGGTGCCGCCCAAACGCGCCGGCAGTCCGGCATTGTCGCGGCTCAAGGCTGCTTGTGGAGCATCGTCTCGATCAGGGGCCCCGCTCTGAGGCAGGTGTTCGACAGCTCCGCGCCCCTGCCGTTGCGGTCCGCGCCTGCCCTTTTGCTCCCACCCCGCTCGCACTAGGTGAAAGACTTCAGTCAATTCGGGCACCCGGCCACTCCATGACCAGCAGACCCGTTGTCTTCGGCCAACACCAGCAGTCCAAGCGCTCGGCCTGGACGGGCGCCGTGGAGCCCCAGCCATTCGCTGTTTTGCACGCATGCGCCGGCCCTTGGGCGCCCCGTACTGAGCCGGCAGCCTGCGCTTCGTTCACCCCGCCGCACAGGAACCCTGATGGGCAAGAAACGCATTGCGATCGCAATCAACACGTCGTGGAATATTTTGAACTTTCGCGCCGGGCTCATCCGGGCGCTGGTGGCGGAAGGTTACGATGTTCTGGCGCTTGCTCCGCCCGATGCGTATTCATCCCGTCTGGTTGAACTCGGCTGCCGCTATATCCCTGTCGCCATGGACAATAAGGGGACCTCGCCGCACAGGGATCTCCTGCTTCTGAGCCGCTTCTGGCGCATCCTGAAGCGCGAGAGGGTCGATGTATATCTCGGCTACACGATCAAGCCGAATATCTATGGATCGCTCGCCGCGCATGCATTGGGGATTCCTGTCATCAACAATGTTGCCGGCCTCGGCACCGCCTTCATCCGCGAGAGCTGGCTCACGCTCCTCGTCAAAGCCATGTACCGGGCGGCTTTCCGCCGATCACGTCTGGTGTTCTTCCAGAACAACGACGACCGATCGCTCTTTCTCGATAACAACATTGTCCGGCCAGACCGCACGGCACTCCTGCCAGGGTCCGGGATCGACTTGAACCGCTACCAGGTCGTGCCCCCGAACCGCCCTGCCGGCGACGAGGCGTTCCGCTTCCTGCTTGTCGCGCGTCTTCTATGGGACAAGGGCGTGGGCGAGTTCGTCGAGGCTGCCCGCATCGTCAGTCAGCGGAGGCCGACGGTGCGGTTTCAACTCCTCGGCTTCCTGGATGTCGAGAATCGGACGGCCGTCAGCCGGGCCACCGTCGACGGGTGGGTCGCCGAGGGCGTCGTGGAGTATCTCGGCACGACGGATGACGTCCGCCCTTATCTCGCTGCGGCCGACTGCGTGGTCCTCCCCTCCTACCGGGAGGGCACCCCTCGGACTCTGCTCGAGGCAGCCGCGATGGGGAAACCGCTCATCGCGACAGACGTGCCGGGATGCCGTGAGGTGGTCGAGCACGGCCGGAACGGTTTCCTTTGTCCCGTCCGGGATCCGGCCGGCTTGGCTGAGCAGATGATGCGGATGCTGGACTTACCTTCGGCCATGCTTGCCCAGATGGGCCGCGAGAGCCGGGAAAAGGCGGAGCAGGAATTCGACGAGCAGATCGTGATCCACCGCTATCTGGAGGCGCTCGGGCGCGTGTTCCAAAAAGATTGACGGGCAGGTACGCCCTGAATCGCCTCGGGCGCTACGGCAGGCCCTAAGCGGTGCCTGCATGGGTGTCATCGAAGCAGGTCTAGGGCTGTCTAGAGCGTTTTCGCGTGAGGTGGATCCGGCTCACGTGAAGAAAACGCGTCAACACCAAGAGGAGAGCTGATTCGACGCAAGTCGAAACAGCTCTAGGACCTCGAGTGGCCCGCTCCGCTTCAGAGGCGGCGAAGCGGAAGTTCTCGGCTCGTTCCAGCGCTTCAGCGGCCTGAACCCGTGCGCCTCGTGTCGGGTGTTTCCCACCCGCGTTGTCTCAAGGGCGAAGCCCCATCAGTACATGGAGCCCTCGGAGCGGCAACGGAAGGATTGCGCCCGGGCAACGACGCGACGTGCGGCCTCGCCACTGACCCTATCGAGCCACATGGTTCCGCTGCTCGGACTGAGGATGATGCCGAGGCGCGGATCCTGCTCGTTGCGGCCGTTGAACCAGACATCCCCAGCGGAATCGAGGGTATATCGCTGCGGAAGACCTTCGGCCTCGACCACGATGACACGCGCTTCGGGTTCGACACGCACCCGGACCAGTCCTGGAGCACTTTCTGCGGGGTGCTCCCCATTTCCTTGGCAGCTGAACGATAGGGAACCGCGAACTGGTATCGCAGCACTGACGGATTGCGGGACGCGAGGTGCGATGGCGCGCTGAGAGCGGGGCTCGGGGATCGGCACAGAGTCAGGCGAACCATATCCCGGGGCCGCTCGTGCCTCGGAGCAATCGGGCGAACCGTCGCGTCGATAGCGAAGTGTCACGCCACCCTGTGGCGTGACGATGTAGGTGCAGCCTTGTCCAGGATCCCGCCATAGGCTCGGAGACTGAGCGGAGGCCGGCCCGGCACAGGTGACTGCAAGTAGAGCGGCAAGGGCTTTATTCATCGAAAACGACGTATAAGCGTGACTCATCTCCCCAAACAACAATTTTAATTTAGTTAAAATTGTCTGTATTTGTCGTCAGTTCCGGTTTGGACTGCCGCGGACGCTCCCGTGTCTACGCCCCGGGGCAAATGCTGCGCCTTCGGCTCCGATGTGATTGCCGACAGGGGCCGCGGTGCCGACGCCCATGCTGAGGCTCCCGATGAATGGGTGCCCTCCCCCTCCGGAGCTTTCTAGATTGCCTGGCAGCCACTCGAGCTGACGGCCTGGAGACGGTTGTGCTCTCACCCCGTCCCTGTTCCGACTGCGCGGTGGTCCGTGTACCCCCAGGCGCGGCACACAACCGCGCGACTGCGGTCAGGCGCAGATGTACCCCCCGGAGCCGTCCGGCCCGCAGCGCGCGCCATTCGGCAGAATGACGCCGCCCGTTCCGTCGGGTCTCACATAGGCGCCGTTCGGGAGCACGAAGCCGCCATTCGCGTCGGCGGGGACCCGGACGCCGTCCGGCAGAATGAAGGTGCCCGCTCCGTCGTAGACGATCCGGTGCGTGACCTGCAGGGTGAGTTGCTCGCCGTCGGTTCCCTGCATCGCCTGTATGCCCGTGCGAGGCGCGACGCACCCCGCCAGCGCCGCCGAGAGGGTAAGCAGGAGCCACGACATCTTCATCCCATCGTCTCCTTTCGGATCCGAATATCAGATCGTCGGTCCAGGCAGCAAGGAGCGGCGCAAGCCCGGCAACTCGCTCGAGAGATTGCTCCTGGTGTCCGGGATGGGGATCATCACCGCGCGATCGCCAGCCTTCGACAGCGATTCGAGGCAACGCCCTCGCCTGGAAAGCTCTTCGTACGGGCTCCAAGCGGCCGGATCTCCTCAGATCTGAGGATGGCACCTGGTCACGCGAGATGGTCTTTATGGGGACGGTTCCTCCCTCCATGGGGGATGGAGGGAGGAACCTTGCAGCGCTCGAGGTCATGGGGGACATACGAGATCTGCGGTACTCCTGATACAGCCAAGTTAACGAATGAGGAAGCCCGGTCCGTGCGTTTCGGTCGGGCTTTTTTCATGGGTTGCAAGGCCTGTTACGGAACCGGCCTGCATTGACCCACCGGTAAGACCCTGTAGCGAAGCGCCTTTTCCGGCTCGGACCTGCACCGAGGATTGATCGGCCCACTCACCTGACGTGAGACTGCATTCCACATCATCGGCGGCGCGTTTCGCATCCCGAGCCATATCCCGATAGCCGCGCCGTATGGCAGATCACGGGCGCGGAATGCATTCAGCCCGGATCCAACCGCTGCCGGCTCGGCCGCTCCGCCGCTCAAAGCTCGTCGTCGGCGTCCAGCAGGATGGACCCGTAGGTCGGAGCCGTGTCGAAGCGGGCCGGGGGCACGATCGCATGAACCGCGCTGGAGATCGCAAGCGTGAGAACGGCAGCGATCACGGCCGAGGCGATAGCACACGTACGGGGGCTGGTGGACATGAGGGCGTCTCCGTCTCCGGGAGAGTTTGCCAGCCCGAGGGTTAAAAAAGATCGTTTTCCGCTGTGGGGAACCCGGTCGATCACCACCACCCTGTCGGTGCGGATCGGCCCTCTGTCCGGACATCAACGGATTTGCCGGCCCGCTCCTGCACGCAATGGTTTCGACCCTTGCCAGCAGGCGAGAGGCGATTGATGATATCGGCACGCGGTAGACTGGCGGAGTGGGGTCGTGAAGCATTTCCTCTCGATATTGGCGGCCGGAGCGGCGCTCGGTGCTCTCGCGGCGCCCGCGGCGGCCCAGGAGAAGGTCAAGGTCGGCTTGGTCCTCACCCTCTCGGGCCCCTCGGCCGTTCTCGGCCAGCAGGCCCGCGACGGATTCCAGCTCGCCGTGAAGGATCTCGGCGGCAAGTTCGGTGGTCGCGAGGTCGAGGTAATCGTCGCGGACGACGAGCTGAAGCCGGATGTGGCGGTCACGAAGGTGAAAGGGCTCCTCGAACGCGACAAGGTGGACTTCGTCGTCGGCCCGATTTTCTCCAATGTCCTGCAGGCGATCCACAAGCCTGTTACGGATGCCAGCACCTTCCTGATCAGCCCGAACGCCGGGACGTCGACCTTCGCGGGCAAGGGTTGCAACCCGTACTTCTTCGCGACGTCGTACCAGAACGATCAGGTCCACGAAGTCCTGGGCAAGGTCGCGCAGGACCGCGGCTACAAGCGGGTTTATCTCCTCGCCCCGAACTACCAAGCGGGCAAAGACTCGATGGCCGGCTTCAAGCGGCACTACAAGGGCGAGGTCGTCGAGGAATCCTACGTTCCGCTCAACAACCTCGACTTCCAGTCGGAGCTCGCGAAGATCGCCTCGATGAACCCAGATGCGATCTTCACCTTCATGCCGGGCGGCATGGGCGTGAACCTCGTCAAGCAGTACAAGCAGGCAGGCCTCACCGACCGCATCCCGTTCCTCTCGGCCTTCACGGTGGACGAATCCACCCTGCCGGCCCAGCAGGACGCGGCGATCGGGATGTTCGGCGGCATGACCTGGGCGCCGAACACCGACAATCCCCAGAACAAGAAGTTCGTGACGGCCTACGAGGCAACCTATAACTCCGTGCCGGGGTCTTACGCCATGCAGGCCTATGACGCGGCGCTGCTGATCGACTCGGCGCTGAAGGCCACCGGCGGCAAGATCGACAACAAGGACGCCGTCCGCGACGCGCTGAAAAAGGCGGAGTTCAAATCGCTGCGCGGCGACTTCAAGTTCGGGGTCAACGGCTTCCCCGTGCAGGATTTCTACCTCGTGAAGGCCGCCAAGCGCCCCGACGGCAAGCTCCAGACCGAGATCGTCGAGAAGGTCTTCGACGATTACACCGATGTCTATGCCAAGGAATGCCGCCCGCAGAGCTGAGATCGCGACGGGCAGCCCCAGGAACCTGTGAGGACACAATGAAGACGGAAACCGCCGGCATCACCCGCGCGAACGAAGGCCTCGAGGGTATCAAGTGGAACATCCTGGGCCAGACCTATGTGCCGAAGCACGTGACGGAGCATTCGTTCTCCTGGCACGCCACGTTCCCGGCCGACACCTTCGTGCCGCCGCACATCCACCCGACGCAGGACGAGTACCTCTACATCCTCGAAGGGAAGCTCGATTTCTGGTTGAACGGCGAGGAGACCTCCGCGACGGCGGGTGACCTCGTCCGCCTGCCCATGGGCGTGCCGCACGGGATCTTCAACAAATCCGGCACGACCGCGAAGTGCCTGTTCTGGGTGTCGCCGACCCGCAAGCTCTATGACCTGTTCTGGGGCATCCACAACATGGCCGAGCAGAAGCCTGAGGCCGTCGTCGCGCTGTCGGCGCAGCACGAGGTGGAGTTTCTGCCCCCGCCGAACCAAGAGGCCGCCTAGCCGCCGGCGGTCGCCGCCGACCTTGATCAGGAGGGTGCAGCCATGAAGGCCATCATCGTCGGAGGGGGGATCGGCGGCCTGACGACCGCGCTGATGCTGCACGCGAGAGGCATCGCGGCCGAGATCCATGAGCAGTCGGATTCGATCCGGGAGCTCGGTGTCGGGATCAACACGCTCCCCCACGCCATCAAGGAGCTGAAGCAGCTCGATCTCCTGCCGCGGCTCGACGAGGCGGCGATCCGGACCTACGAGCTTATCTACACCAACCGCCTGGGCCAGGAGATCTGGCGCGAGCCGCGCGGCATCGATGCGGGCTTCGACGTGCCGCAATTCTCGATCCATCGCGGACGGCTGCAATCGGTGATCCACAAGGCCGTCGAGGAGCGCCTCGGGCCGGCGGCCATCCGGACGGGCTGCCGCCTCGGCGCCTTGTCGCAGGACGAGGCCGGAGTATCGGCCTACTTTTTCGACCGCGCCGGCCGTCACGTTCATACGGCACGAGGCGACATCCTCATCGGCGCCGACGGCATTCACTCCTTCGTCCGCAGCCGGCTCTTCCCGAACGAAGGACCGCCGGCCTGGCAAGGTCTCATGCTCTGGCGCGGCGCGCGGGAATGGCCCGCCTTCCTGACCGGCCGGTCGATGATCGTCGCTGGCGGCATGCGGGCGAAGGTTGTCGTCTATCCGATCGCCGAAGGCTGGCGTCCCGGCATGAAGCTCACGAACTGGGCGGTCGTCGCCAAGGTCGGGGACGGCTCCGTGCCGCCGCCGCGGCGCGAGGACTGGTCGCGGCCCGGGAAGCGCGAGGAGCTGTTGCCCCACGTCGAGCGCTTCTCGCTACCCCACCTCAACGTGCGCCAGCTCATCGAGGAGACCCCGGAGTTCTGGGAATACCCCATGTGCGACCGGGATCCCCTCCCCCGCTGGACACACGGCCGCGTGACGCTCCTCGGCGATGCCGCGCACCCGATGTACCCGGTGGGCTCCAACGGCGCGAGCCAGGCCATTCTTGACGCCCGCTGCCTCGCCGACAGCCTCGTCGCGGCCGAACACCCGGCCCACGCCCTGACCCTTTACGAGAAGGAGCGGCTGCAGAAGACGGCCGAGATCGTGTATTCGAACCGCACCGGCGGGCCGGAGGGCGTCATCGATGCCGTCGAGGAGCTGGCGCCGAACGGCTTCAGCGACATCGACCAGGTTCTCTCTCACGAGGAGCGCGCGGCGATCGTCCGCGGCTATGCCAAGAAGGCCGGCTTCTCGCGCGAACAGTTCAGTCGAGCCGCCTGAACGGGTGTGAGGCCTAAGGCTCCTCGGAGCCGGCCTCAGGGCTGGTCGGCAAGCAGGGCCTCGAGCGCCAGCTCGTAGGAAAGCGGCCCGAACCCGGCGATCACGCCCTTCGCGACGGGCGCGATGGTGGAATGATGCCGGAATTCCTCCCGCGCATGGACGTTGGACAGGTGCACCTCGATCACCCGCGCCTTCGCGCCGGAGATCGCGTCGCGCAGGGCAATCGAGGTGTGGGTATAGGCGGCCGCATTGAGCACGACGCCGGCGCCCTTGCCTCCCGCCTCCTGGATCCAGGTCACGAGCTCGCCCTCGAGGTTCGACTGACGGAACGTGATCGTCGCCCGGCTCCCCGCCCGCTCGCGCAGGGCCCGTTCGATGTCGGCCAGCGTCTTCGACCCGTAGATGCCGGGCTCCCGGATTCCGAGCAGGTTCAAGTTAGGGCCGTTCAGGACATAGATCTCGGTCAAGGCGCGCTCTCCTCCAGCACCATCGCGGCCGGACGGGCCGATCGGCGGATTGCGTGCCTTCATAAGCCCAGGCCCTCCCAACCTCAAAGGCCTGCGTTCCGGACAACTCACCTCGCACCCACGCGACTTGGCGGAGGCCCCTGCTTTGCCTCATGATCCAAGCGCCCTCGACCCAGGAGACCGCGATGCAGATCACCCCGCCCTACCTGATGTTCCTCGGGGACGTGCCGGACGAGCTCGCGGCCAAGACCGCCTATGGGATCGCCGATTGGCGGCGCGAATGGTGCCTCGGGCAGTTGCGGCTTCCGGGCTGCGCCGCCGACCTCGGCATCCCGGACCAGACCGTTCCCGAAGCCGTTGCGGCAGGAGCGAAGACCATGGTGGTCGGCGTCGTCAATGCGGGTGGCGTGCTTCCGCCGCACTGGATTCCCGTGATCGTCGAGGCGCTCGCGGCCGGGCTCGACGTGGCGACGGGCCTGCACATCAAGCTCGCGGACGTGCCCGAGATCCGCGCCGCAGCCGAACGTCATGGCCGCGGGCTCTTCGACGTGCGCCACTCCACCCAGCGTTTCGCCACCGGCAAGGGCACGAAGCGGTCGGGCCTGCGGCTCCTGACGGTCGGGACCGACTGCTCGGCGGGCAAGAAATACACAGCCCTCGCGCTCGAGCGCGAGATGCGCGCACGGGGCCTCGACGCGGATTTCCGCGCCACCGGACAGACCGGCGTCTTCATTTCGGGCCGCGGCGTCGCCATCGACGCTGTGGTCGCAGACTTCATTTCGGGCGCGGTCGAATGGCTGTCACCGGAAGCGCACCCGGAGCACTGGGACCTCGTCGAGGGTCAGGGCTCTCTCTTCCACCCCTCCTTCGCGGGGGTGGGCCTCGGCCTCTTGCACGGGGCTCAGCCGGATGCCTTCGTGGTCTGCCACGAGCCGACGCGCACCACCATGCGCGGCGTGCAGCACCCGCTGCCGACCATTCAGCAGGTGATCGATCTCACCGTTCAATGCGGGCGGCTCACGAACCCGGCGATCCGCCCGGTCGGGATCGCGATCAACACAAAGGCGCTGTCCGACGCCGAGGCGCGCGCCTATCTCGAGCGCGTCGGGCAGGAGCACTCCCTCCCCGCGGTCGATCCGGTTCGCTATGGGGTGGCAGAAATCGTGGATCATCTCGTGAGCGCGTTCCCCACTCGCACGACGGGCGTCCCCCACCCGGAGAGTGGCCATCGACCCTAGGGTGCGCCTGCCTGTGGACGAGTTCTCTGCCGGCGCGGAAGCGGTCTTGCTCGTCGCCTCGGCCTTAGCACAGCCCCGAGGCGTCCTTGCTCTAGAGGCTGTTATGAACCTCCAAGCGGCAAAGACCTCTTGAAGTCTTGGAGCGGCCCACGCTACTGCGACTGAAAGCTTGGAAGGGATACTGCGAAGATGGGAATGGCGCCCTGGAGGCTACGG
>JAESFH010000251.1_pt1 | contig 24935 bp, 25 predicted proteins | sample 9269381 | NCBI WGS metagenome assembly JAESFH01 (sample SAMN14504062, study PRJNA617094) | algae metagenome | isolation source: Aphanothece sp. CMT-3BRIN-NPC111 and co-occurring heterotrophs from well... | place: USA: Clark Mountains Wilderness, California | collected 2010-04-18
TTCAACTCGTACTCCAGACGCGGCGTCGGCAGGACGGCATTCAGCACGAGCTGCGACGCGATCCGCCAGCGAATGCCGCCGCCGGGCAAAAATGCATTTCGGCGCTCGTAATTCACGCTCACGCCGAGCACGAATTGGAGCGTGTCGCTGAAGATGTAGGTCCCGCCGAGAATGACCGGGACGTTGAATGTATCGCCATCGAAATTGTCGTCGGTACCGTAGACGCCGGGCTGCGCTTCAAAGCGCAGAAGAATCGAATCGCCGAATTTCGTGTCGAGGCCGACGATCGCGCTGATCGATTGCATGGTATCCGGCAGTTGCACGAGATCGGGCATGCCGAAGCCGAAGCGCTCATACGCGCCACCGAGCCGCAGAATGCCGATCGCGATCCGCGGTGTGTAGACGAAACGCGACGCGATGTACGTTTCTTCGAAATCGCGGATCTCGCGGAAGCCGCGCTGCACATCCGATTCACCGATGTAGCTGTATTCGGCCTCAAATTCGAAGGGGAATGACGTCGACGTGGTGGTGGCGCCATTGCCGTTCGTGGAGGTTTCGTACGTGGTGCCGGCAATGAGCGGTGTGGTCGCGAGAGCAAGCCAGAGGGGCAGGATGCGAGAAAAGATCTTCATATAGTAGCGGAGTAAGGCGGCAGCAGATTCGTAGCGACCGCCCCCGGTGTCACGCCGAAAGAACGAACCGAGCGCGAAACTTTTCTGGCCCGCCGGTCAAAAAGCGGCCTGCCAGGCTCGTCGTGTCACGCCGCGCAACGCGCGTTTCCATTTTGAACCGCGCCGAACTATTCGCATAGTGCAGCGGTTGCGAGCTTCGGCGGCCGCGGCGCGCCGCAACTTCACCAAATGAGCGATCCCGTCATCTCCCTCGACCGGCTGAGCAAGAGCTATGGCGACCTCCAGGCGGTGGAGAGCCTGTCATTTTCGATTGAGCGCGGCGCGATCTTCGGATTTCTCGGCGCGAATGGCGCCGGGAAATCGACGACCATCCGGATGCTCTGCGGATTGGTTCGGCCGACCGCCGGAAGTGCAACGATCGTCGGCTACGATGTCTGGCGAGACCGCCGCCTGGTGCGGAGCAAATTCGGATATGTGGCGCAGCGATTCAGTCTCTACCCCGACCTCACGATTGACGAGAACATCCGGTTCTTCGGCGGTGCTTCGAGCGTCCCGCCGGCGAAGCTCGAGAAGCGGATCGCCGATCTGCTCGCGCTCACCGACTTGCAGCAAAAGCGCAACGCTCCTGCCGGCGCGCTCTCGGGCGGCATGCGGCAGCTGCTGGCGCTTAGCTGCGCGTTGGTGCATGAGCCGCCGCTGTTGTTTCTCGACGAGCCGACTTCCGGGCTCGACCCGGTGCACCGTCAGCAGTTGTGGAATTTGCTCTACGATCTGAGCGACAGCGGGATCACCATCTTCATTACGACGCACTACATGGATGAAGCAGAACGCTGCACGGACGTCGGCTTCATTGACAATGGCCGGCTGTTGGCGAAGGCCGCGCCGCGCGAGTTCCAATCGAGCTTCAAGACGAAGCTGCTCGAGATCGATGTCGATCCGGTGATGCCGGCGCTCGTTCGCTTCCGCGATGAACCGGACGTGCTTGGCGTTTCACTGCGGAGCGGCAGTCTGCGGTTCTTCGCGGCGGATCCCGAGAAGCTCGTCGCGCGCTGGCGCGCGGCGTGGCCGTTTCCGGAGATCCACTGGATCGGCGAGCGCTGGGTAGAACCGGACATGGAAGATGTCTTCACCGCCTACTCGCAAGGCTTCACCTCGATCCTGAGGAATCCGTCCGGTGCGACCGCGCCAAGCCAGGCGACGGCGGTGCCTTAAGCATGAGGTTCGCACGCGTTCAATTCCCCTCGGCGTGGCATGTCTCACGTGGTAACCTTGCGCGTGCGAAAGACGGTGACGCGCTACCGCAGCTTCGCTGAAGCGGACGCAGCAGATCGCGCATTTTACAACAAGCTAACTGGCAACGCGCGCCTCGCGCTGTTGCTCAAACTGATCAACCATGATCCTGAACGCCGACTTGAGAGAGTTTATCGGATTATTAAACTCTCACGGCGTTGAATACGTCATCGTCGGCGCGCATTGCCTTGCCTTTCACGCCCGGCCTCGATACACCGGCGACCTCGACATCTTCGTGCGGCCGACGGCCGACAATGCGGAGCGACTTGTTACGGCGCTCCGGGCGTTTGGTTTCGGATCGATCGCTGAAGACGCCGCCGCCTTTACCGAGCCGGAGCAGGTGATTCAACTCGGACGCGCACCGAATCGAATCGATCTTCTGACGTCGCTTACGGGAGTCACCGCAGACGAGAGTTTCGCCACGAAAGTGCCGGCCGAACTCGGCGGCTTGCCCGTGTTCGTTCTTGCGAAGGAACTCCTGCTGAAGAACAAACGTGCAACAGGTCGCCCACAGGATCTAGCGGACGTCGTGCTTCTGGCATCGCCGACGGAAGATGACGGACCTTAGAAATCCGCCTTGAGCCCGATGCGCACGTATGGCGCGGGATCGGTTTCGAACTCCTCGTCCGCGCGTTCGAAGTTGAAGCGGCGCTGCAACGCATAGCCGCCGCCGACGTTCACGGAAATGGTGTCGTTGCAGCGGAAATCAAACCCGACTCCCGCGCGGTATTCGGTGTAATCCACCTGCGCGTTGCTGAGTTTCTGCGGGAAGATGGTCGGGTCGCGATCTGTCCGGAAAGATCCGCCGGTCAGCTGCCCGCCGGCATAGATGCCGAGGTTCTTCGTCGGATAATAGGTGACGCGCGGTTCCGGCGGCACCAGGTAGGCAACCCATTGGTCCGACGGTCGCCAGACCAGGCCAACGATGGGGAGGATGGGGAACTCGCCACGGAGACCGGCGGCGTTTGCGCCCACGATGAAAAAGAGCCGGTCTTCTCGCAGGACAAATGCGCGGCCGACGGTGATCGGCATGTCGAATGACGAGCTGCCGATGTGATCTTCCGTGTAATAGCCGGGGTAAAGGTAGAGGAACGCGCCGGCATCATTCCCAACCATGTACTCCAGGCCGACAAGACCGTTGAGACTGAACAGCTGCTCCGGTACCGGCGCGTTCGTTTCGCCGAACTCGAACCGGCCGTAGCCGACGCCCAGACGGAGAAAAATTTTGCCACCGAGAAGAAAACGATGCGAATACTCGATGCTCCCGTGGAACGCGTCCTGTTCATCATCGTCGGCGAACGGGCTGAAGCGGTTCTCGAGCTCGCTTGAGAAAACGTAGGAGGCATCGAGCCGAATCAGATCGCGCGCGGTCTTGGTGTGTGTCTCGGCTCTTCCCGTCGAGTAAGTGGTCTCACCGGCCGAGGCGGCGGAGGAGGCGACGATCGTGAGCGACGCGAGCAACCGAGCGAAAGTCTTCATGCGCGCGCAGTGTAAGATATACCCGCGGATCGCACCACACCGTTTTGTGCGAGCCCGCGATTCGAGGGACGGCGAACTTCGTGCTCGGCCTATTCGACGCTCGTCGGGTTAACTCATCGCTGTTGCCGATGAATCCGTTCGATCCTGAGGTTGCCGCCAAACAACTGGCCGCAAGCGACCCGCGTCTTGCCGCTCTGATCGAGCGCGCGCGGCCGTTTGAGCCGCGCCCCGCTGTTCTCGTTAGGCCGTTTGATGCGCTCGCCGAATCGATCGCCTATCAGCAGCTGAGCGGCAAAGCAGCCGCGACGATCTGGGGACGCGTGCGCGCGTTATATCCGCGTCGGAAATGGCTCGATCCCAAAGAAGTTCTTGCGACGCCGGAGGAAACGTTGCGCGCATGCGGCCTGTCCGGGAGCAAGACGGTCGCGCTGAAGGATCTCGCCGCGAAGACAATCGAAGGTGTCGTTCCCCGAACTGGTTCCGCGCTCGCGAAGATGACCGATGAGGAGATCATCGAACGTCTCACGGCGGTGCGCGGGATCGGGCGCTGGACGGTTGAGATGTTGCTCCTGTTTCAGCTTGGGCGGCTCGATGTCTGGCCGGTGACTGATTACGGTGTGCAGAAGGGCTACGCGAAAACCTTTCGGAAACGGAAATTACCGAAACCGAAAGAGCTCCACGCGATCGGCGAGAAGTGGCGCCCGTATCGGTCAGTCGCCGCGTGGTATTTCTGGCGTGCGCTGGAGACGGAAACGCCGAGCGCGAACCGCAGCTAATGCCTCAGAAAGCGTGAGCGATTGACTTCGCCGGCCACTTTCGTAAAACGCGCGTATGGCCATGATCCACGTCAGTCGCAGCGGTGCTACATTGGGCGTCTTCGATGAAGCGCGGGTGCGCGAGGGACTCACGACCGGTGAATTTATCAGCACCGATCTCGGATGGACAGAAGGGATGGCGACCTGGCGGCCGCTTTCCGAACTCGAGAGCTTTCAAACCGCGGCGACGCCGCCGCCACCGGTGGTTCCGCCGCTCGGCGAGTCTGGCGCATCATCTGTCGCACCCGCGGAGCTGGTGGTAAGCGGCGCCACGACCGGAGCGGCGCGGACGGGCCTGCCATGGGAAAACCGCGAGTCGACGAGCTTCTTCACCGCGCTCTTCGAGACGATCGTGATGGTGCTGACGAAGCCTAACGAAGCGTTCCGCATCATGCGACGCGAGGGCGGTCTCGGCGATCCAGTGCTTTACATGTTGATCATGGGGACGGCGGGCGCGGTGATCTCGTTTGTGTATTCGACGTTCCTGCAAATGCTCGGCATCGGTGCAGGCGGCGACGCGGCATTCGGGCGCCTGCTGGGCATTGGCGCGACCTCATTCGTCGCGCTGATCATGATGCCGGTGTTCGTGCTTGTGGGACTCTTCATTGGCGCCGCCATCGTGCATGTCTGCCTGATGATCGTCGGCGGGGCGAACCAATCGTTCGAGACAACGCTGCGAGTGATCGCCTACGGCAACGGATCGGCGAGCGTGTTTCGGCTGGTGCCGTTCTGCGGCGGATTGATCGCGGCGATTTACGGCCTTGTCGTCAACTGCATCGGGCTGGCGCAGGCGCACGAGACCGATACGTGGCGCGCCGTCGTCGCGATCCTGCTGCCGGTGGTGGTCTGCTGCGGCGGCTTTCTCTTTTTGTTCCTCGCGATCCTCGGTGGCGTGGCTGGGATGGCGGACTGGCGGTAGCGCGGCCGCATGCGCGTCCAATGGCGGCGGCTTCGGCCGGGCGAGTTGGATGCGGAGTTGATCTGGCTCTCCATGACGGTCGCCAGCGCGGCGCTCGGATTGATTTGGCTCGCGCTGCATCTGCCGTTCCCGCGCTGCACGTTTCTCACGGTCACAGGCCTTCCATGCGTGACGTGCGGTGCGACGCGGGCGGCGATGGCGCTGCTACGGGGCGATCTGGCTGCGGCGTTCTGGTTGAACCCGCTGGTGTTCGTGGGGATGGCCGCGGTCGCGCTGTTCGACCTTTACGCGCTCACGGTTTTGCTGGCGCGAGCACCGCGGCTGCGTGTCGCGTTTCCGACGCGACAAGCGCGTCGCGCTTTGGTGGCGATCAGCTGCGGAGTGTTGTTATTGAACTGGATCTATTTGCTTCGGCAGTGATTCGGGCGCGCGCCCGACGTCATCCTCCGCCGCGCCACGGTGTTGCCGGATGAACTCGCTGGGATCGATCCAGCCGCGCGTGTCCTCGCGATAACCGGGGCCAACGAACGGCGTCACGAACTCGCGCATTTCGAGATGCAGGTGCGCCCAGTAGCGGCCGTCGGCACTGCCGACGGTGGCGATCTGCTGCCCGCGGCGCACCTCTTCGCCTTCGCTGACCAGCATCTCCTCCACGTGGCCGTAGTACGACTGCACGTATTTGCGCGCGCCGTTCTCCTCGTACGCGTGCATGACGCTGATGATGTTTCCCCAGCCCGGGCCGCCCTCGCGCGCCAGGATCACGCGGCCATCGGCGATCGCGAAGATCGGGTCGCCCCGGTCGCTATTCTCGCCACCGATTCCATTCAGATCGTCGCCGAGGTGGCGGTTCTCCGTGAACGGCTGCGCGTTGTACGCGAACGCGCCGTGCTCGCTGCCGAGCGGAAAGTCGAAGCGCGCCGCCGTCGGCAATGAGGCCAGCTCGACCGGGCTCATGAGGTGGAACGCTGGATCGCGCGGCATCTGGCGTGTGACTTCCGAGCGCATGCGGAAGTAAAGACCCGCCGCGACGCCGATCAGAAACAGCGCGAGTAGTCCCACGACAAACGCGACGCTGGTTCTCCCCTTGCTCGTGTTCAGCTTCATCTTTACGCTCGCGCGGTGCGAACCTTAGTTACCGGCGGGGCAGGGTTCATTGGTTCGCATCTCGTCGAGAAATTGCTCAGCGCGGGTCACGAAGTCTCGATTCTCGACGACTTCAACGACTTTTACGATCCCGCGATCAAGCGCGCGAACATCGCCGCGGTCGCCGAGCACGTGCGCGTCCATACGGTCGACCTGCGAGACGGTCGCGCGGTGAAGGATTTGTTTCACCGCGAGCGGTTCGACGTGATCGCGCATCTCGCCGCGCGCGCCGGGGTGCGGCCGTCGATCAGCAAACCGCAACTTTATTACGACACGAACGTCAATGGCACGCTCCATCTCCTCGAAGCGGCGCGACTCACCGGGATCGAGCGTTTCATCCTCGCGTCGAGCTCTTCGGTTTACGGTGTCTCAAAAGTGGTGCCGTTCTCCGAGGATCTGCATCTGACGCAGACAATCAGCCCTTATGCGGCGACGAAAATCGCGGCCGAGTTTCTGTGTTCCACGTACTCGCACCTCTATCAGATGCGGGTTGTGGCGCTGCGGTTCTTTACGGTTTACGGCGCCCGGCAGCGGCCCGACCTGGCGATTCACCAGTTCACGCGGCGCATCCACGCCGGCCAGCCGATCGATCAATTCGGCGACGGCAGCACGCGCCGCGACTACACCTACATCGACGATATCATCCAGGGTGTGATGGCAGCGCTGCGCTACGAGGGGCCGCTGTTCGACATCTTCAATCTCGGCGAGAGCGAAACGATCGAGCTGCGGGAGCTAATCGCCGAGATCGAGCGGGCAGTCGGGCGCGAAGCGGTGATCAATCAGCTCCCCGAGCAACCGGGCGATGTCCCGATCACCTGCGCCGATATCTCGAAGGCGCGTCGCCTGCTCGGCTACAACCCGATGACACCGCTGCGCGAAGGGGTGCCGAAGTTCGTCGACTGGTTCCTGGAGAACCAGGCCGAACAGAAACGTCGAACGTCGAACGTCCAACGCTGAACGTCGAACGGAGCAGCAGTTCGACGTTGGACGCTCGACGTTTTCTCCGGTCGGTCCGGGCGGCCTCGCTGCCGTCTTGCCAATCAACGTCACAGCCCCCATACTTATTCGCAAGATGTCGGGAATGTTCTTCGAATATCCGGGCGTCCGCTTTTCAGGACAGATCAGGCCTTGGGAATCAATCATGCGCGCGATCGCATCTTTGCTGATTCGTCCAGTCACTCGAGCGGTGCGCCATTGCTTTCGGATGCTTTCTCGACCCCAACCGGCGGAGTTTTCTGCAGCCACGCACATTGCTTTCCAGCGACCTGGACCGGCCCTTCGGGGTTCGCGTGCTGCGGACGGGGCATCCTTTGATGCGCTTCGCCCCAACTGCAATTCGGTCAACACTGAGGATCTATATGGCATCTCAATCACCCGGGAGAAACTCGCGGCGCCCACGGGGCGGCGGTTCCCGACGGAGGGGCGACGATCGTCCCTACCGGCAGAAAACAACCCCCAAAGCGCCAGCTCCGAAATCCCTCTGGGACAAGATCATGGCATTTTTCGGCGGCGGAAATCCGCCAATCGCGCGCGTGCCTACGCCGCCGCGCAGCAGCAGCAGCACCAGCACCAGCACCAGCAACGGTTCGCGGAACGGAGAAAGTTCACGCGCCTCGTCGCGGCGGCCTGAGTCAGTCGAAGTCACGACGCCGCGTCTCTACGTCGGCAATTTGTCGTTTGAAGCGACGGAGAGCGATCTCTTCGAGCTCTTCAACGGCGTCGGCCAGGTGCAGAACGCCGAGGTCGTCACGTATAAGCACAATCAGCGCTCGAAAGGGTTCGCGTTTGTGCAGATGAACACGGTCGAAGAAGCGCAGCGCGCGGTGACCGAGTTGCACGACAAGGAGTTCCTCGGCCGCAAGCTTCTCGTGAGCGGCGCGAAATCGAGCGAGCATTCGTCCGCGAGCTAAGACGCACGATTGGTTTTACAAACGGGAGACGCGGTGGCAAACGCTGCCCGTCTCCCGTTTTCGTTTCGTGAAAGATGTCTTCTATATCGTCGGGCCGACGGCGACCGGTAAGTCAGAGATCGCTGCCGAGGTCGCACGCGAATGTGACGGCGAGATCGTTAGCGCCGATGCATACCAGATTTACCGCGGCCTCGATCTTCTAACCGCAAAACCAGAACAGCACCTGCTGGATGCGGTGCCTCATCATCTAGTCGGCACGATTCCGCTGTCCGAGAAGATGAACGCGGAAAGGTTTCGCGTGCTGGCGATCGGGGCGATCAGAGCAATCCACGCTCGCGGCCGCCGAGCTTTCGCCGCCGGCGGTAACGGCATGTACATCAAAGCGCTCACGCATGGCTTGTCGGCTTTGCCGGCCGCGAACGCCGAACTTCGCGAGCAACTGAAGCTCCTCAGCGGCGACGAGTTGATTTCACAGCTAGCAGAACTTGACCCGGAAATCGCGCGGACAATTGATCGCAATAACACACACCGTGTCCTGCGAGCCCTCGAAATCTGCCTGCTGACCGGACAACCCGCTTCCGCCCAGCGGAAGCGCGCGACACCTGTCGCGGAGCCAGCCGGCGTCCTCCTTCACCGCGACCGGGCGCAACTTTATGAGCGTATCAATTCTCGAGTGGAGACAATGTTTCAGCACGGCGGCATCGTCGACGAAGTTCGCAATGCCGGAAAACTCAGCGCGACCGCCGCAAAGACGCTTGGCTTGGAGCAGATCCAACAGCTCATCGCCGGGCAGATTTCCGAAGCCGAATGCATCGCCGCGATCCAGCAGGCGACCCGCCGATACGCCAAAAGGCAATTGACCTGGTTTCGCGGACAAACTAATTTCGAACCACTGAACCTCTCCTTGCTACGCTCGTCCGAAGCGATCGAATGGATCGCGCAGAAGGCCCGTCTCTCCTTCGCGCAAGCAGGATGATTGAAGTTCACGCGAAAAAACGACAGGAGCTCGCGGTTCTTGTCGGACTTGAGCAGGACGGCGTCTCGAAATGGGACCTCCGCGATTCAATGGATGAGCTGCGCGAGCTGGCGAGTTCGGCCGGCGCGCGCGTAGTTGATACCGTCACGCAAAAGCTCGAGAAGCCGACCGCGCCTTACTACATCGGCAAAGGCAAAGCGCAGCTGATCAAAGACTCGTTCCAGACGCATCAAGTCACCTCCGTGATCTTCGACAACGAGCTTTCGCCCGCGCAAGGGCGCAACCTCGAGCATCTCTTCAAGCGCAAGGTGCTCGATCGCACGCAGCTCATTCTGGACATCTTCGCGCAACGCGCGCGGAGCCGCGAAGGCCGCCTTCAGATCGAGCTCGCGCAGTTGCAATATCTGCTCCCGCGTCTCACGCGCATGTGGACGCACCTGTCGCGCCAGACCGGCGGCATTGGCACGCGCGGACCCGGCGAAACGCAGCTTGAGGTCGATCGTCGTCGTGTGCAGGAGCGAATTGCGAAGCTCGAGCGCGAACTTGAAGGCGTGCGACGAGTGCGTTCGGTCCAACGCGAAGGCCGGCGCCGGCATCAATGGCCGGTCGCGGCCGTTGTCGGCTACACGAACGCCGGGAAATCAACGCTGCTAAATCTCCTGACGGGCGCCGATGTGCTCGCGGTCGATCGCCTTTTTGCGACGCTCGATCCAACGACACGCAGCTTCACCTTGCCTAACAAGCAGCGCATGTTGCTCACCGACACGGTCGGCTTCCTCCGCAACCTCCCGCACATGCTGATCGAGTCGTTCAAGGCGACCCTCGAAGAAGTGACCGAAGCCGATTTGCTCATCCACGTGGTCGACCTGAGCCACCCGCGCGTCGACGAACACATCGAAGCCGTCAACGCGGTGACGAAGGAGATCGGCGCCTTCGGCAAACAGACGCTGATGGTGTTCAACAAAGTCGATGCCGTCGCGCATCCGGAAGTCGTCGACTCGTACAAAGCGCGTTTCCCGCACAGCGTCGCGATTTCTGCTCGCACCGGACAAGGCGTGAGTGAGCTCGTGCAAGCGCTGCAAAACGAGATCAGCTCGTGGCGATTGAATCTGCGGTTCCGCGTTCCGTTGACGGAGTCGTCATTGATCGCAGAGGTCCACCGTGTCGGTCGCGTCCACGAAGTTCATTACGAGGATGATGCGGCGGTGATCGTGGCGCACGTTCCGGCGCAACTCGAACTCAAGCTGGCGCCTTTCGCCGCGCGCTAGCGGCCGCCACGCCGCATCGAAGCATGTCAGAAGAAGCGCATCATCAGCCTCATCGTCATCCGGTGACGGCGCGAATTCGTGCGTGGCAGCACTACCTGAATGAGAAGCTCGGGCTCGATAAGATGCCGGTGATCCGGAAGCTGGTCTACTCGGTGCTCGGCGGCACGGTTGTTTTGATCGGGCTCGCGATGATCGTCCTGCCCGGGCCAGCGTTCATCGTCATTCCACTCGGGCTGCTCATTCTCGCCGGTGAATATGCCTGGGCGCGCCGCATCATTCGACGCGGTCGAGTGTTCGTGGGGCGGCGATTTGGAAAAGCAAAGCCGGCGCGTCGAAGTTCATGACGGCCCGCGAGCGCGTCGCGCAGCTCGTCGAGGCGTTGCCGGAAGTTTATCCGGGCGCGCACTGCGAGCTCGATTTCAAGACTCCCTTGCAGCTGTTGGTCGCCACGATCTTATCCGCTCAATGCACCGACAAACGAGTGAACATGGTGACGCCGAAATTGTTCGCGCGTTATCGGTCGGCGGCAGATTTCGCTGCCGCACCGCAAGCCGATCTCGAGGAGGCGATCCGCTCCACCGGCTTCTTTCGGAACAAGGCGAAAAGCATTCGCGCCGCCAGCGCGGCGATCGCGGAACAACATGGCGGCAAAGTTCCGGATACGATGGAGGCGCTCCATGCGTTACCGGGCGTCGGCCGCAAAACGGCGAACGTGGTGCTCGGGAACGCCTTCGGAAAAGACGAAGGCATTGTCGTCGACACGCATGTCGCGCGGTTGTCGCAGCGTCTGCGCCTAACGAAACATACCGAGGCCGAGAAGATCGAAACGGATCTGATGAAGATCGTGCCGCGGAAACATTGGACGATGTGGAGTCACTGGCTCATCTGGCACGGGCGGCGCCGTTGTTTTGCGCGGAAGCCGGATTGCCACCAGTGCGAGATCTTGCGCCTGTGCCCCAGTGGCAAGATTTTCATTCGGACGGGCGAGGCGCGCCCGCTGGCTGCGGATGCGTCCTCAGCGTGACGCGGCGCCCGCTGCTTCGGCCGCCTCTTCAACTTCGTCGACCACGTCCTCGACGCGACCAAGTGTCTCGTCGGCTTTCTTGCTGATGCGCTTGAATTGCTTCTCGAGCGTCTTCAACTCCTCGTCGCTGAGCCGATCGACGTTCACGAGGTGATTCCGCGCGCTGTCGATCGCGCGGATGAGCTCGTCGAGCTTCAGATGCACGGCCTTTGAATCGCGGTTCTGCGTGTTCTGAATCAGGAACACCATCAGGAAAGTCACGATCGTGGTGCCGGTGTTGATCAGCAGCTGCCACGTGTCGGAGTAGTCGTAAAAGTGTCCCGTCGCTGCCCAGACTGCGATAATCGTGATCGCCCCGACGAATACCCAGGCGGTGCCGAGCACCGCGGACGCGCCACGCGCAAACACGCGGAACGCATCCTGAACGCGGCAAAAGAGATTGCGCGGCGGCGGAGTCTCCCCCGCGATTCGCCAGTTTTTATCCATCATGCTCATTACAATTCGGGCTTCGGCGCCTGAACGGGCGCCTGTGGGATTCGATCTCTCCCGCTGCCGGAACTGCGGTAGCGCGTGCGCTCGACGGAAGCGCCAGCTAGCTCGCCCCGTCGCTCTCCGCACGCTCGTGCGACGGAGCGCGTGAGGTGATGTCCATCTTCGCGCTCTTGATGTAGACGTCGCGTTGCGGGAACGGAATTTCGATGTTCGCCTCGCGCAGTTTGCGCTCGATCAGGAAATTCAGGTCGCTCTTGTAGCGCGCGGGTCGGTGGCTCATCTCGCTGCTCCAGACGACGAGCTCAAAATTCAGCGAGCTGTCGCCGAATTCCTTGAAGAACACGTTCGGTGGCGGCTCTTTCAGCGACTGCGGGTGTTCTGCACCTGCTGAGATGAGGGCTTTGCGAACCTTCTCGATGTCGCTGCCGTAGGCGACGCCAACGGGAATCCGGAAGCGCACGCGCGGGTCGCCATAGGTCCAGTTCGTCACCGGGTCTTCGATGAACTTCGAGTTCGGCACGATGATCGAGATGTTGTCGTTCGTCACCACAACGGTCGCGCGTGCGCCGATCCGCTGCACCTGCCCGGCGGTGTCGCCAACTTCCACACGATCGCCAATTGAAATGGGGCGCTCCGCCAGGATCACGAGACCGCTGATGAAGTTGCTGGCGATGCCTTGCAAGCCGACGCCGATACCGACGCCAATCGCGCCGGCGAACACGGCGAGCGCGCCGAGATTGATGCCGGTGTTCGTGAGGACAACGACGATGCCGATCACCAGCACGACGTTGCTGATGATCTGCGCGAGTGCGTATTGGAGCGAACGGTTGAGCCCGCTGTTCGCGAAGAAGCGATTGAAGAGAAATCGCTTCGTATGAGACGAGAGCCAGAAGACCGCGACTAACATCACGATCAGCAGAAACAGCTGGAGCAGGCTGAGGTTGATGCCGGGCAGCGGAGCGTTCCAGGCGAGCGGAATGCCGGCCGCGTTGATCGCGCTGACGGTGAAGAAAACAACCGACGCGACGCTCAGGATCATCGTCACGATGGCGATGAAATTGACGTCGAGCTTGAAGCGGCTGAAGAGACGCCGAATCCAACTGCTCTGAAGGAATCGCGCGAGGATCAATCCGAACGCGAACAGTCCGCAAAACCCAAGCAGCCCAAAGATGGAGACGTAGTGCTGGCCTACGTAAAAGAGCGGCGTCTCGAAGAGTCCGTAGGTCATTGCGCTAAGGTTCTGCCGTCGGTTGGCGGTCGCAATCGGAAACAAAAAAACACGACCGAAGCCGTGTTTTCTGAAGAGTGTTCGCGCTCCCGCGCGAGTGAAATCGAGCCTTCGTTACTGCTTCGACGCCTTCTCCTCAATGTACTTGATGACGTCGCCGACGGTCTGCAGTTTTTCCGCGTCTTCGTCCGGAACTTCGACCGAAAATTCTTCTTCAAACGCCATCACGAGCTCGACGATATCGAGCGAATCCGCACCCAAATCTTCGATGAAGGAAGCGGTCGGTGTGACCTGCTCTGGATTGACACCGAGTTGCTCGACGATGATGTCCTTGACCTTCTCTTCAATTGGTTTGTCGCTCATAAAACTGTTCTTTGGTTCGCGTTCGGTAGGCGGGAGGCATTAAGCAGTCCCGGCAGGATTGGCAAGTAAAACAATTACATTCCTTGTCAATTTATTTCCCGGTCAGGAAAGGTGCGCGGAATGCCTCGCGCAGGTTTACTTCGACGGGGGTTGGCGTAAGAGAGGGGAGATGTCTGAGGACTCCACACCGGCCGATTTGCTGGACCTGAAAATGATGCCCGCCTGGGTCAATGAACCAGCGCGCACGAATGATTATGCTGACCATCCTGGCGAGGACGAACGCTCTTTTGATCGCGAGCGCCGCGGGCCGCGTCCGGGCCGTGATTCGCGTCCACGTGGCCCAAGACCCGGCGGCCCGCGCGAACAGCGCGAGGGTGGCAGAGGACCGGGCGGGCGGCGGCCGGAGGGGCGGCGTCCTGACCAACAACGCCGGCCGGAAGGTGGTCGGCCGGATCGCAGGCCGGAGCATCGCGAACGGCGCGAAGCTCCCGCGCCTTTGCCGCAAGTGTCGGTGCGTTTTATCCCGCACGCGGCGGCGTTGGAAAGCGTGATCAACCAGATCAAGTCGAACGCGGTGACCTACTCGGTCTTCGCGCTCGCGCGCCTCTTTCTCGACAAGCCGGAGCGTTACGATGTGCGGCTCGCGGCGGCGGAGGGTGCGGTCTTGCACCAGCTCGGCGAGAACGGGCCGGTCGCGGTCGATCCGCGGACGCTGGAGACCAGCGCGTTCGCGGCGATGCGTGATGAGTTTTACACGGTCGAGGAGACGCAGTCGGAACCGTTGAAGGGGAACTTTGTGAACGTGGCGCGCGACCGGATCAGCGGCACGTTGCTCGGCCCGACCAATCATCACAATTACCAGCCGCAGCTGCGTAGTCTCTACGAGCAACGGTACAGCCGGCGGATGAGCTTTCAGGATTTCCAGCGGCAGATCGAGATCGTGAGCGATCCGGCGATCGTCGAGCAATGGAAAGAGCAGGCGCGGGCGGTAACCACTTACACGACGAAAGGCATCGAGCCGCCTGTGACGTTCAACAACGCAGCAGAAGCAGAACGGCATTTTCGGCAGATGCATCTGCCGGTGCTGCTGCGGAGCGCGCCGGAGCTGACGATCAGCGGGGTCGTTAGCCGTCGCTTGCAGGACCGCGGCCTCGGGCGGTTGATCGAGGATGCGTGGTCCGCGGAGATTCGCTCGCCTTCGAAGATGATGGCAGAGCTGGCGGGTGCGTTGCGCGGCGCTGGCCTGAACATCTTCCGGCATCGCCGCGGGATGTTGTTCGTGTCGCCGATCCGGATCCGGACGTTTGGGCATGAGCGGACCGGCGTTTCTGTGTCGATCAACTCCATTCTGGAGAAGCTGACGGAGACGCCCGGGCTGACACGGAAGCAACTGGCCGAAAAACTTGTGCCGGAAGGCGGCGACACCGCGGCGGCGGATCGCGTGAAGCTCAGCCTCGGGTCAGATCTGCGCTGGTTGATCAGCGAAGGTTATTTGATCGAGTTCAACGACGGAACGCTTGACCTGCCGCGCGCGAAACCGCCGGGTGGAGCGGGATTGGAAGCGAAACAGGCGCCGAAGAGCGCGGCCGTCGCTGCGGAGAGTGAGCAGGCAAATGCCATTGCGGGAGCGACTGAGACTGAGCCGACCTCGGCAGCAGAGACGCCGACTGCAATGACTGATGGTATGTCGGTTGGCGGCGAAGACGCTGGCGGGATGTCGATCGAGCAGTCAAATGCGCCGACGGAGTCGCCGGCGGACGCCGAACCTGTCAGCGAAACAGCCGAGGCAGCCGCACTGGAGACCGAGACGCCGCAAAGCACCGAACCGCAGGCGGCGCCGCGAGAGGAAGAGATGCGCGAGGGTGCAGTGCCGTCGCCGTCGTAAGAGCCTAACGTACAACGGGACGGCGCTCGTCGCTCGTCAGGCGGAAACGAGCCCGGCCTTTTTCAAGGTCGCGTAGGCGCCGTTCTTGTTGATCGTCTTCATCGCGCGCGCGGTCACTTTGACGCGCACGTACTTCTTCAACTCAGGCACCCAGACGCGGTGCTCGTGCAGGTTCGGAGTGAAGGTGCGCGGCACGTTCTTCGTGACGTGACGACCGACGCCGCCTTTTTTCTTGGCCATACCGCGGCGGTGAATAATGCTGCCGCGAGTGACCTTGGCTCCAGTGATGCTGCAAACTTTTGACATAACGACCCCGAAAAGGTCGGCTAAGCTGGCGTGCCTGCCCGGTGGGGTCAAGCGAATCTTGAACAGGTCCGGCGTCACGCGGTCAAAGCTACCTCACGTCCCCAAACCTGCGTCTTATCACCGTCACGGGGCGTAAAGATTTCACCATGGCTCGCTCTACAAACCAAAAGCTTCGGATCGGCATTATCGGCGCCGGCGAGATCGTCCGTAATCGCCATCTGCCCGCGCTGAAGAAGCATCCCGAAGTCGAGATCGTCGCCGTCTCTAACTCGACGTACGAGAGCTCGCTGAAGTTCTGCGACCAAAACGTGCCGAACGCCACGCCGATGCAGAATTGGGCTGATCTGCTCGCGCTGCCCGACCTCGACATCGTCTGGATCGGCACGCCGCCTTACATGCACTCGGCGGTGACGGTGTCCGCGCTGGAAGCCGGCAAGCATGTCTTTTGTCAGGCACGCATGGCGATGGATCTCGCCGAAGCGGAGGAGATGCTCGCGACGGCGAAGCGGTTCCCGCAGCTGGTCACGATGCTTTGCCCGCCGCCGTTCGGCTTGAAGGGCGATCTGCTGGTGAAAAAGCTGCTCGCGGAGAATTATCTCGGTCGGCCGCACCACATCCGGCTGCAGAGCTTCACCGGCGCGTATTTGAATGCTGACGCGCCGGCGCATTGGCGGCAGCGGATTGAGATCAGCGGGCTCAACGTGCTTGCGCTCGGCATTTACGTCGAGGTGTTGCAGCGTTGGCTCGGCAACATCACCGGCGTCTATGCGCGCGGCAAAATCCTCCACGACGTGCGCCAGGGTTACGAAGTCATCATTCCCGACATGGTGACGATCCTCTGCACGTTCGAGAGCGGCGCGGAAGGCGTCCTCGAGTTTAGCGGCATCAATGCGCTTGCTTCCGGAGACCGCCTCGAGGTTTACGGCGACACGGGCACGATGACGTATGACTTCGGTACCGACGTCGTGCGCGCGGGTAAGGATGGCGATCGCGCATTGCATGAGGTGGAGATAACGCCCGACCTCGAGGGCGAGTGGCAGGTGGAAGATGACTTCCTCGCCGCGGTCAAATCGCGCGGGCGCATGCGTCCACATCCGACGTTCGAAGATGGCGTCGCCTACATGCGCGTCGTGCAGGCGGTCGCCGACTCGCGCGCCAGCAACGAGTGGGTGTCGATCGACACGAAGCTGTGACGACACCGCGTCGCGCCAAGCGCCCGGCAACTGTAGGGGAAGCTGTCAGCTTCCCCAGTCTCAGATACACGGGAAGCTAACAGCTTCCCCTACAGGCTCGCGGCGATTCGCGCGCAGACGTACCCGATTAACCCGGTCGCCGGTAGCGTAAAGACCCACGCCCAGAGGATCCGCTCCACCACGCCCCAGCGCACGCCGCTGAATCGTTTCGCCGCGCCGACTCCCATAATCGACGTCGTGATAACGTGCGTGGTCGACAGCGGAATACCGGCCGAGCTCGCGGCATGAATGATCACCGCGGCCGTTGTTTCCGCGGCGAAACCATGCACCGGCTGCAGCTTCACCATCTTGTGGCCGAGCGTGCGGATGATTCGCCAGCCGCCCGCCGCCGTGCCGGCCGCCATCGTCACCGCGCACAGAATGATCACCCATTTCGGCACGACGAAGCTCGGCGTTTGCAGAAACGCGAACGTCGGCGCGATATCATTGAACACACCGCTCTGCGTGCCGGTAAACAGCGCGAGCGTGATGATGCCCATCGTCTTCTGCGCGTCGTTGAGTCCGTGGCTGTGCGCCATCCACGCCGCGCTGACGAGCTGCGCTTTCCCGAAGATTTTCTGCACGAGGTGCGGTCGCGCCGCGCGTAGGCAGATGAGCATCACGAACATCAGCACCGCCGCGCCGACGAAACCGATCACCGGCGAAGTCAGCATCGGCAAAATCACCTTCGGCCAGAGACCGGCACCCCATTGCAGCACGCCCCAGTTGCCGCCCGCAGTCGCGACCGCCGCGCCGCACAAACCGCCGATCAGCGCGTGACTCGAGCTTGACGGCAATCCGAGCCACCACGTGATGAGGTTCCACACGATCGCGCCGAGCAACCCGCTGAAGACCGTCGCCATCGTGATTGCTCCCGGTTCGACAAGACCTTTCCCGATCGTCGAGGCGACGGCCGTTCCGGAGAGCGCGCCGGTGAGATTGAAGAACGCCGCCAGCGCGATCGCCTGGCGCGGCGTCAGCACTTTCGTCGACACGACCGTCGCAATCGCATTCGCGGCATCGTGGAAGCCATTGATATATTCGAACGCAATCGCCGCGAGGACGACACAAATGAAGAGCCACATACCGCGACGCGACCCGGCTCAGGAATATTTAAGCACCACCTGAAGGATGATGTTGCCGGCGTCGCGGCAGCGATCGATCACCTTCTCGAGGAGATTGTAGAGATCGCGCAGGAAGATGATCTCCTTCGCGTCGTAATCGCCGACATACAGATCCTTCAGCAGCTCGAGCTCCAGCTTGTCCGCGTCGCCCTCGATGCTTTGCAGCCGCGCGTTCCGCTCCCGCGCCGTCGCCGCGTCGGTCCCTTTCCGCAAATCCTTCACCATCCCGAGCACCGTTTCCGCGGCGTCGTCCAGCAGCTTCAGGTGCTGCTGGAAATTACTCCCGCGCATGTTGCCCGGCCAGATCAGCACCCGTTCGCCGATCTTCTCGACCGTCTTCGGGATTTTATACAACGCCGCCGCCAGCGCCTGGATGTCCTCCCGCTCCAGCGGCGTGATGAAGGTCTTGCAGAGCTGCTCCGTCAGCTCCTGCGTGATTTGTTTGTCCTTCCGCCGGCTATTGACGAACTCGTCGATACTTTGCGGCGAATCGTGATGCTCGAGCTTCGCGAGCAACGCCACCAGATGATGGACACTGGTGTCGGCCTGCTGCGCGCTCGCCTCGAGCAGGTCGTAAAACTTGTCGTCGTTGCCGAGCAGCTTGCGGATCGATAACATAAGCGAACGCTCCTTATAGCAGTGACCCGCGCATGATTAGCAAGGCAATGCTGAAGTAGATAATCACGCCGGTCACGTCCACCAGCGTTGCGACGAACGGCGCCGATGACGTTGCCGGATCAAGCCCGAGACGCCGGAGCGCGAACGGCAGCATCGAGCCGGCGAGCGAACCCCAAAGAACGACACACGTTAGCGTAATTCCGATCGTCGCGGCGACTTGCGGCCAATATTCGCCGTAGATCTGAATGCCCTGGAACTTCTCGTAGATCACCGACCACAGCCCAACCCGCGCGGCACCGATGACGCCAAGGAAAACACCGAGCATCGCGCCCGCCGCGAACTCGCGTTGCATGACACGCCACCAATCGCGCAGCGTCACCTCGCTTAACGCCATTGCTCGAATGATCAATGTCGAAGCCTGTGATCCTGAGTTGCCGCCGCTCGAAATAATCATCGGAAGGAAAACCGCGAGCACGACCGCCTTGGCGATTTCGTGTTCATAAAAGGCCATTGCTGTCGCCGTCAGCATCTCGCCGATCAAAAGGACGACGAGCCACGGCGCGCGTTTCCACACCATCGTCATCAGCGGGATGCGCATGTACGGTTCGTCCAGCGCCTCCATGCCGCCGAATTTCTGAATATCCTCCGTCGCTTCCTCTTCAGCGATGTCGAGCATGTCATCGATCGTCACGATCCCGACGAGCACGCCGTTCGAGTCCGTCACCGGCAATGCCGAGCGATCGTATTTTCGGAAAACATTCACCGCGTCCGCTTCCGGCTCGTTCACGTTCAGGCTGACGAAGTTCTCATCCATCAGGTCGCTGACTCTCGAGTCGAGCGGCTGCAGCAGAATCTCGCGAATGCGGATGTCATCGAGCAGCTTGCCGCGATCATCGACCACGTAGATGACGTTCAACGTCTCCGAATCGTCACCGTTCTCCCGGACGTAATCGAGCACCTCCTTGATGCTCCAATCCGAATGCACCGCGATGAAGTCCGGCGTCATCCGCCGGCCGACGCTGCCCTCCGGATAACCAAGCAGCGCCTGCGCGATGTTGCGCTCGTCCGGTGTCAGGAGCCGAATCAGTTGCCGCGCCGCCGCGCTCGGCAATTCTTCCAGCAACGCCGTGCGATCATCCGGCGACATCTCATTCAAAATCCCGACCACCTGCTCATGCGCCATCCCGCGGAGCAGCTGCTGCTGCGCATCGACGTCCAGATATTCAAAAACGTCCGCCGCCAGATCATGCGGAAGAACACGGAAGATGATCACCTGATCGTTCTCCTCCATGTCGAGGATCACCTCCGCGACATCCGCCGGCGGCCAATCCTCAAAGAGCTCGCGCAACGCGCCGAACCGGCGCGCGTCGATCATGCTCTTGATCTCCGGAATGAGGATTTTGCCGACCATTGCGAATCAGAAAGAGCACGGCTCGCGCGTTGCTCGTCCCCCTTTTACAGGCGATGCCACAGGCAGGCAATGCGGCGAATACTGCTGCGGAACAGCGACGGTCCTCGCATGCGCGCGGTTCGTGGATTCGCAGCCTCCGATCGACTCCAGCACCGCGCACATCGGCGCGCCGTTACCTGTCTGCGGATCGGAAGAATCCGCTACAAATCGACTGCGACGCGGTAGAAGCCCGAAGGAGCAGCGTCTTCCACCTCAAAAGAGAGCAGGCCGCCCGTGCTTCCTGGAAGCGACTCACCGACATTTAGATAGCCGTGTGCCGACGCGGGCCGATCGCTGCGTTGCAGTTGATACGTATGCCCGGTGTAACCTGCGATCACAATAGTCAGTCGGTTGCCGTTCCTCAGGACTTCCTTGACCCGGACGACGCTTGAATCGAGCACGATACCGCCGGCCGCGTTGACGAAGCTCGGTGGCAAACTCGCGAGCCCGCTGATGAGATCCAAGGTGCCGTAGTTTGTAAAGGAAGAGGCATCTCCCGCCTCCAAAACCGCGCCACGGCTGATACGAATCAATCCGTTATTCGTCACTGCGCCGGTCAGGACCAACGTGCCGGAGCCATCGATGGCCACCAATCCGTTGTTGGTGAAGCTGCCATTGATTGTCCCAAAACCAGAGAGGGTGCCATTCGTCGCGATGGTCGTACTCGAACTGCCGCGACCTACTCGACCGCCTGCAAGACAGAGTGTAGCGCCGGAGTTCACCGTCAAATTGCCCACGACCGAGCCAGAGATACACAGGCTGCCAGCGCTGACCGTCGTGAGGCCCGTATAGAGGTTGTCTCCAGCGAGCTTCAGCGTGCCGCTGCCGACCTTGGTGAGGGAACCGCCGGTCGCGGCGGCGAGACCACCATCCTGAATTGTCCCGGAGAACAACGCGTTCGCGTTATTGGCGCCGATAGCCAGGCTCTTCGCGCCCAGGAATACCTGGCCCGCGCCTTCGATCGCGCCAATCGTCATGCCAGAGCTGGTCAGGCTGCCAATGTCGATCAGCGCGCCTGTCTCGAGTTCCGCCCGTGCCGTTCCGCCTTGTGCCTGGTCCTTGAACAGAATCCGACCACCGGGTGCACCCGTGACGGTACCCGCCTTCGCGATCAGGGTAGCCTGTCCGGCCGTGCCACTATTCTCAAACTGCAGGCGCCCACCCAAGCCCGCGGCACTCGTCGCGCCCATTAGTGTGATCGTACTTTGGCCAGCGTCCGTGCCCGGGAAGACGACCGCGCTATCGCCAGCCACCGCGCTGCCGTCCGCTATGATCTGTGCCATCCCGGCCGTCCCGCTGCGAAACGTGGTGACTCCGCCGAGCACGGGGCTTATCGGCGCTTTGTTCAGGATCATCGCGCTGCCGGCGGTTGGCGTGCGGCTTGAGTAAACGAATTCCGTAGTGCCGCCTACGCCGCCGTTCGAACCGCTCTCGTTGATGATTGTCGCCTGCGCCGCTGAGGTTCCGCTGAACTCCGTCTTTCCGCCACTCCCACCGGGCGCAGAGGCACCTTGGTTGCGAATCGTTGCCGATCCCGCGTTCACTGTATCGGTAACGCTTCCGTAGATCGACAGGAGGCCGCCCTGGGTGTTCGGGAGCGCGGCGCCTTCGTTCACGATTGTCGCGCTCGCGGCATTCGAGTTCGCGGAGAAATATGTCCGGCCGCCGAATCCGAGACTCTGCAATGCCGCGCGATTTGTGATCGATGCCTGCCACGCCGTGGAGTTGCCGGCGAAGGACGCTGACGTCGATTTCGTGAAACCTCCGCCCGGACGCCCGCCATCGTTCGTGATCGTGCTTGTGCCCGCGCTCGCAGCAAAATCAAAGCGCGTAGTGCCCGGCGTCTCCTCGCTGGTCGGCCCGTAGCGATTAAAAATATGCGCCGCGCCGGCGGTGCTTGACTCCCAGAAGGTAAGAACCCCACCCAAGCTGCTCGATCCCGAAAGGACGTTGAAGGTCGCGTCAGCCGCGGACGAGTTTTGCCTGAAATTCACCACTCCACCGCGCCCTTGAATCACTTCGCCGCCGCGCGTGTTGAAAGTAGCCTGTCCCGCATTTGAGTTTCCCTCGAAGAAAATCATCGCGCCTTCCCGGCTGAAGTGCGAACTGCCTCGAATCGTAAACTCCGTCAAAACGCCTGCTGTCGCGCTGCCCGAAAAGTGCATCGAACTGCTGAACGTCGGAGAACTTCGCACGTCGATCCTCTGCAGACGGCCGGAGGAGTTGACGAACCCTTGATCGGCGAGATCGAATGAGTCGTTCTCAACCAAGAACGTGTACGCGCTCGCCGTGGGGGTGAACACCACTGTGCCGACAGAAGCGGCGGTGACGATGCTCGTCACGATGGAGAAGTCCATCGTCGCTACTGCGGTTGGACCAAACGGTCGCGTTTCTGGCGTCCAGTTTTCATGCACTACCCACTGGTTATTCGGCGGATTGGCCTTCCACGTGGCGTCCGCGTTTCCCGCATAGGCGCTAGAGCAAAGCAACAGCAGCGCTAGCCACGCGAGGCAGAGATCGAGCCTGACAAAACGACGGTGACTTAGGGGGCGTTGGGCCATCTTACGAGTGTCCAGCAGCGGAAACCGCGCGCGACGAGCCGAAGGAACCGCAGGGATGCCGATTGGACCGCTTTTTTCCTGTTCCTGCAATAAGAAAGGCCATCAGCCGCATGACGCGCGCCACCTCGGCGCAGAGCCGCAACGATCGGCGCGCTCCTACTTGGAATCCGCGCGAGTTTGAAAAACATGAGCGAACGACGGTCGAGGCACCCGGTTGTCTTCGACAGACGCTGGTCTTGGCCGGAGATTGCGCAACTCCAATGAAACTATCGCAGCGTGTACGGCGGGCCTGCTTTGCGTGGGCGACACTCGTTTTTGCTCCAGCGGTTCTTTTCGCGCAATCGGCCGGCGGGCAGACACGGCTCTTCGATTTCGCGGCGCAAAGTCGCGAAAGCCGCGACACGAACTTGTCGGTCGCGGCAGTGCGCCAGCAACCTATCGAGATCGACTTCGAGGCAATTGCTCCGGACGCGAAACGAATCGAGATCCCGCTCTTCGACGGGCGAGTTTTCTCGGCGGTGCGACGCGACACTGAAGGTTTCAACACGCATGATGCCGAAACGTTTTCGTGGAGCGGTCAGATTGAGGGCGCCAACGGCTGGAGAGGCGACGTCGTCCTGACCGTGCATAAGAATGCGATGGCAGGTTCCATCAACGCCCCCTCCGGCGTCTACTCGATCCTCCCTCAACCCAACGGCGCGCACATCCTGATTGAAATCGATCGCAGCCGTTTTCCCGATGACGGCGACGACACGCAGGCCGTCACTGGAGTGATCGATAACTCATCGCCGGCGCGCACCGCAGTGCCGTTCGCACCCGAGGTCGATAACGGCAGCACGATCGACGTGCTGATTGTCTACAGCGATGACGTCCGCGCGTTTCTCGGCGGCGCAACCCAGGCGGTCGCCTTCACGCAGCAGGCGATCGCGGTGACGAACGCGGCGTACCAGAACAGCGGGGTCACACCGCGCCTGCGCCTTGTTCATACGATGGAACTCGATTACGCCGAGTCGGGTAATACGGGCACCGATCTGAACTTCATCCAGGGTCACTTAGGCGTGGCGAGGGCTCGTAATATGTTCCAGGCGGATTCGGTCGCATTTCTGGTCGCGAACGCCTCGAATGCCTGCGGAACGGCTTATCTGATGACGAACGGAAGCCATAGTGCCGGGTTCGAATCATCCGCCTATGCCGTCTCCGTTCGACAATGCGCGGTGGATAATCTGACGTTTCCGCATGAGCTCGGGCACAACCAGGGCGCGAATCATAATCCGGAGAACGGTGTCGCGCCGGCCCAGGCGGTTTTCCCTTACGCCTACGGTCATTATGTAAACGGCGGCACGAGCCCGTTTCGCACCATCCTCTCTACGACCACCGGCGGCACCTGCGCGACCTGCCCGCGCATCCCGTATTTCTCCAATCCGACCATCAGCTTCAATGGCCAGCCGACGGGCATTATCGATCAGCGGGATAACGCCCGGACGATCAACAACACCGCGCTTGTCTTCTCCCGCTTCCGCAACAGCGCCCTCGCGATCACGGACGTGCGGTCGCGAAAAGTCCACGGCGACACCGCCTACGACATTGATTTGCGGCCGGGGGTTCCGCAGGGAATCGAGTGCCGCGCTGCCGGGCCCGGTGGCAGCCATCAGGTCCTGGTGACATTCCCAAGCGCCGTGAGCGTTGGCGGTGTCTCGGTTACGAGCAGCAATGGGTTGGCGACGGCGACCGGAAGCGTGAACGGCGCGGTCGTGACGATAGACCTCGCTTCAGTAGCAAACGCCCAGACCGTCGGAATTACACTGACCGGTGTCAGCACAGGATCCGACACGGGCAATGTGTTTGTCCCGTTCCCGGTGCTCCTGGGAGATACGACGAGCAACGGTTCCGTTTCGGCATCCGACATCGCGCAGGTCAAACCACTGTCCGGGCAAGCCGTCGACGCGAGCAATTTCCGGTTGGACGTGAACGTCAGCGGCTCGATCAACGCCAGCGACATCGGTCAGGTCAAAGCCGTCTCCGGTACGCAGCTGCCCTGAGTCTACACGGGGGGCGTAAGAAAATGATCAGCTGATCGTTAGCCTCAATGTCGAGGATCACCTCCGCGACACTTGGCGGCGGCCCATGGTCAACAGCTCGCGCACGCCCGAAACTGGCGCGCGTCGACGAGGCTCGGTATTTCGGACGAGGATTTTGCCAGGGCCTGAGAACACCGCCCGC
>JAESFH010000252.1_pt1 | contig 24861 bp, 24 predicted proteins | sample 9269381 | NCBI WGS metagenome assembly JAESFH01 (sample SAMN14504062, study PRJNA617094) | algae metagenome | isolation source: Aphanothece sp. CMT-3BRIN-NPC111 and co-occurring heterotrophs from well... | place: USA: Clark Mountains Wilderness, California | collected 2010-04-18
GCAAGCTCCAGCCCGACGAGATCGCCCGGTTCACCGTGTTCCTCGCCTCCGAGGAGGCCTCCGCCTGCACAAACCAGCAATACGTCGTCGACGGAGGATGGGTCTAGGGCGACTGCCCCCGAGCTGGGACGCGATCAGGGCCGGCCTCTCCGGGACAGATAAACACGCTCCGCGTTGCCGCCGAGCACGGCGGCGCGCTCGGCCTCGGAGAGACCGCCGAGCAGCGCCAGAGCGGCCTCGCGCCAGCGGTCGTAGCCGCCGGCCAGGTTCACGACCGGCCAGTCGCTGCCCCAAAGCAGGCGCTCGGGCCCGAACACCGCGAGAAGGTGGTCGACATAGGGGCGCAGGCTCTCCAGCGTCCAGTCGGGCTCGGCCTCCGTGACGAGCCCGGAGAGCTTGCAGACGGTCTGCGGCCGCGCCGCGACCGCCGCCATGTCGGCGCGCCAGGGATCGAGGAGGCCCTCACGGATGCGGGGCTTCGCACCGTGGTCCACGACGATGGGCAGCTCCGGGTGTCGGTCCAGCACCACGAGCAGCCGCGACAGGTGGCGCGGAAACACGAGCGCATCGAAGACGAGGCCGTGGACCCGAAGGGCCTGGAAGGCCGCCGCGAGGTCCGGCCGCACGAGCCAGTCGTCGTCGGCAATATCCTGCACCATGGGCCGGAGCCCGACGAGCAGCGGGTTCGCGGCGAGCCGCGCGATCGTCTCCGGGGCATCCGGAGCGGTGAACTCAACCCATCCGACGACGCCCGCGACGGACGGCATGCGCGCCGCGAGATCGAGCATGTATTCGGTCTCGGCCACCGTCGCGGCGGCCTGAACCAGGATCGTGCGCTCGATCCGATGGCGGGCGAGCAACGGTGCGAGGTCCTCCGGGCCGTAGTCCCGGTAGAGCGCCTCGAGATCGGGTGACATCCAGTGGTAGTCGCCGCGCTCCAGGCGCCAGAAATGCTGGTGGGAATCGATCAGCACGGCCTCGGCCCCTCACATGGAGGCCAGGATTCCGCCGTCCACGTAGACCACCTGCCCGTTGACGAAATCGGACGCCGCGGAGCTCAGGAAGACGGCCGCGCCGACGAGCTCCTTCGGGTCGCCCCAGCGCCCCGCGGGCGTGCGGCCCTTCACCCAGGTGTCGAAGGCGACGTCGTTCATCAGCGCGGAATTGAGGGGGGTCGCGAAATAGCCCGGACCAATCGCGTTCACCTGCACGTTGAAGGGTGCCCATTCCACGCACATCGACTTCGTGAGCTGCTTCACGGCGCCCTTGGCGGCCGTGTAGGGCGCGATGGTCTTGCGCGCGACCTCGCTCGTGAGAGATGCGATGTTGATGATCTTGCCGCGCCGGCGCTGGACCATGCCGCGCGCCACGGCCTGGGCGACGAGGAAGACGCCGGTGAGATTGGTGCGCACGACCTCGTCCCAGGTCGCGGTGTCCATCTCGAGCATCGGCGCCCGCCGCTGGATGCCGGCATTGTTGACCAGGATGTCGATCGGCCCGATCTCGGCCTCGATCCGCTCCACCTCAGGGGCGATCTCGCTGGCCTCCGTGACGTTGAAGCGCGAGCCGAAAGCCTGCAGCCCCTCGGCCCGGAACGCTTCGACGGCGCCGCTGATGCGCTCGGCATCGCGCCCGTTCACGACGACCGTGGCACCGGCGGCCCCGAGGCCGCGGGCGATGGCATGCCCGAGCCCGGAGGTGGCTCCCGTCACGAGGGCGACGCGACCGGTGAGATCGAAGAGGTCGAGCGACATGCGAGATCCTGAGGCTGGAGAGCGGGGCGCGATCCTAGCGGCTCCGGCGCGGGCGTCCAGACACGATGGGTTGCGTCTCGAGGGGAACGACGGCTCCCCGGCCAGGGTCCGGCGGATGATTTCTCCACCACGTCAAATCGCGCCTAGGCCGCATCGCGTCCGCTGGCCCGTGGATCACCAGACCAGTTTGTCGACCACGAAATCCGGACGCACGGACTGGCCGGTGAGCCAGTCCTGCACATGACTCGAGTTCAGGGGAGCCTGGTCGAGCTTCAGCTCCGCGGCATGGATCCCCCGTGCGACCAGGAGGGACTCGATCCCGAAGCCCGCCGCGCCTGCGATGTCCGTGCGCAGGGCGTCGCCGACCGCAAGAACCCGCTTCGGGGAGATCCCGTCGTCTCCGGCGAGCCGCGCCGCGCGGGCCAGCGCGGCCTCGTAGATCGGCCGGTGCGGCTTGCCCGCGTAGTAGACCTCGCCGCCCATCTCCTCGTAGAGGGCCGCGATGGCGCCCGCGCAGGGGATCAGGGTGTGGCCGCGCTCGACCACGAGATCCGGGTTGGCGCAGAGCATCCAGAGATCCCGGTCCCGCAGGCGCTGCAGCCGGCCACGGTAATCGTCGACCAGGATTTGGCTCTCGTCCGGCTCGTCGAAGCCGGAGCAGACTACGTACTCGGCCTCCGCGGCGGAGCCGAACGACACGTCGAGGCCCTCGAAGATCGGCAGGTCGCGCGGCGGGCCGATGTGGAGGACCACGCGGCCGGAGCGCTCCGCGATCTGCTCCCGCGTGATGTCGCCGGAGGTCACGACGGCGTCGTAGGCGTTGCGCGGCACGCCGAGTCGATCGAGCTGGCGTCCCACGGAGGCGCCCGGCCGGGGCGCGTTCGAGACGAGGATCACCCGGCCGCCGCCTGCGCGGAAGCGCTGGAGAGCGTCGCTGGCGTCCGGATAGGCTGCGATTCCGTTGTGGATCACGCCCCAGACGTCGCAGAGGATCACGTCATAATCGGCCGCGACGCTGCCGAGCCCGTCGATGAAGCCAAGGGGAGCGGTCTCGGTCGTGGTCATGGATCCTCGGGGCGCAGGGGGCGGAGCAAGCCGCGCGGGTAGGCCCCTGGGGACGCCAAGTCAATCGACCGCCGGGATTTCAGGCCCGACGCTCCACGACGCCGGCGCGGGGTGAACGATCTCGCGGAGGTGACCGTTGACGTGACGGCCTCCGGCTCGGCCGGGCCTTCCGAGCAGGATCGCAGGCTTGCCCGGCATGCAACAGCCTGCACTTATGCCCGCATCGCTGGACTCGCTCGGCCGCATGACCGGATGGGGCCGCAAAGGAGTGAACCCATGGAAGACAATCGCAAGGACCTCCTGATGCAGGTCGACGGGATGACCTGCGACGGATGCGTCAAGGCCGTGACCCGCACGATCCAGCGCCTCGATCCGACCGCTCAGGTCGATGTGGACCTGGAGCATGGCCGCGCGCACATCGTCACGAAGGCCCAGGCCGTCGAGGTCTCGGATGCCCTCACGAAGGCCGGCTACGAGGCCCGGGCGATGACGGGCTGAGGGCTCTTGGGCCGGGTCCGGACCCGGCCTGCCCCTTGCCCCCCGGGAGCCCAGGCGCTAGGACGCGCCTCTTCATCCCGGAACGGCTGTGTTTTTCCCATGTCCAAGGCCGACAAGCTCAAGGCCCGCGTCCCGCGCGGCTTCATCGACCGCGGCCCCGCCGACCTGGCCGCTACCGAGCGCATGCTCGCCGCGATCCGCGAGACCTACGAACTCTACGGTTTCGAAGCGGTCGAGACGCCGTTCGTGGAATACACCGACGCGCTCGGCAAGTTCCTGCCCGACCAGGACCGCCCGAACGAGGGCGTGTTCTCGTTCCAGGACGACGACGAGCAGTGGCTCTCGCTCCGCTACGACCTGACGGCGCCGCTGGCCCGCTACGTGGCCGAGAACTTCGACGCCCTGCCCAAGCCCTATCGCAGCTACCGGGCCGGCTGGGTGTTCCGCAACGAGAAGCCGGGGCCGGGCCGCTTCCGCCAGTTCATGCAATTCGACGCCGACACGGTCGGCGCGGCCAGCGTCGCCGCGGACGCCGAGATCTGCATGATGGCCGCCGACACCCTGGACCGGGTCGGCATCGGCCGCGGCGACTACGTCATCAAGGTCAACAACCGGAAGGTCCTCGACGGCGTCCTGGAAGCGATCGGGCTCGGGGGCGAGGACAAGGCAGGGCAGCGCCTCACGGTGCTGCGGGCGATCGACAAGCTCGACCGTCTCGGGCCGGAGGGCGTCGGGCAGCTGCTCGGCGCCGGGCGGCGGGACGAGAGCGGCGACTTCACCAAAGGCGCGGGCCTCGCGCCGGACGCCATCGCCCGGGTGCTGGCCTTCACGGGCGCGAAGGGCGCAACCGGCGCCGAGACGATCGCGAACCTGCGCGACGTGGTGGCCGGTTCGCCCCGGGGCGAAGAGGGGGCGAGCGAACTCGCCGAGATCGCGGCTCTCGTAACCGCCTCGGGCTACGAGGACCGGGTCACGGTGGATCCCTCCGTGGTCCGCGGCCTCGAATACTATACCGGTCCCGTGTACGAGGCCGAGCTCACCTTCACGGTCACGAACGAGGGCGGGCAGCCGGTGCGCTTCGGCTCGGTCGCGGGCGGCGGGCGCTACGACGGGCTCGTGGGCCGCTTCCGCTCGGAGCCGGTGCCGGCGACGGGCTTCTCGATCGGCGTCTCGCGCCTCCTCTCCGCGCTCCAGATGGTGAAGAGCCCGATCGTGTCCGGCTCCGAGGCGCCCGGCCCCGTGGTGGTGCTCGTGATGGACCGGGCCGAGATAGCTTCCTACCAGCGCATGGTTTCGTCCTTGCGTCAGGCGGGCATCCGGGCCGAGCTTTACCTGGGCTCGTCGGGCATGAAGGCGCAGATGAAATACGCCGACCGCCGCGGCAGTCCTTGCGCGATCATCCAGGGCTCGGACGAACGGGCCCGTGGCGAGGTGCAGGTCAAAGATCTCATCGAGGGCGCCAAGGCCGCCGCCGGGATCGCCTCGAACGAGGAGTGGAAGGCGGCCCGCCCGGCCCAGTTCTCGGTCTCCGAAGCCAGCCTCGTGGAGGCCGTCCGCGAGGTGCTGCGGCGGCATTTCCCGGGCTGATGCCCGATGTCGTGCCGCGCCGAGATCGGGAGGGTGCCCTGTAGGGGGCGCCGAGGCCCCGCCCCTACCCTTTTTCTCTGAACGCCACGGAGCGAGGCCGGCGCAGCGACATCGCGAAGGTTGGTTGTCCGCCATAACGCGCCGGGAACTCCCGTCTCCCCTCACCGGTTATTCCTCAAGCTTGACCATCGGAGGACGGGAATGGCGAAGAAGGGCAAATCGAAGAAGGCCGGGACGCCGAAGAGCGTTGCCGGCGTTAAGGTCCCGAAGGCGATGCGGAAATCGTCTTCGTTCGCAACCCTTTTCAATTCGGAGCTCGGCCGGGAGATCCTGGCCGACGCCCTGATCGCGGCCGCAGGGGCGGCGGCAGCGGCCCTGACCCGGACCCGGCCCGCACGAGCCGCGGGCGGCGTGATTGCCGATGCAGGATCGGGTGCCGCCGCCTCGGCAGGAACCGCAGCCAATGCCACCGGCGATCTCGTCCAGACGGCTGCGGGCGCGGTCGCGGGCGTCGTGACGGAAGCTGCCCGCAACTTCCTCCCGGCGTCGCTCCTCGGCGAGGAGGACAAGCCCCGTTACGTCAACAAGGCGAGCAACACCGACAGCCGCAAGCGCTCCGGGAAATCCGACAAGGCTCAAGGCAAGAAGCCGCCGAAGAAGGACGATTGACGGCGCCCGCCCCTTCCCGACGGGGCCGGATCACGCCCTCGGGCCGGATCGTCCCATCGCGGCGGCTTCGCTCGCGTTCACTCTCACGCCCGAAAACCATCGCCTTCCCGGCCCGGCGTTGCTAGAGACACCCCGGAAGGGCTGCGGGCGGGTTCCCAAGGGAACCTGCGGCAGCCCCGGGGCAGGCAACGGGCGGGTTTCGTGACGAGGGATGAGGCCAATACCGCGCTGATCGCGCTCTTCGCGCGCGAAGGCTACATCCGCGTCGAGCCGCCGGTGCTGCAGCCCGCAGACGCGTTCATCGATCTCTCGGGCGAGGACATCCGCCGGCGGATGTTCGTGACCCAGGACGCCTCCGGCCGCGAGCTGTGCCTGCGGCCCGAATACACGATCCCGGTCTGTCGGGAGCACCTCGCGCGCCGCGCGCCGGCCCCCGGGTCCTATGGCTATTGCGGCCCGGTCTTCCGGCTGCGCACCGGAGAAACCGGAGAATTCCTCCAGGCCGGCATCGAGTCGATCGGCCGGGCGGACGCGGCCGCGGCCGATGCGGAGATCCTTGCCATCGCCCTCGAGGGGCTCGACCGGCTCGGCGTCGCGGCCTTCAAGGTGCAGCTCGGCGACATGGGGCTCCTCAATGCCCTCACCGACGCGCTCGGCCTCGCGCCCGCGGCCAAGCGCCGGGTGATCCGCTCGATCGTGAGCGGGCGCGGCCTGACGCTGCCGGCGGAAGCCGAAGGGGGACCCGACGAGCATGCGGGCCTGCTCGCCGCGATCGAGGGCCAGGCGCCCCAGGCCGCGAAAGCGTTCGTGGAGGACATCCTTTCGATTGCCGGCATCGCCCGGGTCGGCGGCCGCACGGCGGGCGAGATCGCCGAGCGCTTCCTCGCCCGCGCGGCCAACCGTTCCGGTTTGAGCGAGGAGGCCCGGGCGGTGCTGGAGCGCTATCTCGCGATCGAGGGCGATCCCGACGAGGTCGCCGTCGCGATCCGCAGCCTCGCGACCGATGCCGGCCTCGACCTCGGGCCGGCGCTCGGCGAACTCGAGGACCGCACGGGCTTCATGGCGGCCCGCGGGCTCGACGTGTCGACCTTCACCTTCACGGCCACGTTCGCGCGCAATCTCGACTACTACACCGGCTTCATCTTCGAGGTGCACGACCCGCGCCGCGGCGACGGCAAGGCCGTGGTCGGGGGCGGGCGCTACGACCGTCTCCTCGAACATCTCGGCGCGCACGAGCCGATCCCGGCGGTCGGATGCTCGTTCTGGCTCGACCGGATCGCCGTGGGAGCTGAGCCATGACCGATTCGCCGCTGATTCTCGCGGTTCCCTCCAAGGGGCGCCTGCAGGAAAACGCCGCCGCGTTCTTCGCCCGCGCCGGCCTCGTGTTCTCCCAGTCCCGCGGCGCGCGGGACTACCGCGGCACGCTCAAGGGTGTCGCGGACGTGGAGGTGCTCTTCCTCTCGGCCTCGGAGATCGTGACGCAGCTCGCCTCGGGCGCGGCGCATCTCGGCATCACGGGCGAGGACCTGATCCAGGAGCAGATCACGGACGCTCACCAGGCCGTGGAACTCTTGACGCCGCTCGGCTTCGGCCACGCCAACGTGGTCGTCGCGGTGCCGCAGGCCTGGATCGACGTGCGTTCCATGGCCGATCTCGACGAGGTCGCGGCCGACCTGCGCGCCCGCCACGGCCGCAAGATGCGCGTGGCGACGAAATACGTGAACCTCACCCGCCGCTTCTTCGCCGAGGCCGGGATCGCCGATTACCGCATCGTGGAGAGCCTTGGGGCCACGGAGGGCGCACCGGGGTCGGGCGCCGCGGAGCTGATCGTCGACATCACGACGACGGGCGCCACGCTCGCGGCCAACGCTCTGAAGGTTCTCGACGACGGGGTGATCCTGCGCTCGGAGGCCAATCTCGTGGCCTCCCTGGCCGCGCCTTGGGACGGGCGTGCTCGGGCCGCGGCCCGCACGGTGCTGACACGGATCGCGGCCGAGGAGGAAGCCCGCACCAGCCGCGAGGTCCGCGCCGCCCTCGACCCGGGTCAGGCCCGCGAGGTCGCTGCGGCCTTGCAGGGCTTCGAGGCCTCGTTCCCCTATGGCCCGCCCGCGGGACCCGAACTCGTGGTGCATTGCCGGGCCCCTGACGCCTTCGCGGTGGTGGCGGCCCTGCAGGGGATCGGCGCCCGGGACATCAGTGTGCGCTCGTTCGACTACCTCTTCCGTGCCCGCAACCCGTTGACCGACCGGCTGTTCCAGCGGCTCGGCTGAACGGCGCCAGAGGGCCGGGAGGCCGGCTCACCAAAAAGTTAGGAGGCCGCCCCGGGGGAAAGGCGGCCTCCTGAAAAGCCGCCCGGTGAGGGCAACCTTTGGGGGAAATGAAGTCTTCGGGAGACTTCACGCCACTGTACGCGCCGAACGCCGGCCCGGATCACCGGCCTTTACGAAAAATTCGAGCCGGTTCCGCAGAGGTCTCGCGATCACCAAACAATGGCTCGGCTCGGGCCTCGTGGGGGCGCAGCCCCCGCGGGATGGTCAGTCTGGCATTGCCTCGCTTTCGAAGCGCCCTTATGGTCCCGGCGGTTTTTCGGTCCCGTGCACCGTGTCTTGAGGGTGGTTCCATGCATGCGCTCCGCGTCGCAGCGCTCCTGTCCGCGCTGACTCTGGCGCCTTTCTCCCTGACGCCCTCCGAGGCGCAGACCGGCGGAGGCCAGAGAGGCGCGGCCGCAACGTCCCCATCCGGCAATCCCGTGCCCCAGCCGAAGCGGGAGAAGATCTTCGACGTCGGTTCGACCTGGATCGCCATCAGCCTGAACGGCAAGCCCTTCGCGGGCGAAAGGCCGAGCCTCACCATTGACAAGCAGTTCCAGGCGCGGGGCTTCGGCGGCTGTAACACCTTTATGGCCACGGCCTATCCGTTGCGCGAGCAGCGCCTCGCGGTAAGCCCGCTGAACTTCACGAAGAAGAGCTGCAACAAGGCCGTCATGGATTCCGAGAGGGCGTTCTTCGTCGCGCTGCGCTACGCTCAGCAATGGGACCAGCAGGGATCGACCCTGATCATCAAGTCCCAGAACGGCGAGCTGCGCTTCGAACGGGCCCTCTAACCAGTATCGGCAGGGCGCGCTTCCCCTTCCGGCCAGCGCCTCGGCCGACTCCTACTCGGCCGGCACCGGTGACCTGGCGTCGGTCGGGGTGAAGAGTCCGCCATCCGTGGGGCGCATGTCGATGCGCCGGTCGTGGAACTCCGTCAGGGTCGAGCGGTGGCCGATCGACACCACGGTCGTGTCGGGAAGCTGCTCCCGGATGATCCGGTACATTTCGGCCTCCGTGGGCTCGTCGAGGGCGGCGGTCGCCTCGTCGAGGAGCAGCCAGTCGGGCCTCGCCAGGAGCGCGCGCGCGACAGCCAGGCGCTGCTGCTCGCCCAACGAGAGCGTCTGCGCCCAGGCCCGCTCCTCGTCGAGTCGCTCGGCGTAATGGGGGAGCTTGGCGGCCCGCAACGCCTCCTGGATCTCGGCATCCGCGTAGGCGCCTTGAGTCGAGGGATAGGTGACTGCGCCGCGCAGGGTGCCCTGGGGCAGGTACGGGCGCTGGGGCAGGAGCATCATGGTCTGGCCCTGCGGCTTCAGCACCCGCCCGTCCCCGAAGGGCCAGATCCCGGCGATCGCCCGGAAGAGGGTCGACTTGCCCGAGCCCGAGGGGCCGGTCAGCAGCGTGCTCTCGCCAGGACGGAAAGCCATGTCGTTCACATCCACCAGCGCCTTGCCGGTCGGGAGCGCGACGGTCATGTCCTCGAGCCGGAGTTCCGGGCTCGTCCCATCCTCGACCATGACTCGGCGCTCGAAGCGCTGGGCGTCGTGGGCATGGGCGACGGCTCGGTCGAACGTCGTCAGCCGGTCGATGACCGACTTGTAGTCGGCCAGCGTCTCGTAGCGGTCGATAAAGAACGACAGCGTGGTCTGCACCCGCGCGAAAGCGCCCGCCGTCTGGGTCATCTGACCCAGCGTCACCTTGCCGATGAAGTAGTAGGGCGCGATCAGGATGTAGGGGATCACGCCGGAGAGCTGGAAATAGGCGGCCTGCAGGGCATTCAGCTTCTTGGTGCGGCTCACGATGGCGTAGAAGTTCGCCATGACCCGGCTGAAGCGGTTGCCGAGAAGCTGGGCCTCGGCCGGCTCGCCGCGCAGGAGCGCCACCTGCTCGCCGTATTCCCGCAGACGCGCCATCGAGAAGCGGAAATCGGCCTCGTAGCGCTGCGACTCGAAGTTCAGCCGCACCAGGGGCTTGCCGATCTTGTGGGTCAGCCAGGTCCCCACAATGGCGTAGATCAGGGCGCCCCAGAGCAGGTAGCCGGGGGCCTGGATCGAGGTGCCGGGCAGGGTGAAGCCGGCAGACAAGTTCCACAGGATGATCGAGAACGACGCCAGGTTCGAGACGGCCGAGAGGATGCCGAGGATCAGAACGATGGTGGTGCCGATGAAGGCATTGATGTCGACCTGGATGCGCTGGTCCGGGTTGTCGGTGTCGGTGCCCTCCAGATGCATCCGGTAATGGGCGTGCTCGCCGAGCCAGGCGCCGATATAGCGGTCGGTCATCCAGCGCCGCCAGCGGATCTTCAGGTAGGATTGCAGCGCGTACTGGTAGATGGCCGAGAAGATGTAGATCGCGGCCCAGAAGCAGAAGACGGTCAAGAGCAGGGTCCAGAACGCCTCTGCATCCTTGTTCTGGATGGCGTCGAACCAGTCGCGGTTGAAATAGGACAGGCGCACGTTGATGGCGACCTGGGCGAACTCGATCGCGATGACCGCAACGAGAAGGCCGATCGCCACCCAGCGCTCCTGCATGCGGAACCGGAAGGGCCATGAATTCACCTCGGTCATCTCGCGCGAGGTGAAATAAGGGTAGGCCAGCCGCCAGATCTGGAGGAGCGCCTGCTTCAGGTTGTTCATGGGAGTCGACCTTCCAGGACCCGCCCGGCGGGAGATCGGAGTATTCCGCCGGACCGGGTCAGGGATCTCTTAGAGGACAGAAGCCTTTCCCCTTCAAGGGCTCCCGTGGCCACTTTAGGGCAGCGGACGCGTCGGCGGCGTCGCAGCTCGACCCTTGACGCGGGGCGAGCGAGATCGGGTTCATGTACCGGCTCCTGCCACCTTAACAACAATTCGTGACCGGACCCGGCGGTGCGGCACCTGCGACTTTCGGCTGAAAGGCCTTGAATTCAGGCCGAACATCGTCTCAACCTGGGCCACTCTTTGGCGCATTCCGCATCGTAAACAAAATCGCGCAAGAGGGAGGAAATCCATGACTGATCCGAAAACCGGACGCGACAAGGCGTCCCGCCGCAAGTTCCTGCAGGTCGCGGGCCTCGGCGCCGCCGCCGTCGCAGCCCCCAGCGTCGTGAAGGCCCAGGGACCCGTCAGCATGCGCTGGCAGAGCACCTGGCCCGCGAAGGACATCTTCCACGAGTTCGCCCTCGATTTCGCCAAGAAGGTCAACGACATGACCGGCGGCGATCTCAAGATCGAGGTGCTGCCCGCCGGCGCCGTGGTGCCGGCCTTCCAGCTCCTCGATGCGGTGTCCTCCGGCACCCTCGACGGCGGCCACGGCGTCTCGGTCTACCATTACGGCAAGGCGCCGGCGCTGGCGCTGTGGGGGTCCGGCCCCGGCTTCGGCATGGACGCCAACATGCTGCTCGCCTGGCACAAGTACGGCGGTGGCAAGGAACTCCTGGACAAGCTCTATAGCTCGGTCGGCGCCAATGTCCGGTCGTTCCTCTACGGCCCGATGCCGACCCAGCCCCTCGGTTGGTTCAAGCGGCCCATCGCCAAGGCCGAGGACCTCCAGGGCCTCAAGTTCCGCACGGTCGGCATCTCGATCGACGTGTTCACGGGCATGGGCGCGGCCGTGAACGCGCTGCCGGGCGGCGAGATCGTTTCCGCCATGGACCGCGGCCTCCTGGACGCCGCCGAGTTCAACAACGCCTCGTCGGACCGGGCGCTAGGCTTCGCCGACGTGTCCAAGATCTGCATGCTGCAGAGCTACCACCAGAACGCCGAGCAGTTCGAGATCCTGTTCAACAAGACGAAGTTCGACGGCCTGCCGGAGCGCATGCGCGCCATCATTTCGAATGCGGTCGAAGCCGCCAGCCAGGACATGGCCTGGAAGGCGATCGACCGGTACTCGAAGGACTATCAGGAGCTGCAGCAGCAGAACGGCGTCCGCTTCTTCAAGACGCCGGACGCGGTGCTGCGCAAGCAGCTCGAGGTCTATGACGAGGTCGTGAAGAAGAAGGCGGCCGAGAATCCGATGTTCAAGGAGATCCTGCAGTCGCAGATCGCCTTCGCGGAGCGGGCCACCCGCTGGGAGCAGGACACGGTCGTCAACCGCCGCATGGCCTACGATCACTATTTCGGCCAGAACGCGGCCGCGAAGAAGATCTGACCTTCGCCTCGCCGACGAAGCACCATTCGGGTCCCGTCCCGAATGGTGCTTCGTCATGTTTTCTCCTCGGTGGTCGGCCTCTCATGAACGTCCAGCGCCTCCTCCATACCGTCGACGCGATCAGCACCTGGGCGGGTAAGGCCGCGGCATGGCTCGTCATCGTGCTGACGGGCGTCGTCTGCGTCGAAGTCTTCAAGCGCTATATCCTGAATGCGCCGACCGCCTGGATCTTCGACTTCAACAATATGCTTTATGGGACGCTGTTCATGATGGCCGGAGCTTACGGCCTGGCGCAGAACGCCCACGTGCGCGGCGACTTCCTCTACGGCTCCTTCAAGCCGCGGACGCAGGCCGCGCTCGATCTCGTACTCTACATCATCTTCTTTCTGCCGGGGATCATGGCGCTGCTTTATGCGGGTTATCGGTTCGCGGCGCTCTCCTGGCGCATCGGCGAGCATTCGAGCGTCATGGCGGACGGGCCGCCGATCTACCCGTTCAAGACCATCATCCCGATCGCCGGCGCGCTGATCATCACCCAGGGCTTCGCCGAGATCGCGCGCTGCGTGATCTGCCTGCGCACCGGCGAATGGCCGAGCCGCCTCAATGACGTGAATGAAATGGACGTGCTGGAGGAACAGCTCGCGCAGAGCGAGCTGGTGGACGACGAAACGCGCCGGCGAGCGATCGCGGGCGCACAGAAGATCGACGAGGCGGCGCGCCAGCGCGGCATGGGCGGAGACCTGCAATCATGAGCGGCGGCGAGGTGGCGCGTCAGCGCGGCGCGGGCGGAGGCCTGCAATCATGAGCGATCAATTGCTCGGCCTGGTCATGCTAGGTCTCATTGTGATCACGATCATGATGGGATTCCCGACCGCCTTCACCCTGATGGGTCTCGGCGTGTTCTTCGGGTTCTACGCTTTCTACGATCCGAGCCAGTACTGGTTCGACAACCGCGTCTTCGACCTGATGGTCCAACGCACCTACGGGGCCATGACCAACGAGGTCCTGATCGCGATCCCGCTCTTCGTCCTGATGGGCTACGTGATGGAGCGCGGGGCCCTCGTGGACAAGATGTTCTACTCGATCCAGCTCGCGTTCCGGCGTGTGCCCGCCTCGCTCGCGGTCGCGACCCTCGTGGTGTGCGCATTCTGGGGCATGGCGACGGGCCTGGTCGGCGCCGTGGTGGTGCTGATGGGCGTGGTGGCCTTCCAGCCGATGCTGCGCGCCGGCTATGACACCAGGGTGGCCGCGGGCGTGATCACCGCCGGGGGCACCCTCGGCATCCTGATCCCACCCTCGATCATGATCATCGTCTATGCGGCGGTGGCGGGCCAATCGGTGGTGAAGCTCTACGCCGCGGCGATGTTCCCGGGCCTGTTTCTGGCTTTCCTCTACATCGTCTATGTCATCGGCCGCGCCATGATCAACCCGGCGATTGCGCCCGGCCTGCCCGAGGAGATGACCCGCGTCCCGGTGCCGGGCTGGATGCCGAAATTCCAGACCGCCTACTCGCGCAACATGTTCGCAGGCCTGGTCTCCGCCCTGGTCTCCCCGGCCAAAGCGGCCTCCATCGAATCTGAGGAAGGCCGCCTCACCTACGGGCGGATCATCAAGAATCTGCTCGCCGCCCTCGTGCCCTTTGTCTTCACGGCCGGCATCCTCGGCCTCCTGTGGTGGTACGTAACGATCTATCAGCAGCGCAAGGCCGACGACCTCCCGGAGGGCCTGGAGCAGCTCGGAGCGCCGCCGGCGGCGCCGGATCCCGCCGCCGCGGCGGGCGGCCCCTCGACGAGCTTCTACGTCACGTTTGCGATCATCGCCGTGCTCGCAGCCATCGCGATCCTGCGCTTCTACCGCAACATGAACGCGGAGCGCCTGCAGCTCGTGAAGCTGCTGACCTCCTCCGTGGTCCCGATGGCCACGCTCATCCTTCTTGTGCTGGGAGCCATCCTGCTCGGCATCACCACGGCGACCGAATCGGCCGCGGTCGGCGCGGCGGGAGCGTTCCTGCTCGCCCTGCAGGCGCGGACGCTGACCTGGAAGAAGACGAAGGAAGCCGTGTTCCTGACCGCGAAGACCACGGCGATGGTGTGCTGGCTCTTCGTCGGCTCGGCCCTGTTCTCCGCGGTCTTCGCGATCCTCGGCGGACAGGCTCTGGTGGAACGCTGGGTGCTGGCGCTCGACCTGACCCCGGTACAGTTCATGCTCCTGTCCCAGGCCGTGATCTTTCTGCTCGGCTGGCCGCTGGAATGGACAGAGATCATCATCATCTTCGTCCCGATCTTCCTGCCGCTTCTGCAGCACTTCCAGATCGACCCGATCCTGTGGGGCGTGCTCGTCTTCGTGAACCTGCAGGCAGCGTTCCTGTCGCCGCCCGTCGCCATGGCGGCCTTCTATCTGAAGGGCGTCGCGCCGCCACACGTGACCATCAATCAGATCTTCGCCGGCATGATGCCCTACATGCTGATCGTCATCCTGTGCATGGTCATCCTGTACGTCTGGCCCGGCATGGCTCTCTGGCTGCCGGAGTACCTGTACGGCCGATAATCCATCCAACCTTCCCGGCCTGTCGGGGAGGGTCGGATGGGGCCGACGATCCCTTGGATCACCGGGTCGCCGGCGTCCAGGCCTTTCCAGCGGCGTGCGGATCCATGATCCGGCCGGTGACCCAGCCGGACCCTGTGCTGGTCGGCGGGGACCGGAGCCGCCGCCTCCGTTGGACGAAGCCGCAGTTCTGCCCATCCCGCTCGAAGCGGCGGATGGCCCCAAGACCGTGGACATCGATCGCGGCGGAACCACTTCCACACCGTGGCCGTTGATCCTATCCTCAGAACCCGGGGCCGCTTCGGCCCCTTTTTTGTCCGCTCATGTCCGCCGTACCGTCGCGCCAGCCCCACCTCGCCGCCGCCTCAGCGCGGAGCTTTTCGCACGTCGATACCTGGATCTTCGATCTCGACAACACGCTTTACCCGCACGATTCCCGGGTCTGGCCCCAGATCGACGACCGGATCACCCTCTACATCGCCGATCTCTTCGGCCTCGACGGGCTCTCGGCGCGGGCGCTGCAGAAGTACTTCTACCACCGCTACGGCACGACCCTGCGCGCCCTGGTGGACGAGTACGGCATCGACCCGTACGACTTTCTGGACTTCGCCCACGACATCGACCATTCCGACATCGAGCTGAACGCATCCCTCGGCGACGCCATCGAGCGCCTGCCGGGCCGCAAGCTCATCCTCACCAACGGCTCGCGCAAGCATGCCGAGAGCGTGGCGAGGAAGATCGGCATCCTCGACCATTTCGAGGACGTGTTCGACATCGCCGCCTCCGACTTCGTGCCGAAGCCCGAGCGGCGCGCCTATGAGCGCTTCCTCGAGAAGCACGGGGTCGAGCCCGCCCGCTCGGCCATGTTCGAGGACATCGCCAAGAACCTCGTGGTGCCCCACGACCTCGGCATGACCACGACGCTCATCATCCCGAAGACGATTGATCCCTTCCGCGAGGAGTTCGAGCAGGAGGCCGTCGAGGCGCCGCATATCGACTACATCACGAACGATCTGGCGGATTTCCTGGTGACGCAGGTCGAGCCCGTGAAACAAGCGCCGGGGGAGACGGGCGCCGCGCGCGGTTGAATGCCGCCTAGTCGGATTGTCGTTGAGAACGATCCCATTGCTCAGAATCGGAGCGGGGTCTCGCGGGTCCCGTCGCAACAGTCGGACTCGTCTTAAAATGCCAGCCAACGGAACGACCATGAGGTTCAATGCCGTCCAGCGGATCTAGAGCTGTTTCGACTTGCGTCGAATCAGCTCTCCTCTTGGTGTTGACGCGTTTTCTTCACGTGAGCCGGATCCACCTCACGCGAAAACGCTCTAGCAGCACTCCAAAAACGGAAACGGCGGCCTTTCGGCCGCCGCTCGCTTCACGGATGGACGTGCGTCTTACGCGGCGCGCGTGTTGATCTTGCCTTCGGCGATCATGTTGAGCTTCTGGTCGGTCGCCTTTTCCTGCTCCAGGATCTGGTGGAGGATCGTGGCGCAGTCCTGGCGGCCGAGCTGCTTCGCCCAAGCGACCAGCGTGCCGTAGCGGGTGATCTCGTAGTGCTCCACGGCCTGGGCGGCGGCGAGCATCGCGGCGTCGAGGACGTTCTTGTCCTCCACTTCGCCGATGAGTTCCTGCGCCTCGTCGATGATGCCGTCGATCGCCGGGCAGGTCACGCCCTTCGGCTCATGGCCGTGCTGGCGAAAAACCTGCTCGACCATCTGGATCTGCTGCTTGGTCTCCTGGAGGTGGGTTTCGAACGCCTGACGGAGCTGCGGATCCGTCGCCTTCGCGATCATCTGCGGCAGCGCCTTCGTGATCTGCTGCTCGGCGTAATAGATGTCCTGCAGGGTGTGCACGAAGAGGTCGTCGAGCGTCTTGATGTCCTTCGATAAGAGGCCCATGGGCTCCAGCTCCTCCGGTTGTCGGTTGGTCGTGCAGCCGCAAGCGCTCGGGATGCTGAACGCGGGGGGCGCAGCGTGCGGCTGTTGTGAGAACGCGCCGCCGCCGGTCCCGTTCCCGACGCGCGGCGGGCCCGGGCGGGCACGGCGCCGCAGGGCCGGCGCGGGCGTGAGAGGCTTACACGGCCTCTTCGTTGATCATGTCCTCGGCGATCTCGCTCAGGATCTCGTCGGTGTCGGTCTCCTCGTCGAGCGACTCCTCGAGGATCTCGGCCGCCTCCGAGAGCCCGAGCTGGCGGGCCCAGGCCCGGAGCGTGCCGTAGCGGGCGATCTCGTAATGCTCGATCGACTGGGCGGCCGCGATGAGGGCCGCCTCGAAGGCCTCCCCGCCCGAGAAGTCCCGCATCACGGCTTCGCCCTCCTTGATGAGGCCGAGGATGCCGTCGCAGGGCGCCCCTTCGGGCTTCGCGCTGACGATCTCGAAGACCTGCTCCAGCCGCCGGATCTGGGCCTGCGTCTCGCGCGCATGGGTCTCGAAGGCGGAGCGCAGCTCCGGCGATTTCGCCGCCGCGATCATCGGCGGCAGAGCTTTCCCGATCTGCGTTTCCGCGAAGTAGATGGTCTTCAGGTGGTGCAGGAATAAGGCTTCCAGGTTCTTGTCGGACATGGGCTCACTCCGGCTGCCGGCGGGGCACCTGGGGAGTGGCGACCCGCCTAAAGGCGTCATGACAAACCCGGCAGGCACCCGGTCGTTCCCCGCGGCAGTCCCGCACCGGCTCCGGGGACACCCGACCGGCCCGAGGGCATCGGGTGGTCCGATCGCCCGGGGACCGCCCGTGGCGGCATCGCTGTTGCCGGTGCATGACAGCTCCGGCCTTTGTCGCTGCCGGCCGCCGGCGCGCCTTGACGGGTCAGGGGCTTAGCCGTACTCGGGAGTCAGAGCACCCGGGGCGGAACACATGGTACGGGCTGGATTCGGCATGGTCTCGGCCATGCTCCTGAGCAGCGCAGCGCTTGCGGCGGACCTGCCGGCGCGGATGGCCGCCCCGCCCCCGACGCCGGCCGTCTTCGTGATGCAGCCCTGGAACGGGTTCTATGCCGGGTCCGGCATCGGCTACATGTGGACGCGCGCCACCACGCGTCAGGGCGGGACCGCCCGGAGCTACGATCTCGACGGCACCACGAGCTCGAGCATCGTCGGCCGGGACTGGCAGTTCGGCAACGTGGTCGCAGGCCTGCAGGGCGAAATCGGGTTCCACGAGACCAAGGGGCGCTTCGGCACCGCGGCAACCCTGGGCGTACAGGGCGATCACCTCTGGTCCGCGGGCATCAAGGGCCGCCTCGGCTATGCCATCGGGTCCGTGCTGCCGTTCGTGACCCTGGGCATCGCAGGCACCGAGTACAACCAGCACAGCCTCGTCGTGAACCAGGACAGCGACGTGGCGCGCCACCTCGGCTTCACGGCCGGCGCCGGCGTCGAGATCGCCTGGGACATCCCCTGGCTGCGGGGCTTCGCGACGCGCTTCGAGTACGAATACGCCGATTACGGCCGCGAGACCTACCGTCACGACGGTGCGAACCACTCGGTCGACCTCTCGACCCATGTCGTGAAGGCGACGGCGGTGTTCCGCGAGATGCCGGCCAGCCTGCCCGCCGGCACCCTGGCGCCGGGCCGGGGAGGCTCCTATGCGGGCGTCCTCGTCGGGTACGGCTTCGGCGATGCGACCTTCCGGCGCCCTGCCGGCGCGCGCACCGGGCTCGATTTCGACGGGGCCGAGGTCGGCCTCTTCAGCGGCTATGATCTGCGCCTGGGCAATTGGTTCGTGGGCTACGACAGCCATGTGCTCGGGTCGGGCCTTGCCGGCCGGGGCACCGGCGCCGCCGGGCCGATCGCCCTCGACATGCTCTGGACCGGCTCCACCCGGGCCCGGATCGGCACCACCTTCGGGGCCTTCTCGCCGTACCTCGCGGGCGGCTTCACCCTGGCGCAGCTCAATGTCGTGAGCGCCGCGACCGGGCAGCAGGATGCCGAGATGGCCTATGGCGGCATTGGCGGCGTCGGTGTCGATTACGCGATCACGGACCGCTGGTTCGCTCGGGCGGAATATTCCTATTCCCGCTATGCCAAGGTCGAGCCCAGGGTGGACGCGGCGGTCAACCGCCTCGAACTCGACCGGCACGACGTGCGCTTCGGCCTCGGCTACCGCCTCGGAGACTGACACACCCCCTTCCTATGCCCCACTGAGTGTGGTGCCAGTGGTGATCCTGGCTCGGCTTGGGCGGAGGTCCCAGGAGCCTTGTCCTGAGCCGCACCATCGAGGCGGGGTCCGATCCAACTTGACAGCCCCGAGGTGAGCACGGACAAGCGCGGGCCGTCACCAAGAAACGTCTCCTCCCGGATTGCAGCCCATGACCGATCTTTCCGCCACCATCGACGCCGCCTGGGAGGACCGGGCCAACGTGAATGCCGGAACGAAAGGCGCCGTGCGCGAGGCCGTGGAGGAATCCCTCAACCAGCTTGATTCCGGCAAGGCCCGCGTCGCCGAGAAGGCGGGCGACGGGTGGACCGTCCATCAATGGCTGAAGAAGGCCGTGCTGCTCTCATTCCGCCTCAAAGACATGGGCATCATCGGGGGCGGTCCCGGCGAGGCCGTGTGGTGGGACAAGGTGCCCTCCAAGTTCGAGGGCTGGGGCGAGAACCGCTTCCGCGCCGCCGGCTTCCGCGCGGTGCCGAACTGCGTCGTGCGTCGCGGCGCCTATATCGCGCCGAACGTCGTGCTCATGCCCTCCTTCGTGAATCTCGGCGCCTATGTGGACGAGAACACCATGGTGGACACCTGGGCGACGGTGGGATCCTGCGCCCAGATTGGCAAGAACGTGCACCTCTCCGGCGGCGTCGGCATCGGCGGCGTGCTCGAGCCCCTGCAGGCCAATCCCACGATCATCGAGGACAATTGCTTCATCGGCGCGCGCTCCGAGGTGGTCGAAGGCGTGGTGGTGGGCGAAGGCTCGGTGCTCTCCATGGGGGTGTTCCTCTCGGCCTCGACCAAGATCATCGACCGCGAGACCGGCGAGATCTTCCGGGGCAAGGTCCCGCCCTATTCCGTCGTCGTTCCCGGCTCCCTGCCCGGCAAGCCGCTCCCCGACGGCTCCCCCGGCCCCTCGCTCGCCTGCGCGGTCATCGTGAAGCGGGTCGATGCGCAGACACGGGCCAAGACCAGCATCAACGAGCTCCTGCGCGACTGACCGGATGGACGCCTCTCCCCTCGCCCTCGCTCAAGGCCTGATCCGCTGCCCCTCCGTGACCCCGGAGGAAGGCGGCGCCCTCGAGTTCCTCGCCCGGGTCCTGGGCGACGCGGGCTTCGAGGTTCACCGGCCGGTCTTCTCGGAGCCCGGCACCCCGGACGTCGAGAACCTCTATGCCCGCTGGGGCACGGGGCGGCCCTACCTGCTCTTCGCCGGCCACACCGACGTGGTGCCGCCCGGTGACTCCGGCCGCTGGTCGCATGACCCCTTCGCAGGTGTGGTCGAGAACGGCGAGCTCTATGGCCGCGGCGCCGTCGACATGAAGGGCGGCATCGCCTGCATGGTCGCCGCCGCGCTGTCCTTCCTCGAGGCGCGCCCCGACTTCACGGGCTCGATCGGATTCTTGATCACGGGCGACGAGGAAGGGCCGGCGGTCAACGGCTCCGTCAAGCTCCTCGAATGGGCGCATGCGCGCGGCGAGCGCTTCGATCATTGCATCCTGGGCGAGCCCACGAATCCGGACCAGCTCGGCGACATGATCAAGATCGGCCGGCGCGGCTCGCTGACCGGCCGGCTCGTGGTGCACGGACGCCAGGGTCACGTGGCCTATCCGCATCTAGCCGAGAACCCGATCCGCGGCCTCGTGCGCCTCCTGGACAGCCTCATGGCCGGGCCGCTCGACGGCGGCACGGAGCATTTCGGGGCCTCGAACCTCGAGGTCACGACGGTGGACGTCGGCAACCCTGCCTCCAACGTGATCCCCGCCGAGGCCCGCGCGGTCTTCAACATCCGGTTCAACGACCTGTGGAGCCCGGAGAGCCTGGAGGCGGAGCTGCGCCGGCGCCTGCACGAGGCGGCCGGCAACGGGATCCGCTACACCGCGAGCTTCGAGCCCACGAACGCCGTTGCCTTCATGACCGAGCCGGACGCCTTCGTGGGCTTCATGGCCGAGGCGATCGAGGCCGAGACCAGTGTGCGGCCGGCACTCTCGACCACGGGCGGCACGTCCGACGCTCGTTTCATCAAGAGCTATTGCCCGGTCGTGGAATTCGGGCTGGTGGGCCAGACCATGCACCAGGTCGACGAGCGCGTGCCTGTCGCGGATCTCGACCGCCTGGCCGCGATCTACCGCGGGGTGCTGGAGCGGTATTTCGCGGCGGCCTGATCGCGCCCCCTACCCTCGAGAGGAGGGCCTGCCCCTGCATGCCCGGCCGGAGCACCTGAACGCGGAGGGGATGACACTCAGGGCGTAGCATCCACGCCATATTCCACGCCTACGAGATAAAGCCCGCTCGACGGCGCCATGGGCCCGCAGCGTTTGCGATCCCGCGCATCGAGGGCGGCCTTCACGTCGGCTACGCTCCACCGCCCGGCGCCGGCCTGCGCCAAGGTTCCGACGATGGAGCGCACCTGATGGTGCAGGAAGGAGCGGGCCGAGGCGGCGATCCGGATCTCGTCGCCGATGCGCGTCACGTCGAGCCGGTCGAGCGTGCGGATCGGGCTGTTGGCCTGGCATTCCGAGGCCCGGAACGTCGAGAAATCGTGCCGGCCGACGAGAGTTTGCGCCGCCTCGTGCATCACGTCGGCTTCGAGGCGCCAGGGCACGGACCAGACGCGATTCACGTCCAAGGCGGGCGGCGCGCGGCGATTGAGGATGCGGTAGAGATAGTGCCGCTTCACGGCGCTCATGCGCGCGTTGAAGGTCTCCGGAACCTCCTCGGCCGACACCACCGCAACGGGCTCGGGCCTGAGATGCGCATTGACGGCGTCGCGCACCGTGTCGTGGCGCCAGACCCGCGCGAGGTCCACATGGGCGACCTGATGAGTGGCATGGACGCCGGCGTCGGTGCGGCCAGCACATTGAATGCGGACGCTCTCGCCGCAGAACCGCTCGATCGCCTCCTCGACGGCCTGCTGGACCGAGCGGCCGTTGATTTGCCGCTGCCAGCCCGTGAAGGGCGTGCCGTCGTACTCGATCACGAGCTTGTAGCGCGGCATGGCTCCTATCGCCCCGACGCCGACTCGACGGGTCCGGAGCACGGCACCAGCGCAGGGCTGCCCCGGAGACCGGCGAGGGTCATGATCGCGCGCCCGGACATCACGCGAGCCGCGCCCCGGCCCCGAGGCGCCGTCCCCGCAGGAAATCGTCTGCGCCCATGGGCTGCTTGCCGGCGGGCTGCACCTGGACCAGCCGCAATGCGCCCTCGCCGCAGGCCACCGTTCCGGCGGCATCGAGCAGGATGCCGGCCTCGCCCGATCCCTCGGCGTGCGCCGCGCGCAGCACCTTCACGCGCTCGGGCCCCTTGCCGAAATCCGCGGTGAAGAAGGCGCCGGGAAACGGCGACAGGCCGCGCACCTGATTGTGCAGGCTCGTGGCAGGCGCCGCCCAGTCGATCCGCCCGTCCTCGTTGGTGAGCTTGCGCGCATAGGTGACGCCGTCCTCGGGCTGTGGCGTGAAGCTCAAGCCTCCGCGGGAGAGGGCCGCGAGCGCGCGCACCATCAGGTCGGCGCCGAGACCCATCAGGCGGTCGTGCAACTCGCCCGCACTCATGTCAGGCCCGATCGGCACGCGCTCCACCATGCCGACAGGGCCCGTATCGAGCCCTTCCTCCATGCGCATGACGGCGACGCCGCTTTCCCGGTCGCCGGCCATCACGGCGCGCTGGATCGGAGCCGCGCCGCGCCAGCGCGGCAGGAGCGAGGCATGGAGGTTGACGCAGCCGAGGTCCGGAGCATCGAGGATCGGCTTCGGCAGGATCATGCCGTAGGCGACCACCACCGCGACGTCGGCCTCGTGGGCCCGGAAGGTCTCGGCCGCTTCCTCCGTCCGGAGCGTCTTCGGCGTGAGGACGGGGAGACCGAAGCGCTCGGCCAGCCGGTGGACGGGCGACGGCTTCAGATCCATGCCCCGCCCCGCGGCAGCGGGCGCGCGGGTATAGACCGCCACCACGTCATGGCCCTGGCCCACGATCTCCGAAAGGGTGGGCACCGCGAAATCCGGCGTGCCCATGAAGACCACCCGGACGCTCATCGGTGCTGCGCCTTCCTGATCATCCCTGGCGCGTTCATCAGCCGTTGGTCTCGCGCTTGGCGGCCTTCGCGAACTTCTTCACCACCCGGTCGCGCTTCAGCTTCGAGAGGTGGTCGATGAACAGCACTCCGTTGAGATGGTCGATTTCGTGCTGGACGCAGGTTGCCATGAGCCCGTCCGCCTCCTGCTCGACCGTCTCGCCGGCGAGATTGGTGTAGCGGAAGCGCACCCGGTCCGGGCGCTCGACCTCCTCGTAATATTCCGGGATCGAGAGGCAGCCCTCCTCGTAAACGCGCTTCTCGTCCGACAACCACAGGATCTCGGGATTGACGAGAACCAGAGGCTGCCGCTCAGTCTCGCTCTTCGACACGTCCATGGTGATGACCCGCTTCGGCACGCCGATCTGGATCGCGGCGAGGCCGACGCCGGGGGCGTCGTACATGGTTTCCAGCATGTCGTCGGCGAGCCGTCGGATCTCGTCGGTGATCCGGTCGACGGGCTCGGAGACGACGCGCAGGCGCGCATCGGGGAGGATGACGAGGGGGCGGATGGTCATGGCGCCGAGATAAGGTCTCGGCCTGGGGCGGTCAAATCGTTCGTGGCCGCTTCCGGTGGTCCCGATGGCCGAATCGTTCATGTTTGGTTCGGATGATGGAAACCCGATAAACCAACGGTGCCGTCTACCCGAGAGCCGTCCTGCCATGAACCTGATCGCCCTAAACCTGGGCTCGCACGCCGTGACCTGGGGCGAGATCGTCCTTGGAAGCGCAGGCCTAGCGTTGGCGCTGCTCCTCCTCGTCACGATCCTGCTCCTGAAGGTCCGGCGGGAGCGGGCGATCGAGGCCGCCATCGCAGCCGAGCGCGCCGACGAGATGGAGGAGCAGGTCGCTGAGATCACCCGCCTTCAGGCCGAGATGACTGGGCGGATGCAGACCATGGCGGAGGTCTTCGGCACCCGTCAGAGCGACCTCGTGCGCCTCGTGGCGGAGCGGATCGAAGGTCTGCAGCACCGCGTCGGCCAGGGACTTGCTGCGACGTCGCAGCACCAGTCCGAGAACCTCGCGAAGCTCCACGAGCGTCTGGCCGTCATCGATGCGGCGCAGAAGAACCTCTCGGAGCTGACCGGCCAGATCGTCGGCCTCAAGGACATCCTCGCCAACAAGCAGGCACGGGGCGCCTACGGTCAGGGCCGGATGGAGGCGATCATCCGGGACGGGCTGCCCGGCGCCGCGTACGAGTTCCAGGCGACGCTCTCGAACCGCACCCGGCCGGATTGTCTGGTGCGGCTCCCCGGCGACCCGCGCGGCCTCGTGATCGATGCCAAGTTCCCGCTCGAGGCCTTCACGCTGTTCCGGGAAGCCGCGGGCGACGAGGCGCGGGCACGGGCGGCGGCGCGGGTGCGCGGCGATGTCGGCGTGCATATCCGCGACATCGCCGAGAAATACCTCATACCGGGCGAGACCCAGGATATGGCGCTGATGTTCGTGCCGGCCGAGTCGATCTACGCGGATCTCGCCGAGCACTTCGACGACATGGTCCAGCGGGCGCACCGCTGCCGGATCGTGATCGTATCGCCGTCGCTGCTGGCGCTCGCGATCCAGGTCATGCAGGCGCTGGTCCGGGATGCCCGCATCCGCGACGAGGCGCGCCTGATCCAGCTGGAGGTGGGGCGGCTGCTCGAGGACATAGCGCGGCTTGCCGACCGCGCGGCAAAGCTCGACGGGCACTTCCGGCAGGCCCAGGAGGATGTCGGCCAGATCCGCACCTCGGCCGAAAAGATCGCGAAACGAGGTCAGCGGATCGAAGCACTCGATTTCGAGGATCGGCCGAGCGGCGCGTCCGAGCCGCTGCGCCCGCAGGGGGCGGGTCTGCACGCCGTCGAGTGACCGCCTGGTTCTGCGGGTGCGTGGCTTCTGATGCGCAGTCGTGCCGGGCCGTGTGGTGTTCGCGCTTGTGCTATTCGGCGGCGGCGGGTGTGGCGGCGGGTGCGGCTGTCGTGGCGAGGTCGGCCAGGATCGCGAGCGCCTGGCGGATCGCCGCCGGCTCGTGCGCGGCCGAGAGGAAGAAGCGCAGCCGCGGCCGGTTGCGGGGCACCCCCACCTGCACCACCGGCGGGCAGTAGAACCCCTGCCGCA
>JAESFH010000253.1_pt1 | contig 24722 bp, 23 predicted proteins | sample 9269381 | NCBI WGS metagenome assembly JAESFH01 (sample SAMN14504062, study PRJNA617094) | algae metagenome | isolation source: Aphanothece sp. CMT-3BRIN-NPC111 and co-occurring heterotrophs from well... | place: USA: Clark Mountains Wilderness, California | collected 2010-04-18
AAGGTGATGGCCAAGATGAAGGAGATGCCGACGGACGATCCGCTCTTCGGCAAGGGCCAGATCCGCGCCGACGGTCGCAAGATCCATCCCATGTACCTGTTCGAGGTCAAGAAGCCCTCCGAGTCGAAGGGCGAATGGGACCTCTACAAGCTGGTCTCCACGATCCCGATCGAGCAGGCTTTCCGGCCGATCAACGAAGGCGGCTGCCCGCTCGTGAAGGGCTAGTCCTCAGTGTGAGATCGCTGCGGTGGACCCAGCCCCATCGCCGCGCAACACACTTGCCGGATCTCTTGCACTGCATATTGAAGAACCCGCCACCCCTGCTCGGCGGTGCTAATCTCTGCGGGATTGGCATCGCTCGGAGCGAGATCGGTAGCATGCTGAGACGACGCCAGCTGTTTTAAGACGGCGTGAGGCAATGCCGAACTGGACCAGCTGATTGCTAGCCCGACCCGTGTGCCGCTTGAGGGAACTGAAGGGATAAGCGCGAGAGACTGATTGGCTTCCGAATGTCCTGATCTGGCACAATCGTGACCTAGCGCATGGCGCTCGTAATGTCCGCTTTCGAGGAACGGCGGAGTCGGCCTGGGCGACCGTCATGGGCGCAAAGCCGCCCCTGCGCTCTTGATGCAAGCTTCTGTCGTCAAGGGTGGGTCGGCACGATGGCGTCGGGCCTGACGTTCGCCGAGCTGCTCCGTCACTGAATTGTGAATGACTTCGGGACCGGGCCGCCATATTTGAATGGGCAGAAGCGAACCTTCCGGAGGCCCCATGCTCGTCTCACGTCGCAACTTCGTAGCAGCGCCCGCCGTCATGGCGGCGGGCTCTCTCGCACCATCACTGGTGCAAGCGTCGGGCGCGGCGCCAGCGCAAGCGCCGGCGGCAGCCCAAGGTGCCGGCCCCGCATCCCAGCAAGCACCGGGCTTTTACCGGTACAAAGTAGGCGACATCGAGCTGACGGCACTCCATGACGGATGGGCACCGCGTAACCTCGAGGGCTTCATCCGGAATGCGGAGCTCTCCGACGTGCGCAGGGCAGCGGAAGAAGCCTTCCTGCCGACGAATACGATCGAGAACAGCTTTACGCCGGTCTTAGTCCGCAGCGGTGGCAAGACCATCATGATCGACACCGGCAACGGCGACGCCGGTGCCCCAACAACCGGCACGACCCGCGCCAACCTGCGTGCAGCCGGTCTCGACCCGGCTCGCGTCGACATTGTCCTCATTAGCCACTTTCACGGGGACCACATCAACGGTCTGCGCCTCCGCGACGGCACGGCTGTTTATCCCAATGCGGAGGTCATGGTCCCCGTAGGCGAGTGGGCCTTCTGGATGGACGATGCGCGCATGAACCAGGCGCCTGACGCGATGAAGCCTGCGTTCCAGAACGTGCGCCGGGTGTTCGGTCCCATGGCCAAGGACGTGAAGCAGTTCGAGTGGAACAAGGAAATTGCGCCGGGGATCACAGCCGTTGATGCGTCTGGCCACTCGCCGGGCCATACAGCGTTCGTGATCCAGTCCGGGGGTAAGTCGCTGACCCACGTGGTGGACGCAATCAACCATCCCGCGTTCTTCGTGCGTCATCCAGACTGGTCGGCCGTGTTCGACATGGATGCCGACAAGGCCAGGGCGACGCGGCGGCGCCTCCTCGACATGGCGGCGACTGAGCGGTCGCAACTCGCCTTCTATCACGCACCGTTCCCGGCCATCGGCCATGTGCGAAAGGATGGGAATGGCTTCCAGTTCGCGCCGGCGTCCTGGTCACCGGTGCTCTGAAGGAGGCGAGCTGCCTCGTCGATAGGCTAAAGCAGGACGGGGCAGCGGCCCCCGAGCGCTCACAATGCCATGGAGCAAAGGGCAGACACTTGTCCGACTGTAAGTAATGCCGAGACTCTCAAGTTAAGTGCAGTTTTCCTGCACTTAACTTGAGACATGAACGCCTACGATTACGACGCGTCAACATTCCCGATCGTCATGCACAGGCGTCACCCGCTAAGCCGAGGTCCGATCTCGCGCTTGAGAGCCGCCATTGGCGACGAGCGTCTGGAATGGCGGCGTTTCGGCGCCCATCGCAGCCGAGGCTTGAACTGCCAATTTCTGCTTTGGAGAAGTTGTGACAGTGCCTTGTATGGTCGGTATGGGCGCGGACCGGAATGAGCGGTTGTGGCCGGAAGCGGACTGGCGGCTTTGGGGACAGGGATCGTGGAAAGCTGCCATTGGCTCGGGCTTTATGCTCCGAATCGATCTTGCCCCGTCCCAGTCGTTCAGGTCCGGCCTAACTATGCCGGAAGCCGACCTACCTGCGCTGGTCCTGCTTCCGCCTAGGCTTCAATAGGCTAGTTACCCGCCGCTTCCCGAATGTCCTGAGGCACCTTTTTAGGTTTACTTCGGTCTTTGCTCCCGGTGTCGTAAGGAAAACCGGGTCGGGCCCGGCGGGTTCATGGCACTGCGGAGGCAAAGACTTGCCCTCGCCCGGCCTTGTCCAAGAGTGGCAGCCGCCGGAACGACCGTTCTTTTAGGATCTACGCGCCACGGAGTGGGGTGCCTGCATTACCTCCCCGAGAGTGCACGCCCTGCAAGCGTGAACGGGCTCGATATTGCGTCTCCGGCAGTGTTGAAGACAAAGGCACCTGCCTGTTGCAACGCATTGACCGTAGCGCCGCCCTGCGCCGTCATACCCGACTGCACGGCGAACTGCACAAATCGGTCGTGGTTGAAACCATCGCTCGCCTCGAGCGAGGAGATGTCGACCAGGCGGATTCCCTCGTGTCGTGCGACGTCCTGCATGAAGGGATCCGCCACGTTAAGGGCGCCGACCCTTGGTCGGCCACCTGCCAGACGGCTCGAAACGGCAAGAGCGCGGTCATCGGTCGACACGAGAACCGTCAGCGGCGGCTTTAGTGGACCGATTACGGAAACTTGAGCGCGGAATACGTCGACGTCGATGTCGGGAGCGGCGAGGCCGACCTGGAACCGCACGATGACCTCCTCCCGCTTCTCGAGGCGAAGTTGGCGCAAGGTCTCCATTACCAGCCAAGCTCCCATGCTGTGACCCACCAACGCCACTCGCTCCTTGGATCGGACGCGGCTCAGGCTCCGTAGGACATGGGTCAGGTGGTCCCGCGAGTAGGTGACCGCCTCCCGGTCGGCAACGTAACCGCCCACCGTCGCCTCGGAGGGCCAGGAGAACAGGATCGGAACGGTCACATCGCCGATGTCCGCGCCCAATTGCGCAAGGCGGAATACCGCCTCCTGGAGACTGTAATTGTACCCATGGACGAAGACGCCGACCTTACCACCGTCTTTTGCGCGCGAGGCAATACGCTGCCTGAAGCCGCTCTCGTCGAGCCGTTGCCGACGCACGGTCACGAAGCTGGTGGCCGGATCCTGCTGACTGCCCTGCGACCATTCGATATTGCCTGGTCGATGGCCGGGCGGGATTGAAATCGTGAACTCCTCATAGCGCAGCTCCGCTGCTCGCCCGCTGCCATACCCGACCTGCCCGGGTCCGTCCGGAAGCCGGTTCGTCGCGATGAAAACCGTGACGAGTTTCGCTCCCGGCGCGGAAACAGCAGCAGGAACCAGGCTGTCGCTGCCAGGTCTCGTGGCACACCCGGCGAACAGGAAGGTCATCAGCACCAGCAGGAGGTGAACGGCGGATCGTTCGACGCGGCAGGTCGCACGCTCGCGGCGGACGGATGTGGCAAGTGCTGCTGCCAGAGTGGAGCGGAACGCTATGATCATGATTGGTTCATTGTCTCAGAGCATCCTTGGCATTGGAAGAGCCCCTGGCTGGTGGAGAAATGGCACCGGCGTGTGGGGGTGACGCGACACTCGAACCGAAGGCGCATAGGCTTTCAGACATACGCAAGCTCGCCGTCGATCAAGGTAACCGGGATCAGCTGACGTTGGGCGGCTTGCGGCAGATTGCCGGCGATCTCAAGCCCGGTAATTCCCTGCCGAGTACGACTACGTGATGGGCATTCGTCAGTTATGCCTCCTGTGTTCAGGTTTTCGAATGGAGCTGGACTCGAGGATCGGATGCCCTACGCGCCACGTTTCACCCGCACCCATTCCTGCTTGAGGATCCCCTGGGTAACCTGGATGATGTCGCGGCAGACATGCTCGATGCGATCCTCGACGTCGTGCTCTGGCGAGGGACGCCGAAGCTGGTCGATGGCTTCCTGCATGAGGGTATTGAGCTGCTGGTGGTCCTGTTCCAACGGGTTGAGCATTAGTTCGATCTTGGCCGTCGTCCGCATCAGTCCCTCCACCCGTCGGAACAGCTCGGGGTCGCGGGCAATGAGGAGTCCAGCTGGCTCTTCGACGGACTGCCGCACCACCGCGGCAGTGAGAAGCTGCGAGTTGAGGCTGGACACGAGGTCACGCAGGGTCTCGATCCACTTCTGTCGGTTCACCGACAGAACGTTCGCCTTGAATTGCAAGCCGGCGATCCGCGTGTTGACGTACGGTCCGGCCACCGCCGCAATCATGGCGGTGCAGGCCGAGATCAGGGCAATCCATTGCGGATTGACGTCCATGGTCACTCCTCCCCGACTAACGGAAGAATGCGACGTAGAGCGTGCCGCCCGAGATCGACAGGGCGATGATGAGCGGGAGCCAGGGGGGCATCACACACCTTCCATTGAATGGGTGGTGAGACCCAAGCCTCGCAGCACCTGCTCAACCCGGGCGGCGCGCTCGGCCGCCGTCTGGCGGGGCCGGTCGGGCACAAGAACACGCTCCATCACCTGCGACAGGCAGCGCGTTGCGAACTGCTCAGCCCAGGAACGGCTGCCGTTGCTCCGGAGAGCTCCGGCAGCCGAGCGGGCATCGAGATACACCGTAATCCGCTCCATCAACAGCTCCAGGCTGTCTCGGAGAAACTCCTCGCCCAAGTGCGGAAACCGCCGGAGCGCCCCAATGATCAGGCGCAGGGTGGCAATGGTGGCCGGATCGTCGAAAGCCTCAAGAATGGCGACGCCCACCTGGTGCAACGCAGAAACTGGATTGGGATCGTTGGGATCGGGCGACGGCAGCACCTGTGCGATCCGCTCCGCTTCGGCCCTGATAAAGGATCTGAACAGCACGTCCTTGCTGTCGAAGTAATGATAGATGGCACCCTTGGAGACCCCAGCCTGGGCCGTGATCTCCTCCATGCTCGCTCCCGCGTAGCCGTTCAGGAGGAAGACCTGACGGGCGCCGTCCAGGATCTGACGCTTCTTGGCGGTGCTCCGGAGTTCGAGATGTTGCCGGTCACCCGAGTGAGGATTGCTGCTGAGCACGATAAATCCCTGTCAGCTGTGGGGGTGTTGTTGGGCCCCGGCTGCGAAAGCCGGGGCCCGATGCTCGTGCGGCCTGCGTGGGGGGAGCACAGGGCCGTACGAGCATCAACCAATTGGGTCTCCTGCGGCTTACCCCGGCTCATTGGCCGCCTCGACCGACATCGGCGGCATTAATGTTCTCGCGTTGTATGCACAGGAGCGGTATGGCCTACGGGCTGGATACGTTATATTGGCAGTTGATGCCCTGATCCTATTTGCCGCTCTGTTCATCATAGATCAGAACAAAGTCGTGCTTTCAGTGCTTGGTACGGCGATGCTCAATCTTGTCACTGCGATCAATCACAAGCCTGGCCGGTATGTTGGAGTCAGCTGATCAGAGCTAAAGCTTGGCATGGTACGCCTAAATTGACTTGCGAGAGCGCTGATAGCACTCCCGCTTCCTTGTTGAGGCTCTCGATCAGCGAATGAAGGGTGGCCGACGAGCGTGCCCGCCGCGCAGGCCATCGACGCTGAGTGCGCCGGGACCTGAGAAGACGAGCAGGAAGAAGACGAAGCAGTAGAGGATCGAGGCGTCGCCGCCGTTGAGCAGTGGGTACAGATTGCGTGGGGCGTGGAACATCCAGTAGGCCACGGCCATCTCGCCTGCGAGGACGAAGGCCACAGGCCGGGTGAAGGCTCCAATCAGGATGAGGAACCCGCCCACCAACTCAAGCACTCCACCGATTCCGAACAGTGACAGCAGCGGCGGAAGACCGCTTTGTGGCGGAGCTGGGAAGCCAAAGAGCTTCTGCGTGCCATGCAGCATGAAGATGAGCGCCGTCGCGATACGCAGCGCAGCGATGGCGTAAGGAGTGTAGCGGTCTAGTCTGTCGAAGGGCATAGGACCTCGTTGAAGACGTGGTTTGGTGGTTTCTGGCGCGGAAACACTGCTGTCTGCAAGGGGCCGAGGGACAGCCTCCTTGCCCCAGACGGAGCTTGTCGTTCGGCGGTGATCAGGCGTTCCCGGCACCAAGTGTCATTGTCGCGTAAAGCGAGCCGTCGCTCCTTGCAGACACCTTCAGGATCTCTTCCGGGCGAATGAGGATGTCGTTCTCGTTGGTGTAGATCGAAACGCCGCGAGCCTTGTAGGGCTCCTGCGTCGAGTGAACGGTGTTGATCAGCGCCTGCGGGAAGTAGAGCTGCGTCGTAATCATGTCGCGGGCGCTCACGAAAGCACGGGCGTGGATGTGCACAGCTCTCGGCGTATACCAGCCGGGTACAATCGTGCGGAACGTGACCTTTCCCTCGGCGTCAGTGGTTTGAACACCACGCAGAAAGCGTTCCGGCCCATCCTGCTTCACATGGCCGGTCCCGTCTGCGGCACGCACATCCGGAAACTCACTCGGATTGTTGAAGAGATAGCCGCTGTACTCTCCCTCGGCATTGCAATGCCAAATAGAGACAGCCGCCCCCTGGATTGGCCGGCAACCGGCATTCGCGTTGACGAGGCGTAGTTCAAGGTCCAGCGGAACGCCGGGCTGACCCTCACGGATGTCCGAGCGAACGATCTCCTTGTCGATGTAGTAAGGGCCCTCGATAGTAGCTGTCGTCACACGGCACATGCCGGGGATGTTCTTCAGGACGTCGCCAATCTCTGCGGCTTCCTTAAGGGTGCCTTGAGCCAAGGCCGGCGACAGCAAACCGCTCACAGGCGTCAGGATCGTTCCCAATGCACCGAACAGGGTTGCCCTCCGCGTGATCAGGTACTCGTTCGGCGCCTCTTCATGCTCTTCGACAACGGCGCCCTTGTTCAGCTTCTTCACGATGGCATCTTTCTCTGGTTATCGTAATCTAGTTCAAACGACTGAGGCGAGCGTTTGGCTCATTGACATAACCGTTACCTGCGATGTCACACCGCACAGCGATAGGCGTGAGGTCGCATCGCACCCGCCAATGGATTTACCGGAGCGCCTCGGCCACTGCCGTGGAGAGCGGCGTTGTGGGACGGCCGATTAGCTTGGAGAGCTGCCGTACATCCTCGAAGAGAGCCCCCTCCGCAGCGCCAACGTCAAAGCTGGGGATAGCTTTGGTCAGCCACTCAGGCAGCCCAAGGCCTGCAAGAGCCTTCGCGTAGTCCGCCTCGGCTAGGTTCTTGTAGGGAATGTCCTTGCCAGTCTGACGGGAGGTTTCAGCGGCAAGATCAGAGAGCGTGTAGGCGTCATCGCCTGCAAGTTCATACGTCTTGCCGTCATGGCCCTCCCCCGTCAGAACGGCCACGGCAGCTTCCGCATAGTCGGCGCGTGTGGCTGAAGAGATCTTGCCTTCTCCGGCGCTACCAATGAATGCGCCTCCGGCCACTGCCCCGCCGACGGATGCGGTGTAGTTCTCGGTGTACCAGCCGTTGCGCAGGATTGTGTATGGAATGCTCGACGCCTTCAGCTCGGCCTCGGTCGCCCGGTGCTCGTCTGCAAGCGATAACGGCGACGTGTCAGCATGCAGCAGGCTCGTATAGACGATCCGCTTCACGCCTGCGTTCTTGGCTGCCTCGATGACGTTGCGGTGCTGGGCAGCACGCTGGCCGACCTCGCTGGAGGAGATGAGCAGCAGCGTGTCCACGCCGGCGAGCGCCGGAGCGAGCGTTTGAGGCCTAGCATAGTCAGCCTCCCGGACGGCGACACCGAGATCGGCAGCCTTCTCGGGATTGCGCGCGAGTGCAATAATCTCGCCAGCAGGCACCTTGGCCCTAAGCTTGGCAATGACGAGGCGGCCGAGCTGCCCAGTGGCGCCGGTAATGGCAATGGTCATGAGATAATCTCCTCAGCGGATGGCACTTAGCGGGCGGCGGGCACGTCGCCGAAACGGAAGCTCGATGCCGTGATGCCACCAAACAGATCCTTCTGGTGGTAGACAACCGCTCCCGGGTCGTTCTCCGCGGCTCCGACCACCGCCATTAGCGGGATGAGGTGATCCTCTTCCGGGTGAGCAGCACGAGCAGAAGGCGCGCGCTCCCAAGAGATCAGGCGCAGGGTCCGTTCCTCGGGAGTTGCTGCGATGACTGTTTCGTGAAGCCAGGCATCAAACGCGCGCGACGGCTCGCGACCTGCAGGGCCCCGCGCCTCACGCAGGTTGTGGTAGCTGAGACCACTGCCGATGATCAGCACGCCCTCGTCACGCAGGGGTGCGAGCAGGCGGCCGAGCTGGAGATGGAGTTTGGGGTCGTAGCTACGGTCGATTGAGACTTGCACCACCGGGATGTCCTCCCCCGGATACAGGGGTTTCAGGATGCTGAAGGTCCCGTGGTCGTAGCCCCGCTCCGGATCGAGGCGGGCCTGAACGCCGCCAATCTGCAACAACTCCTGAACGCGCCGCGCCAGCTCCGGGGAGCCCGGTGCCTTGTACCGGATGCTGTAGGTATGCTCGGGGAACCCTCCGTAGTCGTAGACCATGCCGGGCTGCTCGCCTGAGGAGATGGCAAAGCCGTTCTCTTCCCAATGGCCTGAGATGACGAGCACGGCACGCGGCGCGTCGCCGAGTTCACGGCGAATTTCCACGAGCGACTGTTCGAGCTGATCGAATGCGCGTCGAAACGGGCCGTCCATGTAGGGCCAAGGACCGCCGCCGTGGCTGATGAAATACGTGGGCAGGCGTGTGGTCATTGGCTTGTCTTTCTTGGGTGTGAGGACCGAACGGACCGGCTCGTGGCTGAGCCGATCCTTTGATCAGGCAATCAGGCGCGCGGTAGGATCGGAGCCTTCTGGCTGCGGCCCCAGAACACGAACACGGAGAGAGCCAGCAGCACGACGTTCACCGGCAGCACACCGAACTCGCCGCGATAAGCGTGGAAGGCGAAGGCGAGCACCTGCAGCACGGCGCAACCCAGAGCCGCGAGCACGGTCAGGCGCGGCTGGATGCGGGTCAAAGCGGGCAGGAGGATGCCGATACCGCCCGCGAGGTCCACCAAGCCGATGAAGCGGACGAAGGCAGGGGAGACTTGGCCAGCCCAGGGCATCATCGCCGCAAGCTCGGTGATGGGTGTGGTGAGCTTCATGAAGCCGGACATGACGAACATGGCGGCCACGAGGCCCTGAGCGACCCATAGCGCGACACGCAGCGGCTTGCCGGTCGAGGCAGGGAGAGTGGAAAGGGGCAGTGCGGTGGTCTGAGCGATGGACATGGGAACCTCTGAGGGCAGTGGGCTGTGACGTCACGAGAGATGCCCCATGACGAGAGCCGAAAAAACAGGGATAGTTTCGATCAACACTTTCATCTAAACTGATGGAGATGGATGCTCTCTCGCTTGACCAGTTCGAGGTCTTCGTCACCGTCGTGGAAGCTGGGAGCTTCTCGGCGGCAGCCCGCAAGCTCAACCGGGCGCAGTCGGCCATCACCTATGCGGTTCAGAAGTTGGAGGAGCAGGTCGGGGCCGAACTGTTCGACCGCAGCGCCTACCGCCCGTCGCTCAGCGAAGCTGGGCGGACCCTGCTGCCTCAGGTCCGGCGCATCCTCGATGACGTTGGACATTTCCGGGCGAGCGCCCGCCAGATCACGCGCGGGCTGGAAACGGAGCTGCGGGTCCTGGTCGGCGCGGCGATCCCGGTGGCCCTACTCGCACCCGTTCTGGGTGAGTTCCGGGAGGCATTTCCCACCGTCCAACTTCGCCTGTCGGTGCTGCCGTTCTCGATGGCGATGGGCCGTCATATGCCGGGCCTGTCGCCAGGCGATGCCGACATCCGCATTCTCCCCGACATGCTCTTGCCCGAAACGCTAGTGCGGACGGTTGTGGCAAAGCTTGATCTCGTCACCGTCGCGGCCGCCTCGCACCCCCTCGCACAGATGCGGGAAGGCCTCGACGAGCACGTGCTGCGAGACCACCTCCAGATCGTGCTCAGCGAGGTCCGCGAAGCGGTGCAGGGTGAGGATCGCCGGGTCGTGGCGTTGAACACCTGGCGGGTCACGGACCCAGGAGCGCAGCACGCCTTGATCCGGACCGGTGTAGGCTGGGGAAGCTTGCCGGAGCCGGCTGCGGCCGAGGACCTTGCGAGCGGGCGGTTGGTGCGCCTTGCGCGGGAGCGCGAAAGCGCCTCTGGTCTATCGCGCCAAGTGCCCATTGTGGCAGTTCACCGCCAGGACGAACCACTCGGGCCGGCCGGACGCTGGCTGTTCGAGAGATTTGGTGCCTCAAGATGACCGACGGGTGACCTTGCGTCAGGATTTCTCCATCAGCCCGGTTGTATCAGGACCGTCACCGCCTTGGGCTGCATCGGGAACGGCAGCTTTCGAGCAATTAGGATGTTGATCAGAACGGCTGAGATGGGCGCAAAGCAGACACAGCCGCGGCGCGCCGGGAAGGTGCGGTCCTGGCACGATCCGGAAGTAAGCCAAACTTCCGCAATGGAGTGGTCATCGGACCTGTATACGGCCCCGCCTAAAGACGGTCTTTGACCCACTGTTGTCATCCCAACCGATGCGCGTTCCCAGGGCCGGGGAGGGCGGTGGTCCTCTCGAGAGCGCGCGAGGCGCGCGGCACGGCCAAGTGGTTCAATGCCGAGAAGGGCTTCGGCCTCGTGGCCGCCGATGAAGGCGGCAAGGACCTGTTCGTGCACCGCTCGGCTCTCGAGCGTTCCAGCGCGCGGGATCTGCCGGAGGGCATGCGGGTGCGGGTCAAGATCGTCGAGGGCCAGAAGGGTCCGGAAGTCGCCGAGATCGAGCCGGAGTGATGGCCAAGAAAAAAGGCCGCTGTTGCCAACGGCCCGAAGTTTAGGGAGGAAACGCCCAAGAAGGGCAGCAACACCGCGACGCCAATCGCCGTGTTGCACTGCACAATGCAAGCGGCCCGTCTCGAGACGGCAAATGCAAAAATTGCAAGGCCGCTACTCGATTGGGCGCTAGCGGACTGTTCCGAGATCCACCTGACCCGCCCGGCTCATGGTGCGCCGTGTTTCTCCTAACTAAGTCAGCACTGATCGTGGGCTCTCTGCCTTCAGCATCCCGAGAAGCGTAGAGACGGCCTCTTCTGGGGTGCGCCCATCAGCGCTAAATTCCCCTGTGCTCTCGCCCAGCCTGACTTCAGGATCCGGATTGCCGATCATCGCGGACCAGGGCAGCCACTCGGTTCCGCTCTTGTCGGCGGGTTCGAAGAGGAGAGCGAAAGCAAGCCAGTCCAGTCAGCTACTCACAAGCGCTCTCGGACCTCGCCTGCTACGTGCTCGGCCGTGATCCCGAAGTGAGCGTAGAGGTCCTGTACGGATCCGGAGGCCCCGAAGCCGGTCATGCCCACAAAGCCACCGTCCTCTCCTACGTAGCGCTCCCATCCCTGTCTGATGCCAGCCTCAACGGCGACCCGCACCGTGCCCCTCCCAATCACCTCATTGCGGTATTCGACCTCCTGTGCTTCAAAAAGCTCCCAGCACGGCATCGACACGACAGCCGTCGGGATTCCCTCAGCTTGGAGCACCTCGCGCGCTCTCAGGGCTATCGCAACCTCAGATCCTGTCGCCAGCACTGTCGCTCGACGTGGCCCTCCCTCTCCGTCGATGAGGACATAGGCCCCACGGCTGGACAGGTTCTCCTCAGAGTCATGCGAGCGGATAGGCTCCAGCGGCTGGCGCGCGAACATCAGCGCGCATGGTCCTGATCGGTGCTGAGTTGCGATCTTCCAGCACTCTGCTGCTTCCACTGCGTCGGCTGGGCGCATCACCAGCATGTTGGGCATTGCCCGGAAGGAGGCTAGAAACTCCACAGGTTGGTGGGTAGGCCCATTCGTGCCAATGCCAATGGAGTCGTGGCTGAACACGTACTTCACTGGGAGCCCCATCAGAGCTGACATGCGCATGGCGGCCCGATTGTAATCGGAAAAGACCAGATAGGTGACGCCTACCGGGATCACGCCACCATGCGAGGCCATGCCATTGAGCATCGAGGCCATCAGGTGCTCCCGCACTCCATAGTGGATGTAGCGGCCGCTTCTGTCCTCTGCCGTGAAAGCCGACAGACTGCGCTTATGCAGCGTGGCCCCCTCGAGGTCCGGAGCACCCGATACGAGTTCCGGGATTGCCGCAGCCAGCAGTTCCTGGATCTCTCCGGAGATCTTATAGCCGTGGTCGGCATAACCGGTCTCGACTGCCCGACGCTTGAAGTCGCGGAGCGCCTCCTCCCATCCCTCCGGCAGGCGCCCCTCCCGAAGGCGATCAAACTCCCGGCGCCGCTCAGACGGCATGGCGGCGACCCGGGCTCGCCATGCCTCTTGCTCGGCAGCACCCCTGTGCCCTGCCTCGCGCCACGCGGACAGGACCTCCTCCGGAACCTCGAAGGGAGGATGTTGCCACCCGAGATGCCTGCGCGCAGCTTCGGTGTCCTCCTTCAAGACGCGGCCCCCGTGAGCAGCGCGCTGACCCTCGACCCGGGGTATCCCGCGCCCGATGGTAGTCCTACAGGCAATCATCGACGGGCGGGGATCTTCCTTAGCGCAGGCGAGCGCAGTGGTGACCGCCTCAATATTGTGGCCGTCGACTTCCTGGACGTGCCAGTTGCTCGCACGAAACCGAGCGGCCATGTCATCGGACAGTGCGATGTCGATGTCGCCATCGTCGGTAATGCGGTTGTCGTCCCACAGGAACGTGAGCTTACCGAGCTGCAGGTGCCCAGCGAGCGAGATCACCTCCTGACCCACCCCCTCATGCAGGCATCCGTCACCCACCAAGGCATAGGTGCGATGATCAACAATGCCGGGGCCGAACCACGAACTCAAGAGCGCCTCAGTCAAGGCCATACCGGCCGCATTGGCGATACCCTGCCCCAGGAGACCAGTGGTCACCTCGATCCCGGCTGCAGGATCGTATTCGGGGTGGCCCGCGCAATGGGAGCCGAGTACGCGAAAGCTCTTAATCTCCTCGAGGGTGATCTTCTCGTATCCAGCTAGGTGGAGCAGCGAATAGATCAGCATGGAACCATGGCCGTTCGACTGCACGAAGCGGTCCCGGTCGAACCACAGGGGATCCAGCGCATTGAACTTCAGATGCCGCGTAAACAGCGCGGTAACAATGTCAGCGGCGCCGAGAGGTGTTCCAGGGTGACCTTCCCCCGCGCGCTCGATCGCATCCATGGACAGAAACCGGATCGCGTTCGCCATCAGGCGAGGATCGACGCTGGTCATAGTAAGAACATCCTTATTTTCGTCGAATGCGGCGGTCAGGCTGTGGCTACAAGGTTGCGGGGGCGTCCAGCCACAAAGGCCTCGATGCAGGCGGTCACCTGGTCAGCAACCTCCTGGCGTGCCTCGCGGCTCGCCCAGCCAATGTGAGGGGTTAGGATGAAATCAGGACGCTCGATCAAGCGCATGAACGGGTGGTCGGATGGGGGCGGTTCTGCCGAGACTGCATCTACAGCCGCGCCGGCGATTAGACCGCCCTCGAGCGCTCGGACCAACGCGGCCTCATCGATCAGACCACCTCGTGCGGTGTTGATCACGAGGGGGCGGCGCCGCATACGCGCGAACTCGGCGTCGCTAAGCAGATTCCGGGTCGCGGGTGTAAGGGGGCAATGGAGTGTGAGAACATCGCTCCGCTCCAACACCTCCTCGAAAGGAGTGTAGAGAGGCCCCATACCGGTGCTACCTTTATGGGCAGCAAACAGCGTCCTCATACCGAATGCGCGGCCGAGATCGGCAACGGCTTGGCCGATTGCACCCTCACCGATGATGCCGAGCGTAGAACTGTGTAGGTCCCGGATTGGGTGCGTCAGCAGCGTAAACTGCCCGGACTGTTGCCACTCGCCCGCGGCCACCGAAGCACGGTAGGCTGGCAGGGAGCGACGCAGGGCCAGGATCAGGGCAAAGGTGTGCTCTGGAACCGTATGCACTGCGTAAGACTGAACGTTCGAGACAGGAATTCCCAAGCGTCTGCACGCAGCGAGTTCTACGTTGTCTGTACCGGTCGCCGCCACCGCTATGAAGCGGAGGTTTGGGAGTTGATCAAGCGTTGGACCCTTGAGCGGGACCTTGTTGACGATCAGTATAGTGGCGTCGCGCGCCCGCGCGACAATCTCGTCAGCGGATGTCAGTCCGTATGCGATCCACTCGTGCGGGACAGCCGGTTGGCGCATAGACATCTCGGGCCCGAGAGTGTCGTGGTCGAGAAATACGATCTTCTCGGACATGATTGACCTCTGATTCAAGTCGCGCGACAAGTGCCCAGGTTTAGGTCAGATCGATTGTGAGGCTAAGATTACCGCACCACAAGCCCTAGTAAATCGTAAGCGCAGGAATGTAGCTCACCCCTAGCAGCACCAACATCGCGACAGCGAAGAAGGGCCAAAGCTCGCGGCTCGTTTCACTTAGCGAACACTTGGCGACCGACGCTGAGATAAACAGGGTTGTTCCAATTGGTGGCGTATAGAGGCCGATGCCCAAGTTGATGATCATGATCAGACCAAGTTGGACCGGATCAAGCCCGATCGACGCTGCTAGGGGCACAAAGATGGGCCCAAGGAGCAGGATGGCTGGCGGAAGATCGAGCGGCATCCCGACGAGCAGCATGAGGATGTTCAGCGCCAAGATGATGAGGAACTTGTTCTGAATCGTAGCGGCAACCCACTCGGCGAAGCGCGTCGGCACCTGATCGAAAGTGAGAAGCCAACCCACCACAGCGCTGCCCATGATGACCAGCATGACGACACCTGTGGCGATACCAGCTTCCACCATCGATTCGCGGAATCGCGCCCATGTCAGATCGCGATAGAGGAAGAAGCTCAGCAACAGGGAGTAAACGACCGACAAGACTGCCATTTCGGTCGGAGTCGCAAAGCCAAAGCGCAAACCCACTAGAATGAGGATCGGCAACGCAACCGCAGGGCTTGACTTCAAAGCGAGCCTGAGCAGAGCGCGACGGTCCGCTGGCGCGTCAGATGCCCTGTAGCCCCGGCGCTTAGCAATCCACCAGCAAGTCGCAATGAAACCGCCGGCCATCAGCAGTCCAGGAAGAACTCCCGCCACGAACAGATCCGCCACGCTGACGCCGCTGACGAGGGCGAAGAGGATCATGGGGATCGACGGCGGGATCAGGATGTCGATGACGGACGATGTAGCATTGTTGGCGGCACACAGTCCCGCAGGATAACCGCGCGATTTCTGCCAGGGAATCAACACCGATCCCAGAGCCGAGGCATTGGCGACCGCACTGCCGGACACGCCGCCGAACACGACTGACGCAACGACCGTGGTTGATAGCTCGCCACCCGTCCACCGCTTCATCCCCTCGGAGGCAAAGTCGAGAAGCTCCTTGCCCAGCCGGCCGCCCATCATCAGTGCGCCAGCGAGCATGAAGAAGGGCAGGGCCAGCATCGGGAACGATTGCGTCTGCTGGAACATCTGCTGGGCAACGACCATCAGAGGCACGCCACCATCCCACAGAATCGCCGCCGCCGAGGCAATGATCAGCCCATGGCCAACCGGGATCGCAAGGATCATGAGGACGACAAAAGCCAGGACGAGGATGAGGCTCATGGTCAGATTTCCTTGTACTCGATCGAAAACCGAGTCTCGGGCCCGGTGAGGGCAATGCGCACGGATGAGGAGAGGGTCGCCAGTGCGAGCAGCACACAGCCCAACGCTATGGCCCAGTAACCGTGACTTCCAGGCAGCTCGAGCACGGGACTGCGCTCAAGCTTCGCGATCTCCGCCACCTCAAGCGCCTGTTGGCAGAGGACCAAATAGGATACCAACACGATAAAATTGCCGAAGAGGAGGAGCCAGCGCTGTCCTCTTGTGCCGAGCTTGCCAAGGAGCCACTCGACGGACATATGGCCGCCAGCCTGTGCTGCGAGCGCAATGCCCGCAACGATGAACCAGGGGAACAGTCGCTCAGGCAGTTCCTGGGCAGCATCAATTCCGCCACTGGCAAACACGTAGCGAGCAGCGACGTTTCCAGTGAGAATTACCGTCAGTGCGATGCCGGTTACGAGGACAACAAAGCGGCAGACAACCGTGATGAGACGATCGAGTCCATTTGCTGCGGCGAGCACCTTCTGGGAGGACGAGAACCCGGCATTCGCCGGGCTCCCGATGCGGTTCGTATCCATTGATCAGGCTTTCGCTGCGCCGATGACTTTCTCGACGAAATCACCGAAGGGCTTAGCTTTCCACTTCTCGACCACACTTGCGGTGGCGGCCTGGAAAGCAGCCCGATCAGGCTCGTTCACCGTGACATTCGCGTTCGCCTTGTACTCGGCGAGCAGCTTCGCATCGGTCTCAGCCATAAGCTTACGCTGGAGAACACCAGCCTCTTTCGCTGCCGCCTTAATGATATCGAGCTCATTCGGCTTCACCTTGCGCGCCGAGATCTGTGACATCAGGAAGGGCGTCGACTCCCACTTGTGCCCAGTGAGAGTGATGAACTTGTTCACCTCGTGAAGCTTAGAGCTGTGAATGTTGGCGAGCGGGTTCTCCTGGCCGTCGACGACACCCTGCTGCAGCGCGATGTAGAGCTCACTGAAGGCGAGTTGCTGCGTGGATGCCCCAAGGGCCTGGAAGATATCGACCGTCATTGGATCCGCCGGGGTGCGGATCTTGAGGCCTCGCAGATCCGCAGGCGTGTTGATGGAGCGCTTCGAGTTGGTCGTGTGGCGGATGCCGTTGTCCCACCAATCCAAGGGTACCATGTTGACAGCTGCGAACCGCTTCACGAGCTCGTCGCCGAGCGAGCCGCTGAGCGCCTTGGAGGCCGCTTCGGCATCCTTGAACAAGAACGGCAGACCGAGGGCCGAGAGTTCCGGCACGAGACCTGAAGCGGCGCCTTGACTGTTCGCCGTCAGATCGAGCGCGCCGGTCCGCAGGCTCGTCAGCATCGAAACATCGTTTCCAAGCTGCTCAGATCCGGCGATCTTGATCACGACGTTGCCTGCCGTGCGCTCAGAGACCAGCTTTGCAAAGGCCTCAGCTGCGACGCTGCGCGGGTTTCCGGGCGCGGCTCCGTGCCCAAGAGTGAGCGTGACAGCGGCACGAGCCTCGCGCGCCGTGCCGAGCACGGCCGGAGCAGCAACAAGCAGACCAGCACCCTTCAGGAAAGTCCGACGGTTCGTTTGCATAGCCATGGTATTTCCTCTCACTATGTTGATGTCGACATCTTTTGTCGTTGCACGCCTTCGGCGTGATGCTCTGCCGGGGCAAATCGACGAGCCCCTGCTTGACGTGGGAGCAACGCGCCGGACGAAGAGGCAGCGCGCTGCATCGGCCTCTAGATCAGAGCCAGCCTTTGATGCTGTTGGTCATGGCCTCAGTAGAGATGCCGTAGCGGTCGTGCAGCGTCGGCAGGGCGCCAGCCAGCAGAAACTCGTCGGGGAGACCGATATGGCGGAAGGTCGGGTGCACGCCGGCACGCATCAGCAGCCCGGCCACAGCCTCACCTAAGCCGCCAATGACCGAGTGATTCTCGGCGACCACGACCATACGACCGGTGCGGCCGGCTTCGCGCAGAATGGCCTCCGTATCGAGCGGCTTGATGGTGGGAACGTGCAGGACTGCCGCTCCAATCTTGTCGGCCTCGAGGGTTTGGGCGACCTCAAGAGCACGCATGGTCATGATGCCCGACGAAATGATCAACACCTCGGTGCCGTCGCGCAGCAGCTTCGCCTTGCCCAGCTCGAATTGGTAGCCGTACTCATCGAGCACCAAGGGTACATGGCCCCGGAGCAGTCGCATGTAGACGGGTCCCTGGTGGGCCGCTATCGCTGACACAGCCTGCTCGGTCTCGTGAGCGTCGCACGGGTCGATCACCGTCATGTTCGGCATGGCGCGGAAGAGCGCCAGGTCCTCGGCCGCTTGGTGGCTCGGCCCATAGCCGGAGGTCAGGCCTGGCAGGGCGCAGACGATCTTCACATTAAGATCTTCCTCGGCGATCGTCTGATGGATGAAGTCATATGCCCGCCGCGATGCAAATACGGCGTAGGTGGTCGCAAAGGGGACAGCTCCTTCATGAGCCATACCAGCCGCCGCGCCCATCAGGAGCTGCTCGGCCATTCCCATCTGATAGTAGCGGTCCGGGAATTCCTTTCCGAAGATGTGAAGGTCCGTGTACTTGCCAAGATCGGCCGTCATGCCGACGACCTCGGGCCGTGTTCTGGCAAGTTCAACCAGAGCGTGGCCGAAGGGAGCTGGCTTGGTGCGCTGTCCCTCGGCTGCAATTGAGGCGATCATCGCCGAGGTAGTGAGGCGCTTGGGCTTCGCGCTGGCGGTTGTGTCCGTGGTGCGGGTCATGCATTCCTCCCGGCGTCCAGTGCGTCAAGGGCGAGTTGCCATTCGTGCTGATCGACGCGGATGAAGTGGTTCTTCTCGCGTGCCTCAAGGAATGGCACGCCTTTGCCCATGCGAGTGTCGCAGACGATCATGCGGGGCTTGGGCTGATCAGAGTCCCGTGCCACGTCGAAGGCGGCAACCACCGCTTCTAGATCGTTGCCGTCGACCCGCTGGACGTGCCATCCGAAGGCCTCGAGCTTCTCGACCAGCGGCTCGAAAGCCATGACCTGAGTGGAGGGCCCATCGGCCTGTTGGTTGTTGACGTCGATGATGCCGATCAGATTGTCGAGCTTCCAATGGGCCGCCGACATGATGGCCTCCCAGACGGAGCCCTCGTCTAGCTCTCCGTCGGAGAACAGGGTGTAGACGCGGCATGGAGATGACTTCCGCTTCAGGCCCAGACACATGCCCACGGCAATGCTCAATCCGAGACCCAGAGAGCCTCCGGACATCTCCATGCCCGGTGTGTAGCTGGCCATGCCGGACATCGGCAGCCTGCTGCCGTCGCTTCCGTAGGTCTCAAGCTCGTCCTCTGGGATGATCCCGGCTTCGATCAGAGCTGCATAGAGGGCGATGGCGTAGTGGCCATTCGACAGCAGAAAACGATCGCGCTCCTCCCACTGCGGGTCCTCGGGGCGGTACCGCATGGCGTGGAAGTAGGAGACGGCCAGCACATCGGCGATATCAAGCGCTTGGCCAATGTATCCCTGGCCCTGCACCTCGCCCATCCGCAGGGCATTGCGGCGGATGCGGTACGCCCGCTCGGCCAAGTCGATGTTGTGTCCTAAAGGGGCTTCGTCCACGGTTTTCTCCCGGGTTAGGATGCCTCAGGGGCAAACTGAACAATGACGCCTGTCAGTGGATCAGCATGCCGCCGTTGACATCGATCGTGGCGCCGGTGATGTAGGCGGACAGGTCTGATGCCAGGAACAGGCAAGCATTGGCCACGTCGTCAGCCACGCCAAGGCGTGCGAGCGGAATACCTTTGATGATGTCCGCCTTGAGCTCGTCAGTCAGCTTTCCGCCCGTGATGTCCGTCTGAATGAGTCCTGGTGTGACGGAATTCACGCGAACATTGTCAGATCCGAGCTCGCGAGCCATCGCTTTGCCGAGACCGAGCACCCCGCCCTTGGCCGCACTGTAGTGCGGACCGCCGAAGATGCCGCCACCGCGTTGGGCGGAAACGGATGACATGCAGACGATCGAACCTGAGCGCTGCTGGCGCATCTGCGGGACGACCGCTTGGCTCATGTAGAGCGTGCCGCGCAGGTTCACGTCGAGCACCGCATCATAGTTGTGGGGCTCGATTTCCATGAACTTGAGCGGCTGAGTGATGCCAGCATTGTTGATGAGGACGTCAATACGGCCGAACTCACCCGCGACGCGTTCGGCTGCGCTAAGGCAGGCATCCTTATGGGTAACGTTACATGCCAGGCCGAGATGGCCGCGTCCAAGATCAGCAGCAGCCATCTCAGCTTGGCCCTGATCTAGATCGAGGATTACTACTTTCCCGCCATGCTGTGCGAACAAACGGGCTGTCGCACGGCCGATTCCTCGCAGCGAGGCCGCTCCTGTGATGATGCAAACTTTATGTGATAACAGCATAGATATTCCCTCCGAAGCGCTCAGCTCGATCAGAACAGAGACCTGGGCGCAACGTAGAGAGTGGAGCCGATCTACCGCAGTCATACGCGGATACTATAACAATCGGCGAGACTACTACTCGCAGATTGCCGATCGGCTACTACAAGCCTCTTCCAACAAGCGCTTCCGTCCTGTTCTTTATTCTTGTTGAGAATTTAGCCCGAGCATGGAGAGCCGACAAAAGGTTTTTCTACATCGATACGTGAATCTGACTCACGAGTCCGCCCGCGGCAGCGGGTGGGACTGGCGTCTCACGACTATGCAAAATCGTGTATGTTTGGTGCCTCGCCCATCGGCTTAGAAGACAGGCGGAAGATCGATACTCAGCTCTCGCGCAAGCCATTTCGCAAAGAGGCGAAGCGTTCCTCGCCGCTGCAATGCTTTCGAGAACACCAGATGATGGCCGATATACCGGATGGATTGCGAGCGGCCTACAAGGGGCGCCACAAGCCGGCCGCTGCGGATTTCTCGCTCCGCGAGCAGGGTTGATTCAAGGGCAACCCCTAGCCCTTCCGCTGCTGCTGATATGGCCAAAAAACTTCGATCGAACCTGGAGCCTCGGGGAGCTAACGGCACCGGGATTCCGTTTACCGCAAACCACGCTGGCCAACGGACCTGCTTAAAATCGCTCTGGATTAGCGGGCATCGAAGCAAATCCTCTGCAGAACTAATAGAATCTGCCATCTCCGGACTACACAGCGGAGTAATCGTTTCCTCACACAGGGGGATTATTACGAGACCCTGCTGGCGGGGCGGGCCATAGATGATGTCAGCATCAAACTCGTCTGTATCAAAACGGGCATAATCCACACCCGCTGATAAGCGTACATCCACCCCAGCGTGCTCAGCAAAGAACCGCGATAATCGAGGTGTCAGCCATTGCGCAGCAAAGCTCGGAGCGCTGTGAAGGCGTAGAAGATGGGGTGTGCGAGCTGATACCAACTCAAGACCTAGGCGAATTTCTTCGAACGCCCGTTCCGTATGGTTCATCAACGCCTGGCCTTCAGGGCTGAGACGAACGCTGCGGCCGCTCCGTTCAAATAGGATAACCCCGAGCGACTCCTCCATTTTCCGAACTGCGTGGCTGACAGCGCTCGGCGTCAAGTTCAACTCAGTGGCAGCAGCTTGGAACGAGCGGTGGCGGGCCGCGGCTTCGAAGATCCGTAAGGTGGAGAGGGGCACCTTTAGCGTCATGATAGGTCGAAGGAAAAGCCGTTTTGGCAGCACTTGTAAAGGCCACCTCGTTTCAGTCTAAATAAATAGGCGTGCAAGGAATGTCCGCTGACGTTCAAAACACGGCCTGTCTTCCCTGCTCAATAATACCATCCGAGGCCTGTCGGATCACGCCGAACGCCAAGCTGAACCAATGTCTGGTATTGGGAACTGTATCAAGCGCGCAGAACGGCTGCGATGGGCGCAAAGCAGGCTTAGCCCTGGTGCGCTCACGACGTCCATTCCTGGCACATTCCGGAAGATGGCTCACACGTGAGGTGCTCAGAGAGGCAGAAAGCCGCCTGGGGGCTGCCATCGACCGGCTCGGCGATCGGCTGGATAGTCTCGTGAAGGAGCTCGTGGTGAGCCGGCGGGAGCCCAAATGAGATCCCTGCGCCAGAAGACTCAGAGGGCAGGGTAGGGGCTGGCACGAATGCAGGTAGATCCATGTCCGTGAGAACCTCATGGCCTCCTTGCCTCATCTCAAGCTCAAGTCTGTGCGTGTTCTGCGGTCAGGAAGTCGACAGGTGTGCCGTGCTTGTCGATGGCGCGGTACAGGTAGCGCCACTCACCCCGCACCTTGATGTACGTTTCATCGACCCGGATCGAGCCGCAATGAGGCTGACGGAAGGCGCGCAGTCGGCGCTCGATCAGGGGAGCATAGGCCAGGACCCAGCGGTTGAGAGTGGAGTGGTCGACCGTGAGGCCCCGCTCCAGGAGCATCTCCTCTATCACGGTAGCTCAGGGGATAGCGCAGGTACCAGGAGACTGCTTGCAGGATCAGGGAGGCCTCGAAGTCGCGGCCCTTGAAGTCGTCCCTGGACCGGCGCTTGAGCCTCTCGATGAGGGCATTCAGGATCGTGGGCCACCTCCATATCAGAGGCGCTCATGCGGCCGGCTGATCAAGGAAGGGTGAAAGCCACGAGCTTGCGACAGCCCCTGCAAGTGCGAACAGGCCTGAGCGCGGGAATCACAACTTGGACCGTACCGACCTGAAAGTGGTAGAAGCTGGCTAAAGAGCCAGATTGTCTTTGAACCAACACAATGGATTCCTAAGATCAAGCGTAGTGGTGCAGTCCAGGTGGTTGGCTTAAACAGTTCAGCTCAGCTCGCGGAGAGCTCTCATGTGGCATATGCTGACCCGGCGGGATGCGCTCCTCTCAACGGCTCTCATAGGTATATTAGCGGAGACCGGCTCGGCCGGTACTGCGCCAGGGACCACCATGTCACATCCAGCCAATCGGGACAGCGTCACCCGTTCTGCAACGCGGGTCCGCGGCTTCGCCGATCCCGAGATGGACTTCCAGCTGATCCGCAGCCTGGGTGTCGCAAACTACATGGGCGCAGCCGTTGGAGAGGTCCTCGCAGCTGTCAGGGACATCAAGGATGGTGATCCACGGACCTGGCCTTCTGCCTTCGCGGCTCTAGGGAGCCGGGTGCGCTCGGTTGCGCAGGCGGTGCTGCAGAGGCATCCCGTGAGCGCACGGGACCACTTTCTGCGTGCCAGCATGTACTACCGAGCCGCAGAGTACTACGATGACCCAGTCACCGACACCTCGCAGGCGCATGGACTGGCATCACGTGGCGCATTTCTGGAAGCCGCCAAGCTCATGCCTTGGAGGTCAGAGGTCCTGCAGATCCCCTTCGAACAACGGTGGCTGCCTGGCTACTTCATGCAACCAGCCTCGACCGAAGTTCGGCCCCGCAAGACAGTGATCGTACTAACCGGCTTCGACGGGACAGGCGAAGAGCTGTATTTCCAAACAGGACAAGCAGCCCTGGAGCGCGGCTGGAATGTGTTGATCGCCGAAGGTCCGGGGCAGACGGGCCTGCTCCGGTTCCACCCCGATATGGCCTTCCGGCCCGATTACGAAGCCCCGGTCGGAGCAATGATCGACTATGCCCTCTCGCGGGCTGAAGTCGATCCACAGCGACTTGCCTTGTATGGGATCAGCTTTGGCGGGTACTTTGCATCCCGTGCGGCCGCACATGATACTCGGATCAAGGCGCTGGTGGCGAACTCGCCAATCCCGGACCTGCGCGCCTACCTGGTCGGTTTCGTGGGACCTGAGGTGGCGGCCAACCCACCGCCGCTGAGGCTGGAGCAGATCGACCGCGTCCCCGATCAGCAGATACCGCCAGGCATGAAACTCAACCTCAAGGCATCACTCCGTCGCTTCGGGGTGGATAGTGTTGCGGCATGGCTTCAGCGCCTGCGTGACTTCCGGATCGGTGATGCGCTTCGGGATATCCGCTGTCCGAGCCTTGCTCTGGTAGGAGAGGGTGAGGGGGCGGTCGCCTTGGACCTGTTTGAGAGCTTCAGCCAAGGCGTGAGTGGACCTGTGACGCAGCGCATTTTTACAACTGCGGAAGGGGCCGATAGCCACTGCCAGCTCGGCAACTTGCCGCTCTCGAATGCGGTGATTTACGACTGGCTGGATGAAGTTCTGGTGTGACAAGATTATTTGATCTTGGTCTGGAGACTATCTCTTTGCTGCCGCACGAGCCGGTACAATCACGGGAAACTGGGCGTGGTCTGTGCATATAAGTAGGATCGCGGCCTGGTGGCATGGTGTTGGATCTTACAGATCCGGTGGCCATAGCATACAGGAACACCTCCAGGGGGTGACAAACGCTAACCCGCAGGAATGCTGCTGAACGCTACCCCAGGATAATCGGGCTTCTCGCTGTTTAGGGATGCCTCGATCCCGGCAGGTGGTGGCCCGCAGAAGACGCTGCATCACTACACTTCCAGGACACCCCTCCAGGCTGTCCGCAGGTACGTCCAAGTCACCAAGGCATCGACCCCAATCCATGTCTCTATTTCAGGTTTTGGGGCTGCTCTGGAAGTGGAGTACCAACCGCAATCGTCCCCACTGCCGTGCAACATCGCTATAGGGTGTCGGACACCAGCCGACATCCCTGACTCCGAACGGCTGGCTTTGTGCGGACCGAGGGATCAGCAGGAGCGATAACCCGCCGTGCGGGCATCAGCGCCCCTGGCAGTCTCCTCCCTTCCTGGGCCTATGTGCCGGGGAGGCCCTAATCCCGAACAGACCCTCAAGGTTCTCCGCGAACAACAACTGAGGCTCCTAGATGACGGGATTGCCGCGGATCCTGCCGACCCGTTCGCTTGGTTGATCGGGATCATCCAAGCTCATCGCTCGAGGCTGGATTAGGGGAAAAGCGAACTATTGCCTCAATGTAACAAAGTATCTCGTTGCGTGAGAACTGCCGGAAACATTGGTGGCTTAGGATGCGCACTGTATCAATCCTCAGGCTCCCTCAGCCCCATCGTGAGGAGGTCATCATGCGGT
>JAESFH010000254.1_pt1 | contig 24259 bp, 22 predicted proteins | sample 9269381 | NCBI WGS metagenome assembly JAESFH01 (sample SAMN14504062, study PRJNA617094) | algae metagenome | isolation source: Aphanothece sp. CMT-3BRIN-NPC111 and co-occurring heterotrophs from well... | place: USA: Clark Mountains Wilderness, California | collected 2010-04-18
CGCGCTCGATTCTCGGATCAAGATGCGCGTGCGTGCCGACTGCGCCGCTGAGCTTGCCCACGCGAACCCGCTCGGTCGTCTGCGCGAGCCGTTCCTCCGCACGGCCAAACTCATCGTACATCAGCGCGAGCTTGAGGCCGAACGTAACCGGCTCCGCGTGAATGCCGTGACTCCGGCCGATCATCGGCGTCATCTTGTACTGCCGCGCCTTCTGCGCGATCACCTCGCGCAGCCGCTTCAGGTCGTCGGCGAGGATGCGCGAGGCCTCGGTCAATTGGACGGCGAGCGCCGTATCGAGAACATCCGATGAGGTGAGACCCTGATGCATCCACCGCGCCGCGGGTCCGACGGACGCAGCGACGTTCTCGAGGAATGCGATGACGTCGTGATTCGTCCGCTTCTCGATCTCGAGGATCTCGTCGATCGAAAACGTCGCACGGTTGCGAATTTCCTCGGCATCCGCCTTTGGGATCTCGCCCAGCTCGGCCATCGCTTCACAGGCGAGCGTCTCGATTTCAAGCCAGATCTGGAATTTGCGTTCGTCAGACCAGAGCTGCCGCATCTCGGCCCGGGAATATCGGTCGATCACGTCGCGACGATAAAAGCCGCTGCGGGAAGCGGAAAGGGATTTGTACGCGAAAAGCGCCGCACCAGCGGGTGAACCGCCAGGGCGACGCTTTCGAAAAGGTTAAATGATCCTGCGAGAGACGCTTAGCAAACGCGGGCGCGCGTGAACTCGCCGTTGCTTTGGACCTTCACCTGACCGCTCGCGAACAAGTTCGCTACTGCGGCAGCTGTTTCCTTTGTGCTCGTGGTGCAGGAGCTGACCGCGAGAATCAAATCGCCGAGGGAGAGCTTCGGGGCCGGCTTAAGGATCTGCGAGTTCTTTTTCATAAGATTGTGCCGGTTTAGAAAGCAATCGGGGTGCCAACGTTCAAAGATCGTCCGCCGGAACACCGACGCCTGAAGCTCGTGGTTGCAACCGCCCCCGTTGCGAGCACCTTCGCACCCGGAATTACATGGAGACGCTCAAGGTACTGCTCGATTTCATCCTCCACCTGAACGTGCACCTGGAGGTGCTGGTGGCGAACTACGGTATCTGGGTCTATGCGATCCTGTTCCTGATCGTTTTTTGTGAGACAGGGCTGGTTGTGACGCCCTTCCTGCCGGGCGATTCGCTACTGTTCGCTGCCGGAGCAATCGCCGCTGGCGGCGGGCTCGATCTCTGGCTCCTCATGGGCCTCCTGGTCGTCGCGGCGATCTTGGGAGACACGGTCAACTACTGGGTCGGCGATACCGTGGGCCACAAACTCGTCGCGCGCTACCCCCGGCTGTTGAAGCGGCAGCATCTGGACAAGACGCACGAGTTTTTCGAACGCTACGGCGGCAAGACGATCATCATCGCTCGTTTCGTGCCGATCGTGCGCACCTTTGCGCCTTTCGTCGCCGGCGTCGGCGAGATGACCTACGCGCGCTTTATGTCTTTCAACGTCGTCGGCGCCCTTCTCTGGGTGGTCCTGCTGGTCCCGGCGGGTTATTTCTTCGCAAACGTCACTTTCGTGAAGGAGAATTTCTCGCTCGTGATCCTCGCGATTATCTTCCTCTCGATTTTGCCGGCGATCATCGAGTTCTGGCGGGAACGGCGGCGCCTCGCAGCGCTGGTGGCGCCTGATACCGCGCCGTAGCGGCCCTAGGCTGCGCAGCGATCCGCGGCGCAGGAGAGGCGCCCGGTGCTCCGATGACGTTTGCGATTGGCAGCTTCGGTTTCACCATTAGCATCCGTTAGTCGGCCGAACGCCGCCAGGTAGTCAGGATCTGCCGTCCCGGAGCCGAAATCAGATGTCAGTCTACCGCCGCGTTCTCCGTTATTACCGGCCCTTTGTCCCGCAGACGGTCGTCGGCCTCGGTCTTGCGCTCGCCGGGATCGCCTTCAATCTGCTCAAGCCGTGGCCGCTGAAGATCATCGTCGATGATTTGATTCCGATCGCGACGGGCGCCGCCGCTACGGGCGCCGCGTGGCAGGCGCAGCTCGCGCGACATCCTTACGGGTTGCCGATCCTGTGCGGCGCTGTCGTGCTGATTCAGCTGCTCTGGGGCGTGATGAATCGGATGTCGAACCTCCTCTTTGTTCGCGTCGGATTGCAGGCGCTCCTGAAGCTGCGGACCGAACTCTACGCCTACCTGCAAGGCCTCTCGCTCAAGTATCACGACGCCGAGCGCTCGAGCGATTCCAGCTTCCGCGTCGCCTACGACTCCCAGGCCATCCAGACGATGTACAACCAGGGATTCACGAACATCTTCGCGTCCGGCGTCACGTTGATCGGCACGTTTGTCGTGATGGTAGGGATCGACTGGCAACTGACCTTGCTGTCGCTCGGTGTCGTTCCGGTGATCGTTGGCGCGATCTACTACTTTGCGCAGCGAATCCGCGCGCAGTCGACGCTGATCCAGGAGCGCGATAGCGCACTGCTCGCGCACGCGCAGGAAGGGCTCAGCTCGGTTCGCATGGTGCACGCGTTCGGCCGCGAAGATTGGGAAGTGAGTCAGTTCAAAGGACAGGCGCATCAAAGCCTCCGGGCGAATCTGGAATTGACGCTGACGAACGTGAACAGCGCGCTTGTCATTAGCACGCTGATGGCATTCGGGACCGCCGCGATGTATTACATCGGCACGCGACACGTGATCGACGGCACGCTGTCGCTCGGTTCGCTGCTCGTCTTCAGCGCGTATCTGGTCATGCTGTACCAGCCACTCGAGTCGCTCACCTACACGGCCTGGGCGATGGAAGGTGCGACGGCCGGCGCGCAACGTTGCTTCGAGGTGCTTGATCACGCCGATGACGTGAAAGATTCGCCGCACGCGAGCGCTCTTGAGAAAACATCAGGCGCGCTCGACTTCGAAAAAGTCGAGTTCGGCTACGCCGCCGACCAGCCGATCCTCCGCGGGATCAATCTGCACATCGCGCCGAACCAGATCGTCGGGATCGTCGGCGGCACCGGCGCGGGAAAAAGCACGCTCTTGAGCCTGGTGCCGCGGTTTTACGATCCGACAAAAGGGCGCGTCAAAATAGATCGGAATGATGTGCGCGATTTCACGAAGAAGTCGCTGCGTTCGCACATTGGAATCGTGCTGCAGGACACGCTGCTCTTCTCCACCACGATCCGCGAGAACATCGCCTACGGTCGGCCGGATGCGACCGAGGAGGAGATCCGCGCAGCCGCCCGCCGCGCGCAGGCGGATGAGTTCATCTCACAAATGCCGAAAGGCTACGACACCCCGGTCGGTGAACGCGGCGGACATCTAAGCGTCGGGCAGCGCCAACGCATTGGGATTGCGCGGGCGTTTTTGAAAGACGCGCCGATCCTGTTGCTCGATGAACCAACTTCCGCGCTCGACCCGACAACGGAGGCCGCAATCATGGAGACCGTGAAGGAGTTGATGCGCAACCGCACGACTTTGATCGTCACGCACCGGCTCGCCACCATCCACGGTGTCGACAAGATCGTCGTGCTCGAGCGAGGCAGCATCGCCGAGCACGGAACAGGTGCAGAACTGCTCGCGCGCGGCGGCGTTTACGCCTCGCTCTACGCTTCCGGCAATTACCCGCGCCAGCCCGTGACGCCATGAGCAACGTCAACGCAGACCGGCGCGTCGAGGGCGATTGGTGGAAGGATCCGATCCCGCCAAATGTGCATTTCGGCACCGGCTTCTTCTGCGAAAGCGCACAAGTGTTCAAGATGTTCAAGAGCCGCCATCCGCGCGCGATGGTGCTCGGCGACCACGTCTCGATTTACGCCGGTTGCTCCTTTCCGCTCGGTGAGAACGCCACCTGCACGATGGGTGATTTCACGCTCGTGAACGGCGCCTTCATCATGGCGGAGGAGCGCATCGAGATCGGGTCCCATTGCCTCATTTCGTGGAACGTCGGAATCGCCGACTGCGATTTCCACCCGCTCGATGCGGCGGCGCGCCGACTCGATGCCACGGCGGTCGCGCCGTTCTTCAAAGACAGACCGCCACGTCCGAAGCTCGAAGCCGCGCCGGTCGTGATCGGCGACAACGTCTGGATCGGAATGAATGCGGTCGTGCTAAAAGGCGTAACGATCGGCGCGAACAGCGTCATCGCAGCCGGTGCGGTGGTGACGAAAAACTTCGACGCGAACTCGCTCGTAGCCGGTAATCCCGCGCGGCTCGTCCGCAGTTTGTAGCGTTGGAGTTCGTGCAGGGATGAACGGCAAACGTCTGGTCGTCATGGGCTTCATGGGATCGATCCCGATCTCGGGCGTCATCTGGCAACACCTCCACTACATCATCGGCCTGCAACGCTTGGGCCACGACGTCTACTACATCGAGGATTCCACGCGGCATCCATATCATCCGGAGAAACGCGAGTGCGTTCCGGAGTTCGATTATCCGGCCGAGCTGCTCGCGACGCTCGCGCGTCAATTCGGGTTCGAGCACCGCTGGAGCTTCTGCGCGCGTTATCTTGGACTGGAGCAGACCGCCGGGATGTCGCGGCAGAAAGTGCTCGAACTATATCGCAACGCCGACGCGATCCTGAACGTGTGTGGTGCGCAGGAAATAAACGACGACCTGCGCGGCAACGATCGCCTGCTCTACATCGACAGCGATCCAGGCCTCGAGCAGATCAAGATCGATCAGGCGCCGGGTCACATCGTTGAAAATCTGCAGCAACACCGAGCGTTGTTCACGTTTGGCGAGAACGTCGGCACGCCTGAGTTCGCTGTGCCGACCCACGGCGTGAAATGGTTGCCGACACGACAGCCGGTCGTGACCGGCCTGTGGCGCAGCGACGGCGCTCCACCCGCCGGTGCGGTCTTCACTTCGATCGCGAATTGGAACACGAGCGGATTGAAGGACATCGAATGGCGCGGCGAGACGTATCTCTGGAACAAGGCGCCACAATTCCTCCGCCATATCGCCGCGCCGCAAAGCGCCGGTGAGACGCTCGAGCTGGCGGTCGAGATGAACGACAAGCAGACGCGTGCCGAATTCGAGCGGAACGGCTGGCGCTTGCGCGAGGCGTACGACGTCAGCCTCGATCGCGACACCTACCGCCGGTATCTGCAGAAATCGAAGGGGGAATTCACCGTGGCGAAAGACCAGTACGTGCGGCTCAACACCGGCTGGTTTAGCGATCGGAGCGCGTGCTATCTCGCGGCGGGACGGCCGGTGATTACGCAGCAGACCGGCTTCACGAATCATTACGGCGGAAGTGCCGGTCTCTTCGCCTTCGAGTCGTTAGGCGAAGTCGCGGAAGCGGTGAAGATGATCAATGCCGATTACGCGCACCACTCCCGCGCAGCGGCCGCGATCGCGCGCGAGTTCTTCGAAGCCGAGACTGTGCTGGCGAGCTTGCTCGACCGCGCCGGAATCTAGAACTCAGGCACTATCCGAAAGGGTGAACGGCCCGCGCCGTGCTCTAGCTTCGCGCGCCTGCAATTTGATTTCCCGGTCAACTGTTTGATCTTCTCCGTCTTCGCGATGTCCCGCTGCCATCTCCTGATTTGCTCGGCCCTTCTTCTCGCGACGAATCTCTTCGCGCAGCCGAACGGCAAAATCCAAAACAGCGTCGTCCGCATTACCGCGACCGACGTTCAACCCGATTACAAAGCGCCCTGGAACTCCGGCGCGATCCAGCGCGGCACCGGTGCCGGTTTTCTGATCGATGGCGGCCGGATCATGACGAACGCGCACGTCGTCAGCAACAGCCGCTACCTGACCGTCGAGCGAGACGGTGATCCGAATAAGTATCCGGCCACGGTGCTCTTCGTCGCGCACGACTGCGATCTCGCGCTGATCAAAGTCGCTTCGCCCGATTTCCTGAAGAACATGGCGCCGCTGACGTTCGGCGGAATTCCGGAGCTCGAATCGACGGTCTCCGCGTACGGATATCCGATCGGCGGCCAACGGATGTCGGTGACCACCGGCATCGTCTCGCGCATCGACTTTCAGCTCTACACCCACTCGTCGATTGATCAGCACCTCGCGATTCAGATCAGCGCGCAGATCAACCCCGGAAACAGCGGCGGACCGGTGATGCAGAACGGCAAAGTGGTCGGTGTCGCGTTCCAGGGCTACAGCGGCGATGTCGCACAAGGCGTCGCCTACATGATCCCGACACCGGTGATCACGCGCTTCCTGACCGACGTGAAGGATGGGCGCTATGATCGCTACGTCGATCTCGGCGTCACGTATTCGAAATTGCAAAACCCGGCGCAGCGTCGCTTCCTCGGTCTCCAGGATGACGACCGCGGCGTGCTCGTGAACACCGTCATTGCCGGCGGCTCGTCCTCGAAGGTGCTGCGATCAGGCGATGTCCTGCTCGCGATCGATGGGCTGCCGATCGCCACCGATTCGTTCGTGGAGTTGGAAGGCGCGCGGGTGGAGATGCCCGAGGTGGTCGAGCGGAAATTCAAAGGCGACAAAGTGAAACTCGACATCGTCCGAGACAAGCAGCCGATGTCGGTCACGGTCGAGTTGGAGCCGTTGTGGCCGTACCTCTTTCAAGGCCACAGCTACGATGTTCAGCCGCGCTATATTGTCTTTGGCGGGCTCCTCTTTCAGCCGCTCTCGCTCGACCTGATGCAAGCGTATCAGCCGCAGGATCTCCGGTTGCGCCATTACTTCGATTTCTTCGTCTCGGAGCAAATCTACCTCGAGCACCCGGAGATCATCGTGCTGACCAACATCCTGCCGGACCCGATCAATACCTACCTCTCGCCATACCGCGCCAGCATTGTGAACGAAGTCAACGGCAAGCGGATCCGCACCTTGGGCGATCTCGCGCAGGCATTCGCCGAGACGACTGATCAGATCGTGATCCGAATGGTTGGTGACGGCCCGCCATTGGTGCTCGACCGCAAGGAAGTGGACGCCGCGCGCGAGCGAATCAAGACCCGCTACAACGTTGTGAAGGAGCAGAACCTCACCGACCAACCGCCGCCGAAACCGCCGATCGAACAGGAGGACCAGGCTTGATGCGCGGGTTGCGTGTTCAAGTAGCGGCTGTTCTGGGCGCGTTTCTCTGCATTGCGCCCGCGGTCGTCGGAAAGCCATCGCCATCGCCCGGCGAGGCTCCTGTGCCGCCGCCGGTTGTCGCCGCACCGGTCACGGCGGTGAAGCCGAAAGAGGTTTCACTCGTGCGCGTCAACGTCACGGGCCAGCCGTACGATTACACGCGGCCGTGGCAAAAGAAGGCGCCGTTTTCGAAGCGCGCCCTCGGTGCGGTGTTATCGAAAAACCGTGTCCTCGTCACGGCCGATCTGGTTGCGAACCAGAACTACGTGGAGCTGGAGCGCGCCGAGTCTGGAGCGAAAACCGGCGCCGATGTCGTGGTCATCGATTACGAGGCGAACCTCGCGCTGATCGAGCCTAACGATAAGAAATTCCTCGATGGCCTGACGCCGTTGCAGCTCGCGCTCGACACGGTCGTCGGCGACCGCCTCGCGGCGCTGCAATTGGAAACGACCGGCGCACTCGTCGTCACCGAAGGTCTCGTCACGACCGTGCAGATGACGCGCTACCCGGCCGATGTGAGCCAGTTCCTCACCTACCGCATCAGCATGTCGATGCAGTACCGCGACAACAGCTACACGATTCCGCTCGTCAAAAACAACAAGCTGGCCGGTTTGCTCCTCCGCTACGATCCGCGCTCGCAGGTGCTCGATGCCATCCCCGCACCGATCATCGCGCATTTCTTGAAAGAGGCGGAGACGGATAACATCTACCGCGGCTTTCCATCGGCCGGTTTCAGTTTCTTCCCCACGCGCGATCCGCAGCTGCGGAAATACGCGGGGCAAACCGGCAAGCCGGGCGGCGTTTACGTAACCAGCCTCGAGCCGAGCATGCCGGCCGCGAAGGCAGGTCTGCAGGTGGGCGACATCGTCGTCGCGGTCGGCAACAACGAGATCGACCAGAACGGCAACTACGTCGATCCGCTCTACGGAAAGATCGAGTTTACAAATCTCATCACGTCGAAGTCGTTTGTCGGCGACACGCTCCCGCTGCAGGTGCAGCGCGCCGGCAAACCGATGCAGATCAACCTGGTGCTCGAACATCGCGCCGCGAAGAATTACGTCATCCCACCCTACACACTCGACCAGCCTCCCACGTATTTCGTGCTTGGCGGTATCATCTTTCAGGAGTTGTCCCGCCAGTACCTCAAGGAATGGGGCGGCAACTGGGTAAAAGACGCGCCGCAGCGGTTCGTCTATCTCGATCGCTTCCAATCGGAGCTCTTTCCGGAAGGCAATCGCCGCGTCGTCATCCTCAGTCAGGTGCTGCCGGCGAACAGCACCATCGGCTACGACGAGCTCGCGTATCTGACTGTGCAGAAGGTGAACGGCAGGGAGATCAAGTCGTTGCGCGATGTCGTCGAAGCAGCTCAGCACCCCATTGACGGTTTCATCAAGATCGAGACGAACGAAGATCCGAAGCAGCTCGCGCTCGACGCGAGCCAGGTCGCCGAAGAAGCCGCCGGCCTCCAGCAAAACTACGGCCTTCCGTCACTTCAGCGCCTCGAGTAGCGCGAGCGCGAATCCTTCGCCCACGCGGTGCGAAGCTCGAGCGCATCGATTCGCGAAGCGCTGTAGCCACGCCGCTGCGTCGGCGTGTAAGCGCATGCAGTTCACCCGCACTCGCACAGCGTGGCGTAACCGCCACCTGTAGCGACGGCGCTCTGTCGCCGTAAAGACGCGTCTCTGCTCAAACGAATGCGCAAGGCGCGGGAAAGTAACGAACCACTCGCCGCCGCGCCAGCTTCGTCTCAAGAACACCAACGCGCTTCCGGCCGGCCGATCACTAAACCTGCTGCCACGCGCGAAAAACGGCGACAGAGCGCCGTCGCTACAGCTACAGCTGCCGCCGTGTCCCTAACCGTTCCCCGGGCGCGGCCGCGCCCGATCCTGCTCCAGAAATCGCCCGACCTGCTCCTCGTACGTGTCAAATGGATTGCCCATCACAAGAAAATCGTGGCTGTCACACGCCACCGAATCCCAGTTAATGACGTACGGCTGTTGATGCTTCTGGAACCACGCCACGGCTCGTGATCGGCCAGCCGCGCGCGTGTCGGCCGGCGGCACGATCGCAGCTTCGGCGCGCCGCACGCTGTTATTCCACTCGCCGATCCGCTTCGCGCCCGTGACGCCGAAAAACAGCCCCTTAGCCGGGTCGATGTTGTGATATTCGAGGTCGAGGCTCTCGAGCCACGGATCGTCCCAGCCGACGTTTTCCGCGGCCATGAACGTCTCCAGCAGCCACTTTTTCGTGATCCAATCAACGCCACCGATGAGCGTCTCCGGTTTGTTCGTTAACGCCTCGAGCGTGAAGCTCCAGCTCTCGAGCAGCCAATCCGTTTCCTCACTCGCCCCGCCGAGAAAACGCCGCGCCATTTCGTAGAATTGCCACTGCAGATCGAGGCTCCCGATCGTGGTGCCGTTCTCGAGCCGCACGATCCACGCTTGCGTCGGGTCGCGCGAGATGTCGCGGGTGCTCTGCACCGCGTCGAGCAAGCTCAGGTTTTTCGCGAGCTGGCCGTTCTCGAGCAACGAGAGCACGCACGCCGTGGTCCCGATCTTCAGCGCGGTCGCGAACGGGCTCATGTTCGAGTCGCCGATCAAAAGATGGAGCCGCCGATACTTGCGGTAATCGGCGAGCGGTTCATCGCGCGCGTTGATGATCGCGCGGTTAAACTGCACCCACTGATAGATGTCGTTGACGATGTGATCCGCGCGCTGGCTGATTTGGAAATCGACCGGCGTCTCACCGGTCGGTATTTCAAAATCGAGCGCGAGCGGATTAGCCTGCCCCACCCTTCCCGCGCCGGTGAAAATCTGTCGTGTCGCGAGAAATGACAGCAGCGTGCCAAGGACCGGCGGCGTGAACTGCGCCTGGCGTTTCATCAGATAGTTCTCGTGGCAACCGAACGTCGCGCCGGTGTGATGATCGACGTTGTTCTTGATGAACGAGACACGGTCCGCCACGCCGAGTTCATCCAGCCCCGCTTGCAGCAGCTGATCTCCCGCGAGGTCATACGTGACCGCGTCACGCAGGCTCAGGCACTCCGGCGAGGCATATTCGATGTGCCCCATGTCGAGGTAGAGCCGGCCGCCGTTCAGCAAAAACCCGCCGTTCCCCGGCGGCTCTTCGTAGTCGCGGTAGTGCAGATCGAGCGCGCCGGCGCCGCGCTCGCGGAAGAGAAAATTCTTCACCTTCACCGGCCAGCTGTCGCCTCCGGCCGCGGAAGCATGGCCGCTGACAAGGCAGCCGTACTCGGTCTCGACGCCGACGATCCGGTCCATCGCCGCACGATGGTTCAGCACTTTCGCAGCGACAAGCCGCAAATGTCCGCGGCCCGAACGCGGCGCTCGCAGGACGGGGCTTGAAAATTCGCCCCAGACTCTACAAACTCCGCCGCATGAGCGACTTCCCGGTCAGGAGTCCCGCCGCGAAAGTGCGCGGCCTCGTCTATTTCGGACGGATGCTCGACAAGATTCGCGTGCACGCGGACGGGAAACTGCCGCCGGAGTATCAGGCGAATCTCGGCAAAGGCTTCGACGCGACCTGCACCGCGTTTCTGCGCATCGATTACAACCAGCTCGTCGAGCGGGTGAAACAAGGCGGCACTGACGAAGAGATCCTCGAGTGGTGTTACGTGAACGGCCGGCGCCCAGCGGAAGACGACATCGAGGTCTGGAACGAGTTCATGCGGAAGCGCGGCTGGAACGATGAGATCGCGGAGTTCCTCACGCGCCGCAAAAAAGAGGCCGGGATGGCCGGCCGATCCGAGATCAAGACGATGTTCGAATTCATCGACGTCGACGAAGGCCGCTCGCTCCCCGATGCTCTCGGCGTGGAGCGGAAAAGCTAGCGCGTCCTCGCGCGGCAATAACTCACGGGTGCGGACTCGCGCCGATCGGATTCGGCGGAGGAGGAGGTTGCGTGCGGTAATCGATGAACTTCCAGACGGCGAAGACCGTCAGGACGACGACGATCGTCGCCACGATCATGCGCGCGCGGGTCGGGCCGCTCTCCCGCTCCGGCACGCTCGTCACGGAGCTACTCCGCGAGTGTGTCGATTCGCTCCGCGAGGCTGAAATCGAGATCGGTCAGTCCACCCTTGCTGTGCGTCGAGAGAAGCAGGCGCACTTTGTTATACCGAATATCGATGTCGGGGTGGTGCTCTTCCTCCTCGGAGACCTCCGCCACGGCGTTGACGAAATCAATCGAGTCGGTGAAGTCATCGAACTCAAACGTGCGCTCGATGTGCTTCTTCTCGAGTTCCCACTCGGGAATTTTCTTGAGGCGGTTTTTCAGTTCCTCCGCTTTGATCAGGTCAGCCATAACGGGGGAACTCGTAGCACCCCAGACTTCATTTGCAATCGGGTTTCCGCAGGTTTTTTCCGAGCGGAAACGGGAAATTATCGCCGCCTGTTTTCGCACCGAAATCCGTCGCCACGCAACGCCTTTGGCACTGTGCGGGTGACATTTGACGCCCCCGCCAACCTCCGCTAATTACCCTCCGGTCAGCACCCGTAGCTCAACTGGATAGAGCATCTGACTACGGATCAGAAGGTTTGAAGTTCGAATCTTCACGGGTGCGCTCCCCTCTGCTCGTCCCGGTCTCGAGAATCCACAAACCCGTTGTCGCCATGTCCGTAGTACTGTGGCGATACGGGTGCTGTATGCCTAACTTCGTCTCCGGCTGGCCGAACTCCCGTCGCGTGAGCAGCGCGCGACGACATTACGTCGGACGCTGCGTGACAACGCGTTTGTTTAGCATCTTTGCCGATACTTCTACCAAACGTGAAACTTTGGAAGAGCGCTTTCAAGTAACCCAGTCATTCATATGTCATTGAGGACGTCACTGTTGACGCGCAGCGGTTCGGTTGCCTAAAAACGGAACCAGAGATGAGCACGCGCCCATCGGATCTCGGGCGAGGTCGAATTTCGTCGCCAGTCGCAGGCGCCGAGACTTCCGAAACGCACACGACCGATGTGAGAATTCATGCGGCCATCGTCTACGAACCCGGCTCGGCTTCGATAGCTCGCGAGGTGAGCGCCGTGCTGGCGAACACGAAAGGATTCAGTTGCGCCGGCTATCCCTATCCGGCTGCCCCTGCGGGAAAGCGCCACTTATCGGACGGGACTGTACCTATCGATCCACATTTGGTGATCGCCGCGATCGATGACAGAACGGACAATGCGTTGCGGCGCCTTTTTGGCTGGATAGCTGAAAACTTCCCAGAGCGTCCAATCATCGCGGTGCCCACCGCACCCGACGCGGAGTACATCTACCGCGCGCTCGAAGCCGGAGCAGCGGATTTCATTCTACCTCCCCTGCGCGCATCGGATCTCATTCCGCGTTTGCGTCGGCAAGCGCGCACGGCTGCGCGGGAGAATCCTGTCTTCACAAACCTTAAGGCAGATATCGGTCTCAAGCAGATCATCGGTGAGAGTCCTCTCTTGATGACGGAGATCGCGCGCGTGCGACGTTTCGCGCGTTGTGACGCGTCCGTCTTGATCTCCGGCGAGTCGGGCACCGGAAAGGAAGTCTTCGCGCGGGCATTGCACTATCTGAGTCCGCGCGCAGAGGAGCCTTTCATCGCAATCAACTGCGCTGCACTGCCCGAGCAGCTGGTGGAGAGCGAAATCTTCGGCCACAAACGTGGTGCATTTACCGGCGCGGCGTCAGACCAGGCCGGACTGATCGCGGAAGCCGAGGGCGGGACTCTGTTCCTGGATGAGATCGACGGTCTGAGCCCGCACGCGCAAGTGAAGCTGCTGCGCTTTCTGGAAAACGGCGAATACCGGCCAGTCGGCGAACAAAAGCTTTCCCGCGCGAACATCAGGGTAATCGCGGCAGCCAACGCGGATTTCGCCGCGCTGGTACGCGATGGCCGCTTTCGGGAAGATCTGTTCTATCGGGTAAACGTCCTCGCGCTCACGCTCCCGCCGCTCCGCGAACGCCGCGGCGACATCATCCTCCTTGCGCGACACTTTCTCGAAAGAGACGCTGCCGTCGCCGCGACCCGGCCGAAAAGACTCTCAATCGCGGCCCTCAACGCGCTGCTCGGTCACTCCTGGCCGGGCAATGTCCGTGAACTTCGCAACGTCCTGATACGCGCCACCGTTCTTACCGATTCCGACACGATCGAGATGTGCGATCTGGGTATTGGCTTCGCGACGCGCACAAACGAAGACGAATCCTTTCACGACGCGAAGTCGCGCGTCGTCTCACGTTTCGAGCGCGATTTCCTCGAGTCGGCGCTCCACGCGCATTCGGGCAACATCACTGGGGCGGCGCGCGCGGTGAAGAAGAACCGGCGCGCGTTCTGGGAACTCTTGCGCAAGCACGGGCTACTCGCAGGCGCGAAAGACGAGGAGCATCTGCCCGGCCACGGGCGCGACTAGAGTTCGCGTTTCGGGACAAACTCTTGCTCTCGCTGGACAATAATGTCCGATCCGAGGACTACGGTCGCGCAGCGGTGCAGAACGGAGGAACACCAGCTCCCGACGGCTGACAAATTTGTCCAGTTCGACCGTCTTCTCGTCTATCGTCCAGGATTTTTTCGCGCCGCGATTGTTCATCAGGCAAACACTTCGAGCTACGAGGCGTAGCGCTGCGACCGGCCCGCTGACAGCCAAGCTGTCCTGACACTTCGAAGCGGCTGGTGAGAGAGCCACGGCACACGCGATGCTAAGTGGAGCGATTAACCCTCATCGTTGTGCTTCAACGTGCCTCACTCATCGCCGGCTGCGGAAATCCTCGATTACCTCGCGCGACATCCGCAGGCCCAGGATACGATCGAAGGAATTCTGCAGTGGTGGGTGCTCGAGGCGTGCGTACGCAAATGGGCGCCTCAAATCGAAAGAGCGGTCGCGGAACTCGTTGCGGAGGGATTGCTCGAAGAGAAAAAATTAGCGGACGGTCGGCTGATGTATGGCCTTTCTCCGCAGCAGCGCGGAGTGCTTCAGGGAGAGCGGCCGCCGGCTCGCTGACCCCGCGGGAGGACTAATGATCAATCCAGAGGTTTGCCAGTGGTTCGCCATCCAAACGCATCCTGGCACCGAGGGAATGGCCGCGAGCCGCTTGCAGACACTTCCTGTCGAGACCCTGCTGCCGTTGACGCGGAAACGTATTCGTCACGCCACACGTGCAGCACGGATCGCGGTTCGCCCGCTCTTTCCCGGCTACCTCTTCGGGCGCTTCTCTCCGGCAACGTCGTTACGCGCCGTGAAATACAGCAGGGGGGTGCTGCGCGTGGTCGGGGCCGCCGATCGTCCATCACCGGTGGAGGATGCGATCGTCGCTTCGATCCGAGCGCGCGTCGGCGCGGACGGCTGCATTGAACTGACGGAGCGGCCGTTGACTGCAGGAGATGCAGTGCGGATTTCAGCGGGCCCACTGATCGGCTGGGCCGGCATCTTTGATTCCGAGCTGAGCGACGCGCAGCGCGTCGTTATTTTAATCGAGACGCTTCAGCAGGGCCGCGTCGTGATCCGACGCGACTGGCTCGAGCTGTCCGACGCTGCCTAACGAACTCCTGAGAAGGAGTTCGCATGATGGTGCGTGGCACCATGATGGCGGCAGCCTGCCCAGACGTTTCCCGCAGCATCAAGTGGCTACTTTCCGCGCCATCGCAGTAACCGGAAACACGATCAGGAACTTGCTCGCCGAGGCCTGGCCGCGCGACACCTTTCCGGGAGCGCAATTTCAGCTCGTCCAGGCTTCGAATCTGACATCAGCGCCGTTCACCGATCTCGGGGTTTCCGTCTACCTTTATCGCGTTGTCTTCAACAGCATCCGGCGCAGTCTCCCGCCTCGGGCGCGCCTCAATGGCGACCGCTTCAAACCATCTGTGCCGCTCGATCTTCACTTCCTCATCACCGCGTGGGCGCGGAAAGCGGAACAACAATGGGCGTTGCTGGCCTGGGCTATCCGCACCATCGAAGACACGCCCGTTCTCCCGGCCGGTCTGCTTAATCAAAACGCCGGAAGTAGCGCGGATGGTACTCCGCAGGACGTCTTCCGCGACGACGAGTCGGTCGAGTTAGTCGCGGAAACGTTGTCGCTGCAGGACATGGTCAGTATCTGGGAAATCGCGAAGCCCAATCAGCAGCCCTCGATCTCGATCATCGCGCGGTCGGTGCTCATCGATTCGACGGTCGAGATGCCGAGTGGCGGCCTTGTCCAGACCCGTGCGTTCGACGTCGCCACGGTCTCAAAATGATCAGCTTCCATCCGCCGATCCACGCGCCGGAACGGGTCACGCGCACCTGCGCGCTCGGCCTGCGCTTTCTTGACGTCGCGACCGGCGCAGTGGTAGCCAACGGCTTACGTGCCTCTGCATGGCCTATTCCATCGCTGGCGAGCGGCAGCGATGTTCGGCAAGGCGCGAGAGAGGCAACTTTGTCCCCGAGCGGAGTGCTTGCGTTCCATGCGCTGCCGGGGCTACGCGACTTCGAGAATTCGGATGCCGCGGACCCGTGGCAGACTTCGTACCGGCGGCGCGACTTCCAAGTCGAAGTGACGGATCGCTGCGGGCGTTTCCTGCCCTGCACGTTTCCGATCACTGCTCCAATCGAGGGGCTCGCGGTTTTCCAAAGCGACGATTCTCCGCCTTCGACTGAAGCCGGCGCGGCGCCGCTTTTCTCTGCGGCATCGCGCATCCCACCGGCGGGTCTCGCCGTCGTGCGGGGCGAACTGCGCCTCATCGTGAGCGGCCGTCCCGCTGCATGGACATTAGTCGAAGCGCGCTATGTCTCCGCCGGCATGACACGCACCGCCCGCGGTCTCGCGGACGAAAATGGGCATCTCCTTTTGCTGTTCCCATATCCCGAAGGACAGCGGCGCGCATTCAACGGATCGCCGCCAGGCGCAACCGGCGGACTGAGCGAGCAGCAGTGGTCGCTCGATCTTTCATTTTGTCATCACCCGACGTCCGTCGCGGAAAGGATGGCGGATTACTCCACCCGGCTGACCCAGCCGCCCGTCCAAGCATGGCGCGGTGCATCCGCACTCACGACGGTCGGCCGCGAGACGCTGCAATTTGGCCGCGAGCTCGAGCTTGGAGTCGTGGAACTCGAAGAACCTCTTTCCCCACCCTAACGCACCACCGCACCAGCAAAGGAAAACCAAGCCATGCCCGAATACCTCGCACCCGGCGTTTACGTCGAAGAAACATCATTCCGCAGTAAATCGATCGAAGGCGTCAGCACCACGACCACCGGCTTCGTCGGCCCCTGCCGCTACGGTCCCGTCAACGAACCGGCGGACGTGATCACCAGCCTCGGCGAGTTCGAACGCACCTATGCCGGTGGCGCGATGCTCGAGTTCGCCGAACCCGGCGGCCAGGCGGACGTGACCGAGCCGATGCACAACTACCTGTGGCACGCGGTGCGCGCCTTCTTCACTGAAGGCGGTAAACGCCTCTACATCGCCCGCGTCTTTCGGCCGCTTTCGGGCGACTTCGTCGGTGGAGATGGGAAGCGTCTGTGGGCCGATGGGCACGCTCGCGCCAGTTTCAACGGAGCAAATTTCCGCTCCCGCTTTCCTGGTCGCGCGAGCAACCTGATTGTCCGCGTCACGGCAACTGCCGGCGAAAACATCCTGGGCTCGACGCTTCTGCCCGAGAACGATCCGTTCAATAGCATTCCGGACCAATTCGAACCGAAGCTCGGTTCTGTAAAAGAGGGCGACGTGGTCGTCATCGCGCGGCGGGCGAGTCCACCAACCGGCGGCGATCTGCGCGTCGCGAGCTACGATGCTTTGGAAAGGGAGTGGCGCTTCCGCGGCACGACAGCCGGTTCGGATCAGTCGCTCAAAGATCTCGATCTCGTCCTCAGCCCTAATCCCGGCGAGGGCGATTCCATCTACGTCGTCACTCTGTCGGTCGATGTCTGGTCTGACGATCGCAAACACCACCTCGGCACATGGACGGGTCTTTCCTTTGATCCGAAGCTCGACCAGATCGGTGCGCGCGAGTCACTCTTCGGCCGCTTCCGCGCACAGCCGAGCAGCATCAGCGAAGCGCGCAGTCTACCATTGGTGGTCGAGGGTGGTCCCGCCTCTCGTGCAGTCGATATCGTCAACCAGTTATTCCCGCGTCTCCTCGAAATCGGAGAGAAGGAAGAGATTCAGTTCGGCACTGAGCGAACGCTGGCGCGGAAGCTCGCGGCGGGCGTGTTTGAGGAATTCAACCTGACCGGCGGCAACGACGGTTTTCGTCCAGAGGCGAGCGAATATGAAGGGACGGACGACGAAGCGAACACCTTCAAGACAGGCCTGAAGCAATTCCGCGACGTGGAGGACATCTCCATCGTGGCCGCGCCAGGCTCAACGGCGGACTACGAGAATTATCGGAACAACGCGAACGCCATCTACAGCCTGCTCATCAACCATGCGGAGTTCATGCGCTACTGCATCGCCGTGCTCGACTGCCCAGCGAAACAAGGGGTCGCGGACGTGCGTAGAATTCGCGCGAAACTCGACTCGAAGTACGCAGCCTTCTACTATCCGTGGGTCACGATCCTCGATCCGGTCACACGGAACGAGCTGAACCTCCCGCCGAGTGGTTTCGTCGCGGGCATCTACGCGCGCAATGACGTCAACCGCGCCGTCTACAAAGCGCCCGCGAACGAAGTCGTGAACCTCGCCATCGGCTTCGAGACGTCGTTGAACAAGGCGCAGCAGGAAGTCTTGAATCCCGAAGGCATCAACTGCTTCCGCTTCTTCGAAGGGCGCGGCTTCCGCCTCTGGGGCGCGCGCACCATCAGCTCCGATCCCGAGTGGAAGTATGTGAATCTGCGACGCTACTTCGCCTACCTCGAGCGCTCGATCGACAAGGGCACACAGTGGGCCGTCTTCGAGCCCAATGGCTACGCGCTCTGGGCGAACGTGCGGCGCACAATTGAAGACTTCCTCTTCAATGAATTCCAGATGGGCGCATTACTCGGGGAAAAGCCGGAGCAGGCTTACTTCGTGAAATGCGACCGCTCTACGATGACGCAAAACGATCTCGATAACGGTCGTCTCATCGCGCTCATCGGCGTCGCCGCCTTACGCCCCGCTGAGTTCGTCATCTTCCGCATCGGGCAATGGACCGCGGACAAGAAGAGCTAACTCATCCCCGCAGCTAGAACCTCAACTCCCCACCTACTATGGCAGTCTTACGCGACCGACCCTACGTCCAGTTTAACTTCCTCGTCGATCTCGGCGACGGCACCACTGAAGGTCCGCAAGCGGGCTTTCAGGAATGCAGCAACATCGGCATGGAAGTAACCCTGGCCGAGTATCGAAACGGCAACGAAAAAGAAAACAGCGTGCGCAAGATCACTGGGCTGAACAAGGCGACCGACGTGACGCTCAAGCGCGGTGTTATCGGTTCCCTCAACCTCTATCAGTGGTTGAACGACATTCGCAATGGCAACCAGAACGCGCTCCGCAATGTCGTCGTGCAACTGCAAAACGAAGATCACAGCGCGGTCGTCCAGACATGGAAGCTCATGCGCGCTCGCATCATTAAACACATCAGTGGACCGATGAATGCGAAGGGCACTGACGTTGCGATGGAGGAGCTCACCATCGCGTACGAACGGCTTGAGATGGAGTAACTCCGACTCACCGGCGCGCCGAGTCCCTACTCCTTCTCCTGCGAAAAGTCGCAGCAAACGAGTGAGCGTCGAACCACCCGTAATGCCACCACCGCTCACGCGCCGGCTCGCCGGCATCCGCTTTGTTCAGCAGCCGCCGGAGCTCCGGGAAAAACTGCCGCGGATGGATATCGCCGTCTTTGTCGGCTTCGCCGCCGCCGGCCCGCTGCACAGGCCTGTCGTGGTCGAGGACGCAAAGCAGTTTTCGGCGCTCTTCGGTGACGACCTGCCGCTCGCGTGGGATAACGAAAGCGGCCGGCAGAACTCGGCACATCTCGGGCCTGCGGTTCGGGCGTTCTTCCGCAATGGCGGGCGGCGTTGCTGGGCCATTCGCGTGGCGGCGGACAATGCGGAGACCAGTCTGTTTCCCGTTCCTGGTTTGGCGAAGGTCAACGGCAGCGGTTTGCAACCGGCGTTCGCACAGGCGCGGTCCCCAGGAAGCTGGTTCGATCGGTTCCGTGCTGCCACCGCGCTCACGGTTCGAACCATCGCGGTGCTTGGTTGGAGTGCTGGCTGGAACACAATCGACGCGGTTCTGACGCGCGAAAGTGATCTGCAACCCGGTGACTTGCTCCGGTTCACATTTGCCGCGAGCGACGAAGCGTTTTTCCGCGTCGAGTCAGTCGCGCAAACTGAGTCGAGTCCGCCGGACTTCCGCCAATATCGCGCCACGGCAAACGTCGCGCCGCTCGGAATGCTGCGGCCCCTCTTTGCCGACGAGATTGCGGACGATACATTCAAGCTGACCTGGGACCGCTCGCCGCAAGCGCCTGCTCGCGCTTCGGCAAATCTCATCAGGTCCACGCAGTCACCGCCAAATGCCGACGATGACCTCATAGCGCTCGACGTCGATCGCGGCTTTTCACCACCCGCAGGTTCGTTGCTGCAGATGGTCGCAACTACTGACGATGATCGACTTTGGCTTGCGGTCGAAGAACGCGAGTTCTCGGGCACAGGTCGAATCGTGGGACGAGTGTTTTCGTGGACAGATCAACTGCCTGCCGCTCCCGCGACAATTGCGCCGCTCGCGGAGCGACTCAGTTTCGAATTCCGCGTCAGCCGCGGCGAGACGGGTGCATTCCGAATCGGCGATCTTGGCTTCGCCGCCGGCCATCCTCGCTGTTGGGATGCATTGCCGGACGACGCGCGGATGTTTTCCGACGCAAGCGCGAGCGAACATGCCGCCTTGTGCGAAGAGGCGGGCGCGGTTCATTTCCCGCTCGCCGGCAATCGCAATCGCGGCGCCCAGTTCATCCCGATCGGAATGACCGCGCTTGCGCAGCCGTCGATGGCTCCACAGAACAGCGGCCGTAGCGCGCTCGAGCGCGATGGATTAGCCGACTTTTCCGCATCGCTCTTTCTCGATTCGCGCCTCGTCGATTCCGATTCCTCGAGGCTCCTCGCCGATGCTGATTTCATCCGCTACCGAACGCCCGACGCGCCACGACTTACCGGAATTCATGCCGCTCTCGAAATCGAAGAAGCGAGCCTCATCGCGGTACCCGACGCGATGTACCGGCGCTGGCACCCCGCAGTGAGCGGGCCTCCGCCTCAACCGGTCCCTTCCCCGCCGCGGCCGCATCCGAGCTGGTGGCATTTTCTCGAATGCAATCCACCTGCTTCGCCGCCCGCCGACGCGGTCAGGCCTGATGACAGCCAGTTTCGGAAATGCGGTCTCGACAGAATCGATCCTCCGGAGCTCGCGGTGGAAGGTCCCGATGCGTCCGGCGCATTCACTCTCGAGTGGAGCAGCGATGTGGCTGAGCCGCTCTTCGTGTTGGAGGAAGCGACCGAGCCCGATTTCGACAACGCGTTCGAGTTGTGGCGCGGGTCGAGGTCTTCTTACACGGTTCTCTCGCGCGCTCCCGCTCACTACTACTACCGCGTCCGAGTCGAAACCGCGGGCGAGTCGAGCGATTGGTCTAATGGCGTGGTGGTTTCGATCGCCGGTGCGAAACGCTGGCAGCTCGAGGCCGCGACGGACTTCGATCCAGGCACACTCTTGGACGTTCATCGCGCGCTCCTGCGCTTGTGTGGGGCGCGCGGCGATATCATGGCGGCCCTCGCGCTTCCGCAGCATTATCGCCAGGACGAAGCCGTTGCCTATGTGGCAGAACTGAAGGGTGCTCGTCTGCCGGCGAGCGGATGCAGCGTCCGGCCGCTCGGCACCGGCGAAGCGTCGGCTTTTAGCTACGGCGCGATCTATCATCCCTGGTTCATCGTTCGCGAAGAAACCGGCGCCCTTCTCACCACTCCTCCGGATGGCGCGGCGACGGGCCTGATCGCGCGGCGCGCACTTAGTCGCGGCGCGTGGATCGCTCCCGCTAACGAAGCTCTCGCGGGAGTCGTTTCGCTGACCCCACGACTCGGCAGCGACAAGCACCTCGAGCTGCTCCTCGCGCAGCTCAACCTCATCCGGCACGAGGCGCGAGGCTTTCTCGCCTTGAACGCGGACACGCTCAGCACTGACGAACAACTGCGCCCGATTAACGTTCGCCGACTCCTCATCCTCTTGCGACGCGCGGCGCTCCGTCTCGGCATGACTTTCGTCTTCGAGCCTAACGACCGCACGTTGCGCCGCGTGGTGCAGGGCGCCTTCGAAGCGATCCTGCAACAGCTCTTCACGCGCGGCGCGTTTGCCGGCGCCACCCCGGACGCCTCCTACCGCGTGGTGACGGACGATAGCCTCAACACCGCTGCCGATTTCGAGCAGGGGCGCTTCCGCGTTGATCTGAAAGTCGCGCCTGCTCTCCCGATGTCGTTCCTCACTGTGCGGCTCGTGCAACTAGGCGACCGTGCCGTCGCGACCGAGATCTCCTGAATGGCCAACTCAGCACGCGAGACCGTCGTCTATCCGTTCACCGCGTTCCGGTTCTCGGTCGCGATCAGCGTGCCCGCCATCTCGCCGGACCCGCTTTGCAACGCGTCGTTCGCCGAATGCGACGGCCTCGAGATGAACATCGACATCAAGACAATCCGCGAAGGCGGCAACAACGCCGCGCAGGTCAGACTCTTCGGCGCGGTTAACTACGGCACGCTCACCTTGAAGCGCGGGATGACCTCGAACTTCGACCTTTGGAACTGGTTCGAATCGCTCTACGAACCGGACAAACCGACCGCGCGCGCCGACGTGACGGTGACTACGTTCGCGGCGGACGGCGTCACCGAACAAGCCGGGTTCTTCGTCGAGCGCTGCCTCCCGTTGAGGCTGAAGGCGCCCCCGCTCAACGGCAAAGAAGGAGTGATCGCGATCGAGGAATTACAGCTCGCCTACGAGTGGCTGAGCCGCGTCCGCAATTGAGTCATGCCCAAGCCCGCACAACTGGCCAAGGCGCAGCTCATCGAGATGGCCACAAATCTGCAGGACCCCGCGCCCGGCGCGCGGCCGATCAATGTGCAGTTCAATCCCGAGACTCTGAAGGTGACGTACGCCAACCAGGTCGTGACCGGCGACAACCAAAACTCCCAGACCGGCACGGCCGCGATGCAGCATGTCGGCAAGGGCACAACGAAGCTCGCGGTGCAGCTCTGGTTCGACATCAATCATCCTGCGGCGAGCGAAGCGAACGCGCGCGACGTCCGCGAGCTGACGGGGCAGATCACATTTTTCATCACGCCGAAAGCGGACTCGAGCAGTCCGCCGAAATACTTCGTGCCGGCGGTGAAGTTCCATTGGGGCGCCTTCTCCTTTGTGGGCGTCATGGAATCACTCGAGGAAACGCTCGAGCTTTTTTCAAGCGACGGACGGCCCCTGCGGGCGAGCGTTTCGTTCGGCCTGACGCAGCAGGACATCCTCGCTTTTGCCGGTGGCCAGGGCACGCGGCTGCCGGCCGTCGCCGCAGTTTCGGGCACCAGACCGGCGGGAACTGTGCCGCTCACTTCCGCGCCCGCGGGATCGACGGTGCAAAGCCTTACCGCCGGCAGCGCAGCGGGCGGTGCAAGCTGGCAGGACATCGCCGCGGCCAACGGCATCGAAAACCCACGACTGCTCGCCCCGGGCCAACTGCTCAACGTCAACGCCAGCGTTCGGCTCGGAACCTGAAGGAGACCACCCCATGCCAGTAACGATCGACGAAGTCGAAGTACAATCCGCCCCGGAAGCCGCACCGCCGAGCACGCCGCACCGCGAGCCTGCAAAACCAGATCCGCGCGAACTCGAACGCGCGCTTCGCTTGAGCCGCGAACGTCTCGCCCGCGTCCGCGCGCACTAGCTCGGCAGCGCCGCTGATGGCCGACCCCACTCATGCGCTTCAATCGGCACGCCCACGCCTCGATGTCGCGGGCGAAAATCAGCCGCGCCTCGAGCAAGGTTTGTCGCGACTCGAAATTGTGGAGACGATCCAAGGGCTCTACCGCTGCGAAGCCGAATTCATCAACTGGGGCGAAGGCGGAAGTGCGCCCGACTTCCTCTACTTCGATCGCAAGCTGCTCGATTTCGGCAAGACGTTCCTGGTGAAGCTCGACGATGACGTGCTCTTCGAAGGCCGGATCATGGCGCTGGAAGCGAACTACCCCGCAGGCGCACCGCCGCTCCTCACCGTCCTGGTGGAAGATCGCTTTCAGGATCTGCGTATGACACGCCGGACGCGGAGTTTTGAAAACGTGAGCGACGCGGACGTGATCTCACGGCTGGCAAGCGACCACGGTCTAACGACCGATGTGAGCGCGCAGGGCCCGACTTACAAAATGCTCGCTCAAGTCAACCAGAGCGACCTCGCTTTTCTGCGGGAGCGAGCGCGCGCGATCGATGCCGAACTCTGGATGGAAGGCGCAAAACTGCACGTCAAGACGCGCGCGAATCGGCGGGCGAGTGCGATAGAGCTCAGCCTCGGACGCGAGCTGCAGTCGTTCGTCGCCACCGCGGATCTGGCGACGCAACGCACGAGCGTAAGTGCGAATGGCTGGGACGTCGACGCGAAGAGCGCGCTTCACCACGAGGCTGGCGAGTCGGTCATCCAGCCGGAGCTCAATGGCGACACGAGCGGCGTGAGCATTCTCCGCGATGCGATCGGCGAGCGAAAAGAAGCCGTCGCCCACTCCGTGCCGTTGAACAGCAGCGAGGTGCAGGCGGTGGCGGAATCGGCCTTCAAAAATCACGCGCGCCGTTTCGTCACCGGCCGCGGCACGGCCGCGACACAGGCGAAGCTGCGCGTCGGCGCGCTTCTCGACGTGAAAGCGCTGGGGCCGCTCTTTAACGGCAAGTATTACGTCTCCGAAGCGCGACATCTTTTCGACAGCACGAAAGGACTGCGCACCGAGTTCACCGCGGAACGCGCCGGCATTGGAAGAAGCTAAAAGCTCGTGAGCGAGTTCTTGGAGATCGATTCGTTGATCGATGGACGTCTAGCCGGCGGGTTAGGCGGCCGCTGGTACGGCGTCTTTCCCGCCACCGTTACCGACATCAAAGATCCCGATGGCATCGGGCGAGTGAAAGTGACGTTACCGTGGTCGGCGGATACCGGAAGCGATCGTTATGATGCCTGGGCGCGCGTGGCCACACTGATGGGCGGCGATAACCGCGGGAGCTGGGTCGTGCCGGACGTCGACGATGAGGTGCTGGTCAGCTTCGAGGGCGGCGATGTGC
>JAESFH010000255.1_pt1 | contig 24229 bp, 22 predicted proteins | sample 9269381 | NCBI WGS metagenome assembly JAESFH01 (sample SAMN14504062, study PRJNA617094) | algae metagenome | isolation source: Aphanothece sp. CMT-3BRIN-NPC111 and co-occurring heterotrophs from well... | place: USA: Clark Mountains Wilderness, California | collected 2010-04-18
CGGATGAGGCACTATCATGGCCGAGAGCGGGAAGCCAATCCCACCGGCTCCAGAAATACAGCGGCGCGATTACGACCGCAAAGCCGGCAAGATATCGCCAGTCCAGCAGCACCTGAAAGCGCATTCGCGCTTCGCGAAACATCGTCGCGAGCGCGCACAAAATGACGGCCGGATAAATGAGTCCGTAAGCACCCCTCGTTAGACAACCCAGCGCCACGCAGCCCCACACACCCGCGAACCAGGCGCTTCGATTCTGCGCCCGCTGATAGCCGCCGACCGCGCACAACATCGCGCCTGCCATGCAGGCAGCGAAGAACGGCTCCGCCGTCAACATTCGTCCCCAAAGGAACGAGCCAAGCCAGCAGAGTTGGATCAGCCCGGCGACGAAGCCACGCCAGTAGCCGCCGAGGCGTTCACCGATCAGGAACGTCAACGCAACCGTGATCACCATCACGAGAGCGACCGGCATTCGCGCCGCTGTCGCCGTCACGCCGAGCAGCTTGTACGACGCGACGGTCAACCAATACACGAGCGGCGGATCGTGCGTCGCTGATCCATCGCCGCGTGGCGGCGTCCGAGTGTTTGCGTGAAACATGTCACACGCGGCGGCGGCGTAGTAGCCTTCTGCACCGTTGTGGATGTCGCTCCAGCCCGCGGTCCCAAAATGCAGGATCGCCGCGAGAACGATGAGGAAGATGAGGAGCGCGTGACGTGTCGGCGGCGGCTCCAGCACGCGCGGCTCGATCAGCGTTTCATCGAGTCCGAACGTGCTGGTGCCGGTCGCCATCGTTACGAGAGAAGCAAATGGAACAGCGCCGGTCGATCAAACGCGGAGGGCCCGAGCGTCCCGGTATTGATCCCACTCTTCGGGCAGGCGCAGCAGCTTCGCGGAAGGCATCTGGATGATCGCAAGCATCTGTCGGCTCTCCGCGATGAGGGCGTCATCGGCGGGACGCGTGATGCGGAACGCGCACCAGAATCGCGCGCGCTGGAGCTGATCGAGCCAGCCGTCAATCACCAGCCGATCGCCCAGTTTCGCCGGCCGGCGGTAATCAACTTCCGTGCGAACAACGACCGGATAACGTTGGCCGTCGGCCATGTTCGCAAGGCGCATTCCGAGCTTTTCGGCGAGGAGCGTCCGCGCGATTTCGATGAAGCGGAGGTAGGCGATGTTGTGCACGACGGCCGCGCAATCGGTGTCGAAAAACATGACCTGCACTTCCGTGCGAATGCGCGGTGCGTTGCCGTTGACCATGCGCGACCATCGAGCGAGGCCCGGTAGACGCGCAATGAAATTGTCGCTCTACGCGAGGCTCCGCGACCCGGCACTGGCGCTGATCTGCTGCAGGACGGCGTCGGTCACTTCTTCGGTCGTGACGGCTTTCATGCAACGAAAGTCGATCGGGCATTCGCGGAGGAAGCACGGGCTGCATTCGACATGATGGCGGATCACGATGTGGCCGTCGCCTAACGGGCCGGTGAGGCGGTGCTCGGTGGAACCGAAGACGGCGACGACCGGCACGCCGAGCAGTGTCGCGAGATGCATCGTGCCGGTGTCGTTCGTCAGCAGGGCGCGGCATTCGCGCAGCTCGTCGATCAGTTGTTCGATCGTGGTTTCGCCGATGCGGTTGACGCACTTTTCACCGAGCTGCTCGGCGACGATCTTGCCAGCGGCGGCATCGGGCGCGGTGCCGAAAAGGATCCATTGCACGGCCCGGCCACTCGCGACTGCGGTGGCAACTTCGGCGAAGCGCTCCGGCAACCAGCGCTTCGCGGGACCGTATTCTGCGCCGGGGCAGAGGCCGATTTTTACTGGCTCGCCTTCGTTTGCTGCCACGCGGCGAAGTGGCGGAACCGGCGCGGATGCCTCGATCGCTACGCCGAGCTGCTGCGCGATGTGGAGGTAATCGTTCACCTGATGATCAATCGGGCCGCGTTTCACGCGATCGGGCACGATCTGATTCAGGAGCCACGCGCGTTGATGACCGCGATAGCCGACGCGCCTGGGAATGCCAGCGAGCCGGACCTCCAGCGCCGAGCGCAGTGAGTTCGGAAAAACGATCGCGACATCAAATGGCGGCTGTCTGCGAAAGAGGCTGACGGTCGCAAACAACGATCGACTTTCGATTGCGAGCACCGCGTCGGCTTCCGGGATCAACTTCCACACCGGCGCGATCTTCGCCGGCGCAGCGACGGTGATGTGGGCATCGGGCCGGCCGCGTTTGATCGCGCGCACGGCTGCGGAGCTGATGACGCTGTCGCCGAGCCAGTTCGTGGCGCGAATCAGAATGCGAAACGGTTTCAGCTCGGCGGCGGGCATGTCGGGCGGCAGGTATATGCCACGTTTATACTGCGTGAGCAGGAAATTTGGCTTCGGAGTTTTCCAGCGGTTGTGGACCCAGAACCAATCTTCCGGCGTGCGCCGGATCTGCTCGGCGATCGCTTCGTTCACCTTCGCGGTGAGCGCCGGAACAGAATCATCAGGCCGATCGATTCGCGCGCCGAAAACCATTCGCCAACGCGCGGGTGCATCAGTGTAGATCGCGGCCGTCATCACAGCCGCGCCGGTTCTCTTCGCAAGAAGGGCGGCGAGCGGCGTCGTCGAAGCGAGGCGGCCGAAGAACGGCGTCCAAAGTCCGTGATCGCCGGCGTGTTGATCGCTCATGACCCCGAGCACGCCGCCGGAGCGGAGCAGCTCGATCGCGCGATTGAAGCCTTCGCGTCGGTCGAAGAGTTCTACTCCTGTGCGGGTGCGTTGCTGCCGGACGTGCGTGTCGATATAGCGATTGCCGAACGCCTGGTAGATGTTGCCGTTCCGGACGTAGCCGAAGTCGCGCGGGAAGATTTGGGCGAACAGTTCCCAGTTCCCGAGATGGCTGAGCACCACGACGAGCGGACGACCACCGCGCAATTCATTGTGGATCAGCTCTTCATTTTCGATGACAAGCCGCGGAGCGAGCTTCTCGAGCGGCATCGTCGACAACTTGAGGCTGCAAAGCAGGTTTGCGCCGAGCCGTTGAAAATGACGGCGCGCAAGCCGTCGCAGCTCGGTGGGCGTCTTCTCGCCGCCGAATGCGACCGCAAGATTGCGCTGCGCGAGACGTCGATAGCCCCCGTGCAATGCCCAGGCCGCGAGCCCAAGCAGCTCGCCTAACGAGAAGAGGAGACGCAGCGGCAAAGCGCCGAGGACGAGCGATCCTGCGCGATACAGGAGGTAGATGCCGAAATCGAGCATGCAGGATCCGCCGCAGCGGCCGCCCGGCGACGGAGCGTAATTTTGCCTGCGCGGCCGTTCAATCAATATAATGTCGGCTGTGAGGAGCCGGCCAGAGCCGCTCGTTAGGCAAAACGAAACGCATGAGCAAACCTGATGGCGATCTTTGGCGCGGACTTTCCGCAGGCGCACGCGCGGAGCTGGTCGGCCGCGACTACAGCGCCGGCTCGTTGGCGCGGCAACTTAGCGAGAGCGGTGTCGAGGCGAACAAGCTTGTCTCAGCGGATCGCGCTGCGGCGGAGATCCGCGATGCGTGGATTCCGGGCGTGGAGGTCTTCGCGCGCACGATTTACCCGCAGCGTCATCGCGGCTCGTTTGGCGAGTTTGCGCGCCGCGATGAGGGATTGCTGGCGAAGATCGGACTGTGGCCGGCGCAATGGGCGGCGGCGCGGATGTTTGCGCAGACGGCGAAAGGCTTTCACATCCATCCGCCGAGCATCCCAGCCGACGTGCAGCCGTCGGAATGGTTTCGGCGTGTCTTCATTGATGAACCGGAGAACTACACGCTGCGCCGCTACTCGGAAGAGCAGTGGGACGTGATGTTTTTCGTGCAAGGCGTGGCGGAGATGATCCTGCGCGAGGCGCGCGACGGCATGCCGGCGCGGACGATGCGCTTCATCATCGATGGCGATAATCACCGCAGCGCAAACAACGTGGCGATAGTTATCCCGCCGGGTGTCGCCCATGCGTTGCGCGTGGAAGGTTCGGAAGATCTCCTCATGGTTTACGGCACGAGCACTTCATTCCGTCCGGAATTCGAGGGACGGATCGCGAGCGACGTCGAGACGGCGCAACTGCCGGAATCCTGGCAGCAATTCCTCGAGCGCTGACGCACGGCCAGTTCTACCTGTGGCTGTAGCGACGGCGCTCTGTCGCCGTTTCGGCGCGCGGCAACAAGAGCGCGCGTGCTACGCCGACAGAGCGGCGTCGTTACAACAGCGCGGCTTCGCAGTGGGGCGCGAACTACGGAAGCGTGTTTCCGGCGGTCGCTTTGACCTGGCCGATGTCGGAAGCGGTCACGCTGCCGTTCGCATCGAAATCGGTGCGGAAGTTCGCGCTCGTCGCCGTCGCGCCAGCCTGGCCTTTCACCTGCCCGATGTCCGAAGCGGTGACGCTCTTGTTGCCGTTCGAGTCGCCGATCAACATGTGCAGGTTCAACGCCGCTTCCGTGATCACCTGAGCGAAAGTGTCGGTCACGTTGCTCAAGCTCATCGTGATCGTCTGGACGTCGGTGACGTTCGTTAGGTTGATCGTCATCGTTTTGCCGTCGAACGTCGGCGCTCCGGAAACGTTGCCGGTGCCGTTCGTCACCGCCGCATTCCCGCTCACGACCGCGTTACTGAACGTGAGAATGATGGTGTGACTGCCGGCCGGCGTGCCGCGGCGGCATTCGACGCCGGGCGTGGTGGTGAAGCCGAAAGGAATGTCGAACGTGCCCGCGGTCCCGTGCGTTTTGCGCGAGACGGCGGAGGCGAGCTGGAGCGTCGGCACCATCGCATACGCGCGCGTCGCGCCGTTGCGGACACCGGTGCCGACGATCACGCCGTTATCGCTGATGCCGAGTGCGGATGATGAAGTATTCATCGATAAATCCCAATCGGACCCCCCCGGGAGGAGATCGGCGAGGCGGTAGGTGGTTGTGCCGTCGTAGAGAAACGGAATCGCGAACGCCGAGGATGCGATGCCGACAGCCCAGCCGGTGGAGTTCACCGCGCGCGCGGAGCCCTGGCTCGTGCCGGTCGGCAGCGGGATCGCCGCGATGCCGCCGGTGCTGGTCCAGATGAACGGCAGGCCGGAGCCCTGGTTCAACATGCTTGAGCCGACGACGTGGCCGGCGTTGCTGACGCCGAACGCGAGCGCGCCGTTGTGCTCGGGCAATGCGCCGACGTCGAACGCGGTGTTCGTGGAGGTGTCGTAGACGATGCCGACGTTGACGGCGGCGTTGTTCGGATCAATGCCCTGGCCGACGACCCGGCCGGCGTTGTTGTTGCCGAACGCGGTGATGAAGAAGCTTCCGTTCGCCGTCGTCTGCGAGATAATCGTCGCGGTGCCGCCGCTGTAGATCGCGCCGCGCTGGAGCGATCCGCTGTTCACGGAGCCGACGGCGACGCCGGATGCGTTGACGGAGTTCGCATCGCCGATCGTCTGGCCACTGGGGAGCGGAAGCTGCGAGACGACGCCATTATTCCAGATGACGGGCAGCCGGCCTGATCCGAACGCAGTGGTCGCGCCGCTGCCGACGACGATTCCGTTGTCGTTCGCGCTGTTCGCGACGCAGAAGTTCCGACTGGCGAGGTTCGGCAGACCGACGGTGCCGCCTGCTGCCGTCCAGATGAATGCCTGGCTGGCGCCGCTCCGCAGGGAACGCCCGACGGCAGCTCCGGCGGGCGAGGCGCGGAGTCCCTGCGACGCGGTGTCGCCGGTTTGGACAACGCCGATGTCGTAAATCTGGTAGGAGGGCTGTGCGATCGCGGTGGCCGCGAGCGCTAGCGAAGCAACGGCGAAGAGGGGCAGGCGAGTTCTCATAACTTCGAAGACTGCGCTTTCGGCGCGCTGGCGGCGACTCAAATCGGAAATTACTCGGCGGCAGCGGGTTGCCGATTGCTGCCAAGGACCGTGTTCGCCTTGCGCGCAATCAGTCGTGCGAGACGCGATATCAGCAGCTAAATTGATGATGATGAAACGCCGCTTCGACGCTCGCGAGCCGGAGCTGATGGATCGACCTGATGCGTCGCCGGACGATCTGGCGGCGGCGTTGCGCAGTCTGCGCGGGCTGAACCGATACTTCGGAAGTCATCGCGTGGTGATGAAGTTCCTCAGGCGATGGATGAAACGCGGGGACAGATTGCGCGTGGTCGATCTTGCGACGGGATCCGCTGACATCCCGCGGCTGGTCGCGGAGTACGGGCGTAGGATTGGCGCGGAGGTCGAGATCGTCGCCGTCGATTTTCAGGCGGCGACAGTCGAGATGGCGCGACAGATGAGTGCGGATTATCCGGAAATCGTCTGCGCGCAGGCGGACGTGCTGACGTTCGATCCTCCCGAGCCGTTCGACATGGTGATCTGTTCGCTGGCGCTGCATCACTTCAGTGATGAGGATGCGGTTCTGCTGCTGCGACGCGCGCGTGAGTTGTCGCGGCGCTTCGTTTTGATTTCAGATCTGCGGCGCGGCGTGCTGGCGACAGTCGGTGTCGCTCTGCTGACCGGGCTGATCTTTCGCGATCACATGACGCGCAACGACGGCCGGGTCTCTGCCGCGGCGGCGTTTTCTCATGACGAACTGCGCGATCTCGCGACGCGTGCCGGCTGGCGCGGTTTCGGTGCCGCGAAGTGCCGCTTCGCGCGGCAGGCGATCTGGCTAGAGTCGCGCGCACGCGGCTGAGCGAGCTGCGTTGCGTTCGCGGCAGCGATCCACATTGTAGGGCGATGCAGATCCTGCACACGACGCGCGAAGCGCATGAGTACGCCGCTCGCAGCAGGTCCCGCCGCGTGCTCGTGCCGACGATGGGCGCGTTGCATCGTGGCCATCTCGAGCTGGTGCGGATCGCGCGTCAGGCTGCGGGAAGCGACGGCGAAGTCGCGGTGAGCATTTTCGTGAATCCGCTGCAGTTCGAACCCGGCGCCGATTTCGATCGCTATCCACGACCGAAGGAACGGGATGAACAGCTCTGCCGCGATGCAGGCGTTGATCTGCTCTTCCGGCCGAGTCCCGGTGAGATGTACTTTGAGGATCGCTCTGTGATCGTGCGCGAGACGACGCTGGCGCAGGTGCTGGAGGGACAAGCGCGACCGGGACATTTCGACGGCGTCTGCACTGTCGTGACGAAGCTGTTTCACGCGCTCGCGCCGCATGCGGCGGTGTTCGGTGAGAAGGATTTTCAGCAGCTGGCGATCATCCGGCGTTTGGTGCGCGACCTGAATTTCCCGGTCGAGATCATAGCGGCGCCGACGGTGCGCGAGCCGGACGGACTTGCCTGCAGTTCGCGAAATCAATACCTCACGGCCGAGCAGCGCGCGCAGGCGCCGGTGATTCGGGCGGCGTTGCTCGAAGCCGCCGAACGCGTGCGCGGAGGAGAGACGTCAGCGTCGGTTCTGTTGTCGAAAATTCAGGAGCAGATCAGCAGTCGACCGGAGGCGCGGATCGACTACGTCGAAGTCGTCGATGCGGACACGCTGCAGCGGCAGGAGGTTGCCGGTTCGAATTCGCTCGTCGCCGCGGCGGTCTTCTTCGGCAAGACGCGCCTGATCGATAACATCCGCTTGCCTAACGACCGCTACGGGACCAACACGAGCCGGTAGTAACGCAGCGGGTTCGCGGCGGCGCCGGTGTCGGTGATCGTGTGCGTGCCGTTCATGGCCGCGGCGGGGATGTTGGCAATGATCAGCGGGAATGGACCCTTGGGATGCGCACCAGCCTCGAGGCGGTATGCGCGGTCGGCGACGGTTTTGAAGACGATGACGATGTTGTTGTTCTCGCGCCGGATTTCGTCAATCCGGAGGACGCTGTTCGCGTCGACCGGATTCGTGCAGGCGCGATATTCCTGCAGATTCGTCCTCCCGTCGTCATCGCTATCGGCGTTCGCGTCGCCGCCCGTCGGGCTGCCGAAGAACTCATTCTCGAATTCATCCGACATGCCATCGTTGTCGGAGTCGATGACGGTGCCGGGCTGAAAATCACCGAGCACAACGCGCGTATTCCCATTGGTCAGCGCAACACTGAACGTGCCGCTACCATCGGCCGCCATGACGCGCCCGCCGAAGACGTTGAAGAACGAGCCAACGATCGGCTGGGTGGTCTCAATGACAGTGAAGGTATTCGCGGGCGTGATCGTGTTCTGGAAGTTGTTGATGAAACGCGGACGCAATGACGTGTTCGTAGCGGTGAGCACGCCGGTGACGGAAAGCAGGTCGTATTGCGTCGTCTGAGTGATGCCTCCCAGTTCGACGATGATTTTCGAGCGCGGTCCGAGGGGCAGATCGCCGACGAGCGTCAATCGCCCAGCCGAGCTGCCGGCCTCCATCTCGAGGCTCTTGTCTATGAGGTCTCTGATGTTAACGCATCCCTCCGCGCCCACCCGCGTAATGGAGTTCATATATTAATGAGGTGAAAGCCGGGCGGTAACTCATCCCCCCTCGAGCTGCTGCGGACCTTCAGCTCCTTCACCTTGGCGGTTTCCGCTGTCGTTCGGTAAAGTCAGCGTCGCCGTGGAACCCGCCTCGGCCACGGTCGTGGTGTCACGCGCTTCCTCGAGGTTGCTAATCGTGATCGAGCCACCGGCGCCGCCGTTGCTTCCAGATTTGGCAGTGAGGGTCGAATTCAGAATCGTCGCTGGACCCTCGAGCGTGACCTCACCCGGCGGGGTAGCGCCGCTGCCGCCGTGAGCGGTGACCGATGAATTGGTGACCGTGATCGTCTCGGTGGACTGGAGTTTGCCATCCATGAATATCTCGATCGCGCAAGTGTCGGCGTCCACCGGGCCGGCTACCGTCGCAATCCCGCCGCTCGCGACGGTGAGACCAGCGTCTTCCAAGTCGACGCGCCCCTTCGTCGAAAGCCTGTTTAAGACCTGAAGGTAAAGTTTTTTGATGCGGCAGCCGTCGGTATCAAGACCACTCGCGTCAGCGTCGACTACCTGGAACGGAATGCGTGGTCCTTGGTCCGGCCCGTCTAAAAAGCCGCGCGTCAGAAACACGCGACCGACCGGCTGTGGTGGCGCGCCGCCGCCGACTTTGAAACGTGCGCGGTCCACCTGCAGCTCAGCGCTGAGCCGCGGGGCGGTGGGCGTGTTCACTGTCAGGCTCGCGTCCTTGCGAACAATGGTCGCGCTACTTGCGCCCGGTCAGGCTAATCGAGCCGGTGACGGTGGCGCTGGGTCCGGCTCCGGCTCCGTCGACGGTGGCGCTGCGGTTGGCTCCGGTGACGGTGTTGCCGGCCACCTCGAACGTGCCGCGGCCGGTGATCGTGCCGGTGAGATTGCTGATCGTATCGGTCGCGCCCGCGCCGAGCGTCAATGGAGTGCCAACCGGAATGGTGACACTGCCGGCGATCGTGCTGTTGCCGTTGAGCGTGAGCTCGGAACCGACGGTGGTCGTGCCGGTGGCGGTTTGTTCAAAGGTGGCGCTGATGGTGTTCGGGGACGGACCGAAGAGGTCGGATTGCAGAAGGGTGGCGGCGTTTCGGAAGATGCCGGTGCCGGTGACGGTGTTTGGCGTTCCAAAATTGAAGAGGGAGAGGGTGCCCCGGTTGTCGAAGACGGCGTTGTTCTGCAGTGTGATCTGGAATGCGGTGGTGGCACCCTGCGCGATGAGGTTACGGCCGTCGAGCTTGCCGTCGTATTCCACATCGGATTGCGTCGTCGTGGTGCCGGCGCCGCGATGCGTCGCGCCGTTCCCCACCCGAAACAACCCGGTGGCGGTGGTGTTGCCGGTCACGCCGAAGACGGCGGTGCTGCCGATCACGTTCGCCGAGCCGAAGTTCAGCAGCCCGCCCTTAGACGAGAGAGTGCGATTCGTGCCGCCGACTGTCACCGTGCCGGCATTCCCCACCTGCTGGGAAAAATTCGCGGTCGCACCGGACTCAAGAATTATTTCCGAAGTGCTGTCGCCATTCCACGCGCCCACCACGTCGTCACTCCGGATTTGAACACGAAATCGTTCGATACCGCGTAAGTGCCGCCGAGCGTGGATGGACCGGTAACTTCGAGCCTTGCGTTCGCCCCGATGTTCATCGTCCCCGTGGAGCCGGCGATCACGTTTGCGTTCGCATTCACTCGGAATATCGAGCTGCCGTTCAACTGGATGGTCCCGTTGTTTTCGAGGCTGGATGCCAGGGTCACGAGGCCACTGGATGCGGTGGTTTGACCTTGCAGCCTCGTCGGAAGGTTGATGTTGAGGTTCGACGCGATGTTGATGGCAAAGCCCGCGCCGGTGGTCAACGTCGCGCCCGGCGCTCCGGCGTTGAGCGGCGTGGTGGATTGCACGAGCAACGAACCGGAGCCGTTCAGCGTCGCGCTGCCGTGGGCGACGATCGTCGTCAGGTCGGTCACGATCGCAGCGCTGACCGTCCTCGTGCCGATCAGATTCAGCTGATTGGGGCGCAACCTCCCGGGGCCGTTGACGGTGGCGCCATCGAGCGTGATCCCGCCATTGATCTCGGAGGCGGTGTCGCGCTGCGTGACGTTGTCCCGCAGCGCTACCATCGCGCTGAGTGAGGTGAGTTTCGCATTCGCGGAGAGATGCAATGAGCCGGTGCTGTGAGCATTCTCCCCGCCTGCACAAAGAAGTTCGGATTGTTGATGTTGAGGCGGCCAGCGACGGTCAGGTTCGCCATGATCGTGGGTCCGCCGTTCGGCCATTGCCCTGTCTGCACTGTGATCCCCGATCCGATGACCACTTCACTGACGGGGCCTTCGATGGATGTGTTGGCTAGCAGGTCGATTGTGCCGGTGCCGAAAACGGCGACGGCCGCGCCGAGCGCAAGCCGGGCCGTGGCGAAGTTGCCGTCGGCTCCCATGCGGAGGATACCATCGAGAATGCTGTTGGTGTTGAGCGTCAGAAAGCCCGCTGGCATGTTCGCGAGCGCGCCGCTGTCGAGATCAAAAGTCTCGATCGCGAAGGTGCCGTCGACCGTCACGGCCGAGGGTGTCGGGATGTGTACATTGTAGAGGTCAGCGCCGTTACTAGGGACGCCCAACGGGTTCCAGTTACCGGCCACGCTCCAGTTGCGGGCCGCGCCGCCAGACCAGGTGGAATTGATCGTCGCGCCGAGCAGCTTCGATCCGGCGACTTCGTAAAGCAGCAAGAGCAAGATCGCTCGGTAGAAGAGCGGTATATTCACTGTGCACCTCCGGTGGCGAACGACGCCGCGTTCGCGATTCACCCGCGAGGAGAGAGTGAGGTGCTGGACTGAAGGCGCCTGACAGACTTGACGCTGCGCTAGGCTGGCAATGTCGGGCGGAAAAGTAAACGCTATTTCTGGAGTCGGAAAGGAACTCGCTGCTCGCGATCCGGATGTTCTTCGGCAACACTCGCACGTTCGTTAACTAATTGGCTTTGAAGGAATACGATTTCGTGGTGATCGGCAGTGGGATTGCCGGCCTGAGCTTTGCATTGAAGGCGGCGAAGCATGGCTCCGTGGCGGTGATCACCAAACGCAAAGGCGCCGACTCAAACACCGCGTGGGCGCAAGGCGGCATCGCATGTGTGACGAGCGACGAAGATTCCTTCGAACTGCACGTGCGCGACACGCTCGAGGCTGGCGCGGGACTTTGTGATGAGGACGTCGTCCGCACGATCGTCACGGAAGGTCCGGAGCGCATCCGCGAGCTGGTGGAGCTCGGTTTGCAATTCGATGAGCGCGAAGTGTCCGGTCACCGCGAGCCGGATCTCGGGCGGGAAGGCGGACACTCGAAGCGCCGGGTGCTGCATGTGCAGGATGTCACTGGTGCGGAGATCGAGGGGACATTGCTGCGCGAGCTGGGGCGATCGCCGCACGTGGAGCTGCTCGAGAATCACATGGCCGTCGATCTGATCACGGCTGGCAAGCTCGGGTTTGCAGCGGAAGATCGTTGTCTCGGCGCGTACGTGCTCGATGAGAAAAGCAGCGAGGTGGAGACGATCCGGACCGACCGGCTCGTGCTGGCGACCGGCGGCTGCGGGAAGGTTTACCTTTATACAACGAACCCAGACATCGCGACGGGCGACGGCGTGGCGATCGCTTGGCGCGCCGGCGCCACGATCGCGAACATGGAGTTCGTGCAGTTCCATCCCACCTGCCTGTTCCATGCGGAAGCGAAGTCGTTCCTGATCTCCGAAGCGGTGCGAGGAGAGGGTGGCATTCTGCGCAACAGCCGGGGCGAAGATTTCATGCCGCGTTATCATCCGCAGGCGTCGCTCGCGCCGCGGGACATCGTCGCGCGGGCGATCGATGCCGAGATCAAACGCTCAGGTGCGAAGTGCGTTTATCTCGATATCACGCATCAGCCGCGGGAGTTTTTGCGCGAACGTTTCCCGCACATTTACGAGACCTGCCTCCGGTTCGGCGTCGATATGGCGAAGCAACCGATCCCGGTGGTGCCGGCGGCGCATTATCAATGCGGAGGGATCAAGACGGACGTGAACGGCGCGACGACTCTGCCGGGGCTTTATGCGATCGGCGAAGTGGCCTCTACCGGATTGCACGGCGCGAATCGGCTGGCGAGCAACTCGCTTCTCGAAGGCCTGGTGGTGGCGCATCGCGCCTGCGAAGCGCTTGTCCGCGATCAACCGCCGGCGCATCCGGCGCGTCGAATCGAGCTGCCGGAATGGCAATCGGGTGACGTCCAGAACGTCGACGAGCTGGTCGTGATTTATCACAACTGGGACGAAATCCGCCGGCTGATGTGGGACTATGTCGGCATCGTTCGCACCGACAAACGGCTCCAGCGAGCGAGCGCGCGGCTACGCAATCTCCAGCGTGAGATCCGGGAGTTTTATTGGAATTTCCATGTGACGGTCGACCTGCTCGAGCTGCGGAATCTCGCCACCGTCGCGGCGTTGATCGTCGATTCGGCGCTGAGCCGGAAGGAGAGCCGCGGGTTGCATTTCACGCTCGATCATCCGGAGCTGAACGATCGGCACTTCAGACGCGATACGCTGCTCAGCCGCGTCTGAGAGTTGGAATAGATAGTGCTTTCTACAATGGCCAGTCAGCGGTGTGTCCGGCCGTCGGAAGACGGGGAAAACGGCTTGCCGACGGTGGATTTTTTGGATAAGAGAAGCGCGGCAGTTAGCTCAATGAGAAGAAGTTTCGTCATTTGCCTACTCCTGCTCGGAGGCGTGGTCGCCTCCCGGGCGCAGTCGCCCTACGAGAGCAGCGCGGACTTTGCGAAGTACGCGATGAAGCTGCGCGAGCAGGCCATGATGAAGGTGGAGCCGCAGGTTTTCGTGCCGACCTCTTCGCGGACGAGCACGCAGCGTTATCCGTGGAAGACGAATATCGTGACGACGGTGTTCTGGATCGGCGAGCAGCCGACGCAGAACAATCCCGTGCCGAACACGAAGAGCTCGTGGGACGCAAACTGGCGCGAGAACTACGGCGGCTACGATGATCCGAATCCGTCGGCGCGGCGCAATTACATCCCGATCAATTTTACGCCCCGGCAGAATCCGTTTTACGTCGCGCTGCCCTATAATGATGTCACTCGCGGGCGCCACAAACCGGAAGCGGCGCTCGTGATTCCCTGGTTCAAACAGCAATTTACGGAGCCGGGTAAATCGGTTTTGAAAGGGCGCTGGCTGGCGATCCGCAAGGGCAACCGGATCTGCTACGCGCAGTGGGAAGATTGCGGTCCGTTCCGCACCGATCACTTCCAATATGTATTTCAGAACGAGCGTCCGCGGCCGAACCTCAACAAGGGCGCGGGGCTCGATGTGTCGCCAGCGGTCCGGGATTATCTCGGGATGAATTCGACCGACGTGACCGACTGGCAGTTTGTGGAAGTGCGTGACGTTCCGGCGGGTCCGTGGCGGAACTATGGCGACAACAATCACTTCGTGATTGCCCAGCGCCAGACGCAGCAGCAGCAGCAACGCGTCGTCCAGGAGACGACGGCAACGACGTCTAAGGCGAAGAAGTAGCGCCTCGCCGGCTCCGCCGCTCGGACGCTGCTTTTGTTGTAACGACGCCGCTCTGTCGGCGTAAAGCGTGCGGCAGCTCGGTGACGCTGTTGCTCTGTGAGACGCTGCTTGCGCGAGCGCAGCGCTCACGCGGATTCAACTCCCGGGCTCCGAAACGCCGACAGAGCGGCGTCGCTATAGCGGCTGGTTCAGCCGCGGCTTAAGAGCCGCGAACGTCTGCTTCAGCTCATCGATCCGGCGGAGCAATGGCTCGTAGCGCTTCCGTTCTGCCGCGCAAAATGCGGCGAGCGGCTGAAATGCCGCCTCAATCTCGCCGTAAAATACGTCGACCGCTTGCTGCATTTTCTGCTCGACGGCGCCGACGAGTTCTTTGCGCTTCGCTTCCATGTTCTCGTCGTACGCGTTCAGAATCTTCCGCCGCTGACTGAAGGCGAAGAACGTGCCGAGGACCGCCGCCGATCCGGCAATAACGCCGGTGACATCGGCCGCGGCGGCGCTGACCATCGCGGCGAGCACCGTGGCGACGCCGCCCGCGGCCGCGACGCCGGCGGGCCAGCGCAGCCAGACCGCGCTCTCTGCGAACATTTTCGCGAGCTGCTCCTCCAGGCCTTTGCCCGCGACGCGCTCGACCAGCGTGAGCTGAATCGACTGCAGCAGCTCACGTCTTTGGCGAGCGAAATCAGGGATCGCTTTCGACATCCGCGTTTTCCCTTCGGAGGCGAACTGCGTCTCGATCACGTCCTGCAGTTGCGGCCAGAGGGAGCGGAGATCGGTCTCCAGCAATTGCACCGCGTTCTCCACCTGCGGCTGGACGGTCTCGCGGAGCTTCGACTCGACGTCGTGCTGGAAATCTTCCTGCCACTTCGCGCGGCTCCAGATCAGGCGCCACGTTTTGAAAAACGACAGCTTTTCCTCGAGCAACTTCGTGCCGTGTTCAGCGGAGGCGCGGCACGCCTGCTCGATGCCGCGCATGAAACCCGCGACCTGTCGCAACGTCTGTGCTTTGCGCGATTCCAGGAAAGTTGTCAGACGAGCGAGATGGTGCTCGTCGCGCTTGATCGTCTCGAAGCTGCCGCGCACCTCCTCCTCGACATCGTTGAGCATCAAGCCGGACGTGCGGGCGGTTGATTGCAGCTTCAGCATGCGCGCGCCGGTCTCATTGACCATTCGGCTGATCTGCTCCTCCAACTCGCCGAAACGGCTTTCCTGCCAGAGGCGTTCTTTATCCAACCCCGTGGTGCGGGCGAGCAGCGCCTTGCGCGCGGAGACGGCGAAGATCGGCGGCGTGAAACCGATTTTCTGCATCGCAGTGTCGGCGAGATGGCGGGTGATGATGTCGATCTCGGCCGCGTCGCGCAGGTCGGATTGCTGCAAGACGAAGACGACGTTCTTGAGCCATTTCTTCTGCACGAAATCGAGCAACGTCCACGCGGATTGCGTCCACGGGTTCGTGACGGAAAAGACGAACATCACGAGGTCGGCGCGCGGGATGAACGTCTCGGTAATCGTCTGATGTTGCTCGACGATCGTGTTCGTGCCGGGTGTGTCGACGACGTTGAAGTCGCGCAGAAAAGCGATCGGCTGGTAACGCTCCGTTAAATGAGGCGACACCTCGACGGTGCTCTCGCGCTCGCCGTATCGAAAAATGTAAACGCGGTCGGTCGCCGGCAGGACGTCGACCTTGGCAAATTCCTGGCCGAAAAGCGCATTGAGGAGCGACGATTTTCCGGCCTTCACTTCACCGACGACAACGAACAGAAGCGGCTCGCGAATATCGGTGAGCAACCCCTGCAGGGTATCGAGCGCCGCGGGATCGCGCCGCATCTCGGAGCTGAGCTTGAGCAAGCCCGCGAGCGCAGTTTCGAGCTCTGTCCGAAGCTGCAGGTAGTCGTCGGCGATCATCCCGTACTCTACGGGCTTGCCGCGGCGGCCGGACTTGCCGCCGGAGCCGTCGAAGTCGGCGGAGTGGCGCCGGCGGCGGGCGGTCCTGCGGGCGAACGCCGCGGAATCGGCGTGACGGAAGGCTTCGGCGGCGCCGGACGTTCCATCGCGAGCAACTCGGAGACAGTCACAAACTTGAAGCCTTTGGCGATGAGCTGATCGAACGTCTCCGGCATCGCTTCGACGGTCGCCGGATGAATGTCGTGCGCGAGGATGATGGAGCCGGGCTTGGTTTGATTCACGATGCGGCTGGTGACGACCGCCGAGCCGGGGCGTTTCCAGTCGAACGGATCGACATCCCAGATGATGACGCGGTAGCCGAACTCGTCGTTGATCCAGCCTTTCTGCCGCGGGGTGATGGAGCCGTAGGGCGGGCGCATGTTCGTGGGACGGACGCCGATCGTTGCTTTGATGATGTCGTCGGTCCGCCGCAGCTCGCTCCGGACAGCTTCGTCGGACATCTTCCCGAGGTTCGGGTGCGACCAGGAATGGCTCGCGACCTCATGACCTTCACGCGCTATGCGCTTCAGGATGTCCGGATACTCGGCAACGCATTTGCCGACGACGTAAAACGTCGCCTTCAGCTTCCGCGCGGCGAGCATATCGAGCAGCTTCGGCGTGAGCGTGCCGTGCGGCCCGTCATCGAATGTCATCGCGATGTACGGACCGTCTACGTAGACAGAATTGTAGGTAATCTTCGGCCCGCCAGCCCTATGCGCTTCAGGTGGAGGCGCAGCGTGGACGGGTTCGGCTGGTTGACTCGCCGGGACAGCACGCGGCGCAGGGGCGACCGGCGAAGAATTCAGCTGCGGCTGAGCGGCGGCTGGTTGTCCGAGAAAGGCGAGAAACAGCGCGAAAACCGTCAGCAACGGCCGAAAAAACGAGAGTTGAGGCATGAGCACGAAAATCTGGCTGTATGTAGCAGAGGGTGTCACCAACGCAAGATACGGGTCCCGCGGCAATTGCGGCGGCGGTGCATCTATTTCCACGTTCGCACCCGATATACTCCCAAAGCCGTTCCGGTTGGCAGTTATCCTGCTTGTCTTAGCTCCGTGGCGCTCAGGGAATTGAGGGCCGCATCTCCTATCCATGAAGATTTTGCTCGTTGAGGATCATGCCGATAGCCGCCGAAATTTGCAGCGGTTGATTGAGCGCCGGGGCCATCAGGTGGTCGCAGTGGCCAGTGCCGAAGAAGCGGAAGGCGTCCTCATGACGCAGCGTTTCCCATTTCTCATCCTCGACTGGATGCTGCCGGGGAAGAGCGGCGTTGATCTTTGCCGGCAGTTGCGGGCCGGCGATCGCGGTGATGAAATGTTCATCCTGCTCGTCACCGCGCGTGCCGATACCGATGACCTCCAGCAGGCGCTCGAAGCGGGCGCAAACGATTACCTGACGAAGCCGCTCGATCTCGGCTTGCTCAATGTGCGGCTGTCGGTCGCCGAGCGGCAGATTCGCGACCTGACGGAGCGCAATCATGCGCGCGCGGCATTAGAGGAATCCGCGCAGACGATGACGAACATCCTCGAGAACACGACGGATGGATTCTTTGTGGTCGATCAGGATTGGCGTTTTGCCTACGTCAACCCGCAGGCTGAGATTCTGCTCGGGCGCCGGCGCGATGAATTGCTGGGCGCGAAATTGTGGGCGCAATTCCCGGAGCTCGCCGGGACTTCCTTCGAGACGAATTACCGCCAGGTCATGGCGGAGCAGGCGGCGGTGAGTTTCGAGGCTGCCGATGCGGACGGAAAGACGTGGACTGAAGTGCACGCCTATCCGAGCGGCGATGGCGTCTCGGTCTTCTTCCGCGACATCACGGAGCGTAAGCGCAGCGAGGGTGAGCGATTGACCACTAGCAAACTCGAGTCGTTAGGCACGCTCGCCGGCGGAATCGCGCACGACCTGAACAACATTCTGACGGTGATCTCGGGCAACATCGGGCTGGCGCAAATCGAGGCGCCGAGCGACTGCGGCAGCCTGCTGTCGTTTCTTTCCAAAGCGGGCCAGGCGGCGCAACACGCGGCGCACCTGTCGAGTCAGTTGCTCACGTTCTCGAAAGGCGGTGCGCCGCTCAAGAAGGTGGTTTCGGTGTCGCAGCTGATCGAGGAATCGGCCGAGTTTTCGCTCTACGGCTCGAACCTGCGCGCGGATCTCGACCTGCCGAACGATCTCTGGAAAGCGGAAGTCGACGCCGGGCAGATCGAGCAAGTGATGAATGCGCTGATGTTGAACGCGCGCGAATCGATGCCGCATGGCGGCACCGTGCGCATCAATGCGCGTAACATGGAGCTGAAAGACGACGCGGTGGCTCATCTGCCGGCCGGTCGTTATCTGAAGATCACGGTGTCCGACGCCGGCCCCGGCATTCCCGAAGAGCTGATGACGAAAATCTTCGATCCGTATTTTACCACCAAGCCGGCGGCGAGCGGACTCGGTCTCGCGATTAGCTACTCAGTGGTGAAGAAACACGGCGGCTTGCTGTGCCTCGAGAGTTCTTCGCCAGATGGCGCGACGTTCGCATTTTACCTGCGGGCGAGTGAGGGAAGGCAGGTCGCGGGGGAGCAGAAACTGGCGGGGCGGCCGTTTCATTTCAATCACCAGCGAATCCTGGTGATGGATGACGAAGCAGCGATTCGCGAGCTGACGTCACAGCTGCTCGGCACGCTCGGGTATGAGGTGACGGCGGTGCCGGATGGTCTCGAGGCGATCCGAACATACGAGCGCGCGCTGCGACGCGGCGAACATTTTCAGGCTGTCATTCTGGACGCGACGGTGCGTGGCGGACTCGGCGGTGTGGCGACGATCGAGCGACTGCGCGGACTGGATCCGCAAGTCAACGCGATCATCTGCAGCGGCTATTCGGATGAGGCGGCGTTGTCGGAATTCCTCGCTTACGGCTTCCGCGGGGCGCTGCCCAAGCCGTTCACGCGCAGCGAGCTGGCGGACGCGCTTCAGCGCACACTCGAGCCGCTCAGTATTAATTAGCGGCGAAGGCGAGGCCCTCGCTTAGCCCTTCCGCAGCTTGTCCAATTCCGCGATGAATGCCGCGGCGCCGCCGGGTATGTAGCCCAGCTCGGCGATCTTCCGGCCTTCGGCGTTCAAGACGATGATCGTCGGGAATCCCTGGATGCGGTGCCGCATCGCGAGCTGCTGGTTCTGCGCTTTCTGCTCCGCGGTCTGCGGTTTTCCTTTCGGGAAGTCGACCTGCATCAGGACCAGGTTCTTTGTCGCATACTCCTGAAATGCTGGCTGCGAGAAGACTTCGCGGTCCAATTTGATGCACCAGCCGCACCAATCAGAGCCGGTAAAATCGACCAGAAGAAGCCGGTTGCTCTCCTTCGCTCGTTTCTGCGCTTCCTCGTAATCCGTCAGCCAGAGCGTCTCCCTCGCCAGTTCAGTCGTAACGACGGGCGGAGGTTCGGTCTTTTTGCAACCGACACCCACGCTCAGCACCAAGGCTAATATTGCGCCGGCAACGAGCTTCCGAACAATCTTCACGCACGAACTTCCGGCACCTCGCGACGATCCGCAAATCTCCCGCGCCGCTTGGCAAGCACGCCCGGGTTTCAGGACACGCGGCGGCGTCGGTACACAGATAGCCCGGCGACGCCGCGCCGGGCTAACGAATCCTAAAAGTGCGGCGAAACTAGGAAGACTTGATGTGTCCCGAGACGAGCTTCGTCATCTCGAACATACTGACCTGGCTCTTGCCGTTGAAGACGGCCTTAAGCGCCGGGTCGGCATTGATTTGCGTTTTCTTCTTCGCGTCCTGCAAACCATTCTTCTTGATGTAGTCCCAGAGTTTCTTGGTCAGCTCGGAACGTGGCAGCGGCTTCGATCCGACGATCTCGGAAAGCTTCTCGTCCGGCTGCACTGGCTTCATGAAGGCAGCGTTCGGTTTGCGTTTGGAAGGAGTCTTGGTGGCGGTGGTTTTCGGCATAGAGGCTGATTAATCCTTCACCCGTAGCAGGGCAATACTAATTTTACCTACGCAATTCTGCGCGTCTCACGCGATTCGCTTCACCGCGATCGCCGCGATGTCGTCCGGCAACGGCTTGTCGCCGTTCCCATCAGTCGCGTGAGCGATGACGCGCGCGAGCAGATCACGCGCGTCCGCCGCCACCGGTTGCATCATCGCCGCGAGCGTCACCGGAGTCAGCCGCGGCTGGTCGGGATAGTCGGCTCCATAAACGCCATCGGTGTAAAGCAGGAACGCGTCGCCCGGCGCGAGGTCCACATCCGTCTCGATGAACTGCGAGCGTTCGACGAGCCCGAGCGGAGGTGCTGAGGACCGGATCGATTCGGTGGTCCCGCTCGGTCGCGCGACGATCAACGGCGGATGACCGGCGCCGACCACCGTTGCGCGGCCGGTCTCGGCGTCGAGCGCCACGCACATCGCCGTCATGAACGAGCGCGCGCCGAAGATGCTGCGGAAATCGTTATTCACCGCGCGCATGATCTCCGCCGGCTTGTTATGCTCCACGCTTCCGTGCTGGAAGAGGAGTTTCGCCAATGTCGTGAGCAACGCCGCCGACGCACCGTGGCCGGTCGCATCCGCGATCCAGAAGAGCGTGCGGCCATCTGCCATCCGCAGCCAGCCGTAGATATCGCCGCCGACCTGGATCACCGGTTGATACACGGCCGCCACATCCCAGCCCGGCAGCGCCGGCGATTTTTGCGGGATCAATGATTGCTGCGTGAGCCGCGCGGCGGCGAGATCGCGCTCGAGGTTCGTGCGCCACGCTTCCAGTTCATCGTTCTGCTGCTGTAGCTGGCTGCGCATCGAGCGAAGCCGCAGCTGCGTTTCAATCCGTGCGCGCAAGACCGCCTGGTTGATCGGCTTCGTCACGAAATCATCCGCGCCCGCCTCGAGGCAGAGCACCTCACTCGCTTCGCCGCCGTGGCCGGTCAGCATGATGGCCGGCAACTGCGCGACGGCGGGGTCTTCGTCCGCGCGCAGACGCTCGAGCACTTCCGCGCCGTTCAGGCCTGGCATGTCAAAGTCGAGCAGGAGGAGCGAAGGGAGATCGCGGTGCAAAATATCGAGCGCTTCCGCGCCGTCGGACGATTCCTGGCAGGAGTAACCGGCGCTGGAGAGGGAGCGCACCAGCAGACGGCGGCTCATCGCGTCGTCATCGACGACCAGGATTCTCTCGGCGCTCGTGATTCCCATCTTGGTTATCTCCTGATTCGGAAACAGGCGACCGCCGAACTGTATGATTCGGCAAATGATAGCGACAATCACTTTCCCCCTGGTTGCGGTGGAACGAGCACAGCCAAAATGCAGCGGCGGCATCCAAAATTCGCTCGCTCGCGTAGCCGGTAATTAACGATTGTCAGCCACCGGACATTGAATTAGAACGGACCGACATTCGTCCTACCCCGCCTATGAAATTCTCGCTCTCCCTCGCGTTGATTGGCCTCCTAGCACTGACCTCGTGCGAGATTGATGAGCCACCTGTTCGGAACCCCCGCAAAGTCGCGCCGCGTTATCCGAATCCGCAACAGACGCAGTATCCTGCGCCGGAGCAGCCATTCCAGGATCCGGCGGCCGTGCCGCCGAGCACTCCGCCGCAGGACGTCGCGGCAACTGAACCGACCTCCGCTCCCGCGCCCACCGCGCCGCCGACCGCGAAGGGTGATTACCCGTACGGTGTTCCCGTTCCCGGCAAGCCGGGGTTTGTTCGCAGCCCTTATTCGCCGGATAAAATGACGGACGTTCGCGGGTACGCGCCCGGCACCGAAGTGAAAGATCCTTACACCCAGAAGATCTTTCTCGTTCCGTAACGCCCGCGCAGACGGTCGACCAGCGGCGTTCGTGCCGCTTCACCGCCGCGTTCGGCCGAGACGCCGCCGCTTCGGTCGCGATGCTGGACAAGCTCCGCGATTAATCGATGATGCACTTCCTGTGCGGTCGCTCTGCTCGTGTTGCGCGCCAGCGGTGCATCGAACGAACTGACTTAGCTATATGGAATTTCGCGTAAAACGAGCACCCCGGATCGACGCGGAAATTACCGTCCCTGGGGACAAGAGCATCTCGCATCGCGCGGTTATCATTGCCGCACTGTCGAATGGCGTCTGCGTGCTGCGCGGCTTTCTCGCCAGCGAAGATTGCATGCGCACCGTCGGCGCTCTCCGCGCCTGCGGCATCAAGATCGAGCAACCGGAGCCCGACATGTTGATCGTGCACGGCAAGAAACGCCATCTCACGCCGCCGCCGGGCCCCATCGATTGCGGCAACTCCGCGACCACGATGCGGCTCCTCACCGGATTACTCGCCGGCCAGCCTTTCGATAGCCGACTCGTCGGTGAAGCAACGCTCTCGAAGCGGCCGATGGAGCGAGTCATCACGCCGCTGCGTTTGATGGGCGCCAAGATCGTGGCGGAAGGGCCTAACGACAGCCCGCCGCTGCGGATCACCGGCTCGAATTTGCACGGCATCGATTACGCGTCGCCGATCGCCAGCGCGCAGGTAAAAAGCGCAGTGCTCCTCGCGGGATTGTTCGCGAAAGGGAAGACGACCGTTCACGAGCCATCGCTGAGCCGGAATCACACCGAGCTGATGCTCAATTACTTCCTCGTCCGCACCGCGAAAGACGAGAACAGCGGCATCACAATTTTCGGCGATCAGGTTCCCGAATCGCGCGACTTCACGATCCCGGGCGACATCTCATCAGCGGCCTTTTGGCTCATCGCGGCCGCGGCGCAGCCCGGCGGTCATTTGATGGTGCGTGACTGCGGATTGAACGACACGCGCACGACGTTGTTAGGCGTTTTGATCCGAATGGGCGCGCAGGTCCGTGAAGCCATCGAAGACGTGGATCAGATCGAGCCGCGGGGAACGGTGGAGATCACCGGCGCGCCACTGAAAGGGACGGTCATTCAGGGGAAGGAGATCCCGCAGTTGATTGATGAGCTGCCGATCCTCGCGATCGCCGGCGCGCTCGCCAGCGGGACAACGACGATCCGCAATGCGCAGGAATTGCGCGTCAAGGAAACGGATCGCATCGCCGCGATTGCCCACAATCTTCGCGCGATGGGCGCGCAAGTGATCGAGCTGAACGACGGGCTCGAGATTCACGGCCGCGGGTCACTCCGCGGCGCGCGCGTCGCCAGCTTTGGAGATCATCGGATTGCGATGGCGTTCGCGATCGCCGGCCTCTTCGCGGACGGCGACACGATCGTGCAGGACGCACAATGTGTGCAGGAGTCATATCCTGAATTCGGCAAAGCCCTCGACGAGATCATGAATCCGAAACGGGTGCGGATGACGACGCCGGTGATCAGTTCGCTCAATCCGCAGAAGCCGGACGACGAATAGCATGCGCGTGCGGCGGCGCATCGGCGGGAGGCCCGGATCAGCATGAATTCCGGTCCGGTCTCGAAGTTTCGCGTCGTTGCGATTGATGGCCCCGCTGCGTCAGGAAAAAGCAGCGTGGCGCAGCAGCTCGCGCGCAGGCTCGGGTTCGTCTATGTGAACTCCGGTGCGATGTATCGCGCGATCACGTGGCATGTGCTCGATCGCGGAATCGAGCCGAGCGACAGCGCCGGGATTACGCACCTCGTGGAAACCGCGCGCATCGATTGCGATCTCGACCACGATGAGTCGCGAATCCTCATCGACGGTGCCGATGCGGCGGAACACTTCCGCGACGTCCGCGTGAACGAAGGCGTCTCGTTAGTCAGCAGCGTGCCGCGCGTGCGCGAGGTGCTCGTTGCGAAAATGCGTGCGTATGCCGCGGATAACGACGTCGTGATGGAAGGCCGTGATATTGGCTCGGTCGTATTCCCCGCGACCCCCTACAAGTTCTACATCGATGCCTCGCCCGAGATCCGATCGCGGCGCCGCGCGGCGCAAGGCCAGGCGGACCAGATTGATGCGCGCGATCGGGCCGATTCGTCTCGGCGCGATTCACCGCTCACGATCGCAGCCGATGCGGTGGTGATCGACAGTTCCGAGCTGTCGATCGACGGCGTCGTGGACGAGATCGTCGCGCGTCTACGCGCACAGGGATTCGAAGAGGGAGAGCGCCGCGCGTAGCTCGCAGCGTTCGCACCGCGATGAATCTCTGGTATTGGGCCGGCTACTATCTCGCGGTCGCGCTGGCGAAGGTGTTTTTCCGTTTTCGCGTGATTCATCGGGAGCGTCGCGTGCTCAAAGGACCGGTCATTCTCGCGATGAACCACGAGAGCTACCTTGACCCGCCACTCGCCGGCATCGCGTCGGGGCGCGAAGTCTATTTTCTCGCGCGCAAGACGTTGCTCGATGCGCCGGTGTTCAGCTGGTTGCTGCCGCGGTTGAATGTCGTGCCCGTCGATCAGGAGGGGACGGACCGGAGCGCGTTGAAGGCGTTGATCCGCATCCTAAAACGGGGCGACGCGACGGTCGTTTTTCCTGAA